>Ga0182742_1000633_pt1 | contig 52572 bp, 39 predicted proteins | sample eDN5th37CBELigMG_FD_128880 | JGI IMG/M metagenome (GOLD analysis project Ga0182742, IMG submission 128880) | Enriched Miracle-Growth compost microbial communities from Emeryville, California, USA - eDNA 5th pass 37_C BE-Lig MG (version 2)... ...
CTATTGCGACATCGTCGCCGTGCACTATGCCGCCACCAAGGCGGCGCTGATCGGCATGACCAAGCATCTGGCGGGCGAGCAGGGCCCCTACGGCATCTCCGTCAACGCCATCGCGCCCGGCCGCATCGACACGCCGCTGATGCGCGGCTCGGCGCCCGAGGCCAACGAGGCGGCGCGCATGGCCACGCCGCTGCGCCGTCTCGGCACGCCGGAGGATGTGGCGGCGGCCTGCCTCTTCCTGACATCCACGGCCGGCGCCTTCGTCACCGGCCAGGTCTGCGATGTGGCGGGCGGATGGCTGCTGACCTGAGCAACGCCCGGGGTGGCGCGGCACGGCCCCGGTCCGCGCGGGAGGTTGATCCTCCCGGCCTGCTCGACCGCGCGCCCTCACTCGCCGCCACCCTGGCGCAGCGCCTGCGGGAGGAGATCCTCTCCGGCCGCTTCGCTGTCGGCGACAAGTTGCCGACCGAGCAGAGCATGGCTGCCAGCTACGGCGTCAGCCGGCCCATCGTGCGCGAGGCCATCGGCCGCCTGAAGCATGACGGGCTGGTCACCACCCGCCAGGGCGCCGGGGCCTTCGTCGCCGAGCAGCGGGAACTCGTCAGCTTCCGGCTGGATGTCACCGACTTCGGCAACGCGGATGAAATCCGCAATATCGTCGAGCTGCTGATGGCAGTGGAGGCGGCGGCGACCGGCCATGCCGCGACGCGCCGCAGCGCCGCCGAACTGGAGGCCATCGGGGGGCGGCTCCGCGCCATGCAGGCCGTCATCGACCGCGGCGAGCCGGGCGTGGACGAGGATGTGGCCTTCCACCGCGCCATCATCGAGGCCAGCGGCAATCCCTTCTTCCGTGATCTCTCGGAGTTCCTCGACCGCCGCGTGCGCGCCTTCATCCGCGCCGCCCGCGCCAACACGGCACGCCGGCACGGGCTGACGCAGGTGGTGCAGCGCGAGCACGAGGCCATCTTTGAGGCGATCGCGGCGGGCGATCCGGTCGCCGCGCGCAAGGCGGCGGAGAACCACCTGGTGCAGGCGGCGAAGCGGCTGGCGATCTATCTCTCCGGCAACGGGGAAAGGCCGGGGGAATGAATTCCCCCAGGCCCCCTTCTTTTTTCTCTCAGTTTCCAGTGCTGGCGGGAAGCGCAGCCCCAAACTGACAAAAAGAAGATGGGGATTCGGGGGAATTCGTTCCCCCCGATCTTTTTCAGACATAACCGTAGGCGGTCCAGCCGCCATCCACGCCCAGCACTTGCCCGGTGATGAAGGCGCTGCGGGGCTCGCAGAGATAGAGCACAGAATCGGCGATCTCCTCGGCGGTGCCAAGCCGTCCCTGCGGCGTGCGACGCGTCAGCGCGGCCAGATCCACCTTGCCGACGGCCGCCAGATCCTCCAGCAGCGCTGTGCGGATATAGCCCGGCGCGACCGCGTTGACGCGAATGCCGAAGCCCGCCCATTCCACGGCGAGGGACTTGGTCATCATCACCACGGCCGCCTTGGAGGCAGTGTAGGCGATCCGGTTCGGCGCGGCGACCACGCCGTACATCGAGGCCATGTTGACGATGCAGCCGCTGTTCTGCGCCTGCATCCGGCGCCCCGCCTCGCGCGCGCAGTAGAACACACCATCGAGGTTGATGCTCATGCCGCGGCGCCACTCCTCGTCCGTCACCTCCAGCGTGGGGCGGTTGGCGCTGATGCCGGCATTGTTGATGAGGATGTCCAGCCGGCCAAGTTGCGCGTCCAGCGTGGCGAAGGCGCCGCGCACCGCATCCGGATCGGCCACCGAGGCAATGACGGTCATGGCCTGCGCACCCTCCGCGCGCAGCAGCGTGGCGGTTTCCTCCGCCGCAGCGGCGTCCACGTCCCACACCGCGACATGGGCCCCCGCGCGCCCCAGCGCCAGGCAGGTGGCGCGGCCAATGCCGGCGCCGCCGCCGGTGACGACCGCCGTGCGGTCCTGAAGAACGGCCATGGTTCCCTCCCGTCTCAGCCGGCCATGTAGAGGCCGCCATTCACCTGCATCACCTCGCCGGTGATGAAGCTGGCGGCCTCGGAGCAGAGGAAGGCGATGACGGAGGCGATCTCCTCCGGCTGACCGAGCCGGGCCAGCGGCGTCTGCGCCAGGATGGCCTCGCCGCGCGTCGCCATCAGCTCGTTGATCATGGGCGTGTCGATGATGCCGGGCGAAACGGCGTTCACCCGCGTGCGCGGCGCCAGCTCCAGCGCCAGGCTGCGGGCCAGGCCGAGCAGCGCGCTCTTGCTGGCGGAATAGTGCGCGTGGCTGTGGCTGCCACGATGCGCGGCCAGTGAGGCGAGCAGCACGATGGAGGCCTTCTCGCGCAGCGCCGGCAGCACGGCGCGGCAGAGATGGAAGACGCCATCCAGGTTCACCGCCATCACCTGCCGCCAGGCGGCCTCGTCCATCAGCTCGAAGCGCTGTCCGGGATAGATGCCGGCGGCGGGCACCAGGAAGTCCACCCCGCCGAAGCGCTCCTTCGCCAGCGCCACGGCGGCAGCGGCATCGGCGGGGCGGGTGGCGTCGTAGCGCAGGGTGGCGATGCGGTCGCCGCCGAGCTCCTTCGCCAGAGCCTCGAGTGGTGCCAGCTGGAGGTCGGCCAGCACCAGCGCGGCGCCGGCGGCATGGAACAGCTTCGCCGTCTCGCGCGCGATGCCGCCGCCGGCGCCGGTGAGCAGCAGGCAGCGGCCGGTGAAGTCGGTGGTCAGCATGGGGTTCCCTCCGGTCCTGTCGTTCAGAAGATGTCGGTCCGCGTGGCCAGCTCGCGACGGGTGCGGCGGATATGCAGGCGGAGCAGCTCCTCCGCGCCGTAGCGGTCGCGGCGCTGGATGGCCTCCATCAGCAGCCGGTGCTCATGATGCACGGCCCAGCGTCCTTCCGTGCCGATCAGCACGGTATAGGCGCGGCGATACTGCTGCATGGTGTTCCAGAAGCGCTCGATCATCGACATGAGGCGCGGCATGTTGGCGCGGCGGTAACTGCGCAGGTGGAACTCGCGGTCGAGCCGCAGGAAGTCGTCCACGTCGGGCGTGCTCTCGATGGCCTCGGCGAGCGATGCCAGCTCGGCGATGTCCTCCGGCGTGAGGGCGCCGACGCTCTCTCCCAGCGCCATCGGCTCCAGCCTTTCGCGGATGCGGTACATCTCGACGCATTCGGCGCGGTCCAGCCGCGCCACCCAGGCGCCGCTATGCGGCACCAGCGTCACCAACCCCTCGGCTTCGAGCTGTCGCAGCGCCTCGCGCACGGGAATGCGGCTGGTGGCGAAGCGCGCCGCCACCTCCTCCTGCCGGATGCGGCTGCCCGGGGCGAGGCTGCCCGTCAGGATCGCCTGGCGCAGCGCCTCGGCCACCCGCCCGCTGCTCAGCGACTCGCCGCCATCCATGCTGCCCCCCACTTGGCCTAATTGGATACAATCATGCCGCAATCCATCAATGGGTGCACGGCATTTAGTGGGCCTGCCCCGCGCTTCGCTTGCGATTGGATACGATCCTCGTCAGAATGCGAGGCAAGAGCAGAAGGCCCGCCGTGTCGCGCGCGGGCCAGGGAGAGGTCCACCATGCATCCAGCCGCCCCGCGCCAGCCATCCTGCGCCCCGCGCGGAGGCCGTCATGCCTGAGTTGCGGCACCTCTCGCCCGCCCAGCCCTGGGTCGAGCTGCATGCCACCGAGGGTGACTGGGACGCTGTGCCTGCCGGTGAACTCGGACGCCTGCTGACCGGCCTGCACCTGATCCGCGCCTTCGAGGAGGAGGTGCTGCAACTGGCCGGTGAGGGGCTGGTGCATGGCCCCGCGCATTCTTCCATCGGCCAGGAAGGCGGCGCGATGGGCGCCATCCTGCCCCTGCGCGGCAGCGATCAGGTGAACGGCTCGCATCGCGGCCATCACCACTTCCTCGCCAAGGCGCTGCTGCACGTGGCGGCGGCGCAGCCCCTGCTGCCCGATGCGCCCTTCGATGGCGGCATCCACCGCACGCTGCACGGCGCACTGGCCGAGATCATGGGGCTGACGCCGGGCTTCTGCCGTGGCCGTGGCGGTTCCATGCACCTGCGCTGGCGCGAGGCGGGGGTGCTCGGCACCAATGCCATCGTCGGTGGCGGCGTGCCGCTGGCCGCCGGCGCCGCCTGGGCACACAAGCAGGCTGGCACAGGCGATGTCGCTGTCACCTTCTTTGGTGACGGTGCCACCAATATCGGCTCAGTGCTGGAGACGATGAACCTGGCAGCCGCCTGGAAGCTGCCGCTGGTCTTCTTCATCGAGAACAATCGCTACGCCGTCGCCACCTCGGTGGAGGAAGTGACGGCGGAGCCGCGCCTCTCCGCGCGCGGCCTCGGCTTCGGCATCCCCTCCTGGCGGGTGGATGGCATGGACCCGGTGGCGGTCTCCCTGGCCATGCAGCAGGCGCTGGCACGGGCGCGGGCGGGGGAGGGGCCGGCCATCATCGAGGCCGAGCTGTACCGCTATTTCCACCAGAACGGCCCGTTGCCCGGCAGCGCCTTCGGCTATCGCAGCAAGCAGGAGGAGGCCGCCTGGCGCGCGCGCGACCCGCTCGACCGCGTGGCCGCCGAGATGCAGCGGCGTGGCCTGATCCACGCCGAGGAGGTTGCCGCGCTGCGCCAGCGTGCGGTGGGCACCATGGCCGCCATCGCCGGCGAGTTGACGGAGATGCAGGGCAACCGTCGTGCCGTGCGCCCCTCGCTCTGGCCCTCGCCGGACTTCCGCGATGTCGGCATCCGTGGCGATCTCTCCGAGCTGAAGGGCCTTCGTGCTCTGGAGAATGAAGCCCCGCGCGGTGGGCTGACGGAGCAGAAGTTCGTGGACGTGGTCGCCGATGTCATGGGCCGCCGCATGGAGCAGGATCCGCGCATCGTGCTCATGGGCGAGGATATCCATCGCCTGAAGGGCGGCACCAACGGCGCCACGCGCGGCCTCGCCGACCGCTTCCCCGGCCGCGTGCTCGGCACGCCGATCAGTGAGGCGGGTTTCTGCGGGCTCGGCGGCGGCATCGCCATGGACGGGCGCTTCCGGCCCGTCGTCGAGTTCATGTATCCGGACTTCATGTGGGTCGCCGCGGATCAGGTCTTCAACCAGATCGGCAAGGCGCGCCACATGTTCGGTGGCGACATCGACATGCCCTTCGTGCTGCGCACCAAGGTGGCCATGGGCACCGGCTATGGCTCGCAGCATTCCATGGACCCCGCGGGCATCTTCGCCACCGCGCCGGGCTGGCGCATCGTCGCGCCCTCCAACCCGGTGGACTACGTCGGCCTGATGAACGCTGCGCTGGCCTGCAACGATCCAGTGCTGGTCATCGAGCACGTCGATCTCTACCAGCGCAGCATGCCCGCCCCCGCCGGTGATCTCGACTACATCATCCCGCCCGGCCGCGCGGCGCTGCGGCGCGAAGGACGGCGCGCCACCGTCATCACCTATCTGTCCATGGTGCACCGCGTGCTGGAGGCGGCGGAGCAGCGCAACGCCGATGTGGACATCATCGACCTGCGCTGGCTCGACCGCGCCAGCCTGGACTGGGAAACCATCGCCGCCAGCGTGCGCAAGACCAACAACGTGCTGATCGTCGAGCAGGGCGCGCAGGGCACCGCCTATGGCACCTGGCTGGCCGACGAGATCCAGCGCCGGCTCTTCGACTGGCTTGATCAGCCCGTGCAGCGCGTCACCGGCGGCGAGGCCTCGCCCAGCATCTCCAAGGTGCTGGAACGCGCGGCCTTCGCCGGTACCGAGGAGGTCGCCGAGGCGCTCGACCGGCTGCTGCTGCACGCGGCCTGAGGGCAGGTAGAAGGCTGGGGGAAGGAATTCCCCCAGACCCCCATCTTTTTCTTCGAGGCCACGCGCGGGCCGGTCACGGCCTCGCGCAACGTGCGGCGGCCGGCCCGGTTGGGCCCTCCATGATGCCGACTGCCGTGAAATTCCCTCGCGATCTAACCCGCTTCGACCTCTGGCCCACTCTGCGCTTCACCCTCCAGACCGTGACCGCGGTGCTGGCTTCCTACGGGCTCGCCACCTTGCTGGGGCTGCCGGATCCTTCCTGGGCCGTCTTCTCAGCACTCTTTGTCATCCAGAGCAGCATCGGCGGGACCGTCACTGCGGCGACAGACCGCGTCATCGGGGCGTTGATCGGGGCGCTGCTGGCCTTGGCCTGCATCTTCGTGATCGGTCTCGGCGAGTGGCGGACGGTGCTCTCCCTGGTGACGGGCATCAGCATCATGGGGCTCATCGCCGGAGCCCGGCCACGGTTCAGCTATGGGCTGGTGCCGGTGGCGATCCTGATCCTGGCGCCGGGCACGGCGGTGGTGGAGGACGCCTTGCTCAAGATGGGCGCCATCACCCTGGGCTCGGCCGCCGGTGCCCTGGCCAGCCTGCTGGTGCTGCCCCGGCGGGCGCATCTGGCCGCCGAGGAGCAGCTTGGCCACGCCGTGGAGGGATGTGGGGTGCTGCTCTCCGCCTGCATGGCGAAGATGCTGGCCCGCGACGCGCCTGACCTCAGCGCCGCCCATGCCCGCATCTCGGACGCGCTGGCGCTTGCGGAGAAGATGGCGCGGCAGAGCCGCCTGCGGCTGCGCCGGGGCTCGCCGCGATACCGTCCGGCCGAGTTGCTCCGCATGGTCGAGCGGCTGTGGTACACGCTGGCCATCGTGGATCGCCTCAGCGGGCAGCCCCTTCCGGAGCGGGTGCGCGCCTTCCTGACGGAGCCGGTTTGTGACGCCGCACAGGAGGCCGAGTGCTTCCTGCGCGAGACGGGCGCGGCGCTGGCACGGATGCAGCCGCCACCGCCCTCGGAGCGGTTCCACGCTTGCATTGGCGCGATCACCGCCGCCATGGACCGGCTGCTCGCCGAGGATGGGCTGACGCGGCTGGAGGCGGAACGCAGCTTCGGCCTTTCCTTCGCCTGGGAGCAGGTCAGCCACAGCGTGGACGAGCTGCTGGAACTGCTGCCGGAGCGCGCATAAGGCGTTTGTCTGACGCTGTCTGGCTGACTCTCGTGGCCTGGGCCGCTCCGGCCGCAGTCGCCAGGGCTGCTTCAGCCCTGGCGCGGGCGCGCTCCGCCAGAGTGGCCAAGCGGACAGAAAAAAGAAGAGGGGGCGGGGGAGAATTCGGGTCTGTCCTCAAATCCGCCAACGGGCAGGAGCGGGGGAGAATGAATTCTCCCCCGCTCCTTCTTCTTTCTTCTGTCAGTTTGGGTCGCGCGAGCCGCCGGCGCTCACGCCGGGGCGAAAGTCGCCCCGGCAATTGCCGCGCCAGGGCGGATGGGGCTGCCTTCGCCGCAGGCGGAGCTGAAAGCTGACAGAAAAAGGAGGGGGTTTGGGGGAGTTCGCTCCCCCAACCTTCTGCTTCCATCAGGAATCTGAGGACACCCCCTCATTCTCCCCTGGCTCTTCTGCTGGCTTACAGTTCGCCGCGCACTGCCATCTGCTTGATGCGGTCCCCCGTCCGGCAGGCGATCGCCTGAATGGTCAGCGACGGGTTCACCCCGCCGACGGTCGGGAAAACCGAGCCATCGCAGATCCAGAGGTTGCGGATGTCCCAACTCCGGCAATCCGCGTCCACGACGCTGCCGCGCGGATCGTCGCCCATGCGCGCGCCGCCGTTCAGGTGGCAGGTGTCGTCCTCCTGGCGCCAGATATTCTTGGCGTCGACCGCCCGCAGGGCCTTCTCCATGAAGTCGAGCGAGTGGGCGATTAGCGCTTTGTCGTTATCGCACCAGGAATAGCTGACGCGCGGGATCGGCAGGCCGTACTGGTCCTTGTCCTCCGCCAGCGTGACGCCGTTGCGCTCCTGCGGTAGCATTTCGCCGACGATCTTGAGCCCGACCTGATGGTTGTAGTCCTGCATCTCGGTGATCAGCGGCTCGCCCCAGAGGCCATGGGCGTTGAGCTGCGTGTTGGCCCAGAGCTGCGGCAGCGGACCCTGGCTCATGTAGCAGTATCCGCCGAAGAAATCCTTGTTGTCGTCGTAGTTCCAGTGCTCAGTGATGGCGAGGGAGGGCGGCGCCTTGTAGGAGCGTATTTCCGCGTCCATCTTGCCCCAGACGGCTTGGTTGGCCTGCACCATCAGGTACTTGCCGACCAGCCCGGAACTGTTGGCGAGGCCCTGCGGATAGCGCGCATTGGCGGAGTTCAGCAGCAGGCGCGGCGTCTCGATCGCATAGCCGGCGACAACGACATTGCGCGCCTTCTGGAAGTGCCAGCGCCCCTCGCGGTGGTAGTGCACGCCGGTGGCGAGGCCATCCGGCCCGGTCTCCACGCGTCCGACCATGGCGAGGTCACGGATCTCGGCGCCGGCGGCGATGGCGCGCGGAATCCAGGTGACCAGCGCGCTCTGCTTGGCGTTGGTGGAGCAGCCGGTGACGCAGAAGCCGCGATAGACGCAGGGGTGTGCCAGGCCGCGTGGCGCGGAGAGGGTGGCGATCGGCGTTTCCGTCCACGCGATGCCCATGGCCTCGCAGCCCTGGGCGAGCGCCATGGCGGCGGCGTTCAGCGGATGTGCCCGATAGGGATAGCGCGGCCGCGGCGGACCCCAGGGATAGGTGATGGGGCCGGCGATCTTCAGGGCATCCTCGACCTCGCGGTAGTAGTGCCACATCTCCCGCCAGTCGAGCGGCCAGTCGAAGCCGTAGCCCAGCAGCGTGCGGGACTTGAACCATTCGGGCCGGAAGCGCAGCGACACCATGGCGAAATGCACGGTGCTGCCGCCCACCGCCTTGCCGCTGTTGTTGCTGCCGAGCTGCACCGGGTTCTCGCCCGCGCTAATGCGATCATCGGTCCAGTAGAGCTTGCTCTGCTCGGCCTCGTCGGAAGCGAAATCGTCCAGCGGGCGGAAATAGGGGCCGGCATCCATGGCGACGACGGAGAAGCCGTGCTCGGCCAGCTTGCAAGCGAGGGTGCCGCCGCCCGCGCCAGTGCCAACGATGACGAAGTCCACCGCGTCATCCTCGCTGTACTCTCGCATCGGCACCCAGGCGCCGGGGCGGAACACGTCGGGCGCGCGGCCGTCCTTCGCGCGCGGCGTCTGGCGCGGATCATCCGACATGGCGGTTCTTCCGGAGGGCGGATTCCGTATCGCCATCCTTGCTCTCGGCGGCTTCCCAGGGGTCGCGCTGGTCATAGCCGAGGCGGACATAGCCGCGCGGGCTGGCGGGGCCGCCGAAGCCGATCTCGCTCCAGGCGGTGGGGTGCGCGTAGTAGGCGAAGACGATGTCCTTCGCCATGCGCTGCTTGAAGAAGGTCTGGCTGGGCATGCCGCCCCAGGCGGGACCGTTCAGCGCGCCCTGCTCCATCTGCTTCAGCAGGGCATCCTGCTGCGGCCCGGAGAGGTGGAGGAAGGGGGCGCCATGCTGCGCCTGCGCCTCGGCGTCGAGCGCGGCCAGGCCGCGCCGCCACGCCTCCCGCTCGCGCGGCATCCCCTCATGTCGAAAGCCGTCCTCCTGGCCCTTGTGCAGCTTGTCGTCGATCAGCGCCGCCACGGGGATGGGCGGGCGGTTGCGCGGCTGCGGCACCAGCCGATCGGCGACGGCCGTGATGGTGGCCAGCTCGTGCGCGTCGAAGAAGCGCGGCTCGCGCGGCACCGCCAGGCGGGCGTCGATCACCTGACGCGTCTTGTCATTCCAGGAGGGCGTGTGGCGCTTGCGCAGCACGTCATAACCGGGATAGCGGCTGGGATCAGGCATCGGGCTCATCCTCCAGCAGGTCGAGGGCGGCGAGGCCGGCGAGCGCCAGGCCGGTGAAGGAGGGCGGTGCCGGCAGTGGCGGGCCGTTCAGCAGGTTCTGCCGCCAGTTGCGCCAGCCGCCCATGTTCCGCTGCACGCCATAGGCGTGGAAGCCGACGCCCACGAAGCCGAGCAGGGCGGTGAGGCGCAGCCACCAGCGGGTGATCCAACGGTCGCGCCGCGCCGGGCCAGCGGCCGTGTTGAGCAGCAGCGCGGCGGCGGCGGGCGGCATGGTGACGGGCAGGAACATCGCGGGGTTGTGGTAGGCACCGCGGAAATGCAGCAATCCGGCCTCGCCCACCGTGCCGAGGATGCCGGCGCCGCTCATCGCCGCCAGCATGCGGCCGGCGGGCAGGCCGAAGATACGGGGCGCCGTGCCGGGCCGGTCGTCGCGGACATGCTCGGCCGCGCTGCCCATCAGGCCGGCCAGCGAGATCGCCATCGGGGCGCCGAGCGGCGCGCCGTAGAACAGGTTCTGCCAGACGAAGCCGCCAGGACGGCGGGTGACGTTGTAGAGGTGGAAGCCGGTGCCGACGATGCCGGTGAGGGCGGCGGCGGCGTAGATGGTGCTGCGGAAGGGATGGCGGCCCGAACGCGGGTCACCGGTGCCATGCAGGCTGGCGGCCAGGCTGAGCGCCGAGACGCCGAGCGGCGTGTACATCGCCGGATTGCGGAAGGAGCCGCGGTAGTGCTCCAGGGCGCTGTCCAGCAGCACGGAGGTGGCCAGCAGGCCGGCGGAGCGGTCCAGCCGCCGCGCCGCCCGGATGCGCGCAGTGCGGCCCACGGCCGGCGAGGAAGGAATCCCGAGCCAGCGCTGCAACGGGCCGCGCGGCGTGTCGCCAAGGCGGAGGCTGCGCAGCCGTTCCACGGGCTGGGTGACAGGGGGCGGAAGGGCGAGCGCCTCCAGCAGCCGTCGCCGCGCCGGAGGGGCCTGACGGCCGCGCCCGAACAGCGCCACGCCAATGGCCCCCAGGGCGAGGGAGCCGAGCAGCCCCATCCCCGCTTGCTTCGTCCTCATCCCATGCGTCTCCTCAGGCGGCGTAGCGCTCCGCGTCCTGCTGCCTGAAGGCGATGCCGAGGCCGGGCCGGGACAGATCGGGGCGGATCATGCCCGCATGCGCGACGGGCGCGCCATCGAACAGCATCTGCTCGATGCGGACATGGTCGTGGAACCATTCAAGGTGGCGGAAGCGCGGCGCGGCGCAGGCGGCGTGCAGGTGCAGCGTCGGCGCGCAGTGGCCGGAAAGGTCCACATGATGCGCCTCGCACAGCACCGCCGCGCGCAGGAAGCCGGTGATGCCGCCGCAGCGCGAGGCATCGGCCTGCTGCACGTCCACCGCGCCGGCATTGAGCATCCGGCGGAAATAGTCGAGCTCGTAGCCATACTCGCCGGCGGCGATCTCCAGCGTGGCGGGGGCGCGCTGCCGCAGCAGCCGCAGCCCTTCGAGATTGTCTGAGGAGACCGGCTCCTCGTACCAGAGCACGCCGAAATCCTGCGCCAACCAGGCGGCGGTGGCCAGCGCCTGCTTGGTGTTGAGCGCACCGTTGCTGTCCACGAAGAGGCCGTTCTCGCCGATTGCCTTCCGTGCCACCGCCACGCGGTGCGGGTCCTGCGCGGGATGGGTGCTGATCTTCATCTTCACCCACTGGCAGCCGTCGCGTTCCACCCAGCCGGCGAGCTGGTCATGCAACTGGGCGTCTGAGTAGGTGGTGAAGCCGCCGCTACCATAGACCGGCACGGTCTCCCGTGCGCGGCCCAGCAGCAGAGCCAGCGGTAGGTCGAGCAGCTTCGCCTTTAGATCCCAGAGGGCCGCGTCCACCGCCGAGATGGCGGTGGCGGCGAGCCCCTGGCGACCGACATTGCGCACGCGGCGCTGCATCTCCTGCCAGAGTGCCGGCACGTCCAACCCGTCCTGGCCCTTCACCACCTCGGCCAGCATGCCGCGGATAAGCGGCACGGCCGAGGCATCGGTATAGGTGTAGCCGAGCCCGGTCCGGCCGCCGCCATCCACCTCCACCACGATGAGCGTGGTGGAATCCCAGTGCATGGTTCCGTCCGCCTCGGGGGCGTCGGTCGGGATCACATAGGCCTGCGCACGGACGGCCTGCACAGGCGCAGTGCTCTCCGTGCCGGGCATGGTCAGCGGCCTTTGCCCGGCAACACTCCGCTCAGCACCTCGCGCGCCGTGTTGACCAGCACGCTGCCTTCCTCGGGGTCCGGGCTGAGCAGGGTGGAAGCGAATTTCTGCATCTGTTGCAGCGTGATGTGCGGCGGCAGCGGCGGCACGTTCGGATCGGCCTTGACCTCGACCACGGTGGGCCGGTCGGCGGCGAAGGCTTCCTCCCAGGCGCCGGCGAGGCGCTCGGGGTCGTCCACATAGATGCCGCGCAGGCCCACCAGCTCGGCAAAGCGGTGGTAGGGCACGTCAGGCAGGCTCTGCGAGCCCAGGAACTTTGGGTCGCCGGCCATCACGCGTTGCTCCCAGGTCACCTGATTTAGGTCGCGGTTGTTGAGCACCAGCACGACGAGCCGCGGGTCGCGCCACTTCTGCCAGTATTTCGAGACGGTGATCAACTCGGCCATGCCGTTCATCTGCATGGCGCCATCACCGCAGATCGCCAGCACCGGCCGGTCGGGATGGGCGAACTTGGCGCCGATCGCATAGGGCATGCCGGAGCCCATGGTGGCCAGCCCGCCGGAGAGCGAGGCCATCATACCGCGCCGCAGCTTCACGTCGCGCGCGTACCAGTTGGTGTGCGAGCCGCTGTCGCCGGCGATGATACAGCGCTCCGGCAGGCGTGGCGAAAGCTCCCAGAAGATGCGCTGCGGGTTGACCGGATCGGCGGCATGCATGGCACGCGCCTCCAGCGTCTTCCACCAGCTCGCAACGTTCTTCTCGATCCGCGCGCGCCAGGCATGGTCGGATTTCGGCTTCAGCAGCGGCAGCAGCGCCTCCAGCGTGGTACGGCTGTCGCCTTCCAGGGCCACCTCCATCGGGTAGCGCAGGCTCAGCATGGCAGGCGACAGGTCGATCTGCACGCCGCGCGCCTGGCCTTCCTTGGGCAGGAACTCGGAGTAGGGGAAGCCGCTGCCGACCATCAGCAGCGTGTCGCACTCCTGCATCATGTCCCAGCTCGGCTTTGTGCCGAGCAGGCCGATGGAGCCGGTGACGAAGGAGAGGTCGTCCGGCACCGCCGCCTTGCCGAGGAGCGCCTTGGCCACGCCAGCGCCGAGCCGCTCCGCCACGGCGATCACCTCGTCGGTCGCCTGCAGCGCGCCGGCGCCAACCAGCATGGCGACCTTCTTGCCGGCGTTGAGCACCTCCGCCGCCTGCTGCAACTGCTGCTGCGTCGGCATGACGACGGGGCGTGAATAGCCGATGCCGGAGTGGATGGTGCCATGCTTGTGCGGCGGCGTCTCGACCGCGGGAAGCTCTTGCAAGTCGTTCGGGACGATGATGCAGGTGACCTTGCGCTCCGCCTTGGCGATGCGCATGGCGCGGTCGATCAGGTGGCGCACCTGGTCAGGGACGGAGGCCTGCTGCACGAACGCGCCGGCGACATCCTTGAACAAGGTCTGCAGGTCCACTTCCTGCTGGTAATGGCCGCCGAGCGCGCTGCGCGCCTGCTGCCCGACGATGGCGAGCACCGGCATGTGGTCGAGCCGCGCATCATAGAGTCCGTTGAGCAGGTGGATGGCGCCAGGGCCGGAGGTGGCGAGGCAGACGCCCACCTCGCCAGTGAACTTGGCATGTGCCCCCGCCATGAACGCGGCCATTTCCTCATGGCGCGCCTGGACGAAGTCGATCTTGTCCTGGGCGCGGTCGAGTGCGCCGATCAGCCCGTTGATGCCGTCGCCCGGATATCCGAAGACGCGCCGCACCCCCCAGTCATGGAGCCGCTTCCAGAAAAAGTCGCCGACGGTTCCCGCCATCCCTCGTCCTCCTGCTCAGCCGCCGAGGGCGGCTGGATTCGCTCCGCTTCTGGCAAACCGAACGCGAGGGGGACGAAGCTGTTTCGGCGGATTGCGGCTTTTTCAGGCTGAGACCGAAGGCGGTGGCGGACGAAAAGTGCAAAGGCGAGGCTTGGAGGAAGGAGTTCCCCAAGCCTCCTTCTTCTTTCCTTGGGTATCCTGCGCGCGCTGCGAGCAGGCGCGAAAGCTGACGGAAAAAAGATGGGGGTTCGAGGGGAATTCCTTCCCCCGAACGTCTTCCGTGCCAGGAGGTCGCCGCAAGTTCGCCGGGCACTGGACGCACAGTGATGCGGCAGAACCGCTGACACCGGCTGCCTATTCCTGGCCGGGGTGAGGGAAGGATTGAGCGGTACCGCCGATCAGGCCAGATGGAAGTCGCTGGCGGCGAGATGGACGACTCCGAGCAGATCGATCTCGCCGTCGAGCGGAAGGAACCAGACCTCGTCCACCGCGCTGCGGAACTGCACAATGGTGTGGTCGCCGACGATGTCGTAGCGGACCTGCAGATCATTGCTGCTGCCGAAGGGGTCGGTGCCGAGGAAGAGTGGATGTCCCGAGCTGTTGTAGAAGTTCTGATAACTGGAGAGATCGATCACGTCCTCGCCTTGGTGGAAGTCGAGGATGACGTCCCGGTTGCCCGCACCGGGGCTGGTCGTCGGGGCCGGGGCCGGGCCGGTGATGCCGATCGAGAACTGGAAGATGTCGTGCCCTCGGCCGCCGAGAAGCGTGTCGCTGCCCTTGCGGCCGTCCAGCACGTCGTCGCCTGCGCCGCCGATCAGGAGGTCCTTCCCGTGTTCATACTCGAGGTCGCCGCCGAGCAGGGTATCGTTGCCGCGTCCGCCGACGAGGACGTCATCACCGGTCGAGCCGAACAGAAGATCATTGCCGTTCCCCCCGAACAGATGATTCGGGCTGAGACTTACGCTTCTGCTGCTGCCTGATAGAGTGTCGTCGCCATTGCCGCCGAATATCCAGTCCTCGGCATCGCCGCCGTAGATCGTGTCATTCCCATTGCCGCCATAGATGACGTTGAGCTGTTGATCCGAAGGGATGCCGCTCACGCCCGGCGATGTCATCGCAGGCGAAATTCCATCATTCCCGCTTGTGCCGAAAACCATGGGCATCTTGTCGACTCCCTGATGGGCTTGCGCCGAAGTGCAAACTTGAGGTTGCAAGTTGCACCACGCCTACATCGACCTCTGGATGGTCGGGCCACAAGCGCCACGACGCATTACCCCCGGGGGATGGGGCTGGCGGATGTATGAGCGGAGAGGATTACGCTTGATGCGCGAGCCGGAAAGGCCACTCACTCGGCGCGCGGAGCGCGCCCGGTGGAGGGCGGCGGCAGCGGCATCCGTGGCATTCCGGCCCGCAGGAAAACCCTGCGCCCGACGCGCTACCAAAGCCCGCGCCGCCTTCAGCGCTGGCCTTGCATCAGCCGGTCACGCAGGCGGATAACGCTCTCGCGCAGGGCCTTCGCCTCCTCCGTGTCGTCGCCGAAGGCCTGCTTGAGCCAGCCTGGAGTGTGGCACGCCTTCTCCCGCAGGGCACGCCCCGCCTCGGTGAGGCGGACGCGCACCTGCCGCTCATCGGCGGCATCACGCACGCGGCGGACATAGCCGGTGGTTTCCAGGCGCTTCAGAAGCGGGGTGAGGGTGCTGCTCTCCAGGAACAGCCGCTCGCCAATGCTGCCGACCGTCTGGTCATCCTGCATCCAGAGCACGACCATCACGAGGTACTGGGGATAGGTGAGGCCGAGCGCCTCCAACTGCGGTTTGTTGGCGCGCTGGATGGCATGCGCCGTGGAATGGATGGCGAAGCAGAGAAAGTTGTCGAGGTCGAGGCGCTGTTCGGACATGGCGGCTCCCAGGGCAGGATTCGGGCAAGGACCCGAATATTGTATCGCGTACGATATAGGCGCGGACGCCCTATCTGCATAGCAGTCATGCGGACAATAACATCGCGCACGATCTAATGGTGAGCTACATGAACGCCACACCGGATGCCGACGAGGCACCGAACGTTCCGAAAGGACCTCAACGATGACCCGTTCTCGTACGCTCCTGGCCGCCGCTGCCCTACTGGGCCTCTCCGGCGCCAGTGCCCTGGCCGCCCCGCTGGTGGTTACCAACCAGGGCGAGAACTTCGCTGTCACCTACGCCGACGACTATACCGGCAATATCGTGGGTGGCGGCACAGTCCGCACCGAGGGCAACAGCCGCAACCTGCGGATCATCTATGACGATGCGCAGTTCGCGCGGCGCCCGGCTGGTCTCCCCGTCTTCCGGGGTGGCTCGGAGGGTGACGTGGCCTATCTGCCTGCCCCGGCCGTCCACGGCCTGATGGCCGCCCGCTAAGCGGAAGCGGCGCGTCCCGGGCAGAATGCCCGGTGGACGCCGTCCCTCTGAAGCATGAGGAGCCGGGCGCCGCGAGGTGCGCCGGCTCCCGGCGCTGTCAACCCTTGTCGTCGCCCGCATTGGCGGGCGCATCCTGCCGCACCGCGGCCAGGCGCCGCATGGTGGCCAGCAGCAGCTGGGCGGGGCGGGAGAGGCGGCGCTGCCGCGGCACCAGCGCCAGCGCATTCACCGGCACGGCCGGGCGCAGCGGCAGGCACACCAGGCCATGGTCGCGCGGCTCGCTCAGCAAAAAGGGGTCGATGACCGTGACACCCGCGCCGGCGCGCACCATGGCGCAGGCGACGGAGGACTGGTTCACCTCGATGGCGATGCGGCGCTTCACCCCCGCCGCCTGGAAGCAGCCCTCGATCAGCTCCCCCAGCGGGTGGACGCGGCTGAAGGAAATCAGCGGATGGGCGGCCAAATCGGCCGGAGTGACATACGGCCGCCCGGCCAGCGGATGGTCCGGCGCCACCACCGCCACCAGCGTGCCCCCGTAAAGCGGCAGCAGCCGCGCATCGGCATGGCCGATCGGCGCCAGCACCAGCCCGAAATCCACCCGCTCCTGCGTCACCATTTCCGTCACGCCGAGGATGTCCACGCTGTCGATGGCGATCTGGATGCCCGGCCGGCTGCGCGACAGGCGTGCCACGGCGCGCGGCAACAGGCTTTCGGTCAGTGCGGGCGTCACCGCCACATGCACGGAGCCGACGCTGATGTCGCGCATCTCCTCGACCAGGCGGTTGATGCGCTCGACGCCTTCGAAGACGCGCTCCAAATCCGTGAGCAAGGCGCCGGTCTCGGCGGTGGGCTGCAGCCGGCCCTGCTGACGGCGGAACAGCGGGAAGCCCGCCTGCGCCGCGCATTCGCGCAGCATCATGCTGACGGCGGGTTGCGAGATGCCGAGCGCTATAGCGGCCATGGTGACCGAGCCATGGCGGCTGACCGCGCGCACCACCTCAAGTTGACGGAAGCTGAGTGCCATAAGGCAAGCTTATAATGTTTTAAGCAGCACACAATTGAAGTTATTCCACCCGCGGCCTAGCCTTCTTGAGGAGAGCGGTGCCGCATCGTCCGCAAAGCCGGGACCAACCGGAAGGGGCGCCGCCGGGAGGACAAGGCTTGAAGATCACCGCCATCGAAACCGCGGTCGTGTCGCTGCCCTTCACCATGGGCGGACCATATTCCAGCTTCGCCGGGCAGGCCTGGGACCATCTCGACATCCTGCTCGTGCGTGTCGAGACGGAGGACGGCCTGGTGGGCTGGGGCGAGGCCTTCGGCCATGTCGCCATCCCCGCCACGCGCGCGGCCATCGATACCGTGCTGGCACCGTTGCTGCTGGGGCGCGATGCGACCGACATCGAAGGGCTGTGGCGGAAGATCCCGCATGCGGTGCACCTGCTCGGGCGAAACGGCCCCTTCGTCTACGGCTTCTCCGGCCTCGAGATCGCGTTGTGGGACCTCGCGGGGAAGCGCGCCGGGCAGCCGCTGCACCGCCTGCTCGGTGGGCGCGACCCGGGGCCGATGCCGGCCTATGCCAGCCTGCTGAACTACGGCGACCCGGAGCTGGTGGCGCGCAACTGCGCCGAGGCGGCGGCGCGGGGCTACCGCTCCCTCAAGCTGCACGAGACCACGGTGGAGGCGGTGCGGGCCGCCGCCCGCGCGGCGCCGGGCGCCGAGATCATGCTGGACGTCAACTGCGCCTGGTCGCCGGTCGAGGCGCGGGCCATGGCGCGCGCGCTGGCGGGAGAGGGACTGCGCTGGCTGGAGGAGCCGGTCTGGCCGCCAGAGGACACCACCGGGCTGGCCAGCCTGCGCGGGATCGGCGTGCCGCTCTCGGCGGGGGAGAACGTCGCCGGGCTGCACGGCTTCCAGCGGCTGATCGAGGCGGGCGCCATCGACATCGCCCAGCCCAGCGTCACCAAGATCGGCGGCGTGGCCGAGATGGTCCGCACCATCCATCTCTGCCAGGCGGCGGGGATCGAGGTGGCGCCGCACAGCCCCTATTTCGGACCGGGCCTGATCGCGACCATGCAGATCGCCGCCGCGCTGATCGAGAAGCCGCTGATCGAGATCCTCTGGCTCGACATGGAGGCCAATCCCTTTGACCCCTGGGTGCGGACCGAGGGTGGCATGGTGCGCCTGCCGCCGGGGCCGGGCCTGGGCTGCGACCCCGATCCCGAGATCCTGGCCCGCTACGGCAAGGGCACCCCGAACCGGCAGGAGCTGAAGGCATGAAGGTCGAGAGCATCGCCACCCGCACCGTCCACCTGCCGCTCGACCCGCCGATCGGCAGCGCGCTCGGCCAGATCGGCGGCTTCGGCTGCGTGCTGGTCACGCTGCGCACGTCGGACGGCATCACCGGCGAGAACATCGTCTTCACCCTGAACAACCGCCGCACCGCCGTGCTGCGGCAGATGGTGGAGGAGCTGGGCGAACTCGCCATCGGCCAGGATGCCGGGCATATCGGCCGTTTCTGGGCGCGTGCCTGGAAGGACAACAACTTCCTCGGCCACAAGGGGGTGCCCGTCATGGGCATCTCCGCCATCGACGGTGCGCTGTGGGATGCGCTGGGCAAGGCCGCGAAGATGCCGCTCTACCGCATGCTCGGCGGCGCGCAGGACCGGGTGCCCGCCTATCACAGCGGCGGGCTCTGGCTCTCGCGCTCGACCGCCGAGCTGGTGGCGGAGGCGGAGTCCTTCGCCGCGCAGGGCTTCACCGCGATGAAGATGCGCCTCGGCCTCGGCGCGGAGGAGGACCTGGCGCGCGTCGCCGCCGTGCGCCGCGCCATCGGGCCGAAGATCCGCCTGATGGCCGATGCCAACCAGGGCCTGACGGAGAACGAGGCCATCCGCCTCGGGCGCGGCCTGGAGGAGCACGATCTCACCTGGTTCGAGGAGCCGTTGCCGGCCTGGGACATCGAGGGGCTGGCGCGCGTCGCCGCCGCGCTCGACACGCCGATCGCCAGTGGCGAAACGGAATACACCCGCTACGGCTTCCGCCAGATGATCGGCCTGCGCGCCGCGGACATCCTGATGCCCGACCTGCAGCGCGTCGGCGGCGTCAGCGAATTCATGCGCGTCGGCCACCTCGCCGAGAGCCATGACATTCCTGTCTCCAGCCATCTCTTTCCGGAAACCAGCCTCTCGCTGCTCGGTGCGCTGAGCAACGCGATCTTCCTGGAATACATGCCCTGGTTCTCGCCCCTCTACCGCGAGCGGCTGGACTTCGCCGATGGCTGCGCGCTGCTGCCCGAGCGGCCCGGTTGGGGCTTCACCTTCGACGAGGACTACATCGCCCATCTCGACCGCTGAGGCGGCGCGCGCCCGCGCCAAGACGGGCCGCCCGCTAGCATGACGCCATAACGGAGGAACCATCCATGACCCTGACCCGCCGCCAGTTCGGCCAGCTCGGCCTCGGCGCCGCGGCCGCCGGCGCCACCGGCCTTTCCATCGGCCTCGCCCGCCCGGCCCTGGCGCAGAACGAGGCCATCCGCTTCGGCTGGCTGGCCGCCATGACCGGGCCCAGCTCGGCGCCGGCCGTCGGCTTCAACCGCGGTGTGGAGTTCGCGGCTGCGGCCATCAACGCGGAAGGCGGGGTGAAGGGGCGCAAGATCGACGTCATCACCCGCGACACCCAGGGCGACCCCACCAAATGCGTCAACGCGACGCAGGAGATGATCAGCCAGGCCAAGACGCACGCCATCTGGGGGCCGACCAATTCCGGTGAATCCCTGGCGGTCACGGCGATCCTCGCGCGCGCCAAGATGCCCAACGTGCATCCCTGCGTGGTGGACAGCCTGATCGACGAGAAGCGCTACCCCAACGCCTTCCGTACCGCGCCCTCCAATACGCAGTGGGATGACGCGGTGCGCGGCTATTGCCTGAACGTCCTCAAGGTGAAGAAGGTCGCCGTGATCGGCGACACCACGGGCTATGGCGTCAGCGCCGCGAAGGCCTCGGCGGCGGCGTTCCAGAAGGACGGCGCCGAGGTCGTCTATCAGGCCAATATCGACTCCACCCAGCCCGACATGACGCCGGACATGCTGCGCGCCCGCAATGCCGGCGCCGAGGCCATCGTGGTCTGGAGCGTCTCCACCGGCATGGATGCGCGGCTGTTCAACACCCGTGCCGGCATGGGCTGGGACGTGCCCTTCGTTGGCCATCCCTCGATGGCCTCGGGCGAGATCGCCGGGCTCCTGACCAAGCCGGAAAACTGGAAGAAGGTTTATGCCGTCGGCTACCGCAGCTGCAGCTATGACGAGCAAGGCAAACTGCCTGCCCATAGCCAGGAGTTGGTGGATCGGCTGAAGGGAAAGGTCTCGCTCGACGACACGCTGCTCTGGTGGGTCGCCGCGGGCTACGACGCGGTGCATCTCGTGGCCGGAGCGGTGAAGGCAACGGGATCCTCAGCCAGCGCTGACATCATCGGCTACTGGAATTCGCTCAAGAAGTATCCTGGCTATTTCGGCACCTACACTTTCTCGCCGGATAACCACAACGGCTACCCGACCGAGGAGGTTGTGATGTCCGACGCCAGCTCTGCCCGCAGCGGCACCTTCGCCCTCGCGCCAGGCTACGGCTGAGGCGGGTGGACGCGGCACCATGCTGGCTTCCATCCTTGCGACCGGCTTGGCGATGGGCGCGGTCTATGCGCTCATCGGCATTACCTACAACACCATGTTCGCCACCTCGCGGGTGATGAGCTTCACCGCCGGGCAACTTGGGATGCTGGGCGGCGTGTTCGGCTCGCTCTTCATGCTGCGATGGGGGTTGCCGCTGGCGCTCGCCCTGCCGCTGACGCTGGCGGCCTGCGCATTGCTCGGCGTCGTCACCGAGTTCGTTGCGGTGCGGCCGGTGCTGAAGAGCCTGGACCAGCACCTCTACGTGCTGACCACCCTGGCGTTGGCGCTGATCGTGCAGCAGGTCACCGCCATCGAATGGGGCACCGAGCCGGCACCTTTCCCGCATCTGCTCGGCCTCGGTGAAGGCATCTGGCATGAGAAATACTGGCTGCCGGTCGCCGCCTGCGCCGTCACCATCGGCGGGCTGGAATACCTCTACCGCCGCACACTGCTGGGCCATGCCTTCATCGCCGTGGCGGAGGACAACTATGCCGCCCGCGCGCTCGGCCTGCCGGAGCGCAACCTGCGCATCGGCAGCTACGCGCTGGCGGGCGCGATCGGCGCGCTGGCCGGCTTTTCCGGCGGGCAGCTCCTGCTCGCCTTTTTCGCCAACGGGCCGCTGCTGAACTTCTATGGCTTCATTCCCGTGGCGCTGGGCGGGCTTGGCAACAACCGCGGCGCCGTCATCGGCGGGCTGGCGCTGGGGCTTTTCCAGCAGGCCGCCAACTTCACCGTCGGCGGCATCTTCTCCTCGGTCGCCGTCTTCACCCTGTTCATCGTCGTGCTGCTGGCAGCGCCGCAAGGCCTGTTCGGCGCCGCCGCCAGTCGGAGGGTCTGACATGGCCAGCGCAGAACACGGCGCCGCCGCGATCCCCGCCGCCCCTGCCGTGCGCCGCCCAGGACTGCCCGGCACACTGCTGCCCTTCCTCGTGCTGCTTGCGCTCGCCATCGCACTGCCGCTGACGGGCAACGACTATTGGGCGATGATCGCCACGCGGGCCGCCATCTACTGGGTGCTGGTGGCCGGACTGAACCTCATCGTCGGCTTCGCCGGGCAGCTTGCCATCGGCTATGTCGCGCTGCTGACGCTCGGCGCCTATACCACCAGCGTGCTGGCTGCCGGCACCGTGCTGCCGGAGATCTCGCCCTTCCTGGCGCTGGCCTGCGCCGCGGTGGTCGGCGCGGTGGCGGGGCTGGTGGTCGGCCTGCCGGCGCTGCGGCTGCGCACCTTCTACTTCGCGATGACCACGCTCGGCTTCGCCACCATCGTGACGCAGGTGGCGCTGGCCTGGCAGGACGTGACGGGCGGCGGCATCGGCATCGCCGGCCCCGCTTTCCCGGCGCCGTTCGACAGTGCCTGGGGCTTCTACTATCTCTGCCTGGGCTTCGCCGTCCTCGCCACGGTTTTGGCCGGCAATGTCGGGCGCAGCCGCTTTGGCCGCGCGCTGATCGCCATCCGCGACGCCGAGGTGGCGGCGGAGGCGGCGGGCATCTCCAAGCCCGCCCTGCTGGCTTGCGTCTTTCTCTTCGCTGGCGCCATGGCGGCGGTGGCAGGGGGCCTTTTCGCGGGCCTGCAGACCTACATCACGCCCGAGGCCTTCACCTTCGAGCTGTCGCTGCTGTTCTTCATCGCCGTGCTGATCGGCGGGCGCGGCTCGGTGCTGGGGCCAATGCTCGGCACGCTGCTGCTGACGCTGCTGCCGGAGATCGCCGCGCCGCTGGCCGCCTGGTCCACGCTGCTCTACGCGGTGATGCTGCTGGCCATCGTGCTGGCCATTCCCGGCGGCATCGCAGCGCTGATCGACCTCGGCCGCCGGCGCCGCTTGCCGGCGGACCGCGCCATCCTGCCGCGCCCCGCGGCGCTCGGGGCGCTGCTCGGCCAGCGCCCGCCCGCGCCGCCGTTGCAACTGCACGGCATCGAGCTGCATTTCGGTGGGCTGCGCGCCATTGACGGGCTCGACCTCGTGCTGCGCCCGGGCGAGGTGCACGGGCTGATCGGCCCGAACGGCAGCGGCAAGACCACCACGCTGAACGTCATTTCTGGCTACTATCGGCCGCAGCAGGGCAGCCTCGCGCTGGGCGACGCGCCGATGGCGACAGGCCGGCCGGAGAGCCGCGCCGGACAGGGCATCGCCCGCACCTTCCAGACGCCGCGCATCATCGGCGAGGCGACGGTGCTGCAGAACGTGATGATCGGCGGCACTGTCTCCGGCCATGCCAGCTTCGCCGAGGCGATGCTTTGGCTGCCGCGCCAGGCGGCCGACGAGGCCCGGCTGGAGGCCGATGCGCGCCTGGCCCTGCAGGCCGTGGGCCTGGAGGCGCTGGCCGATTTCCGCGCCGACCGGCTGCAGCACAGCGAACTGCGCTTCGTCGAGATCGCCCGCGCGCTGATGCTGCGCCCCGCCTATCTGCTGCTGGACGAGCCGGCGGCGGGCCTTTCCACCGAGGAAATCCGCCGCCTCGGCCAGCTCATCCGCGAGATCAGCACGCATGGCACGGGTGTGCTGCTGGTGGAGCACCATGCCGACCTGATCTTCGACATCTGCGGCCATGTCACGGTGCTCAACCTCGGGCGCGTGCTGGCGGAGGGCAAGCCGGCTGAGGTTCGCGCGCATAAGGAGGTGATCAGTGCCTATCTCGGAGCCTGAGGCGCTTCTCTCCGTGCAGGGCCTGCATGCCGGGCATGGCCGCATTCGCGTGTTGCACGGCGTGGATCTGGTGGTGCGTCCCGGCGAGGTGGTGGCGCTGCTGGGGCCGAACGGCGCCGGCAAGACCACGCTCCTCTCGGCCATTTCCGGCCTGCTGCCGCGGGAGTCCGGCAGCATCCGCTTCGCCGGGCGCGACGTCACCGGCGCCGGGCCGCGTGAGACGGCCGCTGCAGGATTGGTGCATGTGATCGAGGGGCACCGCGTCTTCACCCAGGTGACGGTGCTCGACAACCTGCTGCTCGCCGGATACGGCCTGCCGCGCGCCGAACGGAACCAGCGGGTCGAGGAGGCGCTGGAGTTCTTTCCTGAAATCGCTGCCAAGCGGCACGAGCGCGGCGGCGCGCTGAGCGGCGGACAGCAGCAGATGCTCGCGGTGGCGCAGGGATTGGTGCGCCGCCCGAAGCTGCTGATGCTGGATGAACCCTCCGCTGGCCTCTCACCCGTGCTGGTGGACCGGGTGCTTTCGGTCGTCTCGGCGCTGCGGGGGCGCGGCGTCTCGGTGCTGCTGGTCGAGCAGTTGATCGAGAAGGCGCTGGCCGTCTCCGACCGTGTCTATGCACTGGTGCAGGGCCAGGTGGCGCTGGCGGCGCCGACCGGCACGGAAGGCTTGGCGCAGAAGCTGGAGGCCGCTTACTTCGGCATGGAGCCGGCGAAGTAAGAAAGATCGGGGGAAGGAATTCCCCCGAACCCCCATCTTCTTGTTGTCAGTTGGGGCGCGCACTGTCCGCCTGCGCAGGAAACTCGAAGAGAACAGAAGGGGGCCGGGGGAAATTCATTCCCCCAGCCTTTCGTAGAGCGCCCGCTCAAAGCCTTCCAGCACGCGCAGCGCGGCAGGATCGGCGAAGGGGTGGAACTGCATCATGATGATGGCCGCAAGCTGGCGCGTCGGGTCCACCCAGCCATAGCAGTTGGTGAGTCCGGCCCATCCAAAGCTGCCGGCGCGGCGGCGCCCCGGCACATCCGCCTCATTGACCAGGAAGGCCAGGCTCCAGCGCAGGGGCGTGCCGGGAAAGAGGTCCACATCGCAGGTGAGAGCGGGGATGGCGCTGCGCATCGGGGTGACGGGCAGCGCGCCGATCTGGTTCCGTGCCACCAGCGGCATGCTTTCCGGGGCGAGGATGCGCGTCTCGCCCAGCCTGCCACCGGCCAGCAGCATCCGCAGGAAGGTGAGGTAGTCCGGCGCGGTGGCATACATCGCGCCGCCGCCGCGATGGAATTCGGGCGGCGCGGCGGTGGGGTTGGCGGGCTGCACGGCCCAGCCGCCGGCTTCCTGGCGCCGGTGCAGGGCTGCCAGCCGTGCCTGCCGCTCCGGCGGCAGCAGGAAGCCGCTGTCGCGCATCCCGAGCGGGCCAAGGATGTGCCGCTGGATATAGACCTCAAGATCCATCCCGCTGGCGGCCTCCACCACCAGCCCGGCCCAGTCGGTGGCGATGCTGTAGTTCCAGCGCTCGCCGGGATCGAAGAGCAGGGGTGCCATCAGCGCGGACTTGCGCGCCGTGCGGGTGGAGGGATGCCCGGTCACCTCCTGGTAGCGCAGGATCTCCGGGTTCCACATGTCGTAACCGAAGCCGGCGGTGTGGGTGAGGAGATGGCGCAGCGTCACCGGCCGGGTAGGTGGGCGCAGCCGGGGCGCGCCATCCGCGGCGAAGCCTTCCAGCACCTGCAGCCGGCCCAATTCGGGCAGCATCTCGGCGAGGGGCGCATCCAGGGAGAGGGCGCCGCACTCGACCAGTTGCAGCGCGGCGACGGAGGTGACGGCCTTAGTGAGGGAGGCGATGCGGAACACCGTATCCTCCTGCATCGGGAGGCCGGCCGCGGCGTCGCGCAGCCCGGCGGCGCCGCGGTAGAGGAGGCCCTGCGGCCCGGCCGCCATCGCCACCACCCCCGGCACCAGGCCTTCCCGGGTGGCATCGCGCAACACCGCATCGCACCGCGCGGCAAGGCTCATGGCAGGTTCTCCCCCGAAAGCAGTTGGCCGGCATTCTATCCCGCAGGGTGGAGGCCGGCGATGGCGGCAGCGCGGCCTTCAGGATGGGGCTGGTGCGCGCCCCGGGCCCCGTGCGACGCTGCGCCGACGTCCCGATCATCGGGTGGCGCAGCGCCTCGTCCGGCAGGGCAGGGGAGCGCGCCGCCCCTTCAAGGAGCGGCTGCAATGAGCGAGCGTCGCATTCGCCTGGGCATCCTGACGCCATCCTCCAACACCGTGCTGGAGCCGCTGACGCAGGCGATGCTGGCCGTGCTGCCCGGCGTCTCCGCGCATTTCGCGCGCTTCCGCGTCACCGAGATCGCGCTCTCTCCCGCCGCCCTGGCCCAGTTCGACGACAGCACCATCCTGCGCGCCGCCGAACTGCTGGCCGATGCGCGGGTGGACGTGATCGGCTGGAGCGGCACCTCCGGCGGCTGGCTGGGCTTCGAGGCCGACACGCGCCTCTGCCGGCGCATCACCGAGGCGACGGGCATCCCCGCCACCACCTCGATGCTGGCGCTGAACGAGATCCTGGCCGCCACCGGCGTGACGCGAATGGGCCTGGTGACGCCCTATCGCGACGATCTGCAGGCCAAGATCGTCGCCAACTATGCGGGGATCGGCGTGGATTGCAGGGCGGAGCGGCATCTCGGCCTGCAGGAGAATTTCAGCTTCGCCGGGGTGGATGAGGCGACGGTGGAAGGCATGGTGCGGGAGGTGGCGGCCGCGCGCCCGCAGGCGGTCGCCGTGGTCTGCACCAACCTGCGCGGCGCGCTGCAGGTTGCGCCGCTGGAGCGGGAGATCGGCCTGCCGATCTATGACACGATCGCCACCGTGCTGTGGAAGGCGCTGCACATCACGGGCACCGACATGGCGCCGATGGCGCGCTGGGGCTCGCTCTTCACCCTGCCCACGCCGGCGGCGCGTGCCTGACGGCGGCTGAGGAGAGGAGGTCAGGAATGTCGGAAGACCGGCGGATGGCGCTCGCCATCCTGGTGGGCGCCACGGGCTCGCACATCGCTTCCTGGCTCCATCCGGAAACCCGGGCGGATGCCTCCACCAGCATCGAATGGCACCGCGAGACGGCGCAGCTCGCCGAACGCGGGTTGTTCGACCTCTTCTTCATCGCGGACACGCCGGCGGCGCGCACCAGCAATCTCGCCGGCTTCAGCCGCATGCCGCTCTACATGAACGTGCTGGAGCCGCTCACCCTGCTTTCCGCACTGGCCGGCAGCACGCGGCATATTGGCCTCGGCGGCACCGCCAGCACCAGCTTCAGCGAGCCCTACAACATCGCCCGGCAGTTCGCCTCGCTCGACCATATCAGCCATGGCCGCGCCGCCTGGAATGTCGTCACCTCGGCCAATGACTTCGCCGCGCGCAATTTCGGCCTCGACCGCCTGCCGCCGCATGCCGAGCGCTACGAGCGGGCGCGCGAGTTCGTCCAGCTCGTGCAGGCGCTATGGGATACATGGGAGGACGACGCCTTCATCCGCGACCGCGCGTCCGGCCTGTTCTTCGACCCCGCCAAGCAGCACCCGGTCCATCACGAGGGCAAGCATTTCCGCGTCCACGGCGCGCTGAACATCGAACGCACGCCGCAGGGGCAGCCGGTGATCATCCAGGCCGGCGCCTCCGAGACGGGCAAGGAGTTGGCGGCCGAGACGGCGGAGGTGGTCTTCTCCTCCGACAGCACGCTGGAAGGCAGCCAAGCCTTTTACCGCGACCTCAAGGGCCGCATGGCCAAGTACGGGCGCCAGCCGGAGGAGCTCAAGGTGCTGGCCGGCATGCCGCTGCTGATCGCCGACAGCGCGCAGGAGGCCGAGGACCTGCACCAGACGCTGCAGCACCTCATCCACCCTGATGTCGGCCGCATGTATCTCGGCATGGACCTGGAGACCGACCTCTCCGACCTGCCGCTGGACGAGCCCATCCCCGCGGATCGCATCCCGAAGAGCGCCAACTTCCACAAGGCCTTCTTCGACCACATCCTGCACCTCATCCGCACCGAGAAGCTGACACTGCGCCAGCTCTATCTTCGCTATGAGCGCGGCCGGCAGACGCTGCGCGGCACTCCCGTGCAGGTGGCCGACCGGCTGGAGGAATGGTTCACCGGCGGCGCCTGCGACGGCTTCATGCTGACCTTCAGCCTGCTGCCTGGTGGGCTCGCCGCCTTCGTGGAGAAGGTGGTGCCGGAACTGCAGCGGCGCGGACTGATGCGGACGCGCTACGAGGGGCGGACCCTGCGCGAGCATCTCGGCCTGCGCCGGCCGCCCAACCGCCATGCCGCTGCGCAAGGCGCCGCCGCGGCGGATTAGGCCCGCCGCCTGCCACGTGCGCACGGACAGGTGCGGGGCGCCGCCGGCCGTGACCGCTTGCGACCGTCCGGGGAGGGTGCGATCACGCTCGCAACCGGGCCGGATGCCTGGACCGGCCTTCCATAGCAGCGGGACCCGCTCATGCCCGACTCCAAGCCACGCCTGCTCGGCATTTCCGGCAGTCTCCGGAAAGCCTCCTTCAACACCGCCATTCTGCACAGCCTTGCCGAGGCGGTCGCGGATCGCGCCACGCTGACGGTGTTCACGCTGAACGCGGTGCCGCCCTATGACGGCGACCTGGACACTGAGAATCCGCCTGAAGGCGTCGCCGCGCTCCGCCGCGCCATCGGCGAGGCGGACGGTCTGGTGATCGCGTCGCCGGAGTACAACTACGGCATGCCCGGCGTTCTTAAGAACGCGCTCGACTGGGCCTCCCGCCCCTACGGGAAGGCGACGATCACCGGGAAGCCTGTGCTGACGCTGACGGCATCCCCCGCCTTCACCGGCGGCGCGCGCGCGCAGGCCCAGCTCAACGAGGTGCTGATCGCGGTCTCCGCGCAGCTGGTGCTGCGGCCGCAGGCGGTGGTCGCCTCCGCCCATGAGAAGGTCCGTGACGGCCGGCTGGCGGACGAGGCGACGCTGAAATTCCTGACGGCGGGCATCGACGACCTGCTGCGCAACATCGCGCGCAACGCCTCAGCGATCCGGCAGGAGACCTGAGCGAAGGCCAGGAGGGGGGCGCCGCCCTCTCCTGGCCTTCCATCGGGGTGAGCCTGGGGGGGATCATTACGGCCACCCCACGGTCCGCTTCAGGCCAAGGCGGACCCATTGGCGGCATCCATTGATCTGCCGCCCCTCGCCCAGGGTGAGCATGATGCCCTCGCCGCGGATGGCGAGTTCCGGCTCCTCGCGCAGGGTGCGGTGCAGGAGGTTGGACGCGGTTGGCCCGGCTTGGCCAGCCATTGCGCGGTGGAATCGTTCCGCAATCCGGCGGGCCGGCCGAATCGGAGGAGAATGAATTCTCCCCCCGGACCCCCTCTTCGCTTCTCTATCGGCTTTTCAGTTCCGGCGATTGCGGCCGGCCCATCGCCTCGTGGAGCCATTGCCGCGGGCGGAACCAAAAACTCGCAGAAAAAAGAAGGGGGTTCGGGGGAAATCATTCCCCCGACCTTTCAGCGCAGATAGGCTTCCGCCGCGTAGCGCCGCATCATGCGCTGGCTGTGGAAGCGGGAGCCGGTGCGGGAGATGACCTGCTTCATCAGCGCGATCCAGCCCACGCGGTCACGGTGCCAGAGAGGCAGGACGGTGCTCCAGAGCTTGTCGTAAAGTTCCTCGGCATGCTGTGCGGGCGGGCCGCCGTCGCTGCCGATGGCCCATCCGTTGGTGCCTTCCTCGCAGGCCTCCGCCCACCAGCCGTCGAGTACGCTGAGATGCGGCACGCCGTTGAGCGCCGCCTTCATGCCGCTGGTGCCGGAGGCCTCCATCGGTGGCAGGGGTGTGTTCAGCCAGATATCGGCGCCGGCGACCATCTTCTTCGCCAGCCCCATCTCGTAGTTCGGCACGAAGACGACGGGCAGCGCGTCCGCTAGCTCGCGGGCATGCTCATGCACCTGCCGGATCAACGCCTTGCCGCCTTCGTCGCGCGGGTGCGCCTTGCCGGCCATCACCACCTGGAAGGGGAACTCGCGCGCGATCCGGCGGAGCTGCGCGAGATCGGAGAACAGCAGGTCGGCGCGCTTGTAGCCGGTCATGCGCCGCGCGAAGACGATCACGGGCAGGTTGGGATCGAGCGTGGTGCCACAGCGGTGCCGCACTTCCTCCAGCAGCTCGCCCTTGGCCTGGACATGGGCCGCCCATACCGGATCGTCCGGGAGGTGGTCGGCGCCGCGCAGCGCGCCGGGGTCGTGCGCCCATTCCGGCGCCACGCTCTGGAACAGCGCGGCAAAGGCGGGATGTGTCCAGGTCGGCACATGCACGCCGTTGGTGACGGCATGGATGTGATAGCCCGGAAACATGCGCTGCGCCGTCTCCGCATGCCGCGCGGCGACGCCGTTGACCCAGCCGCTGAGATTCAGGGCCAGGCGCGTCATGTTCAGCTCCTGCGCGCCGGCGAGCTGTCGGAGTTGGCTGATCTCGAAGAAGTCGCCCATCATCCGCCGGACCAGCTCGTAGGAGAAGCGGTCGTGTCCCGCCTCCACCGGCGTATGGGTGGTGAAGACGCAGCGCTCGCGCACCGGCTCCACGTCGTAGCGCAGCGCGGTGGTGAGCGGCTCGTCCTTGCCCAGCGGATGGCGCCGCAGCAGCGCGAGGGGCAGCAGCGCCGCATGGCCTTCGTTGAGATGCCAAGTGGTGATCTCGAAGCCCAGCGCCCGCAGGATGCGCTCGCCGCCGATGCCGAGCACCATCTCCTGCTTGAGGCGCAGGTCCTCGCCGTCGCCATAGAGGCGGTCGGTGATGCCGCGGTCGGCGGGGTCGTTCACCTCCAGATGGGTGTCGAGCAGGATGACCGGCGCGCAGCCGCCATGCGGGCATTCATGCATGTAGAGCCAGGGCAGGATCCAGACCGGGCGCCCTTCGATGCGCACCGCCACCGCCGCGTCCATCGGCTCGGCATGCTCCGCCGGCTTCCAGGGATCGATGGTCTCCTGCTGGCTGCCATCCGGCGCGATGCTCTGCCGCAGATAGCCCTTCCGGCTGACCAGCGTGACGAAAACCATCGGCAGTTCGAGGTCTGCGCAGGAGCGCACCGTGTCTCCCGCCAGCACGCCGAGACCGCCCGAATAGGTCGGTATCCCCGGTTCCAGCGCGATCTCCATGGAGAGATAGGCGATGCAAGTGTGCGGCAGGAAGCGGTCGAGGGACGTCACAGGCGACCTCCGTCAGCGGGGTACTGGGACGAGTAAAGACCCCGGCGGCATTCGCCGGCTATCACCGGCTTGTGGCTCGGCTCCGGGGCAGGTCACATCATCGGGAGGCCCTAAGGCGGTGTCGATGTCGATACGCCGGCCTCGGCCGGTGGCGGCGGCAAATGGAAGGTGGTGCTGCGACTCGGGCTGACATTGAACAGCATGCACAGCGCGGCGGGCGCGGCGCCGTCTTCCGCGATTACGCAGTCCGGCAGGTTCCCCACGCCGTCCCGCTCCGGTGCGCCGCCCCCGGGCCTAACCAAGCCAACTCGGGGGCCGTTTGGAAGCGCTGCCGGATGGGTGAGGTGCGCGCCGGGTGCGATCGTGAGGCTTCCCGGTGGGCCTTCGAAGGGGCGAGAATGACCCGGCTGGCTCTGCCGCGGTCATCCCCTTCCTGCAAATCTCCTCCCGGCCAAGTGGCGGTCGGTTCACCGCCCGGCCAGGAAGCCGTACCCGGCGCGGGCCAAGCTAGGCAGCGCGGTCCAGGCCGGAGCGCCGCATCAGTCGCTTGGGGCGCAGCTGTTGCCGGGAGGAAGGCGCCGAGCCGTTCAGCAGCAGGCTGTAGAGCTCCCGGTACTGCTCCGCCGAGCGGCTCCAGCTGAAGGCGCGCGCCATGGCGCGGCGGCGCATCCGCAGCAGCTCCGCCGGGCGGGAGAACACCTCGAAGGCGCGGCGGCAGGCGCTGAGCAGGCCCTCCACGGTGGCCTCGCCGAACAGCAGGCCGGTGCCACCATCCTCGATGGTGTCCACCAGCCCGCCGGTGGCATGCGCGATGGGCAGGGTGCCGCAATGCTGCGCCTGCAACTGCGTCAGCCCGCAGGGCTCGAAGCGGGAGGGCATCAGCAGGAAGTCGCTGCCGGCGATGATCCGGTGCGCCATCGGCTCGTTGAAGCCGACCAGCAGGCCGATCTGGTCGCGATGGGCGCGGGAGACGCGGTGCAGCAGCTGCTCGACCGCGGGCTGCCCCATGCCGAGGATGGCGATCTGCCCGCCCATGCGGACGATTTCCGGCGCCGCCTCCGCCACCAGGTCCAGCCCCTTCTGGTGGACGAGGCGCGAGACGATGGCGAAGAGCGGCCCCTCCGAATGCTCCAGGCAGAGGCTTGTGCGCACCAACTCGCTCAGCATCCGCTTGCCGTGCAGGTCCTCGGCCTGGAAGTGGTAGGGCAGATAGGGGTCGCGCGCCGGGTCCCAGCTTTCGTCGATGCCGTTGACGATGCCGGAGAGGCGGCCCTGCCCGGCCAGCCCGGCGAGCAGCCCGTGCAGGCCGCCGCCGAATTCCGGCGTGGTGATCTCCCGCGCATAGGTCTGGCTGACCGCGCAGGCATGGCTGGCATAGAACAGCCCGGCCTTCAGGAAGGCGATGTTGCCGTAGAACTCCACCCCCTCCATCGCGAAGGCATTCTCCGGAATGGCGAGCGCGGCGCGGCGGCTGGCGGGGAAGATGCCCTGATGCGCCACGTTGTGCGCCGTCAGCAGGCTCGGCACCTTGGCGCCGTCCCAGTGCAGGTAGGCGGGGGCGAGGCTGCCGGGCCAGTCATTCACATGCAGCAGGTCTGGCACCCAGTTCAGGCCGCCGATGCCGCGCGCGATGTCGGCCGCAGCCAGGGAGAGGCGGCCGAAGCGCAGGTCCTGGTCCGGCCATTCCTCGCCGTTCGGCGCGCAATAGGGATTGCCCGGCCGGTCATAGAGCGAGGGTGCGATGAGCAGGTAGAGGGTCAGACCATCCTCCAGCCGCACCCGGCCGATGCTGCAAGGAGGAATCTCGGCCCGTCCGGGCAACTCGCCAACCACCTCGACGCCGGAGGCGCGTGCCAGCACCTCCGGATAGGCCGGCATCACCACGCGAATATCGACACCTTGCCTGATCAGGGCGCGGGGCAGGGCGGCAGAGACATCCCCGAGCCCCCCTGCCTTGGCGAGCCCTGCAAACTCGCTGGTGACGAAGAGCACCCTCATGGATGTCCGTTTCTCCGACAGCGGAGCGGGCAGAGCCACCGGCGCCGGTAGGTCGCCGATTGTTCAACCCGCGCCCAAGTAAGCCTGAAGTCCCAAGCCTGAAGCGGTAACTCTGGGCGACGCCGTGACCCACATCAAGCTGAAGCGCGTTCACCTCCCCGGCAGATTTCACGCGCCGGAAACGTGATCGCTTCCGAAATTCCGGGCGGAACGAAGCGGAAGCCTGCTGCCGGCGGGTGAGGTGCTAAAGAGGCTTGGCAAGCATAAGCGCGGCCGGGCGGAAGAGTTGCACCACTCCCGGAATATGCTTCGATAGTTACGTGATGTTTGCGTGGCACTCCGCTTGCCCCCTTCAGCCGCGCCAGGCAGCAGGCCATGGCGCGCCTGGGGAAGGATCGGCGGCCCCGCCCCGGCAGCAGAGGAGCACCGCCTTGCCCCGTCTCAGGCTTCCCCGTTTCACCACGTCTTTCACCCTGCTCGGTATGGCGCTCGGCCTCGCCGCGCCGGCAGGGGCGCAGCAGCTCACTGTCGGCGTGCAGGCGCCCTTCGGCATCGATCCGCATTTTCTCTTCGTGGGCCCGAACATGGCGGCGGCGCGGCACATCTATGACAGCCTGATCAACCGGGACCCGGAAAGCCGCATGGTGCCGGGCATCGTCGAGGCCTGGCGGGCGGTGGATGAAACCACCTGGGAGCTGAAGCTGCGCCGCGGCGTCACCTTCCACGACGGCAGCCCCTTCACCGCCGAGGACGTCGCCTTCACCCTGGCGCGGGTGCCGAAGGTGCCGAACAACCCCGGCCCCTATACCTCCAACCTGCGGACCATCCAGGACGTGCAGGTGGTGGACCCCTATACGGTGCGGCTGACCACCGACCGGCCGAACCCGACGCTGATGGGACAGCTCACCAACATCTTCGTCGTCTCGAAGCGCGCGGCCGAGGATGCCAGCACGGCGGACTTCACCTCCGGCAAGGCGGCGATCGGCACTGGTCCCTTCCGGCTGGAGAATTTCCGCGGCGCCGAGGGCATGTCGCTCACCCGCAACGAGACCTACTGGGGCGAGAAGGCGGCCTATGCGCATGTCAACCTGCGCGTCATCGGCAATGACGCCGCGCGCATCGCCGCGCTGCTCTCCGGCGATGTGGACCTGATCGAGGATGTCGCGCCCACCGATGCGGCGCGGCTGGAGCGTGAGGGGCAGGTGCGCGTCTTCAAGCGCAACTCGGACCGCATCATGTTCCTGATCCCGCATGTGGGTGCCGAGACGCTGCCGCTGCTGACCGATGCCCAGGGGCAGCCGCTGAAGGAGAACCCGCTGCGCGACGTGCGGGTGCGCAGGGCGCTCTCTCTGGCGATGGACCGCCACGCCCTGGCCGAGCGCGCCATGGATGGCCAGGCGCTTCCCACCGGCCAGATGGTGCCGCAGCAGTTCGCCGGCTACGACCCGGACCTCCCGGCGCCCAAGGCGGATCTCGCGGAGGCGCGGCGCCTGCTCGCCGAAGCGGGCTACCCGGACGGCTTCGGCCTGACGGTGGGTTGCTCCAACAACCGCTTCGTCAACGACGCGCGGGTCTGCCAGGTCGTGGGGCAGATGCTCGCCCGCCTGGGGCTGCAGGCCAAGGTGGAGACGCTGCCGGGCAGCGTCTTCTTTCCCCGCACCTTCCCCGGCAAGAACGACCTGCCGCTGATGCTCTATGGTCTCTCGCTCTCCTCCTCGCGGGACCCGAGCTATATCCTCTCCACCTCGGTCCATACCCGCAACGTCGCCCAGGCCTTCGGCCAGGGCAACCGCGGGGCCTTCAGCGACCCGGAGATGGACCGCATCATCGACGCCGCCATCATCCGCATGGATGATGGCCGGGAGGTGGCGCTGCGCAGCGCCATGCGCGCGGCCATCGAGCGCTTCCCCATCATCCCGCTCTACAACCAGGTGACCATCGCTGCCGGTCGGCCTACCGTCGTGTACACACCCCGCATGGACGAGCAGATGGTCGCCTATCACGCCCACCCCGCGCAGGCCGCCCGCTGATGGCGACGCGCCCCCTCATCGCCGGTGCCCGGCACGCGGTCAGCGCCGGGCACTACCTCGCCGCCAGCGCCGGCTTCGCCATCCTGGAGGCCGGCGGCAACGCCATCGATGCCGGCGTGGCCGCCGGGCTGGTGCTCGGCGTGGTGCAGCCGGACATCGTCAATATCGGCGGCGTGGCGCCGATCCTGATCCGCCGCGCCGACGGCACGATGGAGAGCATCGCCGGCCTTGGCCACTGGCCGCGCTCCCTGCCGCCCGACCTCTTCATGCGCGAGCATGGCGGCAAGATGCCGCAGGGCGTGCTGCGCACCGTGGTGCCGGCCGCGCCGGATGCCTGGATCACCGCGCTGGAGCGGCATGGCCGGCTCGGCTTCGCCCAGGTGGCGGAGCCCGCCATCCGCTGCGCCGAGGAGGGCTTCCAGGTCTACAAGCTGCTGGCCGACAGCATCGCCGAGCATGTGAAGGACTATGCCCGCTGGCCGAGCAACGCCGCGGTCTTCCTGCCCGGTGGTGCGCCGCCGCCGGAGGGCGCGCTGTTCCGCCAGACCGAACTGGCCGCCATGCTCCGCCACATGGCGGATGAGGACCGGCGCGCGGCGGCGGCGAAGGGCCGGCTGGCCGGGCTGGCCGCCGCGCACCATGCCTTCTACCGCGGCGACATCGCCCGGACGATCGTGCGGTTCATCCAGTCCGAGGGCGGCTATCTCTCGGACGAGGACATGGCCGGGTTCCATTCGCGCCTGGAGCCTGTCGTCACCCGCGGCTGGCGCGGCCACCAGGTCACCACCTGCGGCCCCTGGTGCCAGGGCCCGGCGCTGCTGGAGGCATTGCTGCTGATGGAGCGGGCCGGCTTCCACGGCATGGCGCACAACAGCCCGGACTACCTGCACCTGATGGCCGAGTGCCTGAAGGTGGCGATGGCCGACCGCGAGTACCACTTCGCCGACCCGGCCTTCGCCGAGGTGCCGATCGACGCGCTGCTCGGCGAGGCGCATCTCGCCGCCCGGCTGGCCGGCATCGACCAGGCGCGGGCGCATCCCGGCATGCCCGAGGCGCTGCTGGGGCAGGGGACGGAACTGCCGCCTCCCAGCAAGCGCCCGATGCCGGCCATCGAGCCCGATACCTCCTATGTCGCGGTGGTGGATGCCGAGGGCAACGCCTTCTCCGCCACACCCTCGGACGGCACCTACAACGGCCCGATCATCCCGGGGCTTGGCATCATCGCCTCGGGGCGCGGGACGCAGTCGCGGCCCGACCCGTCGCATCCCTGCGGCGTGGGGCCGGGGCGGCGGCCGCGGCTGACGCCCAACCCGGCCATGGTGGTGACGCGCGACGGGGGCGTGATGCCCTTCGGCACGCCGGGCGGCGACGTGCAGATCCAGGCCATGCTCCAGGTGCTGCTGAACCACCTGCATTTCGGCATGGACCTGCAGGAGGCGATCGAGGCGCCGCGCGTCGCCTCCTACTCCTTCCCCTCCTCCTTCGCGCCCTATGACTATTTCCCCGCCCGGCTGGCGGTGGAAGGCCGGATCGACAGTGTCACGCGCGACGCCCTCCGCGCGCGCGGGCACGAGGTGAAGGACTGGCCGGACTGGACCTGGCTGGCCGGCAGTGTCGAGGCCGTGTGCAGCGACCCGGCCACCGGGCTGCGGCTGGCGGGAGCCGACCCGCGCCGGCCGGCCTATGCGGTGGCGCTCTGACGTTCTGGGGGAATGAATTCCCCCAGACCCCCTTCTTCTTTCTTCGAGTTTGCAGCACAGCTTCGCCGCGAGCGCCGCAACTGACAGAAATAAGAAGGGGGTTCGGGGGAATTCATTCCTCCGACCTGCTGCATCCCATCCGTTTGCCAGCCGTTTCCTCGGACATGGGCAGCGCTTCCGCGGACTGATCACGGAGGACGGCGCCCTGTTGGGTGCGCCGCGTTGCCGCCCCACATGCCCGCGACAAACGTTGAAACAGACGGCAAGCAGGAGACGACACGCCCATGAGCGATTCGGATCCCAAGGGCGTGCAGGTCCAGGTGGCCAACGCCCGCCCGGAAGACGTTGGCAGAGGCTTCGCCCGCGTCAGCCGCAAGGCGGTTCAGGCTCTCGGCATGCGGCCTGGCGACGTGCTGGAACTGGCCGGTCAGCGGCACACCGCTGTCATCGCCGCGCCCCCCTATCCCGAGGACGAGGACCTGGAGATCATCCGCCTCGACGGGTTGCAGCGCGCCAATGCCGGCGTCACGGCCGGCGAGCGCATCGAGGTGAAACGCGCCCAGGCACGGACCGCCAGCCGCGTCACGGTGGCGCCGGCGCAGAAGAACCTGCGGCTCACCGGCTCTGGCGAGGCCCTGCGACGCACCTTCATGGGGCGGCCGCTGGTCGCCGGGGACGTGATCTCCACCTCCGTCTACCAGCGGGCGGGTGGCAATGCGGACGGCTTTCCCGATGAGTTCTTCCGGCAGTTCGCCGAGCGGCAGGCCTATGCGTTGCAGGAGATCCGGCTCACCGTCGTCAGCACCATGCCGAAGGGTATCGTGCGGATCGACAACGAGACCGAGATCGAGCTGCTGCCGCAATATGTCGAGCCGAAGGAGACCCGCCGCGCCGACGTCACCTATGACGATATCGGCGGCCTGGGCGATGCGGTGGACCAGGTGCGGGAGATGGTCGAGCTGCCGCTACGGCACCCCGAGCTGTTCCAGCGCCTGGGCATCGACCCGCCGAAGGGCGTGATCCTCCATGGCCCGCCGGGCACCGGCAAGACGCTGCTGGCCAAGGCGGTGGCGAACGAATCCGAGGCCTCCTTCTTCAGCATCGCCGGGCCCGAGATTATGGGCAGCCATTACGGCGAGTCCGAGCAGCGGCTGCGCGACATCTTCCAGGAGGCCGGCAAGCGCTCGCCCTCGATCATCTTCATCGACGAGATCGACAGCATCGCGCCCAAGCGCGAGGAGGCGCGGGGCGAGGTGGAGCGCCGCATCGTCGCACAGTTGCTCACGCTGATGGACGGGCTTGAGCCGCGGCAGAACGTGGTGGTGATCGCCGCCACCAACCGTGTCGATGCCATTGACGAGGCGCTGCGCCGCCCCGGCCGCTTCGACCGCGAGATCGTCATCGGCGTGCCGGATCAGGATGGGCGCCGGCAGGTGCTCGCCATCCACACCCGCGGCATGCCGCTGGCCGATGACGTCGATCTCGACGCCCTGGCGCGCATGACCTACGGGTTCGTCGGTGCCGATGTCTCCGCCCTGGCGCGCGAGGCGGCGATGGACGCGGTGCGCCGCGTGCTGCCGCAGGTCAACCTGCGCGAGGGCATCCCGCCCGAGATCCTGGCCGGCATGCGCGTCTGCCGCGGAGATTTCGAGAGCGCGCTGAAGCGCATCCAGCCCTCCGCACTGCGCGAGATCATGATCCAGGTGCCGAACGTCACCTGGGAGGATGTCGGCGGTGTCGAGACAGCGCGCGAGCAGCTGCGCGAGGGCATCGAGCTGCCGCTGAAGCATCCCGAGGCCTTCCGGCGCATCGGTATCCGCCCGGCCAAGGGCTTTCTCCTCTTCGGCCCGCCGGGCACCGGCAAGACGCTGATGGCCAAGGCGGTGGCGCGGGAGGCGAATGCCAACTTCATCGCCACCAAGTCGGCCGACCTGCTTTCCAAGTGGTATGGCGAGTCCGAGCAGCAGGTGAGCCGCCTCTTCGCCCGCGCGCGGCAGGTGGCGCCGACCGTCATCTTCATCGACGAGATCGACAGCCTCGTGCCCGCGCGCGGCGGTGGCCTCGGCGAGCCGCAGGCGACGGAGCGGGTGGTCAACACCATCCTGGCCGAGATGGACGGGCTGGAGGAATTGCAGGGGGTCGTTGTGATCGGCGCCACCAACCGCCCAAACTTGCTCGACCCCGCCTTGCTGCGCCCCGGCCGCTTCGACGAGCTGGTCTATGTGCCCGTGCCGGACGAGCAGGCCCGGCTGCACATCCTGCGCATCCAGACCAAGGGCACGCCGCTCGCCGAGGATGTGGACCTGGCCGCGATCGCGCATCGTACGCATGGCTATACCGGCGCCGATCTGGGCGATGTGGTTCGCCGGGCCGGGCTGCTCGCCCTGCGGCGCGACCTCAGCGTACCGGCGATCGGAAGCGCGGAGTTCGAGAAGGCGCTCTCGGAGGCGCGTGCCTCGGTCACGCCGGAGATGGAGCACGACTATGAACAGCTCCGCTCCAGCCTGAAGCAGCAACGGCCCGGCCAGCGGCAGCGCATCGGCTTCGAACTGGGCGGGGAGTGAAGGCTGGGGGAAGGAATTCCCCCAGACCCCCTTCTTCTTTCTTTGAGTTCTCCGCGCCGGCCGCGCGCGCATCGCCAAACTGACAGAATGAAGATGGGGGGCCGAGGGAATTCCTTCCCCCGGACTTTCTTGCCTACAGCAGATGCTCCGACCGGATCGGCAACTGCCGCAGGCGCCGTCCGGTGGCGTGGTGCACCGCATTGGCGATGGCAGCATTGGTGCCGACGCAGCCCAGTTCGCCGACGCCCTTGATGCCGAGCGGATTCACCAGCCTGTCCTCCTCCGGCACCAAGATTACCTCGACCAAGGGCACGTCGGCGTTCACCGCGATCAGGTACTCCGAGATGTTGTCATTGACGTAGTGCGCATTGCGCCGGTCGATTTCGGTAATCTCCAGCAGGGCCGAGCCGATGCCCCAGATCATCCCCCCCATCAGCTGGCTATGGGCGGTGCGTGGATTAATGATACGGCCTGCCGCGAAGGCGCCGGTGATGCGCGGCACGCGCACCTCACCGGTGCGGGCATGCACGCGCACCTCCACGAACTGTGCGCCGAAACCGTACTGGATGCGGTCCGGGAGCTGCGCACCGCCGGTGGTCATGGGCGTGCCTTGCTTCACCTTCTCGGGCGCGTCCGGCGGGTTGCCGTGCGGCACGTGCTCGGCATAGGCATCCATCGGACCGGTGCGGCCGAGCAGTGCCGCCAGCGTTTCCGCCGCGCCCTTCTCGCCACGCAGCGCGCCGCCCTCGAAGCGCAACGCCGCCGGGTCCTGCCCCGCGAGTGGCCCGGCATTCGCTGTCACGGCCGCATGGGTCAGGCGCTCGCGCAACTCGCGGCAGGCCATGGCCACGGCGTTGCAGATGCTGGCGGTGTGGCTGGAGCCGGCCGCCAGCCCCGCCGCCGGCAGGGTGCTGTCGCCGAGATGCACCTCCACTTGTTCCGGCTCGATGCCAAGCTGGTCCGCGGCGGTCATGGCGAGCACCGTCCAGGCGCCGGTGCCGATCTCATGCGCCGCGATATCCACCCGCGCGCCCTGCGCCGAAAGCGCGACGCGCGCGCAGGCGGCACTGATCTTGGCGGGATAGTAGGAGGCGGCGCAGCCCCAGCCGATGCGCCAATCGCCCTCGCGCAGGCTGCCTGGCCGCTTGTCGCGGCGGGACCAGCCGAAGGCCTCCGCGGCGGCGTCGAAGCATTCCAGCAGGCTGCGGCTGGTGTAGGGCAGGCCCTTGATGGGCTCCCTCCGCGTATCGTTGATCCGCCGCAGCTCGACCGGGTCCATGTCGAGCGCGATGGCCAGCTCGTCCATCGCGCTTTCCAGGCCGAAGCCATAGGGCAGGTCGGGCGGGGCGCGCATGAAGCCCGGCGTGTTGCGGTCAGCATGCACCACGTTCACCCGCGTCCAGACATTCGGGCAGGCATAGATGCGCGAGGTCGTCTCCGTGCCCTGGACGTTGTAGTTCGAGGGGCGGGAACTGACCTCCCAGCCCTCGTGCAGCAGCGCCTGCAGCCTGCCGTCCCGCCCGGCGGCGAGGCGCACGCGCTGGCGCGTCTCGGCGCGGTAGGTGGCGATGGTGAAGCCCTGGCTGCGGCTGGCCACCAGCTTGACAGGCCGGCCGAGCCGGCGGGCGGCCACCGCGATCCAGGCTGTGCGTGCCGTGGCGCCCCCCTTCGAGCCGAAGGCGCCCCCGACTAGCGGCGAGATCACCTGCACCTTGTTCGGCGCGATGTCGAGTTGCTTCGCGACCGTGGTTGCCAAGCCCTGCACGAATTGGCTCGGCTCCAGGATGGTGAGCCTGTCGCCCTCCCAGAAGCAGGTGGTGGTGAACAGCTCGATAGGGTTGTGGTGCTGGGTGGGCGTGCCGTAGGTGGCGTCCACGGTCACCGCGCCGGCGGCAAAGGCGGCCTCGGCGTCGCCAACCCTGGGGTCCTCATGCGCTTCCAGGGTTTCCTCCAGCACCTGCACTTCGACGCCCGGGCTGTCGAAGGTGGCGGCAGGGGCTTCCTCGGCATAGTCCACGCGGACCTTGTGTGCTGCCTCGCGGGCCGCCTCGAAGCTCTCGGCCAGGACGACCGCGATGATCTGGCCGTCATGCCAGATGCGGTCCGATTGCAGCGTGGTGGTGCTGCCGCCGCCGCCCTTGGTCGGCGGGATAGGCTTCGACTCCTGGCCGGTGTTCTCGTGCGTCAGGATGTCCAGCACGCCCGGCACGGCCTGCGCCGCCTCCAGGCGCCAGCGCGTGATGCGGCCACGCGCGATGCCGCTGGTAACGAGGAAGGCATGGGCGGCGTTCGGCACCGGCATGTCGGAGGGATAGTGCGCCGCGCCCGTCACCTTGGCCCGTGCTTCCTGACGCACCGTGTCGCGGCCGATAACGCCGCTCGGAATGATCATCTCGGACATGTCAAGGCTCCATCGCCGCGGCCTGCATCAGGGCGCGCACCAGGGTGCGCCGGCCCAGCTCGGGCTTGAAGGCGTTGTCATCATGGGCCACGGCGCCAGCGAATGCGGCCTCGGCGGCCTGGCCTGCACAGGCCTCGGTCAGTTCCTGGCCTTGCAGAACCATCTCCGCCTCGTGCGCCCGCCACGGCGCGGCGGCGACACCGCCCAGGCCGATCCGCGCCTCATGCACAACGCCATCGCGCAGGTCCAGCGCCACCGCGGCTGAGGCGAGGGCAAAGGCGTAGGACTCCCGGTCCCGCACCTTGAGGTAGAGCGAACGGCGCGCCCAGGGCAGGGTGGGGACATGGAAGCCGGTGATCAGCTCGCCCGGCCGCAGCGTGGTCTCGATCTCTGGCGTATCGCCGGGCAGGCGATGGAGTTGCGAGAAGGGGAAGCGGCGCGGCCCCTCCGGCGCCAGCGCCTCCACCTCGGCATCGAGCGCGATCAGCGCCTGGGCGAAGTCGCCGGGATAGCTGGCGATGCAATGCTCACTGACGCCGAGCACCGCGAGCAGCCGCGTCACCCCGCCGATCGCCGAGCAACCGGAGCCGGGCTGGCGCTTGTTGCAGGGAAAGGCGGTGTCGCGGAAGTAGTGGCAGCGGGTTCGCTGCAGCACGTTGCCGCCAAGCGTCGCCATGTTGCGGAGCTGCGCGCTGGCCGCCTGCTGCAGCGCCTGGGCGAGGACGGGATAGTCTCGCCGTACGGCGGGATGCTCGGCCGCCTGCGCCATGCTCGCCACGGCGCTGAGCCAAAGCCCGCCCTCCTCGCTGCGGATCACCGGCTGCGCTGCGGCGTCTGGGCGGATGTCCAGCACCCGCTCCGGGTGCATCACGTCGATCTTCATCAGGTCGAGCAGGGTGGTGCCGCCGGCCAGGTACTGCACCTCCGGGCGGATGTGCTGGCGCGCCGCCTCCGGCACCGTGCCCGCGGCGAGGGCGGCGCCGAGATCCGCGGCGCGCTCATAGGTGAAGGGGCGCATCGCTCAGCCTCGCTCCATCTGCGGCCGCGCCTGGCGGATGGCGGCGACGATCTTGGGATAGGCCGCGCAACGGCAGAGATTGCCGCTCATGTATTCGCGGATCTCGGCATCGCTGCCGGCGTGCCCTTCCTGCACGCAAGACACGGCGGAGACGATCTGCCCCGGCGTGCAGTAGCCGCACTGGAAGGCATCCTGGTCGATGAAGGCCTGCTGCATCGGGTGCAGCACGCCTTCGGCAGCGGCCAGCCCTTCGATCGTGGTGATCTCGCGCCCCTCGGCGGAGGCGGCGAGAATCAGGCAGGACAATTCGCGCCGGCCATCCACCAGCACGGTGCAGGCGCCGCACTGGCCGTGGTCGCAACCCTTCTTGGCGCCGGTCAGCCCCAGCTCTTCCCGCAAGGCATCGAGCAGGGTGACGCGGGGATCAAGTTGCAGGCGGTGGTCGTCGCCGTTCACACGCAGCGTGAGAGCGTGTCGTGCAGGTCCATCGGTCGAGCCAGGCGGCGCGGGCGCATCGTGCAGGCGGATGGTGGCGGGATCGGAGGGATGCGCCATGGCGGACTCCGCAGGACAATAAGGAGGGAACACCGTGCCGCTTGCGCGTAGCGAGAGGCGGCAATCGCCGCAGGCACGGCGCATCGCGGCCGGCAAACCTTTGCTGACCCGGCAGAACGCCGCAACGGGAAGGTGGTTGCGGATGGGCGGTCCAGCTCACGGCGCTGCGACGGAAGCTGCGCCAGGCCGTCATGAGGATGTCACGCGAACTGCCCGCAAGCAGGTGCTCTGCCCGGACTGCGGAATACCTCGTACCGCACCGCGTTTTGACACCGGACGGCCGCTCTGCGCCATGCTGTGGCAGGTCTTAAACTTCACAGATCGGCGCCAGGATCTGCCCCCGGCGTACAGACCTGCTCTTCGTAATGGATTATCATTGGAAGGATTGGAAAGCCTGATGGCAAAGCCCCAGACCCTCATTGCCTCCCATCGCGGTGGCGCCATCCTCTGGCCAGAGAACAGCCCCACTGCTTTCCGCCAGACCGCGCGCCTCGCGGTCGAGCAGGTTGAGCTGGACGCCCATCTGTCAGCCGACGATGCCGTGGTGGTGATCCACGACCCGACGCTGGACCGCACCACGGAGGCGAGCGGCCCGGTGCGGGCACAGAGCCTCGCGGCACTGCGCCAGACCCGTCTCAAGGGCACGGATGGCGAGGTGGTGCCGACCCTCGCCGAGGTGGCCGCGATCTTCCGCGGAACGCCGATTGGCCTGCGGCTGGAACTGAAGCGCGACGCGCAGGGCAAGGCCTATCCCGGCCTGCTGCCGCGCGTCGTTGCGGTGCTGGAGGAGGCCGGAATGCTGGCGCGGACCACCATTACGAGCTTCGCCGCGCCACTGGCGGGTGCGGCAGCGCGACATGGCGGCTTTGCTGGAGCTATCTGGTTGGTCTCGCTGGCCTGCTGGCGCGATTTGGGCGCGGAGGGGGTAGGCGCTGTGGCGCAGGGCTGGAACCTGGGCGCCGTAGGGTTGCATCACTCCATCTGCGACGCCAGCCCGATGCAGGTTCTGGGAGAAAGTGGCCTCGCGGTCGGTGCCTGGGCGGTGAATGATGCCGCGGCGATGCGGCGGATGTTCGCGCTTGGCGTGGTTGCCTTCACCACCGATGACCCGGTCACTGCCCTGGCGCTGCGTGGCGCGTGACCCGCAACCCGCAAGGCGCAGAAACGCCCAGGCTGGGAACCTGAAGGTCCGCCCCGGAGCAACTGGCTGCTATCGATCATTGGATTGATCTTCGGGATTACCACTTCGGACAGCGCATGCAGAGGCGTGTGCTGGTCTGACCTCTCCGCGCCGCGCGCAATGCGGCCTCTCTGCGGCCGGCATTCCGTCCTAGCTCATCAGTGAGGTCCAGCGCCTCATGCGCAGCCTGCGGCGGCTAACATCCAGGCTGTGCGGGCCGCTGCTGATCGCATCTCAGCACAACGCAACGGGGCGACGCCCGGCTGCGTACCGTGCCTTCCCTGGTCAAGCCTGATGACCTCGAGGCAGGAATGCCAAACGGCGGTGCATCATCGCCGACGCACATACCCTGTTGAGGGCGTCGTCAGTACCCGCTTCGATATCTTTTGCGGGCATAACCCGTGACGGAAACGTGGCGTGGCGCGCGTGAGATGCTCCATGGGAGGTGAAGCCATGCCGTCTCTCCGATCTGCATATGCAAGGTGGTACACTCTTCGCGATCTGCGCGACGAGGCGCATTCTGCAGAAGGCAGGCACATGCTCAGATGTGCCGCCGGCCGGCAAGGGAGGGCGCTTCCCCTCCGATGGGACATCATCCCTTTGCACTGGCGGAACGATAGCGGCCGTCACCTATAACGTCTGAGGCGGCATGGGCCGTCTCCAGAACGGAGTTTCTATAAGGGCGGTCAAGCATCTCCGGATGGCCTGCGTCAGCGGCCTCATCGGACGGCATTTGCGCTTCCTGCTGAATGAGTGGGGGAAAGAGAGTGTGCGGCACCAGCCAACAGCATTCCGGGTGCAGAGGAGCACAGCGAAGGAGAATCCTCCCTGCGGGACGTATGGTCGCAAAGCCCCGGTGGCCGGAGCGGATGTGGGTCGTATCCCACATCTGGTAGCCGACATGGACGACATCAGCAGTGCCGTCCGCCATCACCATGCCGGCGCGTGCGACGAAACCCTCAGAGGCAATGATACCTGGAGATTGCGCCTCTTGTTGAAAACCTGAGGTGCGCCAGGCCAGCGCACGGCATTCGGGAGGCGGAGGCAAGTCTGTGGTAGCGCCCCGGAGACAGCGCCGGCGACTCTCTGCCGCGTGGTCGCATCAGGATCCAATGCTGGCAATGCCGGAGCCGGCAAGGGCGGCGAACACAAATGTGGCGTCTTGCTGTGTGGATGACTGCGCTGAGAGACACTGCCAAATCGCGGATTTCGAATGCGTCGACTGGCTCCACCTCGGCACCGAGGATCTGACAATGACCAACGGCCTGTGCGGCATGGCCGTCGCGCTCGCCGCAGAAATCACGTGCGGGCGGCATGTTCTCCGTAGTGAAGGCGGTGTGGTGCACGACCACGGCAACAGCTGTCTCCGCAAGGTTCTCAGCGAGGAAATAGACATTGTGGTGCGCGAGGGCGTCGCGCGCACCTCTGCAGGTAACACGGCGCATATGGCGGCGTAGGCCGAGGCGAACTTTGCCAGGGCGCTTGCCTGACCGGAGCACGCCAGTCGCGTGACCTCCTCGACCGTGGCAGCGGAGCATGAGTCATGAGCGACACCTTCACGAGTCTGCCCCGTCACCAGACCGGGGTCTTCAATTCGAGCAAACGCCTTGCCCCCCTCAAGCCGCCACAAGGGCACCCGACGCCTTCCGCTTGGCGTGCCGCGCGGATGTCGTCCCTTTTGCTGGCCGACGTCTTCGCCGCAGCGCTTGCCGTTCTCGTCGCGAGTAGCTGTCTCGCTCTGATGGGAGAGAGTCTGGGCCTCTCCACCACGAAACTCGATGCCCCGCTGATCCTGGCCGCCGCCCTGGGGCTAATCACAGGTCATGCTTGCCTGGGCCTCTACGACACGGCCGGGCGCGGCCCGGTCGAGCGCTTCCGGATGCGTGCCCTGGTCGCCATCACCATGCCCTGTCTGGCTCTGGCACCTGTTGCGGTTGCGGGCTGGCCAGCCCTGCCGGCCATGCTGGTGCTGCTGCTGGCCGCCCTCCTGCTGATTCCACTTGGCTTCGCAACCGAGGAACTGATGCGCTGGCTGCTGATCGGCCGTGAAGCCTGGGGTGCCAATGCGGTGGTGGTGGGCGAAGGGGCGGACCGCCTCGCCTCCTTTCTTCTCGCTCACCCTGAGCTTGGCGTGCACCCCGTTGGCATTCTCGCGGAGCCCTATCCCGGCGAAAGAAGCAGCCATGTGTCGCGCCTCGGACCTGCCAGTCGCATCGCGCATTTCGGGGGAGTGGCGGAGATCGCCGTCATCACCCGCCCCGCAGCCGCGGCGCTGGACGTGGCAGGGCTGCCCTTCCGGCGTGTCATTATCATGCATGACATGCAGGGCTTGCCGGCTTCGGCAGGGGCGGTGCGGCAGCTTGGCGAAGCACCTGGCCTTGAATTCAGCAGCCGCTCTCGCCGGGCAGTGGCGTTGCGCCTGAAGCGCGCCTTTGACCTCTGCGTGGCGATTCCGGCGCTTTTGCTCATGCTGCCGCTCATTCTTCTGCTGGCCCTTGGGGTGCGACTGAGCAGCCATGGACCTGCTTTCTACACGCAGCGTCGCGTAGGTCACCGCGGGCAGCCGATTACAATCCTCAAGCTGCGCACCATGTACTGCGATGCGGAGGCACGCCTGCAGGAACTGCTGCAGCGAGATCCGGCGGCCCGGGAGGAGTGGGAGCGCCACGTCAAGCTCGCGCACGACCCGCGCGTGCTGCCCGGTATCGGCCCCTTCCTGCGGCGCACCAGTCTGGACGAATTGCCGCAGCTCTGGAACATCATCCGTGGCGATATCAGCCTGGTGGGGCCTCGCCCCTTTCCGGACTACCACATCGGCCGTTTCGGTGTGGAGTTTCAGGCTCTGCGGGCCAGCGTCAAGCCGGGCCTCACGGGGCTGTGGCAGATCTCTGCGCGCAGTGACGCTGACCTGCGGCAGCAGCAGGAAATCGACAGCTACTACATCCGCAACTGGTCGCTCTGGCTCGACCTCTACATCGTGCTGGGAACCCTTCCCGCTGTGCTCGGCGCCCGCGGAGCGCATTGACGATGCGGCGCCCCCCTTCCGGACAAGTCGGCCGCCAGGGCCGTTCAGGGACCACCAGGAGGTCAAGATGAACACGATCCGCAAGCGCGTTCTGGTCACTGGGGGCGCGGGATTTCTCGGCTCGCATCTCTGCGAGAGGCTGCTGCGGGACGGGCACGACGTCCTCTGCGTGGATAACTATTTCACGGGCCGCAAGGAGAATATCGTCCACCTCCTGGACAACCCGCATTTCGAGGTGATGCGGCACGACATCACCTTCCCGCTCTACGTCGAGGTGGACCATATCTATAACCTGGCCTGCCCTGCATCGCCCGTGCACTACCAGTACGACCCGGTGCAGACGACCAAGGTCAGTGTCATCGGCGCCATCAACATGCTGGGCCTCGCCAAGCGGACCGGAGCGCGGATCTTGCAGGCCTCGACCAGCGAGGTCTATGGAGACCCGTCCGTACACCCGCAGACCGAGGAGTACCGGGGCAACGTCAACCCCCTCGGCCCGCGCGCCTGCTACGATGAGGGAAAGCGCTGCGCGGAGACGCTGTTCTTCGACTATGCCCGGCAGCACCGTGTCGCGATCCGTGTCGTTCGTATCTTCAACACCTATGGGCCGCGTCTACATCCAAGTGACGGGCGCGTCGTCTCCAACTTCATCCTGCAGGCGTTGCAAGGGCAGGACATCACCATTTACGGCGACGGACGGCAGACCCGCTCCTTCTGTTACGTGGACGACCTGATCGACGGCTTTGTGGCCATGATGAACGCGGATGACGACGTGACCGGGCCGATCAATCTGGGCAACCCGCATGAGGTCACCATCCGCGAACTAGCCGAGCGCATCATCGCCTTGACGCGATCGCGCTCCAAGCTGATCGCCCGGCCGCTGCCGCAGGATGACCCGATGCAGCGTTGCCCAGACATCACCCGGGCTGAGAGGCTGCTCGGCTGGCGACCGAGCGTTCCGCTGGAGGAGGGTTTGCGCCGTACGGTCGCGCATTTTGCAGACGCGCTCGGGAGGCAGGCGGCGTAGGGAAGCCCGGCGGGCTGAGCGGTCCGCCGCTTCGCTTCGGCGTAAGGTCAAGGTTGAGCCGGCAGCCGAAGCGCCACGCCAGGTCTTGAGGATTTCGTAAGTTCCTTCTGCGAGAGGATTGTTCCGGATCAAGCGGATCGTCGTGAACGCCAGGCAGAAGGCTGGGCCTGAAGAAGCACTTCCATCCCGCGGAACACGGTGTGGGGGCATATGGCGTGGCATTCGCGAGGTGAAACGGCAAGCAACACCTGCCGGCCGAGAAAGAGAGTGTTGATCTGCCAAGCGTCTGTGTTCGCTGCCTGAGGAACCCGGGTGTCATTCCTCTCGTGGCGGCTGATGTTCAGTCCGGCGCCTATCTCGGCGACGACGATATCGCCTGCTCGCCGAAGCGCTTGGTCCTGAACGGCGCGACGGGTGAGGCATGGCCTCAGTTACAGCCGGCAGGAGTAATCCCAAATGGGAGTTCAGAAGCCCAGCCCTGAAGTCGCAGGATAGCGAAAGGTGAGGGTCGTCCTGGACGTCGGAATTTCCACGACCCTCAGAGGCTGTGTCGAAGCCTCGGCCTGCGGCCCACCAAGTTTATGCTGTGAATGTGGTGGCATGGCGCCTGCTTCCGTGCGGCACGGGAAGGTAGCCGTCATGTCGTCCCCGCGATGGCTGCGATGAAGAGTGATGAGGGGCGATGAAGATTTCTCCAGTCCCCGCACCGGACAGCGCCGCTTCCTGGCAGTGCAACGCTTCTGGCCAGGCGGGGAAGGAGCGTAGATCCGGCTCCTTGGCTCCGTTCCGACACCTCTCGAAAGGAAAGTGTGTCGTCCTGGCAATGGTGATGGCTGTGACTGGGTTCGCCGCGCTGGTTCTTGCCAGCACCTCCCTTCGTTACACCGCGCGCAGTGCGGTGCTGATAGGGATGAGGACCGCTCCAGCAGGGTTATCCTCGCCTGCGGGTGAGCAAGGGGCGGCTCCTGGAGGGTTCCAGGCGCGCATGGAGGCCGAGATCCGGAGCATCCAGTCGGACCGTATCGCTGGCGAGCTGATCGAGCGCCTGCACTTGGCGAGTGATCCCGAGTTCAATGCCGCGCTTGCGTCGCCAATGCCGAAGTGGACACCGGACCGGTTGCGCGGCTGGCTCCTCTCGATGAAGGAGCAGGTTTGGCCCGCGGCGCGGGTGGAAGGCGACCAGAAGGCCGATATTGCCCGGGTGCTACGCCGGCATATCTCGGTGGAGACGCTGGATGGCGCCGGGGCACTCGGCATATCGGCCTGGTCAGCCAGTCCCGAGAAAGCGACGGATCTGGCGAATACGCTCGCGGAGCTTTACGTCCGGACGGCGTTGGACGAGAAGGTGGCTGCTATCGGCCATGCCCTCGCCGCGTTGCGTAAGCGCCTCGACGTATTGCAAAGCAGCGTGGAGGTTTCGGGCAGGGCCGTCGTGCAATCCCGGATGGTTGCCGGCCTACCCGCCAGGGAAGAGAGCGGAGCCCTGAAGACTGGCTCGCAAGGCGCGCTCGACCCTTCGACCGGTGTGCTAAGCCCTCCGCCGGTCCAGAACCTGCGTGAGCAGGAGGTGGCCCTTGAGCACGAGGGGCGTGAGTGGCGAGCGCGCACTCCAGACAGCATGGAAGTAAGCATGGAGCGGCGCATATCTTCTGGTGCCCTTCGGCAAGATGTCGATGAAGGCAACGGAAAGGTCGCCTCGTCCCTCCTGATGGAGCTGCGCGCCGCTGCCGACCGCAGCCGGTTGCTGCGTTGGGAACTGATGACGCTTGAGCAGCAGCTCGGTAAGCCCCAGCAGAGTGCGGTGGACTTGCATAATTCTGATCAGGAAACCAGCACCACCCGGTACTCCCACGATCGCCTTTCCTTAGAACACCCGGCAGGCACCCAGAACCACGGATCGCGACAGCCCGATGCTCAGATCCTGTCGAGGGCCGAGAATTCGCAGGCTTTCTCTTCGCTTGCAAAACTCCTTCAGTTTGGTTTCACGGGGCTCGCCTCGACCGCGGCCCTAGGCTTCTTCCTCGCCGTCGCCGGGATCATCCGGACGACAAAGGTCGGCAGCCCGATGCGGCAGGAGTCTTCGAGGCGGGCATCACGAAAGGCTGCCGGCATGACAAGGATGGCAAGGACTTCCTCAACGACAGAGGGCGCGTCGACCTCCGCTGACCCTGACCCTGACCGGCTGGCTCTGGGGCAGGCCTTCACTCCAACACAGCCGCAGCAAAGCGCCGTACGCTTCGTGGGGCGCCGGGAGCAACTCGCGCGCATCCAGCAGGCCATCATCGAGGAGCAGGCACATGTCTGTCTCTATGGTGAACGAGGGCGTGGCAAGACTTCCCTGGTGAATCTTGCCGCCGAGGCCGGCCGTATCGCGGGCTTCACCGTCGCGCGCTACAGCTGTACGGCTGAAAGCGATTTTGACGGCATCCTGCGTGGCCTGGCCCGCAACCTGCCCCGCGGCCTGCTGGTGTCCTCCCTCCGGCGCGTCTCGGATCTGATGGGTTGTGAGGCCGCACTTCCCCCGGGCCCGCTGCAGCCATGGCATGTCCTGGCCCTGCTTGGACGTCTTGTGGAATGCCGGCTGATCCTGGTGGTGGATGAGTTCGACCGCCTGCCAGACGATGCTACGCGGACGCACCTCGCGGATACGATCAAACTCCTCTCGGAACATGCCGCGCCTATATTCTTTGTCATCGTCGGCGTGGCCGGCAGCCTTGAGCATTTGCTCAGTCGGCATCCCTCGGTGCAGCGCAACGTCATCGGCGTTCCTCTACCGCTCATGACGGATGCGGAGATCGAGGAAATCGTCCTGAGAGGCGCCCAGCATGCCGGCCTTGACTTCCCGGCGCAGGTGCGTGCTTGCATTGCGGCGCTGGCGCGCGGTGTGCCCTACCACGCCCAGCTTCTGGCGCTGCGCGCGGGCCAGGAGGCACTGAGTCGCGGCCATACCGCGATTGCCGCGGCAGAGCTGCAGTGCGGCATCGAGCAGATCATCGCCGAGGCCGATCCTCGGATCACCACCCTCTATGAGGACCTGACCCAAGGTGAGCGTGATAATGCGGTGGTATCCCTGCTGCGGTCCCTCGCAGCCGGCGAGCAGGATCGCTTCGGCCGCTTCCGCGCCACCTGCACGCCGGAGGGGCAGATCATCGTCGCGGGCGCCTTGACCGAGCCAGCGCTTTGGATGCGGCTGCTAGATGCGGGCGTGGTGCGGCCCTGCGTCGGGGACGGCGCTGGCATCTATGCCTTCGGTGAGCCGGCTCTTCCGCACTACGTGCTGCTGCGCATCGTGCGATTGGTGCTCGCCTTCGGCACAGGCCGCTGACGGTGCAGCGCAGGCGGAGATGTCTGGAGAGCTAGATGTGTCGGATTTGGCGAAGGGGCATGAGCATGTGCCGTTGCCGCGACACGGCCTCGCGGTGCGTCCTTGGTCTGGCATGTGTGGACCGGGGTTTTCGAACTGGGGACGAGCAAGTCAGGCCAGAGTCGCACAACAACTTGGTGCGGGCGGTCTGAATCCCTCCGCTGATGAAGGCCGCACCTCGCAAGAGCGGCGCTTACCTCAAAAGATATGTTGCCTTGCCGCCTCGCTGCCGTCCTAAGCTTTTCGGCACCCGGAAGTAGTTTACATGGAGCGGGTTCACGCAGCGCTCAAGTCAAGGAAGTCATTCGGGTATCGGCTTATTCGGCAGAATGCGTGCGCGCCTGGCTGCGCCCTCGATCGCCGGGCGGCGATCGAAGCCTTGCTTGGTGGCGAGATCGTTCACGGACGCTCAAGTTGGAGCGGCAGGTCGTGTCCTGGTCTTTCCAAACAACGGTTCCGTCGTGGATGGCCAGCACCGACGGGGCCTGATCGTAGCCTGGCCTGTCCCTGCCGAGCGTGGCGGAACGCATGTTCACACCGCACGAATGCTCCTCCTGCAGCCTCCCAACTCTGACGCAGGCCGGTGGCCTGGGTGACATCCTGCTCGCGAGTGCGGCCCATTACAGCGAGCGGACCGCGCTCTGGGTCGATGGCGCTGCACTGTCCTACCGTGAACTCGTTGCCCACGCGGCGAGCCTGGCCAGCACATTGGTTGCGGCAGGTCTTGCCGGGCCCACCCGGCGCTGTGCCGTGCTCGGCGCGCGGAGCGTGGGTTCCTTTACCGGCGTCGCTGCGGCAGCCCTGGCGCGCTCGGCCTGGGTGCCGCTGAATCCAAGGCATCCGCCGGAGCGCCTGGCGCATGTCATCGAGGCGGCGGCGGTGGATGTTCTTGTCGTCGACCAGGCGTCAGTTCCCCTCGCTCGTGAGCCGCTGGCCCGCCTGGAGCGGCCGCTATGGGTGCTCATGCCAGACCTTTCGGTTCCGCCTGACTGGGCGACCAGTCTGCCCCGGCATGTCTTCCTGTGCCGTGGCGATCTGGCACCCCCCGCGCTCGCGGGCCTCGGGGGTGGCGACGCCAGCGACGGCGCCTATCTGCTCTTCACCTCTGGCAGCACGGGGGCGCCA
>Ga0182742_1000634_pt1 | contig 52564 bp, 44 predicted proteins | sample eDN5th37CBELigMG_FD_128880 | JGI IMG/M metagenome (GOLD analysis project Ga0182742, IMG submission 128880) | Enriched Miracle-Growth compost microbial communities from Emeryville, California, USA - eDNA 5th pass 37_C BE-Lig MG (version 2)... ...
AGAGGCTGGGCCATAAGTGAAAAACTTAAAGAAATACCCAAAACGTAATAATAAAAAATTGATACTTTGAAAATTGATTGGAATGGAGGGTCGACTCCTGCGGGAACAGCACGAGCCTGAGACGTTCGTGTCAGGCCGTGCCCGCGGAAAGCATACCCGGAATGGAAATCAATATTTATTGGAACGTAAAAATAGCATTTTTCCTAGTGTGGAAAAATGCTATTTTGACTTTTGTCCAGCCTCTTTTGTTCAGACAATGTTTTAAGAACTATTATATCTGTATAATTGTCTATACTTGATTATTCTTTAAGTTGCTTTTCTCATCGATCTCATGATTAAGCTTACAATAAAGATTAACACGATCGCTCCGATGAGTGCAGGGAAGACGTAAAAGTCAGATACTTGCCAGCCCCAGTTTCCTAAAATGGCACTACCAATCCAAGAACCAACAATACCTGCAACAATATTCCCAATAATTCCTCCAGGAACATCTCTACCGATAATAACTCCAGCAAGCCAGCCGAGTACACCGCCAATAATTAAAAACCAGATGAAACTCATCATAAATGGTCAACTCCTTTTTTCTTTATTAAAAGCGTGTACTAACTAATATCCTTAAATTTTGATTCCCAAACATAATGCATATAAATTTAACAGTTAATACAGCTTTTCAATAAGTAATATGCTCATTTTTTAATAAACAAATGCATGGAGAGATCGATATTATGATTTATCAATTATAAAATACGAAAAAAAAAGTTCACATTTTGTTCAAAATATTTTGATTTTTCTAAATTTAAGCGGTATAATTTCTTCAAGCAATACAAAAAAATATATATAATGGGGTGTTTTAGATGAATATGAAAGTAATGGATAGAATAACTCAACATGCATTATTAATTGCCATTCTGCACGCTGCCATATTGTTAAACCTCTCATTGGATTTAATATTCGAATTGAAATTATAATAAATAATTTTTAGAGTCTAGCAATTTGCTAGACTCTATTTTTTGGAAAATATTGCCTTGATTAGTAACATTATGATGATATATTGATCATTGACTTTATTTTGGGAAAAATTAACTTATAGTCAATAGTTATTTTAGAATTTTTATACTATTTTAAAATAAAAAATAAAATTTATAAAATCTTCAAATAATTAACCGAAACAGAAAAATTCAGTCAACAACAAGAGTGAAAACGGTTACAAAATTTTAGATTTTTTTAAATTGTATAAAAAATTCAAAAGATTGTGTTGACTGTGACCGCAATTTTGTACTATGATAGCAACAATTTAAAGAGTTCGTTAATTACAAACGAACGAAATCATGTTACATAATCTGTAACTGATTGTTTCATTTATAATTCTATCTATCTCTAAAAAAGTTATAGATATTTATGAGGGGCGTTTCTAATATGAGAAGTGACATGATTAAAGTAGGAGTTGATCGTGCTCCTCACCGTAGCCTGTTATACGCTACAGGAAAAGTGAAGGCAAAAGATTTAGGAAAACCATTTATCGGTGTATGTAATTCATATATCGATATCATTCCAGGACACGTTCACTTACGTGGATTTGCAGATGTTGTAAAAGAAGCAATTATTGAAGCCGGAGGAATACCATTCGAATTCAATACAATTGGTGTTGATGATGGTATTGCGATGGGACATATTGGAATGAGGTATTCTTTACCAAGCCGTGAGTTAATAGCAGACTCTGCTGAAACTGTTATTAATGCCCATTGGTTTGATGGAGTATTTTATATTCCGAACTGTGATAAAATTACACCGGGTATGTTGATGGCTGCTGTACGTACAAATGTACCATCCATTTTTGTATCAGGTGGACCGATGGAGGCAGGTACGTCTGCATCAGGTAAACAATTATCATTAACATCGGTATTTGAAGGCGTTGGTGCCCACAAATCTGGTAATATGTCAGCTGAAGAATTATTAGATATTGAGAACAATGCTTGTCCAACTTGTGGTTCATGCTCGGGAATGTTTACTGCAAACTCTATGAACTGCTTAATGGAAATGCTTGGAGTTGCATTACCTGGTAATGGTACGATTGTAGCAACAAGTGAGCAACGTTATGAACTCATTAAAGAAGCAGCGAAGCAATTAATTCGCATGGTTAATGAAGATATCAAACCTCGCGATATTATTACCAAAGAAGCTATTGATGATGCTTTTGCTTTAGATATGGCTATGGGTGGATCAACAAATACCGTTCTACATACATTAGCTATTGCAAATGAAGCTGGAATAGACTATAACTTAGAAGATATAAACAAAGTTGCTGCTCGTGTTCCTTACTTAGCAAAAATTATGCCAGCATCTGATCTCTCAATGGATGATATCAATAAAGCTGGTGGTGTTAGCTCAATTATTAATGAGTTAACTAAAATACCAGGTGCAATTCATCCAGACCGTATAACTGTTGCTGGTCAAACTATGGGAGAACTTGTAAAAGATCATAAAATTACGAATGAACAAGTAATCCGTACAAAGGATAATCCATATAGTCCAGTAGGTGGTTTATCTGTACTATTTGGTAATATTGCACCAGAAGGTTCTGTTATTAAAGTTGGTGCTGTTGATCCGTCTATAAAAACGTTTGTTGGGGACGCAATTGTGTTTGATTCACAAGATGAAGCACAAGCAGCTATTGATAATGGAACTGTAAAAGAAGGACACGTCGTTGTTATTCGATATGAAGGTCCTAAAGGTGGACCAGGGATGCCTGAAATGCTTGCGCCAACTTCCGCTATTATGGGGCGTGGCTTAGGTACAAAGGTTGCTTTAATAACAGATGGTCGATTTAGTGGAGCATCTCGTGGAATTTCAATTGGTCATATTTCTCCAGAAGCTGCAGAAGGTGGTCCAATTGCACTGGTTGAAAACGGTGATAAAATAATCATTGACTTACCGAACAGAACGATTAATCTAGATGTATCAGATGAAGTATTAAATGAACGTCGCCAAAATTTAAAAGAGTTTGAACCGAAAATTAAAACTGGTTGGTTAGCGAGATACTCAAAACTTGTTACAAACGCTTCTAAAGGCGGAATAATGAAAATATAATTCATCAAAGTAAAGTTTTAATGGTATAATCCTAGTTAAGGTTACTAATAATGTTGAAAGTAAATAGATAAATTCGATGATGAGGTAAAAGGATATAGAGCCTTGTATCTACCAGAGAGTCGGTATTGCTGGAAGCCGACGATACAACTATATCCGACATCCCCTCGGAGTGAGCTATTAAACGCGTAAGCAATTAGATAGCTCCGGGCATAATTCGAAGTGCTCGTTATTAATGAATAGTGTACCTACTCTAGTTGCACAATGAATTTTCTTACTATTTGGAATGTTCATTGTAGATAGGTAATTCCCACTATTCACGAGGTAGCTATTTTAGCTATGAACAAGGGTGGTACCATGAAAGTCTTTTTCATCCCTACGTAAAGGTTTTCTTTGCGTTGGAGAAAAAGGCTTTTTTATTTTTCTAAAATTAAGGGAGGAGTTAACAAATGGCTGCGAACGTATCCACAACTAATGAAAAAGCAGAAATGATTACAACAACTGAATCTAACTCAGAAGTAAAAAATAATCCAAGAAACGGTGCAGACGTATTAATTCAAGCACTACATGATCAAAATGTTGAAGTTGTTTTTGGTTATCCAGGTGGTGCTGTCTTACACGTTTACGATGCAATATACAGAAATCCAGTCCGACACATTTTAACAAGACATGAACAAGGGGCAATTCATGCAGCTGAAGGTTATGCTCGTGTATCAAATAAACCAGGTGTTGTTATCGCAACAAGTGGACCAGGTGCAACAAACTTAGTAACTGGTATTGCAGACGCGATGATTGATTCTATCCCTTTAGTTATTTTTACTGGGCAAGTGGCAACGAACGTAATCGGATCAGATGCTTTCCAAGAAGCAGATATTATGGGTATCACAACACCTATTACAAAGCATAATTATCAAGTTCAAGATGTAAACGACATTCCACGAATTGTGAAAGAAGCGTTTCATATTGCGAACAGTGGGCGTAAAGGTCCTGTGTTAATTGACTTCCCTAAAAATATTTCCGCTACTGTGTTTGATGAAACATTAGTGGATGCGAGTAGAGAAGAAGAAATCTATTTGCCAGGGTACCAACCAAATACAAAACCAAACTTCTTACAAATTCAAAAAGCAATTCAAGCAATTAGTGAATCAAAGAATCCATTGATATTAGCAGGTGCAGGTGTCCTTTTTGCAGATGCACGTCAAGAATTAACTGAATTTGCCGAAAAGTATAACTTACCTGTTATTAATACTTTGCTTGGTTTAGGGAGTATTCACGGACAACATCCACTGAACTTCGGAATGGCAGGAATGCATGGGGCTGCTGTTGCAAACGACGCGATTCAAAAAGCCGATTTACTAATTAACATTGGTGCTCGTTTTGATGATCGACTTACAGGGGATACGAAGTTATTTGCACCAAACGCAACGATTATTCATATTGATATCGATCCAGCAGAAATTGGTAAAAATATTCCAACAGCGATTCCAATCGTAGCGGATGCAAAAGAAGCATTAAATGCTTTGTTAAAGAAAGACTTCCCTGGTCCAGATACGACAGAATGGTTAGGGTACTTAAATGCTAAGCAACAAGACACACCATATTGGTATGTAGAAGATGAGAAAGAGTTGTTACCACAACAAATTATTGAGATGGTTCACACGATCACAAATGGTGATGCTGTTGTGACAACTGATGTTGGTCAACATCAAATGTGGGCTGCTCAATACTATAAATTAAATCATGATCATCAATGGGTAACATCTGGTGGACTAGGAACAATGGGCTTTGGTTTCCCTGCAGCAATCGGAGCTCAATTTGCAAAATCAGACAAGAAAGTCATCTCTTTTGTCGGTGATGCAGGATTCCAAATGACTTTACAAGAACTTGCATTACTAAATGAATTTAACCTACCTGTAAAAGTAGTCATCATTAACAATGGTGCACTTGGTATGGTACGTCAGTGGCAAGAGTTGTTTTACGATGGACGCTACTCACAAAGTTTAATGCCGGTACAACCTGACTTCGTTAAACTAGCAGAAGCTTATGGTGTAAAAGGATACCGCATTAATAACAAAGAAGAAGCATTCTCCATTTTAGAGGAAGCATTAAATTCCAATGAACCAGTAGTAATTGATGCGAGAGTAAAACAATTAGAAAATGTATATCCAATGGTTCCAGCTGGAAAATCTCTGGATGATATTGTAGGGGTGAAGAAATTTTGAAACGAGTAATTACAGTTACAGTATTAAACCAAAGTGGCGTTTTAAATCGAGTGACTGGTTTACTAATGAAACGTCAATTTAACATCGAATCCATTACTGTTGGGCATTCAGAACAAGCGAATATCTCCAAAATGACATTTGTTGTACATGTGGAAGATGAAATTAAGCTTGAACAATTAATCAAACAATTATCTAAACAAATTGATGTTTTAAAAGTAAATGATATTACTGAAAAATCCATTGTTTTAAGAGAATTAGCCCTTATAAAAGTAGTTTCGCCTGCTAATCTCAGACATGAAATGAACTCAATTGTGGAACCATTCAGGCCACAAATTATTGATACTTCCAAAAATGTAGTCACGTATCAAGTAGTCGGTCATCCCGACAAAATTGACGCATTTATTGAGTTAATTCGACCATATGGTATTAAAGAATTAACACGAACAGGTGTAACTGCATCTGTTCGTGAGAATCAACCAATTGATACACCGCAACTTTCTATTCTTAAGTAAGCAATACTTACAGATAGTTAGTATATAAATCGATAATACGACCTTAAACCGTGTTATCTAGTATTAAAAAAATAGAACCCAATATTAGGAGGAAATGAAAATGACAAAAATGTACTATCAAAACGAAATCAATGAGGCACCTTTAAAAGAAAAGACAATCGCAATTATCGGGTATGGTTCACAAGGTCATGCACATGCACAGAACTTAAAAGATTCTGGATTTAATGTAGTAGTTGGTGTACGTCCAGGGAAATCATTTGATCAAGCAAAAGAAGATGGTTTAAATGTTAAAACTGTTGCAGAAGCAGCTGCAGAAGCAGATATCATTCAAATCTTACTTCCTGATGAAAGACAAAAACAAGTTTATGAAGCTGAAATCGCTCCATACTTAGAACCAGGTAAAGCTTTAATGTTTGCACACGGATTCAACATTAACTTCGGTCAAATCGTACCACCTGCTGATGTTGACGTATTCTTAGTAGCTCCAAAAGGCCCAGGTCACTTAGTTCGCCGTACTTACGTTCAAGGTGCAGGAGTTCCTGCATTATTCGCAATCTATCAAGATGCTTCTGGAGAAGCTCGTGATCTTGCATTAGCGTACGGTAAAGGAATTGGTGCTGCACGCGCTGGTATGTTAGAAACTACATTCAAAGAAGAAACAGAAACTGATTTATTCGGTGAGCAAGCAGTTCTTTGTGGTGGTACAACAGAATTAATTAAAGCTGGTTTTGAAACATTAGTAGAAGCTGGTTACCAACCAGAATTAGCTTATTTCGAAACTTTACATGAATTAAAATTAATCGTTGACCTAATTTATGAAGGTGGTATGGAAACAATGCGTTACTCAGTTTCTGATACAGCTGAGTGGGGAGATTATGTTACTGGACCACGTATCATCGACTCATCAGTTAAAGCACGTATGAAAGAAGTATTAACTGATATCCAAGATGGTACATTTGCTAAAGATTGGATCAAAGAAAACGAAACTGGTCGCCCTCGTTATACTGAATATAAAAAAGCTGGTGCAGAACACCAAATTGAAGAAGTGGGAGCTAAACTTCGTGGAATGATGCCATTCATTAATGAAGGCAAGAAAAAAGTGGTGATTAAATAGTGCGTAAGATTGATATTTTTGATACAACACTACGTGATGGAGAACAGTCGGCTGGCATTAATTTAAATACTGCAGAAAAAATTGAAATTGCTAAGCAACTTGAACGTCTAGGTGTAAGTATAATTGAAGCAGGTTTTCCTGCTTCAAGTCCTGGTGATTTTGAGGCAGTTAATAAAATCGCGAAAACTGTTAAAAATTCGATCGTAACGGGTTTAGCTCGATGCGTAAAAAGTGATATTGATGCAACATGGGAAGCAATTAAAGATGCTGAACAACCACATATTCATGTATTTTTAGCAACAAGTCCAATTCATATGGAATATAAGCTGAAAAAATCTCCAGATCAAGTTGTAGAACAAGCGGTAGAAGCAGTGAAATATGCGAAAAAATTCTTCCCACTTGTACAATGGTCTGCTGAGGATGGTTTCCGTTCAGATCGTGATTTCTTAGTTCGAATCATTGAAAAGGTCATTGAAGCTGGTGCAACAACAGTTAATATTCCTGATACTGTTGGATATGCATCACCACTAGAATATGGAGCACTTTTCAAATTCCTTCGTGAGAATGTACGTGGTTCTGAAAATGTAAAATTCTCTGCACATTGTCATGATGATCTTGGTATGGCAGTAGCTAACTCAATCGCAGCTATTCAAAATGGAGCTGACCAAGTTGAGTGTACGATTAATGGTATCGGGGAACGTGCTGGTAATGCTTCTTTAGAAGAAATCGGCGTTGCGATGCACATCCGAAATGACCTTTATCAAGTTGAAACAGGATTGAATTTAAAAGAAATTAAACGAACTTCTCAACTAGTTAGCCGTTTAACTGGTGTAATGATTCAGCCGAATAAAGCAGTAGTTGGTAAAAATGCATTTGCTCATGAATCAGGAATTCACCAAGATGGGGTATTAAAACACAAAGAAACTTATGAAATTATCTCACCTGAACTTGTTGGTGAAGGAGAAGTTCCTTTAGTTTTAGGTAAACACTCTGGTCGTGCAGCTTTCCGTGATCGCGCCGAAAAAATGGGCTTTGATTTATCTGATGAAAAGTTAAATAAAGCATTCCAAGAGTTTAAAAAACTAGCTGATCGTAAGAAAGAAATTACTGAAGAAGATTTAATGACTCTTCTAACAGAACAACAAGTTTCCATCGAAGATGTTCCGTTATTCGAGTTGAAATCAGTTCAAGTTTCTTATGGTACAGAAAATATTCCAACTGCGACAGCATCTGTTATTACACCAGATGGAGAACAAAAAACTTTAGCAGCTACTGGTTCAGGGTCAGTTGAAGCTATTTTCAATACTCTTGAACAATTAGTAAATGCTACGGTAAGTATTTTAGACTTCCGCGTAAAATCGGTTGGTAAAGGTAGAGATGCATTAGGAGAAGCCGTTGTAAACTTACGTTACAAAGGTTATACATCTACTGGTAGAGATGCTTCTCAAGATGTTCTTGAAGCAACGGCTAAAGCGTATTTAAACGCAATTAACCGTCACCTAATCCAAGAGAGTATCCGTGACAAACAAGCTGCACAAGTGTAAACCTGTCTGACTTTAATTGTCAAAATCTTCTCGATTTTAAAGTCGATTTAATAGAATTGAGATTTGCTGTTCATATATGGATCAGTCAACATAAAAAAGACGCCATCAAAGACTTGCTTTGATGGCGCTTCTTTAAAACTATCGCTTAGTTTAAATTAGAAATAGAAAGGTGTTTTGTAAATGGAAAAGAAAATTACAGTACTTCCTGGCGACGGTATTGGTCCAGAAGTTGTTGCTTCTGCAGTAAGAGTTTTACAAGTTATTGCAAAACGATACAATCATGATTTCCAGCTAGCATATGCAGCAATTGGTGGAGCGGCTATTGACCAATTCCAAGATCCACTTCCGGAAGAAACAATTGAAATGTGTAAGGAAAGTGATGCAATCCTACTTGGAGCTGTAGGCGGGCCGAAATGGGATAATAATCCTGCAGATTTACGTCCAGAAAAAGGGTTACTTCGTATTCGTAAGACATTTGATTTATTTGCGAATCTTAGACCTGTAAAAGCCTTTCCAAGTATACTAGATGCCTCTCCTTTAAAACGAGAAGTAGCAGAAAATGTAGATTTAATGATTGTACGCGAACTGACTGGTGGTATGTATTTCGGAGAAAAAACTCGCACTGACTCGAATGCTACAGACCTAAATATTTATACAAGAGAAGAAATAGAACGTATTGTTGATAATGCATTTTCTTTAGCAAAACTACGTAGAGGGAAACTTTGCTCTGTAGATAAAGCGAATGTACTAGAAACGTCTAGATTATGGCGTCAAATTGTTGAAGAGAAAAAACAACAATACCCAGAGATTGAAGTTGAACATAATTTAGTTGACTCTGTTGCGATGAAACTAATTACAAACCCAGGACACTACGATGTAGTAGTAACAGATAATATGTTCGGAGATATTTTAAGTGACGAAGCGTCTGTAATTACTGGTTCACTTGGAGTTCTACCTTCAGCATCTATTCGCAGTGATAATTTTGGACTTTATGAGCCAATTCATGGTTCTGCTCCAGAAATTGCAGGCCAAGGAATTGCAAATCCAGCTGCAACAATTCTTTCTGTTGCAATGATGCTCCGCTATTCTTTTGATTTACAAGAAGAAGCTACTGAAATTGAACGTGCAGTAAATAGCGTATTTAATGATGGTTACTACACAGCTGATTTAGTGAAAGATGGTAACCGAGCACTTACAACAGATGAATGGACTGATAAAGTCATTGCTGAAATTGATACTAGTTTCGTAGCTGAAAATATTATGGAATCTTATATTTAAGGGTTGGTGGAAAGAATGGGAAAAAATATTATCGAAAAAGTTTGGGATTCACATGTTGTTTACGAAGAAGCTGGTAAACCTGATTTACTTTATATCGATCTTCATTTAATTCATGAAATAACATCTCCTCAAGCTTTTGAAGGATTACGCTTGGCAGGTCGTAAAGTACGTCGTCCAGATCTTTGTTTTGCAACAATGGATCACAATGTACCAACGAAAAACTTACCCCATATTAGCGATCCGTTAGCGAAAAAACAAATTACGACTCTAGCCAAAAATGCGAATGAATTTGGGATTCAACTTGCTGACATCGGTCATCCTGATCAAGGGATTGTTCACGTAATTGGACCAGAACTTGGTTTAACACAACCAGGTAAAACAATCGTATGTGGTGACTCACATACATCAACTCATGGTGCATTCGGTGCATTAGCATTCGGTATTGGTACTTCTGAGGTGGAACATGTATTATCTACTCAAACTTTATGGCAAACAAAGCCACCAACTATGGAAATTCGCGTGAATGGTAAATTAGGTGTTGGTGTTTCTGCAAAGGATATTATTTTAGCTATTATTACGAAGTGGGGAATAGGTGTAGGTACTGGTCATATTGTTGAATTTACAGGTGAAGCAATCCGTAACCTTTCTATGGAAGAACGTATGACAATTTGTAATATGTCTATTGAAGCTGGAGCTAAAGCTGGATTAATCTCACCAGACCAAACAACTGTAGAATTTATACGAGGAAGACGGTTTGCTCCAAGTGACGAAAAATTTGAAGAAGCTGCGAACTATTGGTTAAGCTTAGCTTCTGATGAAGATTGTTCATATGATGCTGTGTTAGAAATCGATGCAGAAGAGATTGAACCAATTGTAACTTGGGGAACAAATCCTTCTATGGGAACAGGCGTAACAAATACTGTACCTACATCAAACGATTATGAAACAGAATCAGACAAAGCTGCTTTACAAAAAGCACTTGCTTATATGGGATTAGAAGAAGGTCAACCGATTACTTCCATCGATATTCAACATGTTTTCATAGGATCTTGTACAAATTCTCGTCTTTCAGATTTACGTACTGCGGCAAGTATCGTAGAAGGGAAAAAAGTAGCACCAGGTGTAAAAGCAATAGTTGTACCTGGATCGTATTCTACAAAAGCTGCTGCTGAAAAAGAGGGATTAGATAAGATTTTCTTAGAAGCAGGGTTTGAATGGCGCGAGTCAGGCTGTTCTGCATGTCTAGGTATGAATGAAGACGTTATCCCTTCAGGAGAACGCTGTGCATCTACTTCAAATCGTAATTTTGAAGGTCGTCAAGGTGCAGGGGCACGTACACATTTAGTTAGTCCGGCTATGGCTGCTGCTGCGGCTATTGAAGGTCACTTTGTTGACGTACGTAAATATGTAACACAAGAAGTTTAAGAGTTTAGGAGTGGGATAATGGAACCTATTAATATTGTAAATAGTATTATTACACCGTTAGATCGTAAAAATGTCGATACAGATCAAATTATTTCAAAAGAATTTTTAAAAAGTATTGAACGCACTGGATTTGGACGCTTTTTATTTTATCATTGGCGTTTTGACAAACAAGGAAATGAAATTCCAGATTTCGTATTAAATAAACCTGAGTATAAAGGTTCTCAAATATTAGTTGCAGAAGATAACTTTGGATGTGGTTCTTCTCGTGAGCATGCTCCTTGGGCGATTTTAGACTATGGTTTCCGAGTAATTATTGCCCCAAGTTTTGCAGATATCTTCTATAATAACTGTTTCAAAAACGGATTATTACCAGTTAAGTTATCTGAAGCAGAATGCGATGAGTTGTTAGCGAAGGGACAACAAAGCCCATACACTCTAGAAGTGAATCTAGAAAAGCAAACAGTAACTGGAACTGATGGAAAACAATATAACTTTACGATTGATCCTTATTATAAACAAATGCTTCTTAATGGTTGGGATGAGATTTCATTAACATTCCAATATGAAGATCACATTAAAGCATACGAAGCAAAACGAGTTGCTTTCTAAATGAAAAAAGTCGATTCATTCCTACAGAGTGAATCGACTTTTTTCTACATTCGTATTGTAGTAGGGTTACATAATTGTTTTTGTTTAACTATATGTTCTTGATATTCATTTCGTATCTGACGCTTCATCAGCATATCATTAACTTTCTCTGACGCAGGCTTACTATCAGTCTTTTCTTTTTTTAATTCGGGGTAGATAGAGCGAATGAAAGAAGAAGGAAGTAATACTAAAGTAAGTATCACAAGGAATATGCTGCAAATAATTAAAATCATCGCTGCTGGTACAGTATCATAAAGAACTCCAAAAATTAACGATCCAATTGGCATTAACCCTAAAGCCATCATCTCAAGTATGCCAAACACTCTCCCGCGAAAAGCCTCATCTACATCTTTTTGCATAATAATCCCAATAGGTGTATTCGTTAGAACGGACAAGCAACCAAATAGAAACATTGTGAGTAGGAAATAGCTAAATAACAATGGTCCAGAGAAATGGAAGAGGAGGGGAATAGCAATTGTGCCTACTAGAACAGATAATCCTAGTACAGAGAGTTTCGAAAATTGTAAAGGATATTTTATGTTTGACCTAGTAGCAAGATAAATTGAAACAAGTAACATCCCAATGGCTTCAAACGCTTCTATAAAACCAATCAGTGAAAAAGGCATGTTGAAAACTTTTACTAACATGAAATTCGTTCCTACAGTAACAGCAGTGAAAAATAAATTCAACCAAACTACTACCATTAATAATCGATAAATAATAGGTTTTGTTTTAATATATACAAGCCCTTCTTTAAGGCTCTGTAGTAAGGAGTTTTCTATTTTATTGTTGTTGTCATTTGTCGCATATGAATATAATTTGAAATTCAAAGTAGATTCTAGTAAAAACGCTACTAAATAGGAAAGAATATTAAGAAGTAAAAACAATTCTATTGAGGCAAATCCAAACATCATTCCTCCAATTATTGGTCCGCAGATTCCAGAAATCGACAAAGATATTTGATTAAACGACATTGCTTTTTGAATTCTTTCTGCATCGACTAAATTCGATACGGATGCAGAAAAGGCGATTGATGAAAAAGTGTTACTTATTGTGTAGAAGAATGTTGTAATGTAAATAGCAATTATCGACAAATCAAAAACAAGACTGTAAGAAAGTAATGCGATAATCGAAAGTATTGAGCCTCCTTGACCTACTAGAACTACTGCTTTTCTTGGAAAGCGATCCGTAATAATTCCAGCAATTGGTGAAAGTATTACACGTGGAATTATAGAAAAAAATAAGTTTGCTGCAAAACTTAGTGCTGACCCTGTAATGGCTAAGATAAACATACTTATTCCAAATGTATACACATTTGCACCTAGAGAAGAAATCATTTTGCTGACTAAGAACGTGTATAGATGATAAGTAGCACGCTTTTGCTTAATCACATCTGACATCAGATCATCCCCTTTATAATGAAGTTTAATTTAATTAAACATATAATATTCCATACTATGGGAAAAATCAATACAAAAGTTTAATTTAATTTAACTTATTTGAAAAATATAAATATTTAGGTTACTATTTGTTTAACTGCACTTAAAGTTCGTCTTTTCTAATTTTTGTCACAAATAGAAGGTGGGATAGAGCCATGAATTCACTAGGAGAACGAATTAAACAATTAAGAAAGCAAAAGAAGATGACGCTGGCGGAGCTTGCTGGAGATCGTTTAACAAAAGGGATGCTTAGCCTAATAGAAAATGGGAAAGCCCAACCATCTATGGAGAGCTTAAGATACATTGCTGAAAGGGTAGGCGTGGAGGTATCAACCTTACTAGATGATGGAAATATAGAAGAGCTTAGAGAATTACTCTTCAAAATTGAAGCTGAATACAAAAGTATATTCTATCCTTATCATCTCAGAGAAAGAGACAAATTTCTTCATATGCATGAGCAAATTACTGCGGTTAAGGGACAATTACATGCAAAAAAATATGAGGAAATTCGTTTACTAGATTATTACATTCGGATCAATACAATCTTAGGTTTCGAACAAGAACAATTAAATATGTTTGACGTTATTTCCTATTATGAAAAGGTGCATGCCTATAGCCGTATTGTTGATTCCTACTCTTTTTTAGCGGGCTATGCTTTTTATCGAAATGACTATAAAATAGCATTGCAATTTATACAAGAAGCCGAGCAAAGACTTAAACCCTATCATCATCTGCTCGATAAACTGAGTATTTTAGATTTACATTACCTTTTAACCGTACTGTATGCTGCAGTAGATGACACAATAAACACTCAAAAGCATCTTGATTTAGCCTTAGAAATAGCACATAAGCATAAAATCTATTATCGTTTAGATGATTTTTATCGATTTACCCTGACTCAATCAATTGGGCAAGGAGATAAAGAGAAAAGTAAGTATTATTTAAAAAAATTGACACAACATGCCGAATTTACTGAAGATAAAGAGGCTTATTGTACTCTTGCTTTTGCATATGCACACTATACAAATCTCATTGAAAAAAATTATAAAAAAGTAGAAAGCTTTAAAAGATATTTAATTATTGATCTAGAAAGTGAGGAGCTTTTGGATATCCTGCTTTTATATAAAATGGAGGAAACTTATGCTTATTGGGCACTAGGGGACTTTCAAAAAGCACTTGAGACGAGTGATAATATGACTATTCCAGCTTTTGCACATCATCCTGTAGATTTATCCATTATGTATAGATGCTTTGCTGTAAGAGCCCTATGCTACCATGAACTTGGTGATAAGGATGCTGCAAAAACAGAAATATTGTATGCGTATCATGGTGTGGCAGAATTTTCAAACTCAATTTATAAAACTTTTATTCAAGAGGCTTACGAAAAAATTCAATATGGAAAAAAGGGTTAAGTAGTAGTGGAGTTTCCACATCTACTTAACCCTTTTATATTATCTAACGGAATTACTAACAAACTTACTATCTTTATAATACATGTTCTTTACTAAGACATTTGGTCCTAAGCATTTAACTGCAGGACAATGACAATTTAATGATTTTGCTAAGTCAGATTGTAACCATTTCTCAAATACATCTGGTAGAGAATCATTTTGAATATTCCCAAGTGCTGGTGTATCGCCGAAGTCTGTCACAATGACATCGCCGTTAAAAATATTCACATTTAGTCTTGAACGACCATCTGGGTCATTACGCAATGTAACGTTTTTTGCTGTTCTTAATCGATTTAATAAAGCTTGATCTTCTTCTGTTGGACTACAAGGATAGAAGGGAAGAGTCCCAAACAGCATCCATGTATTTTCGTCGCGAATATCTAATATGTGATTGATTGCATCACGTGTTTCTTCTAAAGATAAAGAAGTGAGGCTAGAGGCAAAATCTGAGGGGTACATAGGATGCACCTCGTGCCTTGCACACTTCATTTCGTGAACGATTTGATTGTGAATGTGTTCAATATACGGAATTGTTTTTTTGTTTAACATCGTTTCAGCAGAAACCATAACACCTTGTTCTGCAAGCATTCTTGAATTTTCAATCATTCGATCAAACAGGGCAGCTCTTTGGTCAAAGGTTGGTTTTCTTTCCATCATAGCAAAACCAGTTTCGACAAATTCTTCTACTGTACCCCAGTTATGTGAAATGTGAAGAACATCAAGATAAGGGGCGATTTCTAAGTATCTTTCCCCATCAATTGTTAGGTTTGAGTTCATTTGCGTTCTGATGCCACGCTCATGAGCATATTTCAAAATGGGTTTAACATAGTTTGCTACCGATTTTTTACTTAACATCGGTTCGCCACCCGTTATACTTAATGTTCTTAAATGTGGAATTTCATCCAATCGTTTTAAGATTAATTCTATTGGAAGTGCATTCGGGTCCTTTGTTTGTAAAGTATAACCAACTGCACAGTGAGCACATCTCATATTACATAAGGTAGTCGTAGTAAATTCGATATTTGAAAGTGTTAATTTCCCGTATTGTTCCACATCTAAATAAGCTTCCCAAGGATCAAACTTAGGAGTTATCTTTTCTAATGTCGTCATAGTATTTAATCTTCCTTTCCAAGATATCATTTTCGCATAATAACGGCTATTAGAAAACTAATTTCGCTTCATTTAGAAGATTTGACTGTTAAAGGGAGCATACACATTATTTTCTAGCGACAGGTTTACATATCTCTTTGCTTAATAAAGCTATTATTTTCACTATAATAGATGTCCCCATAAATATTTTCGATAACGGTCTTACTAATTTCGATATTAGAAAAATTAACAGCTTGCACATTAAAGCGGGATTTATTATTACGTATCACACTATCTGTTACATAAACGGATGATTGATTTTGTGCAAAGATATCCGAAAGGGTACCGTCTGTAATTTGTACACTTTTTAATTCTACAGTTGATTCAAAATCAATCCATAATTGATGTTGTGCGTGCTTTGATATAAAACAATCCGTGACAAATACTTCACTATGATTTTGGATAAATAAAGCATTGCGATTCCCATCAAATAATTCACTATTTTTTAAAATAACTGAGCTATCATTTACAACCATTTGAGAAAGTTCATGATTGAAGATTTGACTATCATATAAATATAGACTAGAATTTCTTAAAACTTTTAGACCATAGGATTTGCCGTTATAAATTTGACAATTTTCAAAGCGCGCATTGGACATATCGCAAATTTCGATTTGCACATTGAGACTATCGTAAAATTGGCAATCAATCGCTGTAAGCTCGCATTCATTTACGATAAATAAACTTTTTCCATTATATAGTTTGCTTTGAAGTATATAAATTTCAACATTTGATTTGCATGCAATATGAGGCATTTCATTATCATAAAACTTACACATATCAACTTCGACTTTTGAATGAGACATGGCTAAGATACCGTTTCCGATATTTTGGGTTAAAGTCGACTTGAAAATTGATAGTTCAGATTTAAATAATGTAATTGCGGAATTTGCATTATGTGTAATATCGCATTCAACGATGGAACAATTACTATTATCTTCAATACAGATTCCAACATGATAACCAGCCGTAATGGAACATTTCTTCATTGAACAAATGGCTTTGTCGGAAATGGAAATTTGAGAAGACCGATGTCCTTTTACAGTTGATTCAAAAATATTAATAATGGAGTTATCGCCAATTTGAATTCCGATACTCTCTCCATCATGAATAGTGCAAAACTCGATATTCATTTTTGAATCTTTGGCTACTACTACATTAGATTTTCTATTTTGTGCTAACTCACAATGGAAAATTTGAGCTTCTGAATTTTGAGAAACTGAAATTCCAGCATCCTTACCATGTTGAATTGAACAGTATCGTGCTGTTAATAGGCCTCTTTGTACACAGATTTGTGTTTGCGTGTTATATTGAAGCATTGTACATTGAATCGATACATCGCCTTCATGATAAACATGAATGCCCATTCCCTCTCCATCTTCAATTACACTTTCATGATCAATAAATCGAGAATCTTCTACGACTATTTGTGCGCTTGTATGATGGTGGAAATGGCCATTTCTTGATTGCACAAAAGAGCCGTTTTTAATACATAAGGCATGTTTTGCATAAGAAAATTCGCATTTCTCTATACAAACCTGAGATGATTCAGCTAAAATTTGAACTTTTCCATTATGTTCAAACGTACAATTTTCAAAGATTGCTTGACTATTGTTAATAACGGATACAGCCATATCCTTCGCATGTTCAAACTTACAGTGATATGCGTTTAGTTTTCCTCCATCCACCGTAATATGAACATCATTTTTCTCACCTTTAAAGTGACAATTTTGTAGTACTGCTTCACCTTCAATATACATTTGGGCAGTAGGGGAAATCGTCATATTTTGAATGGTAACAGAGACATTTTTCGGAATAATAATTAATCCCTCAATAATTGTTTCCTCATGTATGTCTCCAGCTAATACCATATTTTTATCAAAATGGATGGACTCTTTATAATAATTAGGTTTTAGTTGAATAAAGTTACCTGCTTTTGAATGGAGTATAATTTTTTGAATCGTTTTCACTTTAGTAAAGAATCTTGAAAATAGTCGATAAAAAGTCATTAGAGTAACCTCCTCTATTTAAAAACTCAATACTTCTATTGTCACTAAAAAAGATGAATCTTAATCGCATTTTTACAATTTTTTCTAAAAAATGGATAAGGCTGCGTGAAATAGAAGCAAGGTATCCAATTACTGTTTTAAAACAAAAAGTATTTATCATATTTAGTGCGTAGGTAGAGGAGAGATTCCTATACGAACTTATCCAACTAGTTTCTATTTAAATAGAAGTTTTACGTTAATGTAATCTCACTTAGGTTTAATTCTTTTTTGCTAAAAATAAAAGAGAGAGGTACAATTAACCTTATTTGTCTTAAGGAGGATATTATTTTTGAAAGCTACATTAATTGAAATATTAAATATGAATCACATTGAAAGACAATTATATATGAATGAACATGCTGATTCGTTATTAGAAGAAATGATCAAATATATCGGTTACCCTGAAGATGAAATGCGTGATAAATTAAACTACCGATTATTTATTGAATTATTAGCAGGTCAAATGTTTACAAATGACCAAATGGCAAATCTAGCCTTAATTTTAAAAAGTGATAATTATCTATTTCATTCAATCGGTGGGTACGAAACAGATGATGTATTTACCCGTTCATTTTCCGCACTATGGTTAAGTAATCTTTTAAATGCAGATAGTCAGCTCAGATTTTTAAATGATGAACAAGCTATGAGTGTTTTAAATGCGAGCTCCAGCTATTTAGTAAAGGAGAGAGACGTTCGCGGCTTTGTAGGTGAAAAAGGTTGGGCACACGCCATAGCACATGGTGCGGATTTATCAAGTGCTATCATCTCACATCCTTCATTCGAAGTACGCTTGGCTCCTGTGATTTTACAAGGTATTAAAGAAAGCTTCTGGAAAGGGTCAGTGTTCATTGATGACGAAGAAGAACGTCTTGTTACAATCATTGAAAAATTAATTTCAAAAGATTTCCCAGAAGAAATACTCATTGAATGGATCGAACAAGTATTTGATAAATTGCAATTTTATTTAATGGAAGTAGGCTATACTCCACAATATTTTGCAGCACGAACAAATACTCTTCATTTTATGAAAACTTTATACTTCACATTAAAGTTTTCTCAAAAATCGCCCGAATTAATGGCAATTGTTTCATTATTTATCGCAAAATGGATGAAACAATAAGCGCTTGGTAGATATTTTGGCAATAAGAGCAAGTGAGGTGTAATCATGAGGGTGCGATTTATTCGTATAATTGCCTTTATCGTTTTCGTTATTATTTTAGGGGTTGGATATAATTTCTTTACAGTTAATTTTTCAGGTGAGGGGAAAGCTACTCCAGAAGAGGCACTGCCTGATGATGCAGAATATGAATGGATTGTCGGATTAGTTGCTGACAAAGAACACCATTACTTCTACTTATCTAATGGGAATTACATTGGAACGGAAGTCGTAACAAAAAATTTCAAGGGTTGGAGTTCGGAACAAGGTGCATACGCTTCGCTTCCAAAATCGCTTGAAGATAATCAGATTGCCACAGCAATTTCTGACGAAAAAATTTTATTTGGCCTTTTAAAGCCAAATGGGAAAGTGGAAGTTACGGTTAATAATCAACCTACTAAAAGAATTTCATTAACTTCATTACCAAAAGAGGTTGTTGAATTATATCAGGTTCAAGGCTATGAGATCTGGTACATAGAGTTAACAAATTTAGATCAGGCAAAACATTATTCGATAAAAGTATTAAATGAACATAATACTGTCATAGATGAGTTATCAATCTGATGATAACTGTGCATATTTATATAAGAATGCGCTATAAATGATATCTTTTCTATTTTACAAAAGTAAGTTATAATACACTTTGCTTGCTCAGTAAATTAACAGGTCATAAAAATAACTTATCACAAAAGATAATTTTAAAGTAATTTACTTATGTATATTAATCGTTTATAGTGGTCTATGGAGAAAAGCTTTGCAAGCATTTCAATTATTAAATAGGGGGAGTACTAAAATGGCAAGTAACTTACACAACAGCCGCTCTTCATTCGAAGTGAATGGTAAATCATATAACTATTACCGTTTAGCTGCAATCGAAGAAGCAGGCGTAGCAAACGTATCACGCCTACCTTACTCAATCAAAGTATTATTAGAATCTGTATTACGTCAATATGATAATTACGTAATTAAAGACGAACACGTAAACAACTTAGCAAAATTCGGTGCGGGTGCTGACCCAGAAGGTGAAGTACCATTCAAACCATCACGCGTAGTATTACAAGACTTCACAGGTGTTCCAGTAGTAGTTGACTTAGCTTCTTTACGTTCTGCTATGAAAGAATTAGGCGGAAATCCAGATAAAATCAACCCAGCTATTCCAGTTGACCTTGTAATTGACCACTCAGTACAAGTTGACAAATACGGTAATGCATCTGCATTACAAGCTAACATGGATCTTGAGTTCGAACGTAACGCAGAACGTTATAACTTCTTAAAATGGGCTCAAACTGCATACGATAACTTCCGTGCTGTTCCTCCAGCAACTGGTATCGTACACCAAGTTAACTTAGAATATTTAGCGCCAGTAGTTCACGTTAAAGAGAACGCTGATGGCACATTTGAAACATTCCCAGACTCAGTAGTAGGTACTGACTCACATACAACAATGATCAATGGTATCGGTGTACTTGGATGGGGTGTAGGTGGTATCGAAGCTGAAGCAGGTATGCTTGGTCAAGCGTCATACTTCCCAATTCCAGAAGTAATCGGTGTTAAATTAACTGGTGATCTTCCAAATGGTGCAACTGCAATGGACTTATCATTAAAAGTAACTCAAGTATTACGTCAACGCGGCGTAGTAGGTAAATTTGTTGAGTTCTTCGGTCCTGGTGTATCTAAATTACCATTAGCTGACCGTGCTACAATTTCAAACATGGCTCCTGAATATGGTGCAACATGTGGTTACTTCGCAATTGACGAAGAATCATTAAACTATATGCGTTTAACTGGTCGTGACGAAGAACACATCGCTGTTGTAGAAGCTTACTTAAAAGCAAACAACATGTTCTTTGATCCATCATTAGAACCAGTTTACACTGATGTATTAGAAATTAAATTAGAGGACATCCAACCAAACCTTTCTGGTCCAAAACGTCCACAAGATTTAATTCCTCTTTCAGATATGAAAGCTCGTTACCATGAAGCAGTTACTGCTCCTATGGGCGTACAAGGTTTCGGTTTAACTGAAGATGAATTCGCTAAAAAAGCTACTGTTAAATTTGCAGATGGCGAAGTTGAAATGCCAACAGGTGCTGTAGCAATCGCTGCAATCACTTCTTGTACAAACACTTCTAACCCATACGTTCTTTTAGCTGCTGGTTTAGTTGCGAAAAAAGCAGTTGAAAAAGGTATCCAACCACCTGCATGGGTTAAAACTTCTTTAGCACCAGGTTCTAAAGTAGTAACTGGTTACTTAGAAGCGTCAGGTTTACAATCTTACCTTAACCAAATCGGTTTCAACACTGTAGGTTATGGTTGTACAACATGTATCGGTAACTCTGGTCCATTACTTCCAGAAATCGAAGAAGCTATTAAAGAAAAAGACTTATTCGTAACTTCAGTTCTTTCTGGTAACCGTAACTTTGAAGGTCGTGTACATCCACTTGTAAAAGCTAACTACTTAGCATCACCACCACTTGTTGTTGCTTATGCATTAGCTGGTACAGTTGATATCGACCTACAAAAAGATGCAATCGGTACTGACAAAGATGGTAACGATGTATTCTTCGCTGATATCTGGCCATCAACTGAAGAAGTAAACGCTGTATTAAACAAAGTTGTAACTCGTGAATTATTCCAAAAAGAATATGAAACAGTATTCACAGCTAACGAAAAATGGAATGCAATTGAAACATCAACTGAGTCTTTATACACATTTGATGACAAATCAACTTACATTCAAAACCCACCATTCTTCACTGGTCTTTCTAAAGAGCCAGGCGCAATCCAAACTCTTGCTGGATTACGCGTAATCGCTAAATTTGGCGACTCTATTACAACTGACCATATTTCACCAGCAGGTGCGATCGGTAAAGATACACCAGCAGGTAAATACTTACAAGAAAATGGTGTAGCTATCCGTGACTTCAACTCTTACGGTTCTCGTCGTGGTAACCACGAAGTAATGATGCGCGGTACATTCGCTAACATCCGTATCCGTAACCAAGTTGCTCCTGGTACAGAAGGTGGATTCACTACTTACTGGCCAACAGGTGAAGTTGAGTACATTTACGATGCAGCAATGAAATATCAAGAACAAGGTACTGGATTAGTAGTATTAGCTGGTAACGACTATGGTATGGGATCTTCTCGTGACTGGGCTGCTAAAGGTACATTCTTACTTGGAATCAAAACTGTAATTGCACAAAGCTACGAACGTATTCACCGTTCTAACCTTGTAATGATGGGTGTATTACCACTTCAATATTTACCAGGTGAAAGCGCTGATACACTAGGCTTAACTGGTAAAGAAGAAATCTCAGTTAACTTAACTGATGATGTAAAACCACGTGATATCTTAACTGTAACTGCTAAAGCAGAAGATGGAACAGTTAAAGAATTCAAAGCTCTTGCACGTTTCGACTCAGAAGTAGAAGTAGACTACTACCGTCATGGTGGTATCCTACAAATGGTTCTTCGTCAAAAAGCTGCTGAATAATCATTAATATTAAACCGATAAGTTCAATGAACTTATCGGTTTTTTTTTATAAATAATCTGTAGTTAAAATAGCATATATCGACTTATTTAGTGATATTTTTCTATTAAACCGCCCGTATATCTATAATATTAGAAATAATAACATTAATTTACATAATATGAATAGATTTTAAGATTGATATAGTATAAAATGTAATAAAATTATGTAATTTCATAATTTTAAAAACATAATTACTCGGAGGTTTTATATTGATGAAATTATCTAAAGGTAACAAAGTCTTTCTTGCTTCAGCTACAACTGCTGCATTAGCCTCATCACTAGTATTAGTTACTCCCGTTCAAACACAAGCTGCAACATCTTTTAAAGATGTTTCTACATCAGATTCTCATTACGAAGCAATCACAAACTTAGCAGATTTAGGTATTATTAACGGGTATCCAGATGGTACATACAAATCAGGTAATCAAATTACGCGTGGGCAAGTTGCCTCAATTATTGCTAATATCTTGAATCTAGATACTAAAAGTCCCAAGGATCCTGGATTCTCTGATGTTACAAAATCTAACGATCATTACGGTGCAATTGCAGCATTAAAAGAAGCTAATATCATTAGTGGTTATACAGATAAAACCTTCAAACCAAATGAAAAAATTACTCGTGCTCATTTAGCACTAATGATTGCATCAGTGTTAAAAATCCAACCAAAGGATAATAAGGAATTACCATTTACAGATGTAACATTATATAACAAAGAAATTAAAGCACTATATGATTTTGGTATTACAGTAGGGACTACAAAAACTACTTTTGAACCAAACAAAAATGTAACACGTGGACAAGCTGCAACGTTCCTTTATAGAGCTTTAAATTTATATGATTCAACATTCTCTTTATCATTAATGCACACTAACGATACACATGGTGCAGTAGAAATGGCTCCTAAACGTGCAACAGCTGTAAAAGAGGTACGTGCAAAAAAACCATCTGCTTTATTATTAGATGCTGGAGATGCAAACACAGGTACTCTTTATTACAACGAATTTAAAGGTCAAGCCGATGTGGCATTTATGAACTATATGAAATATGATGTCATGACATTTGGTAACCATGAATTCGATGCAGGTTCTACTCCAGAAGGGCATAAAGCCTTAGTAGACTTTATCAATTCGGCAGAATTCCCATTTATTACTTCCAATATTGATTTCTCTGGTGATGATAAATTCAAAGGTTTATTCAGTGATTTAATCTCAAGTGAACCAGAAAATGGAAAAATTTATAACGGTATTATTAAAGAAGTGAATGGTGAGAAGGTTGGTATTTTCGGATTAACTACTGCTGAAACTGCTGATATTTCTTCTCCAGGCAGTGTTGTTTTCGAAAACTATATTGAAGAAGCTAATAAAGCTGTTAAGGCCTTCGAAGATCTAGGTGTAGATAAAATTATTGCGCTATCTCACTTAGGCTTTGACGATAATCCTGCAGTTGATAATGATATTATTTTAGCTAAAACAGTAGAGGGTATTGATGTAATTGTTGGCGGTCACTCTCATACACAATTAAACGAACCATATTTAGTAAACACAAACACAAAAGGTGAGGCAAAAGACGCAACCCTAATTGTACAAGCTGCAAACGCAAGTAACTATTTAGGTACTCTTGATGTAACATTTAACGACAAAGGTGTTGTTGTAAGTTATGATGGGAAATTACTTGATTTAGCTAAATATGCTGACGATCAAGAAGCACTTAAATTGTTACAACCTTATAAAAAGCACATAGATGAAGTGGGTGGAACGGAGATTAAGGCTACAACTACTGCAGCTTTAGTTAGCCCACGTATTTCAGATGAAGGTAATACACAACAAGTAAGTGTTCGTAAAAACGAAACTGCTCTAGGTAACTTAATTACTGATGGTATGCTAGAAAAAGCGAAAAGCTTTACGAAAAAAGATGTAATTATGGCAGTTCAAAATGGTGGCGGTATTCGTGCTTCTATCAATGAAGGACCGATTACAATTGGCGAAGTAATTACAGTTCTTCCGTTTGGTAATACGCTTGCTGTAGTAGATGTCACAGGAGCTGAGTTAAAACAAACATTTGAAACAAGTGTGGGCGTGTATCCAAAAGAAAATGGTGGCTTCTTACACGTTTCAAAAGGAACAAAAGTACAGTTCGACTCTTCTAAACCAGCAGGTGAACGTGTTGTAAGTATTACTTACACAAATGCAGAAGGTAAGGAAGTTGCAATTGATGATAAGACTACTTACACAATTGCTACAAATGCATTCACAGCTAAAGGTGGAGACGGATTTACTGCACTAGCAAAAGCATACGAAGAAGGTCGTGTAACAGACTTAGGTCTATCTGACTGGGAAAACCTTAAAGAACATTTAGAATCAATCGGTACAATTACACCTACAGTTGAAGGACGTATTGTAGACGTAGCAAAATAATCTCTTTTCATATAGACTCGATTTACTATGTAAGTCGAGTCTATAATATTGTAATTAGAATCTAAAACTAAAATTTACAATAGATTTACATAAAATTTATTAAAATTACAAACTATTGAAATTTTAGTTGAAATAAATACTTTCAGTTAATAAAATAATATACATAAAAGCATTATTTAAGATTTAGTTTGCTACGGGAGGAATTATGGAAAAGAGATATAGTATTCTAGCGAAGTTTCGAGAAGGACATTATTTTTACCTAAACTTCAATAATCCTAAAATCTTAGATTGTCTAGAACTAGTTCCTCCGCAGCAGGGATTATTAGCCCTAGCAGAGTGGCCAATTTATAGACATGCTGAAATTGAATTTTTTGTAGAATTAATCAATGGAAATATAAGATATTATCATCTAAAAGACCGCCAGACTAAAGTTATGAAAACAATCAAACTTGGGTAAAGTGATCCTCCATAGTATTAAGTAGTTTGTAAAACTGGAAGATACCTAAAATATCTTGAAAACGCTTTAGCTGTGTAAAACATACAAGTAGCACAAACCATGTTATGGTAGGTGCTACTATTTTTTATTGTAGAAAAGGAAAGTCATTAGAATAGAGAAGGGAAAAAAGTATAAAGAGGATCAAAATAGAATAAGCCGATAGACAAACTCAAATTTTGAGTTTGTCTATCGGCTTTAGTTTTTATGCTTAATGAGACAAAAGGCTTTAAGAGCTTTTTACCTTTCTCTTATTACCATTCAATTTTAGCAATAATTCCTTCATCATCATCCAGATGTAGGGTAATTCTAGCAGAAATGGAATCTCGATTTAATTGTTCATCAAGATAGAGTCGAATCGCAGTGATAAAGTTTACGGTATTATAAAAATCCATTTGGCCATTTACATATGCTTCTGCTGTAAAACCAGCTGCATCATCGTACATTAATTCTACTTCAACATCAGTGGGTTGGACAGATTTGAATTTGGCATGGAAATAACATAGGGAATTAATGATTTCTTGTTCTGATAAGATTATCTTTTCCAACTGTCAGTTACCTCATTGTTTTTCTTACGTTTCATCATTTGATAGATTTTCATACAGATGAAGACAATGAAAATAATTGCGGCCGCATTTATTGCTAACCCTAACAGATTGCCAATCAGTCCCATATCTGAAAATAGACTACCAAATAATAATCCCGCAATCCCACCAATGAATAAACCTCTCATCAAACCACCACTAAAGAAACCACCTTTACTTTTTGTTGCAGTTGTAGATTTATTCGTTGTAGTTGATTTGTTAATCGTTGAATTGGAAGTTGAATCATTATTCTTCACATTATTGTTTGATGTTGTTCCAGGATTTGATTGAAAGCTTTTTTTACCTGATTTGTACGACTTTGCTTCAACTGTTTGTACATGATCAAAAAAAGGAATAACCGTACCTACACTTGAGAACGCTAAAGTCATGGCAATTAAAATTGCAGAAAGTTTTTTCATAAAAAATAGTATCCTCCATCCTTATTAAATACAATTTCGAAATGTATTTAGATAATATAATTATATCAAAATATTGACTAATAAAAAAACATTTGCTATTAGATATTTTATGTCAAATATATTATGTGAATTTTACTGAATAACATTCAACTCTATAAAGAGAGAAGAATTTGCTATAGCACTAGTTATTAGTAAATCTTCCATTTTGCTTAATGAGAAAGTATGATAGAAAAGGGAATAAATAATAACTTCTTAAGGTTAGAAAGGATTGGAAAAGAATTTGAATGATTCACGTTTTAAAATTGCAAATCGAGAAGCTTTAATTGGCATTGGGCTTGTTATTATCAACTTTGCCATTTGGTTTGGATTTGCCTACGGTTTAGGTTCAGGCGATCCCACTGAATATGATTATGTTATGGGATTTCCGGCTTGGTTTTTCTATAGCTGTATCGCAGGGACTATTTTTATGATTATTCTCATTTGGGTAACAATTAGAGTCTTTTTCAAGGAAGTCTCTTTCGATGATGAGGAGGAACAAAAATGATTCATTGGCAAGTTATTATTCCTTTATTTGTCTTCCTAATCATCATATTTATGATTGGTTTTTGGGCTAATAAACAAGTACGTACCTCTAATTCTTTCCTACAAGAATATTTCTTAGGTGGACGAGAAATGGGTGGTTTCCTTCTGGCGATGACGATGATGGCTACCTATGGGAGTGCATCAAGTTTTATTGGAGGTCCCGGTGTTTCTTATAGTTTAGGACTAGGCTGGGTATTGCTAGCGATGGCTCAATTACCTGCAGGTTATTTTGTACTTATGATACTGGGAAAGAAATTCGCAATTATATCTCGAAAATACGAGGCGATTACCTTAATCGACTTTTTGAAAAAACGTTATAACAGTAATGTCGTAATTTTTATTTCAGCTTTAAGTATAATTGTTTTCTTATTTGCCTCTATGACAGCACAGTGGGTTGGTGGAGCCCGATTAATTGAATCATTAACGGGCTTAAATTATACTGTCGCATTATTTATTTTTGCAGTGACTGTATTGATTTATGTCATTATTGGTGGTTTCCGAGCAGTAGCATTAACAGATGCTTTGCAAGGGACGATTATGATTATTGGGACAATCATTTTATTAATAGGTACCATTATTGCAGGTGGAGGAATAGATAACATCATGTCCTCACTATTAAATGAGAATCCTAAAATGCTATCGCCTTTTGGTTCGGACGATTCGCTTACACCTTTATATGTATCCACTTTTTGGATTTTGATAGGGTTAGGTGTTATTGGACTACCTCAAATTGCAGTAAGAGCAATGAGCTATAAAGATTCTAAGAGCTTACATCGTGCAATTATTATTGGAACATTTGGTATAGGTACGATTATGTTCGGTATGCATTTAATTGGCGTACTCGCACGTCCAGTCATACCAGGTATTGAAATAGCCGATACAGTCATGCCAACATTAACATTAGAAGTGTTACCACCAGTTTTAGCTGGTATAGTACTTGCAGCTCCAATGGCAGCCATTATGTCAACAGTGAATGCATTGCTCATGCTTGTAAGTTCAACTGTTGTAAAAGATATTTATCTTAACTTTATCAATCCTAAAGCAACGGACAAGCAAATAAAGAAAAGAAGCTTTTGGGTTACTACAATTATTGGACTTGCAGTTGTACTATTCGCATTAAACCCACCAGAATTTTTAATATGGCTAAATCTTTTTGCCTTTGGTGGATTAGAATCAGCATTTTTATGGTCTGTTGTATTTGGATTGTATTGGAAGAAAGCAAATAAATATGGATCTATCGCATCAATGGTTGTTGGCTTGGTATTATATATCGCTATCGATCGATTATCACCCCATATTTTTGGTATGCATACCGTAACACTTCCAATCTTTATCTCTTTAATAACATTTGTCATCGTAAGTTTAGCTACACAGCAAAAATCGGGATTAAATAAGACAAACTTATAACAGATTATTTATTAGATTTTTTAAAAGGCCAAAGAATTAAGTAACTAGGACTTTCTTATATGAAATGATCCACAAATAAAGTGATAGGAAGGGGTCGTTTCAATGGCTAAGGATATTAAAGCACAATATAATGGCATAATTTTATTATTAGGGTATCTACAAAGATTGTTTGTAGCAGAAACGATTTATGAGCGTGTAGGGGAACCATTTGAACAAAATCGTCTAGATTTAGCAAAGTCACTTTTAGATGATACTTATAAAATAATGTCAGTAGTGGAAAAAACTCAACTGTTAACAGTGGAACAGAAAAAGCAACTAGAATTAATCTCTCAGCAGACAGAAGAGTTAATGAAAACCTATTTTCAACCACTACCATATACATTTAATCAAAAACTAGCACTTGTTGGTTCTTCGTTATATGCTGAGCAACAGGTAAACGCAGGAATTATACGACTAGGTGACAAGTTTAATGTTCAAGTGAATAAAGACTTTCATCAACGCATGAAGTTCTATCAACAACGTACAAAAATGATTGATTATCTAGTCTCTAAACTTCAACAAAAAGAAGAGCTGGAGGAACAATACACAAAACCAATTGAGCCTTGGTTTAACGATGTAATGATGAATAAAGAGTTGATATTAGAAGATTATAAACAAATTGCACAACTATTAGAATTTAACTAAAAAATAAAAAAACTGATGGGAAAACCCATCAGTTTTTTTATTTTTCGTAGAAAACTTTTTCGATGTTATATTTTGCACGTAGCGAGTTAATTGCATATGTTTCGTAAATTTCACGTTCCATCGCATCTTCCACTTCATAAACTTCAATTTTATAAATTTCATCACGATGATTTTTCATTGGTGAAACATTATCTTCAAAGTGTTTTTTGATACGTTGACGAATTTTACGAGCTTTTCCGACAAATAATACTTCGTTTGCTTTGTTATAAAATAGGAAAAATCCACCTTTTTCACGAGTGATTTTGTGGAAGTCAATAAAGCCGAAGTAAGGTGTAATTGGCACATCTCCATCTTTTAACTCTTGAGTACGTTGATAAATAACAACATCCGGTTTTGGTAAATCAATTTTGATCAAAATAGTTCACGTCCTTCATATGAATAGAGTTCCATGCTACCATAAATACCAATGAATTGCTATAAAGGAAGCAATATTCGGTGGTTTTTAACCCATACGCTATCCATATTATCGACAAAAGGGGGAAGAGTTATTAATTTTACGTGCAATTTGGCATTCAGTCGAAAAAACTCTTTTCCAATTGAATTTCTACGTTTGCAACTTTAAATAAAAAATATATAACCAATGTTTGACCCCTTAAGATCATGTGATTTCCATTGTGAAAATTTTTACGCCTAGATATTGTTTAACGAGTAGGTTTGCTAAGTTGTAAAGTGTTACTCCAGTATTTTTTAAATACTTTTTTAAAAACTCCACGTTTATACATACACCAAAAAAATCTTACTCATAGAATAAGGTATCGAAAAAAGGGAGGTGAATATATATGTCAAGCTGCTATGATGGCGGAGGATACAATAACAATGGTTCATTCGTATTAATCGTTGTACTATTCATCCTATTAATTATTGTTGGTGCATCATTCATGCGTTATTAATCCATAGGATACACCTGTAAAAACAATAAATTAATTTTAGTACGAATAGCCTAAATACGAAGAAACAATCTCAACTGCACCCCAAGTGTTAGACTTACTCTAACGTTTGGAAGTGCAGTTTTTAATTTTAAGATGTCAAAATATTTCAGAGAGTATCTAAAAATGGACAAGACTTTAACTATGAATCTAAAAATACCCCAAATATTTAGTTTGGCCGTTTATCAAAAAATTAAAAGAAATAATTAGAATTTACTGGTAAATTTTAATAAAAGGGAGTGATATTATGTACAAGTACAAAGTAAAAATGCCGAGTCCAAAAAGTGATGATTTAGAATTTGAAAGTGGTTTACACATAACAATGTTAAATCCAAAAGTACTTGCAGAAGATGTGTCTATTGTGTTTTTTAAGGATGCAGACGTTGTACTTAATCTAGCACTTATCTCAGAGGTTGAAATTAATGGTGTTAAATATCAAATACGTAGTTAAATCGATTAAAATATAAGTCTTTCATACTTTGTATGGAGGACTTATATTTTTGAGTATTAATAAAGCTACTCAAGTAAGGAGACTAAACTTCCGAAAACAATTTAGATTGGGCTGGAGTAAAAAGTAAAATTGTGATTGATATTTATATAGTTTTTATTTATTTGATAATAATGTTCAAAACTAAATTACCTACAAACTCACTTTCTTTAAGTTATAATGAAAGAAGAGGTGAGTTAAGATGTTTGTAAGTGAAAAACAAATTGAAATACGTTATGCAGAAACAGATCAGATGGGTGTCGTATATCACGCAAATTATTTAGTGTGGATGGAAATTGGTCGCACACAATTAGTTCAGGATTTAGGTTATAATTATGCAGGGCTAGAAGAGCAAGGCTATTTATCGCCTGTGTTAGATTTATCGATTCAATACAAAAAAGCAATGCGTTATGGACAAGTTGCTACGATAAAAACTTGGGTTGAATCACATTCTAAATTAAAAACAGTTTATGGTTATGAGATACTGCACGAAGATGGTACCGTTGCAGCAACTGCCACATCTTTACATACGTTAGTTAAAAAAGATAGCTTCCGTCCATATCCACTAAGTAAAATTGATCCGGTTTGGGATGCAAAATATTTAGAAATCGCACACTCAAAAAATTAATCTAAATTTTAGACTAGCACCTCTGCTAGTCTTTTTTTGATAAAAATTAATCACTAACATCATATTATCCGACACTTTCTATACAAAAAATGCACATACACGCACAAACACAAATAAAAATCGAAATTAAAATACGCAAAGTTAATAAAGCGTGGATATAAAATTGATGATAAGGAAGTCAAATATAAACAGCTAACTTAAGCTTTAATAAGTGTACGTGTTCAAGACATAATCAATTTATTTGGTTATCGTCGGTTACTTAGCTTTCAACAAGTAGTAGCAAATTTCGAACTATTTTTGTCAAGCTACCAAGTAGGTGAGAATATTGGTATAATAAAATTTATCCGAAAAAATTGAAACCAAAGGGAGGGGTGTAATCATGGTGCAAAAAATGGAAACGCTTGAGACAGTGAAATGCTTCATTGTGTTAACAAACACGGCTCGAGAAGCCATAAAACAACACTTTCAAGATGAGCACTCCTTCTTTAAACTCCAAAAAGTCTTCGATGTTTATATCGAAAAACAATCCGTTGAACAAACTCAACTATCATTAACAATCTATTTTGATAATCAGCGGAATGAAAAACTAAAAAAGAAATTTGACGAACGCGTAGTCATTATGGACTGCGCCTTTGATTTGAAAAGTGGACTAGTGGCTAAAAGTTTCCGAACACGAGGGAAAAATACACCCATTGCAACCAATCGTAGACAACGAATGCGCATACGTTTTGTTCCGTCCCGTATTAATGGCCATACATATCCAAAAGAATTTATTTCAACATTAGCTGAGTTACCGATCGCCCAAGAACGCTTTGACTTTGTCAATAAGCGTATTTCGAGTTGGGAAGGATATTTAAAGGTTCAATATAAAAATGCATCGATAGACGATATCGATGCAACTTTTAGTTCGATTCAGTATAGCTCTGACTATTCAAAAGTTTCCCTACGATGTAACGGGATTGAAGACAAGGAATGGAAGCAGCTTAAAGGGTTAAGTGCTTATGTCAAAGGATTTCCTAGAGAAATTGGGGAAGTTATAAAAGTACATAGGCAAGATCGAACACTTGAAATTGAATTGAATTCAAAAGTCGCAAAGCTTGCACGTTCGAATGAGTTTGATTTCAGTTCGGAGTATATTACATTCAGTAATGCTTCTACTAAATCGCAATTGAATCGACTTTTAAAAGGTTTTGAACGTTTAAAAGAAGGCTTGGCTGCCAATCCAAATCTTGAAAATATACTATTTGAAGATACACCGAAAATTAGTGAACAAAAAAATGACCTCGAAATTGAATTTCATAATAATTTAAACGAATACCAAAGAGCCGCAGTGGCCGGAGCAATGTCCGCTGAGGATTTATATGTTATTCAAGGTCCTCCAGGTACAGGGAAAACAACCGTAATTTCTGAGATTTGCTACCAAAATGCAAAAGCAGGATTAAAAACACTAATCGCATCTCAGTCAAACTTAGCAGTTGATAATGCACTTAGCCGTCTTTTATCGAATAAGGATATACGAATTCTTCGATACGGTCGTACGGAGAGCATTGAAGAAGAAGGTAAAAAGTTCATAGAGGAAAATGTTTCTGAATACTGGAAAAAGCAAACCTACGAAGCGATTACAAAAGAAATAGAGGGCCATCACTCAAAAGAACAGCAATTAAATGATGACATTACAAGATGCCAAACTGAAATTGCCGCCCTCAAAGAAAAAAAAGTTCAATTAGTAGCTGAAATTGAAAAAAAAGAAAATGCAAAAGAAAAATTAGAAGTTCTATCTGAAGAAATTTCTCAACTCAAAAAGCAAATTATTCCTCTAAAAAAGGAAAGAGAGAAAACTGAACAAACGTTAGAAAAGCTTATTGAATCACGAAATAAAATTGCAGCACGACGCAACGAAATTAGCGCGGTACTTGAAGGTATTGGTACGGATGAAAAAACAAATGAGGACATTCAAAAAGCGAAAAATAATATCGCTAAAAGTAAACAAATGCTTGAATATTCTCACTTAAATAATGAGCTAAAGAAAATTGAAACCGAACTTAATGAAGCTCAAAATCAAAGAAAAAGCTTTGAAAATCGGACAAACATGATGGAATCAAAGCTTGCTGAAGCAAAAGGACTCAAAAAAATGCATGAAGTAGAAGCATTCATTGAGGAAAATGGAATTCGCAGAGGATATGTGTTAAATCGACTGTATGCAGATATGGAGCAAATTCACGAGCAACTACTCAGCTACAAATCACTAAAGGAAATTGCAACACGACTAGATAAAGCGATTGAATACAGTAAATCTGCCCTTGGAATTCATGTGCAAGTTCCTGATTTACCTGCCAACCATCATTACTCTTTACAGGAAATTGATGAATTTTTAACAAAACTAAGTTATGCATTTGCTCAAAAAAAGATTAATAAAGAAAATGGTGTCCGTTCCATCCAAGGTCTCTATATAAGAAAACTATTCCTAAATCAATTGTCGCTTCGGTATCGAGCACTAATTGATGAATCATTATTAGTATTTAATAAAATTAAAGAAGATGTTGTAGACCAATTGATGCAACAAGGTGGAATAGATCAAACATCTAATTTATCAATCAAAATGAAAGAAGAAAATCTTATTTCTAAACAAGCACAATATGTAACACAGTTACAGTCCTTTAATTTAACGAAACAAGAAATAGAATCTATTCCTTCTGTTTCTGAAATACAAACCGTTTGCGATATGTTGGAAAAAGAAATTGTTGAATTAGAACAAAATAGAGAAAAAATGGACGGGTTACAAGAGCAGTTACTGAAAAAACAACAGGAATTAGAAAGTGTGCAAGAACAGGTCACTAATGGTGAGACTGTGTTGAAAGAATTTATTGCACAGCTAAAAGAACTAAATTCTAAAGGGATCCAGCTAGAAAAAAAATACGAACAGTTAGAACAAATCACAAAGCAAAACCCTGAACTAGAGCTTGAAAAAACAAAGGAAAAAATTGAATCAAAAGAGCAAGAAATCGAGAAGTACAAAAAGAAAATTGACATGCTTCCTATTGCTCGAAATATGCAGCTTCAATGGAAGGCTTTACTTGAACAGGCAACGGAGCATGACTTAGACGAGATTCGTAAGCTTTATGTAAAACATGCAAATGTTATTGGGACAACTTGTGTTGCATCTGCCAATAAAGAATTTATGGAAAATTATCCAATTTTCGATGTCGTGATTATTGATGAAGTATCAAAAGCAACACCTCCTGAATTATTACTTCCAATGTTAAAAGGGAAGAAAGTTGTACTGGTTGGAGACCACCATCAGCTCCCTCCATTAATTGGTGATGATACATTTGAAGAAACATTGGAAACAGTAATTAAAGAAAGTGATACGTTTGAAGAAAAAAGAGAACTCGAAAAGCTTCTTGAAGAATCGCTATTTGAGCGTTTATATAAGAACTTACCGTCAACGAATAAGAAAATGCTGGCGATTCAATACCGTATGCATGAAAAGATTATGAAAACGATTTCTCCGTTCTATGAATATGGAAGTGACTCATTAAAATGTGGTCTTCCAGATTCAGATGCCCTGCGTGATCATAAATTGGAAAGCAAATTTATCAAGCGTGAAGAGCATTTGTTATGGGTAGATGTTCCGAACAAACAAGAATTCTTTGAGGAACGAATGAAAGAAGGCTCAAGTTTACTAAATGAATCTGAAATCAATATCATTCGTAATATGTTAATTGATCTGAATGAAGCTACAGCCAATGCGAAAGCGCAAGGATTGATGGCAGAAGATGATTTAAAATCAGTAGGGGTTATTAGTTTCTATGCAGCACAGGTGAAACGAATCAACAAATTGATTGAACAAGAGCTAAATTTACCTCACCTCCATATTCGTACTGGATCCGTCGACAAATTCCAAGGGATGGAGATGGATGTCATCCTAGTGAGTATGGTACGTAATAATGACAATAAACACGGTGATATTGGATTTGCTAAAGATTATCGTCGTCTAAATGTTGCTTTATCACGTGCGCGAGAATTACTTGTTTTGATCGGTAGTACAGAAATGTTTGTTAACAGACCGAAAAAAGAAGAGACTCGCAAAATGTATAAAACACTATTGAATACGGTAAAATCACAAAATGGTTATCGAAATATAATTGAGAGTTATATTTCATAATTTTAAGGAGGAACCATGCAGTTAAATTCCTTAAAGCTGTCGCTAACTGAAGAACTAACAAAAAACGCACAAGTATCTTTATTGCAAGCTGATACTTGGTGTGTTCCTGTTCACACCTTAAATGTCACATATAAACCAGTCATCCGGACGAAAATGGATATCTTAATGAAAATGCTATTCCTTTCTTTAAAGGACACACACTTTGAAAGCGCGGAGCAAATTAGTGAGATCCTGCTAGTGGAACAGCTTTTTGTAGAAGATTTATTATCGAAAATGGAGAAGACAGGTTTGATTACAAAAGTAGATTCCTACTACCAACTTACAGAAAAAGGGCAAAAACAATTTGCGAGTGGAGTTTTTGAAGAAGAGCAAGATCCAACTTCAACCGAGCTTTTATATAGTCCTACTCATCGTTCCTTCTTAAATGGAGATATTGAGGAAGTGCTTGAATTTGAAGATTTTCCTGACCAAATCTTCCGTTTCCAAAATACAGAGAGTGAATTGAATCTCGATGATCAGGTTGTAATTGAAAAAATTCGATTGCAAAATGATGATGATGAAGATCAACTAGAAGAGCTGCAAGAAAAGGATAAACTTTATATTACATCCATTGATTCTGTAGAGGATGTACAAGTAAACGACGTACCATGTATAGAGTTTCTACTATATGATGTAGAAAAGGATCAATTTTTCCCTCGCGTTTGGAATACTTTAATGGATAAGTGGGATGAAAAATTAGAAAACATTATACAGGAAAATGAAAAATTAACATGGCGGGAAAAATATCCTCAAACATTATAAGTAAGTCCTATAAATTTATTTGAATTGATAGAAAGATCAAATATTGCAAATATTTATGATTCGTGATATTATTACCTTAATTTCATCTATCTTATCAAGAGAAGCAGAGGGAAATGGCCCGATGAAGCTTCAGCAACCTCTAACATGGTTAGAAAGGTGCTAATTCCAGCAAGACGATTTGTCTTGGGAGATAAGAGTGTGCGTATATCTCATACCCTCTCATTCTCATGCTGGAATGGGAGGTTTTTTATTGCTCAAAAAGAGATGAATTTGGCATGTTAAGAAATGGGGGAACATAAATGCCTATCAATATTCCGAAAAATCTACCTGCTGGAGAAATATTACGACAAGAAAAAATCTTCGTAATGGAAGAAGACCGTGCAAGCACTCAACAAATTCGACCTTTAAACATTTTAGTTTGTAATTTAATGCCTGAAAAAGAGAAAACGGAGTTACAACTATTACGTTTACTAGGGAACACACCCTTACAAACAAATGTGACATTTTTAAATACCGCTACATACTCATCAAAAAATGTGTCGAAATCACATCTTGAAACGTTTTACAAAACTTTTTGCGAAATCAAGCACCGCCGTTTCGATGGAATGATTATTACAGGGGCTCCAGTTGAACGAATGGAATTTGAAGACGTTAGTTATTGGGAAGAAATAAGTGAAATTATGGATTGGGCTAAGGAGAATGTTACTTCTTGTATGTATATTTGTTGGGGAGCACAAGCTGCTCTTTACAAACATTTTAATATAGGAAAGTTTGAGCTTCCAAAAAAATGCTCTGGTATCTATTCACATGTCATTACAGATCTAACAGTTGATTTAGTTCGTGGATTTAGCGATGAATATGTTGCACCACACTCTCGTCATACTTCGGTTTCAATCGAAGAAGTTCAAGAGCATCCGGATTTACTATTGCTTAGTTATTCTGATGAAGCGGGTCCATTTATTATTCAATCAAAAGATACAAAGCATATTATGATCACAGGTCACCTAGAATATGATGCAACGACTTTGGCGGATGAATATGCGCGGGATGTTGAAAAAGGGGAGGATTCTGTTCAAGTACCGGTAAACTACTTCCCAAATGACGATCCTAAAAACACACCCAAAAATACGTGGCGTGCCCATTCTTATCTTCTATTTTACAATTGGTTGAACTACTATGTTTACCAAGAAACACCATTCGATTGGCACTATGTAGAAGATGCGATAGAGTTTCATATATAATTACAAACAACTATAAGACATATAGAAGTAAACACCATTTTCTTTTGAGAATGGTGTTTTTTTCATTGAAATTGGAAGCTTAGCAAACTCCTTTTTAGAAATTACTAACAAAAGTAAAGCATATTAGTTCTACATAACCAATAGAATACTTTACATAATAGCCAATGAATTTTGAGAGTTGCATGGGTCAACATCAATTCTGATAAATTCATATTTTCAAGTGCTTGTATGTAAGCTACGAAAAAATGAGGTGTCAAAGATGTAATACGTTTAATCGCGCTTAAACCAAAAATAAACTTGCTGAAAAAAGGGAGAGGTGAAACTTATGTGGAGTTTAATTATCATTGCACTATCCTTAATTTTGCTAGTTATCCTTGCATTACGAGGTTTTACAATCATCATTATTGCACCAGTTGTGAGCTTCTTTGTTATCGTATTGCACAATATGCCGATACTTGAATCCTTCCAAGATGTGTATATGAACGGTTTTACGAATTATGTTAAAAACTATTTCTTAATTTTCTTATTTGCTGCGATGTTTGGTAAGTTTATGGAGGAATCCGGAGCTGCTCGTACAATTGCAGAGTCCTTGTTAAAATTTTCCGGTAGAAAAAGTAAATTACGAATTTTAATTACGATTATGTTCATCTGTGGCTTGCTAACATATGGTGGCGTTAGCTTGTTTGTTGTTATTTTCGCTATTTTACCAATTGCGAAACCGATATTTAAAGAAATGGATATCCCATGGCATTTATTTATTGCTGCATTCATGCCTGGTATGGCCACATTTACAATGACTATGTTACCGGGTACTCCTTCTGTACAGAATATTATCCCAACAACCTATTTAGGGACAACTGTTACTTCAGGTGCATGGATTGGGATCGTTACGGCTATTGTTGTCATTATCCTAAATATTTGGTACATCAACCATGCATTAAAGCGTTCTGAGAAACGCGGTGAAACTTATGGAAATATGAAAAACTTAGAAAAAGAAAAAGATAAACTTGAAGATAAATATGTTGAGAAGAAATTACCTAACATAGTGATGAGTTTATTCCCACCTGTATTATTATTACTACTACTTAATCTTGTAAAGCTAGACGTCCTTTATACATTAATGATTACTCTAGTTGTAAGTGCTATTCTCTTCTGGAAGTATGTGGATAAGAAAAAAGATACAATTAATATCGGTGCAACGAATGCGGTACTGCCTATCATTAATACTTCAGCTGATGTTGGTTATGGCGCTATAATTGCTGCAACATCGGGGTTTGTATTAATAAAAGATTTCGTTGCGGAGATTCCAGGTAATCCATTAATCTCTTTATTCATCGCGACAAATATTTTAGCAGGTATTACAGGGTCAAGTTCTGGAGGATTAGCGATTGCAATGGAAACCTTAACAGACCTTTATCTAAAATTAGGCGTAAATCCAGTAGCTTTCCATCGAATTGTCTCTATTGCTTCAGGCGGTTTAGATGCGCTACCTCATAATGGGGCAGTCATTACAACCCTTGTTGTTGCTGGTTTAACACATAAAGATGCTTACAAACACATATTTGTAACTTGTGTAATAGCACCAATAATTGCCGCAATACCAGGCTTACTTGTAGCTATTATGTTCTATTAATCTAGTAGGAGGTTTATATTATGAAAAAAATAGGAGTAATTGGTGCAGGTACTATGGGCTTTGGAATCTCTTTTTACTTAGCCATTCACGGGGTATCTACACATGTAGTAGATGTATCAGAAACTGCAATCGCAACAGCTAAAGAAAAACTTAACACCTACTATCAGCTATTCAAAGATAGTCAATATCCGTTAAAGTATAGCGAAGAAGAAACAAAAAGATATCTTACTTTCTCAACAAACTTTAAAGACTTACAGGATTCTGATTTTATTATCGAAAGCGCAACAGAGAACTTAGCACTGAAGCAAGAAATATTTAAAAAACTTGATTCGTTGACAAACCCAGAAACCATTTTAGCTTCCAATACCTCAAGCTTAAAACTATCAGATATTGCATTGCATGTAGAAAAACATCGAAATAGATTATTATTAACACATTTCTTCAATCCCGCGCAAATTGTCCCATTAGTAGAAATTCTAGCATTAGAAGATACAGATTCTCATATAGTAGAGGAAATTAAGACCTTTTTCGAATCTATTAATAAAACACCAATCATCATCCAACGAGAAGTCCCTGGACTAGCTGCAAATCGTATACAAGTCGCGCTTGCTCGGGAAGCGTTATCCCTTCTAGAAGACGGAATAATTTCAAAAGAAGATTTAGAAAAAACCTTATATGATGGGCCAGGTTTTCGTTTCTCAGCCAGTGGATTACTTAAAATAATTGACTTTGGGGGACTGGATGTCTGGTCAGTTGTTTTACAGAATCTACAAAAAGAAATTGAGTCGGGTCAACGTGAGTATACAGTTATAACCGAGTTGGTCAAAGATCAGTCATTAGGAGTAAAAACTGGAAAAGGATTTTTCGATTATCCTGGAAAAGGTTTTGATGAATATGTATTACAGCGAGATACTGAACTATTAAAACATTTAATCAACACACATTACTAATCGAGGTGTTAAGTTTGAGTAAACAGAGAGTAATACTTGTCACAGGAGCTGTTGGTGGCCTGGGTATGGCAATAACTAAAAAGTTTCTTCAACAGGATGATATAGTTTGTTTACTAGATTTAAGTAAAGAAAAACTAGATTTAGAAGTTAGTAAATTAGGAGAAAATGCAAAAGGGTATGTTTGTGATGTAACAAGTGAATCGTCCGTAGAACAAACGATTAAATCAATCATAGATGAGCATCACCGAATTGATGTCCTTGTGAATAATGCAGGCTTGCAATATCGAGCTAAGATAGAAGAATTTCCATTAGACAAATGGCAATTATTGATTGATGTGATGTTAACGGGAGTGTTCTTGATGACAAAACATGTATTCCCACATATGAAATATCAAAAATCTGGACGAATTATCAATATTTCATCTGTTCATGGCAAGATGGCAACGCCGGAAAAAGTAGCCTATGTAGCTGCAAAGCATGGAGTAATAGGAGTAACTAGTGTTTCTGCCCTAGAAGGCGCACCATATGGCATCACAGTTAACTCTGTTTTACCAGGTGCAGTCAAAACGCCTCTCCTTATAAAACAACTAGAAGATTTACATGAAAGTGAAGGGTTAACAGAATTAGAGGCATTATCACGCATCGTTTATCCAAGACAAGCAATGAATCGTTTCATTGAAGATACAGAAGTGGCAGACACAGTCTTTTTCTTAGCGTCGGATGAAGCTTCAGCTATCACTATGGAACATATTAAAGTCGCTGGTGGAATGTAAAAGGAGGAAGTCAATTTGGTTTATATTATTGAAGGTAGCCGAACAGCATTTGGTAGTTATGGCGGATCCTTTTTAAATACGACAGATGTTGATTTAGGTGTAGCTGTAACGAAAGAAGCATTAAATCGAAGTAATGTTACTGCAGACAATATTGATGAAATTATTTTCGGCAATATCATTCATACAGGGACGAACTCGGCCTATTTAGCGCGGCATATTGGCTTAAAAAGTGGATTATCTGAAACATCCTCAGCGCTAACTTTAAATCGTCTTTGTGGTTCTGGGTTACAAGCAATTGTTAGTGGGACACAATCTATTTTATTAGGAGATGTGGACATTGTAGTGGCTGGTGGTACAGAAAATATGTCACGTGCTCCCCATGTACTAAGAGGTACGCGGTTTAGTAATCCAAACAAAGCACCAATTGTAGACGATATGCTATGGGGGACATTGACGGATGAATATATTGGCTGTGGCATGGGAATGACTGCAGAAAATCTTGCAAAAAAATACGAGATTTCCCGAGATCAACAGGACGAATTTTCTGTTCTGTCCCATCAAAAAGCAGCACAAGCATCTCAATCTGGTCGATTTGCAGTCGAGATTGTCCCAGTTGAGACAAAAAACGCTAGAGGTAAAAGTATTGTCGTTAATCAAGATGAACATATTCGCCCCGATTCTAGTATAGAAAAGCTAGGCTCATTAAAGCCAGCGTTTTTAAAGGACGGGACAGTTACTGCTGGAAATGCAAGTGGTATAAATGACGGGGCAGCAGCAGTTGTCATTGCATCAGAAAAAGCAGTAAAAAGTAATAATCTAAAACCAATCAGTCGAGTTGTAGCATGGGCAGTTGCTGGCGTTGACCCGAATATTATGGGAATTGGGCCTGTACCAGCCACATTAAAAGTCTTAGAAAAAGCAAATCTTTCTATCAATGAGATTGATTTATTTGAATTAAATGAAGCGTTTGCTGCACAATCTTTGGCAGTCCTAAAAGAATTGCAAATTGACCCACAAAAAGTGAATGTCAATGGTGGGGCAATCGCATTAGGACATCCTGTAGGAGCAAGTGGAGCGCGCGTTACGTATTCATTGGCGAAGGAATTGCAATTGCAAAATAAAAAATATGGGATCGCCACTTTATGTATCGGTGGTGGTCAAGGCATTGCCATTCTATTAGAAAATACAAATCTCAAGGCCACTTGAGGAAGAAAAATTTCGGAAAAGTAGAATGGAAACCCGTTTTAAACCGTTTTGAGACGGAAAAGTACTCGTAAGCTCGTATAGAAGTAATCTCAAAGCCGTTTTAAGCAAGTAGCAGCTTAGAAAGGTAGAAGAGAAGTGATCTCAAAGTCGTTTTGAGCAAGTAGCAGCTTAGAAAGGTAGAAGAGAAACAATCTCAAAGTCGTTTTGAGCAAGTAGCCGCTTTAAAAGGTAGAAGAAAAGCAATCTCAAAGCCGTTTTGAGCAAGTAGCCGCTTAGAAAGGTAGAAGAGAAGGGATCTCAAAGCCGTTTTGAGCAAGTAGCAGCTTAGAAAGGTAGATGAGAAGCAATCTCAAAGCCGTTTTGAGGGAGTAGCCGCTTTGGAAGGTAGAAGAGAAGCAATCTCAAAGCCCTTTAGAGCAAGTAGTAGCTTAGAAAGGTAGAAGAGAAGCAATCTCAAAGCCCTTTGAGCAAGTAAAAGCTATGAAAGGTAGAAGAGAAGCAGTCTCAAAGCCCTTTAGAGCAAGTAGCAGCTTAGAAAGGTAGAAGAGAAGCAATCTCAAAGCCCTTTTGAGCAAGTAGCAGCTTTGAATGGTAGAAGAGAAATGATGTCAAAGCCGTTTTGAGCAGGTAGCCGCTTTGAAAGGTAGAAGAGAAGGGATCTCAAAGCCGTTTTGAGTGAGTAGCCGCTTTGAAAGGTAGAAGAGAAGTGATGTCAAAGCCATTTTGAGTGAGTAGCAGCTCTGTATGGTAGAAGAGAAGGAATCTCAAAGCCGTTTTGAGCAAGTAGCAGCTTAGAAAGGTAGAAGAGAAGCAATCTGAAAGCCGTTTTAAGTAAGAAGAGCTCTTAAAACGTCGAAGGGTGTCAATCTCAAAGCCATTTAAACTGGAAGGATTTCTACAATGTAAAAGTATTTAAAGAATACGCATGTAAAATTAGTCACTTAAAAATAAAAAGATAAAAACCTAAAGGGAACAGATATAAAATTCGCTCATGAATTCAGCTCTTATTTGTGGCTTCGTTCGACTTCGTTCCTATATATCTGCCACTTCACTTTCGGAACAGTCAAAACATATCTATCTAACGCTAACCCTCTCAAAGTAAATAAATCCAGTAAGAAGGCGTTTTCAAGATAGTCCGGGGGAACAATTTTTTAAGAATTCAAAGGACACTTGCAGACAAAGCCGATTATATTAATCGGCTTTTCTTCAATAGAAGATGAACTATTACTAAAGAAAGTAGGGATATATTGAAACAAAAAATAGTTGAGGATCTTAATAACTTAATATCTTTGTTTAAAGATGGCCAGAAAATACTTGTTGGTGGGTTTGGTATTTCCGGAACGCCTCTCACAGTTATTGACATTATCGCTGAATCAAAAGTAAAGGGTTTACATGTTGTAAGTAATAACTTAGGAGATTACGGAATGGGATTGCATCAGCTATTCATTCGTGGACAAATAGAGAAAGCTATAGGCTCCTTTTTTACCATAAATAGGGAGGCAGTAGTCGCTTGGTCTAAAGGAGAACTACAAATAGATTTATTACCTCAAGGGACATTAGCTGAAGCAATTCGTTGTGGCGGTGCAGGAATTGGCGGTTTTTATACAAAAACTGCTGTGGGAACTGAATTGGCAAAAGGGAAAGAAGAACGTGTAATTGATGGGGAACGTTATATTTTTGAAAAGGCGATTAAAGGTGATGTTGCCATAATTAGGGCTAAAAAAGCAGACCGATTAGGTAATTTAATCTACCATACGACAGCCCGTAATTTTAACCCGATGATGGCAACGGCTGCAGATATTGTCATTGCTGAGGTAGATGAGATTGTTGAAGTTGGCGAAATTGATCCAGAACAAATTGTAACACCTCATGTTTATGTTGATTATATCATTCAAACTGCCTATAAGAAGGAGGGTGACAAATATGTCAAATGCTGATGTTCGATACAAAATTGCTCAAAGAATTGCCCAAGAACTTGAAGATGGGCAAGTAGTTAATTTAGGAGTTGGAATTCCAACTTTGGTTAATGAATTTATCGACGATAAAGAAGTCTATCTTCAGGCGGAAAACGGACTATTAGGTATTGGACCACCTCCAACAAAAGAAGAATTAGATATTGACTTAATCAATGCTAGTAAAGAACCAGTTACAATTGCAAAAGGTGCCTCATTTTTTAGTAGTGCGGATTCATTTGCGATGATCCGTGGGGGACATGTTGACGTTGCGGTTTTAGGTATTCTACAAGTTGATCCCCGTGGGCAGATTGCAAATTGGGCAGTACCTAATCAGCCGATTTTAGGTGTGGGAGGAGCAATGGACTTAGTTGCAGGAGCAAAAAAAGTGATCGGAGCTGCAACACTTTTTACCAAAGACGGTACATCAAAAATCGTCAAGGAATTAACCTATCCGGTAAGTGGTGTTCGCTTAATTGATATGCTGGTAACAGATTATGCTGTCTTTTCTTTTGAGAATGGGGAAATCCAAGTAGAGGAGATTTTAATAGACATCTCATTATCTGAATTAAGTGAGAAAATAGGAATATCTTTAAAATGGAGGGAATTCATTGACAAGTGAGGCAGTCATTAAGTCAGCTACAAGAAAAAGAAACATAAGAATATTACCGTTTATACTAATCTTGTATATAGTTGCCTATCTTGATCGTGTCAATATGGGCTATGCGGCTTTAGAAATGAATGCTGAATTAGCTTTAACCGCAGAAGTATTTGGTTTACTTTCTGGAATTTTCTTTATTGGTTATTTCTTCTTCGAAGTTCCAAGTAATATGATTATGCACAAAGTAGGGGCTCGTCTTTGGATTGCTCGAATCATGTTGTCTTGGGGAATAGTAGTGGTATTAACCGGGTTTGTACAGAATGCCACACATTTATACATTCTTCGATTTTTACTAGGTGTAGCAGAAGCAGGTTTCTTCCCAGGCATTATTCTTTATCTTACTTATTGGTTTTTAGAGCGTGAGCGTTCAAAAGCTACTGCCATTTTAATTTTAGCGCTCCCAATTGGCGGATTGATTGGTGCACCACTTTCAACTTGGATACTTGATACAATTTCATGGGCAGATATGTCAGGATGGCGTTGGATGTTCATTTTAGAAGGAATACCAGCACTTATTCTTGGGATTATCGTATTGTTTTATTTAACCAATCGACCAAAAGACGCGAAATGGTTAACGCAAGAGGAACAAGATTGGCTGGAACAAAGTTTAGAAGCGGAAAGATTAGCTAGTAGTAAAATCAATAAACCAACAAAATTAGCAATGTTGAAGGATTGGACGGTTTGGAAACTTTCTGCCTTTTATTTTGCGGGGTATACAGCAATCTATGGACTATCTTTCTGGGTGCCAACCATTATTAAATCCTTATCTGAGGCGAATACAACAAATTTAGAAATCGGTTGGTTAGCAATGATTCCTAATATTGTTGCAATTCCAGCTGCGTTATTCGTTGGATGGAATGCAGATCGTACAGGAAGTCATAAAAAACATTTAAGCATATGTTTAATCATAGCGTTACTTGGATTCATTTGTTGTGCAACTGTAACATCGGTTGCTCCAATGGTATTTGTTTTATCAATTGCTTCCTTTGGCTTATATGGATTTACAGGTTGTTTCTTTGCTTATTTAACATTCTTCTTTACAGAATCAACTGCTCCTGTGGGAATTGCATTGGTTAATTCATTTGCTGCCCTGGGCGGATTCGTTGGTCCAACCATTCTCGGTATGTTTACTTTAACATCGGGTATGTTCTTATTAGCTGCTATCATTGCAGTAGGTTTACTCATTTTGCTCACAATGAAGCGGAAGAGCCCAATTTCTATAACTTAATAAAGATAATTAGTAATTAAAATAGCTAACAAAAAACTCACTAAAATCGTGGGTTTTTTGTTTTTTTGTTTGGGAGTGAATAAGGATTAAAGTTAAAGAAAAAATACTAAGAAGGAGGTTATGAAATGACAGAGCAAATGAATTATGGTGAGGATTACAAATATATACCTGTTACCTCTTCGATGAGCGGAGTTGGGGTAGAGGTTTTACCGGATCTATACGCTGTAACGATTCAGATAGTGAATATATGTATGGTTGGAGACAAAAATCAATCAACTAACTGGACATTAATTGATGCAGGAATGCCAAAGTCAGCTGATATGATAATTAGAGAAGCGAAAGAACGTTTTGGTGACAATGCCCGTCCTAATGGAATAGTTCTAACTCACGGACATTTTGATCATGTCGGAGCAATTATTGATTTAGTTGAATATTGGGATGTTCCAGTATACGCACATGAATTCGAAATACCTTATCTAACAGGGAAGATGAGGTATCCGGATGCAGATCCTACTGTGAAAGGGGGATTAGTTTCAAAAATGTCCCCATATTTTCCAAAAACACCAATTAACTTAGGCGAACATGTGAAACCATTACCTAGTGATGGAACTGTCCCATTATTAAAAGATTGGAATTGGGTACATACACCTGGCCATTCACCAGGACACGTGTCTTTCTATAGAGAATCAGATGGAGCCTTAATTGCCGGCGATGCATTTATTACAGTAAAACAAGAGTCACTTTTTAATGTACTAACACAAAAACAAAAGATTAGTGGTCCACCTCGTTATTTTACAACTGATTGGAACCAAGCTTGGCACTCTGTAAAAAAGCTAAAGGATTTAAAACCCACTGTAGCAATCACAGGACATGGTTTACCAATGAAAGGAAAAGACTTAACCGATAACCTAACTAAATTGGTAAATGAATTCGATAAAATTGCTATTCCAAAACATGGCCGATATGTTGACGGTCTTGAAAACTAATAAATCTCTAAGGAAAGGATGTAAAACATCCTTTTTTTTGTACAAACGGGCTGAGAGACAGGTTCTCTACGACCATTCGGGGATAGTTCCAGCTCCTAACGGCATAGAGAGCGGTTCTCTACGACCTTTAGGGAACTCTTCCAGCTCAAACGGGATTAGAGATAGGTTCTCTACGACCATTCGGGGATAGTTCCAACTCCTAACGGCATAGAGAGCGGTTCTCTACGACCTTTAGGGAACTCTTCCAGCTCAAACGGGATTAGAGATAGGTTCTCTACGACCTTTAGGAAACTCTTCCAGTACAAACGGGCTGAGAGACAGGTTCTCTACGACCATTCGGGGATAGTTCCAGCTCCTAACGGCATAGAGAGCGGTTCTCTACGACCTTTAGGGAACTCTTCCAGCTCAAACGGGCTTAGAGATAGGTTCTCTACGACCATTCGGGGATAGTTCCAGCTCCTAACGGCATAGAGAGCGGTTCTCTACGACCTATAGGGAACTCTTCCAGCTCAAACGGGCTTAGAGATAGGTTCTCTACGACCATTCGGGGATAGTTCCAACTCCTAACGGCATAGAGAGCGGTTCTCTACGACCTTTAGGGAACTCTTCCAGTTCAAACGGGCTTAGAGATAGGTTCTCTATGACCACTCGGGAAATGTTCCAATTCAAACTGGCTTAGAACGATTTGTTGATTCGACCTTGCAGATAAAGAATAATGCCAACATAGCAGGTCTTTTATAATAAACATCGAAATATATCTATATTAATTAGTTAGGAGGAAGTATGGTGAAAGCTGAAAAAAGTTTAAGAGTGTGTGAAAAGGGACATGAGTATTATAAAAGTAGTGACTGTCCCAGTTGCCCTACCTGCGATAAAGAGAATAAGCCTAAAAGTGGATTTCTGTCGAAACTAAGTTCACCTGCAAGAAGAGCATTAGTTCTCGAAGGGATAGATTCTTTGCAGGAACTATCAAAGTATAAGGAAAAAGAAATACTGAATTTACATGGTATTGGTCCAACTTCCTTACCTATTCTAAGAGCATCATTAGAAGAAGAGGGCTTAACATTTAAATAATATTCAAAGTATCGGGGCCACAGTTGAAATAGAAATTCCATATAATCTACTAGTATTCTCGAAAAGAACGTAAAGCTCTTTCATGATGAAAGAGCTCCGAATATTATCCAAATGTTAAATTAATTGGCTCTTTAGGCAAATGGTCAAGGTTTGAATTATCCGTTGTTGGTGTCTTTTCATCAACAATGCTAAATTGGAAATTATCCGCCCATACTTTGCCTTTGCCAATCAATAGAACACCAAAATGAATAGAACTACTCTCTTCAGGTACATCTAATACAATGGAATATTGGTTCCAATCTACTGTACCAGAGATTGCACGATTGTACATATTGTCAAAGGAAAGTGTATCTCCTAAAGCACTATCTAACCTCATCCAAGCGCTTGCCTTTGTTGCATCTTCTGTTTTTAAGAAGCAGGATAATTTTAATCTTTTCCCACGATATTGTTTTGCTTGAAACCCTTGCATCATTGTAGCAAATTGTGGCTCTTTTACTTTTTTCACTGAATATAATACCCCTGATTTTGAACCTGTATGAAATACAGTTGAATCAATTCCCATTTCGTAACACTCTGGATTGCCTCCACTTAATACCCAACCTTTTACTTCTTCTTTCGTACTCATATCTACGTAGAAAGCTAAACAAGGATGGCACTTAAAAAACTTTCGTTTGCTGGATTTCTATTAGAAAAATCAACTCCTGAGGATTTAATCTACAGTATTGATTATCGGTTACTAAAAGAGGGAGAAAAAGAGGAATATCTGGCGTTATTTGCTTCAGCTGGATGGGAACATGTATGCTCAAGTTACGATATTCATATTTTTAAGGCTCCATCGGGTACAAACCCAATTTATAGTGATGTAGAATCGGCAGAGGATAAAATAAATCGACTATCAAGACCTGTTTTATTAATTAGCAAATTTATTTTCCCAATCATGCTATCTTTACTTATTTTGTTAAATATCACGAATGGACCGATACAAGAACTTAGTCGGATTGCGTTTTATGCTTCATTCATTATTGCAACACCAACACTCATGATGATAATAGCGAATCTGTATCGAAGAATGAAAATTAGTATGACTATGGAATTCTGAATATTTAAAAAGTTGGTTATTTATAGGAGGATAACCTACTTTTTAGTTAATTTAAAAAGATTGTGTAATATTATATTTTTCCAAAAATAACTAGATTATAATACTAGTATAGGAGTTGATTTTTTTGAATATTAGAGAAATGAAGGCAGAAGAAATGGAAACGGTTAGAGATCTACGACTAAAGAGTTACAATGGATATCAACAATACGTATCAAAAGAACATTGGGAAGTGTTGAAAAGTACACTAATTTCTGATAATGATTTGAGAACCAACGCAAAAATTTACGTCGCAGAACTTGATAATCAAATTGTCGGCAGTGTTGTATTATTTCCACCATCCATTCAAGCGTATGAGTGGAGTGATAGTGTGCAAGAATTCCCAGAGATACGTATGTTAGCAGTTGATCCGTCTATTCAGGGTAAAGGAATCGGTAAAAAACTTGTTATGCAATGTATAAAAGTTTCCAAGGAAGAAAAATACACAAAAATTGGTCTTCATACGGCTTCATTTATGGAAAAAGCTCTATCGCTTTATACGAAAATGGGCTTTCAAAGTTTCCCAGAACTTGATTTAGAACCTATGAATGATGGAATCATTGTCAAAGCTTTTAATCTGAACCTTGAAAGATAATGGATTATATGCATACATAAATTGTGCATTAAAGAGTAAAAAGTATCCAAAAAATGTGCGTACTAATAGCTTGTCTTTTAAACAACTTTTATTATTGATCCCATAATTCTAATAGAATACGATTTATTATCACTGTAACTACGTAAATAATTGCTAGCGTTAATTTTCCAGTAGAATATATTGCTAGTGTTGCTAAACCAAAGATTAATATTTCGAGTAAAAGGCGTTGTAATCCTTTGGCGGGTATTGGGGCTGCAGGGGACCCAAAAATACCCCATATAATTGCTATAATCAATGGGGATCCTATCCCAAATACAACCTTCATTAGAATACTTTCACTACTTTGAAATCCCCAATAAGCCAAAAAAACTAAAGCACATACTTCAAGTATAAAGCGGAGTGCTATATTAATTACCATTGTAACCACCTTCTTTACTTTGAAGTATACCTTATTTTGGAATAAATAGGTTTTTTTAAAAAGGGATTAAAGTGAAAATTTAATGAATATTATTTAGAAAATGTTGATCAACTAGAAAACAATGGAGTTCATAGACTAGCTGTACACCATGGCTTTACATGTTTTTCTTTATTAGATGAAGAAGGTAAATCCATTAGCAACTTACACTTTTCTGCAGGTTTAGATTATCCAGGTGTTGGACCAGAGCACAGTCACTTACATGTAAGGGGATGGTGCTGAATGTGTTTATTTGAAGCAACACGCCCCCATCGTACTATAGATGGGGGCGTGTTGCTTCATTTTGATTACTTTTGAAAAACGTAATAGTCAAAGTCGTTCATCCATAAAGTATTTCTACTTATATTAAAAACATAGCAACTATTGTTGTCACGACTAGCCCGATAATAACCGGAACTAAATTTCTACGTGCTAATTCAAATGGACTAACATTACAGATTGCTGCTGCTGGTATTAATGCCCAAGGTACTAAAACTCCGCCACCAACCCAAATAGCAGCAATTTGACCTAGAGCTGTAAGCGTTGCAGTGCCTCCACCAATGGCAGTACCGAATAGGTTTGCGATAGAGCCGGCCAATGTAATACCTGAGAATCCTGAACCATCTAACCCTGTTATCGCACCAACAGTAGTTAGTGTTACAGCAGCAATTTCACCAGTTAATGGAACAACAGAAGCCAAGGCTACCCCAAGATCATTGACAATTCCTTGTGATCCATTAGGTAAATATTCACCAAGTACAGCTGTAAATCCTGAATCTCCTAAATAGAAGAAAGCGGCGATTGGAATAACTGGACCAAATACTTTAAATCCAAATTGGAAACCTTCAATTAAATAACTAGTTGTTTTCTCTAAACCATCATTTTTATGGGCAAAGATGGCTAGCAAAATGAGGATGAAAACTGTAGTTCCACCGACTAAAGCAGTCGCATCCCCACCTGATAGATTAAATACAGACATTCCGACAACATCTAGCACAAAAGCAACGGGAATCAATACTGCAAAAAATCTTCGTTGTCCTAAGGATAATAAATTCGTATTTACTACATCTTCTTTTTTGTCTTTATCAAATGTGCCCACCATTTCTAGCTTGCCACGCTTCATATCTCTTCTAAGCATAATAAAGGCAATAATCGTTGTCACAGCACCCATCACAATAACAAGTGGAACACTCGCTGAAATAACATCTGATACTGGAATTCCCGCAGCGTCAGCAGTTAATTTCGGTGCACCTTGAATAATAAAGTCACTGGACAGAGCAATGCCATGACCAAATAAGTTCATCGCCATGGCTACTCCTAAAGCAGGCAAACCCGCTCTGATAGCGACAGGAAGAAGAACCGCACCAAGGAGGGCAACTGCTGGAGAAGGCCAGAAGAACCAAGAAATGACCATCATCACAATCCCGATTATCCAATATGCAAGAGTAGGGTTTTTAATGAGCTTTGTAAATGGAGAAATCATCACTTCATTAATCCCTGTTTTCATAAGCACCCGACTCATGGCAACGATAATCGAAATAATGAGAATGGTCGATAAAAGTTCCCTAATTGCATAAATAAAGCTGTTAAAGACGCCACTAATGGAGGAAGTAAAATCACCAGTAGCAACGATTGCAATAACAAAAATACCTAATATACAAATTAAAGAAGTATCGCGACGTTTAACCATAAAGCCAATAATTAAAACGATAAACGCAACATAAATCCAATGCAGCGCCGACAAATCAACACCTAAAACATCCATGCATGTTCTCCCTCATTTCTTTTACGCTTAGAATATGAGGCATATGTCTAATGGGTGTGTGCTTAGGAAATTTATTGAATATTTTTTATTTCAAATCACTAATGATTTAATTCTAGGATAAGTTGAAAATAATTTTGAATATTTCATATTATCCGACACTTCGTTAGTTTTAATTGAATACACACACGCACCAAAAATTATATAAAATCAAAGTAAAGAAACGCATTGAGTATCTAAGACAAAAACATCTTTTAGTTTATAAATTTAATGTACGAATTTTAAATTAAATATTTTCAACAAATCCATCTAATAATTTATTTCGTCCTTGGCCCCTTTCCTTGAATAAGGAAAGCTGTCTTTTTTCGTTAAATGGCACTCTTGATAAATAAGTAATTCAACGTTTTCACTGCTTTTATAGTTGAAGTATGACTGTGCCTAGTAGCAATTTAACCAGGTTTTCAACTCCTTCTCCCACTTAAAAACCGTTATACTAGAATACAGATATTGCTAAATTTACTAAAAAATAAAGAAATTATAAACTTTCAAAATATACGTTAATTCATTGATATAGTAATTTCAGGGGGCAGGCAGGATGGAACATATTCTTTTAGTAGAGGACGATCGCGAAATCGCTCGTATTATTCAAGATACGTTA
>Ga0182742_1000637_pt1 | contig 52411 bp, 63 predicted proteins | sample eDN5th37CBELigMG_FD_128880 | JGI IMG/M metagenome (GOLD analysis project Ga0182742, IMG submission 128880) | Enriched Miracle-Growth compost microbial communities from Emeryville, California, USA - eDNA 5th pass 37_C BE-Lig MG (version 2)... ...
AGGTTTGGCTCGCGGATGGATGCCGTACGGACGAGGCTTACGCGAAGGACCTGTTGAGGCGGGTCCTGGCGGGAGCCTAGGCGAAACGCGTTTTTCGTCGTCATCCCCCGTCCTCATCCTGAGGAGCCTGCGCAGCAGGCGTCTCGAAGGATGGTCCAACTCGTGCTGGAGACGCCCTCGTCCTTCGAGACGGCCCTCACGGGACCTCCTGAGGATGAGGGCTGCGGAGTGGAAAACAGGATGAGGGCAGAGCCTCCAAAAACGTGGATGGCCGGATCAAGTCCGGCCATGACGGGAGGGTGCGTCGTTCAGGGCCACCTGACCGTCGGCGGCATCGAGGAGAGGATCGAGGCGATGTTGCCGCCGGTCTTGAGGCCGAAGATCGTGCCGCGGTCGTAGAGCAGGTTGAACTCCACGTAGCGGCCGCGCCGCACCTGCTGCTCGATGCGGTCTTCCTCCGTCCAGCTGTTCGTCACGTTGCGGCGTACGATCTCGGGATAGATCCTCAGGAAGGCCTCGCCCACATCCTTGGTGAAGGCGAGGTCCTCGTCCGGATTTCCGGTCCAGTGATAATCGTAGAAGATGCCGCCGATGCCGCGCGGCTCATGACGGTGCTTGAGGTAAAAGTACTCGTCGCACCACTTTTTGTACTTCTCGTAGGAGCCCTGCGGAGCATGGCGGCCGCAGGCGTCCTCCATCGCCGCATGGAACGCGATGGTGTCGGGATCGTCCTGGGTGCGGCGTCGGTCGAGCACGGGCGTCAGGTCCGCCCCGCCGCCGAACCAGGCCTTCGTCGTCACCACGAAGCGCGTGTTCATGTGGACGGTGGGCACGTTCGGGTTCCACGGATGGGCGATGAGCGAGATGCCGCCGGCCCAGAACCGCGGGTCCTGGTCGGAGCCGGGAATCTGGCCGCGGAATTCCGGCGCGAACTCGCCATGCACGGCGGAGACGTGCACGCCCACCTTCTCGAACACGCGTCCGCGCATCACCGACATCACGCCGCCGCCGCCGGGCGCGCCGCTATGGTCCTTGCGCTCCCAGGGCGTACGCTCGAAGCGCCCGGCTTCGGAAGCCTCCGGAAGCAGGGGAGCCTCGACCTCGTCCTCGATCGCCTCGAAAGCGGCGCAGATCCGGTCGCGGAGGGACGCGAACCACAGCGGGGCTTCGATCTGCAGGCGTTCGATATCGGCTTTGTCTGTCATCAGTCCATGTCCCGTCGCTGGGTAGGCTTATTGCCCCGAAACACCAATGCTTGGAAAGGCCCCCGTCTGCCGCAAGGCCTCGCCGAGGATCATTGCGGCGGTCACGGCCACGTTGAGCGAGCGCATGCCGGCCTGCATGGGCACGACGATCCTGGCATCCGCCGCCGCATGGACCTCGTCCGGCACGCCCGCGGATTCGCGGCCGACCAGGATGATGTCCTCCGGCTCGTACCGGAACTCCGTATAGGGCACCGCGCCCTTGGTGGTGGCGAGCACGAGCCTGCCTCCGCCCCCGCGCCGCTCCTCCTCGAAGGCGCGCCAGGAGATGTGACGTGTGATCGTTACGTGGTGGAGGTAATCCATTCCCGAGCGGCGGAGATTTCGGTCCGACACGTCGAAGGCCGCGGGCTCGATGATCTCCACCGGCACGCCGAGGCAGGCGGCGAGGCGCAGCATGGTGCCGGTATTCTGCGGGATGTCCGGCTGGAAAATGGCAAGACGGGGCATGGCATCGTCATCGGCGCAGGAGCGGCCCGCGTCAAGTGAACGCTTTGGGTCCCGCCCGTGTTAAAGCAGGGGATCCGGGAAAGGAAACGGGGAAGGGAATGTTCCGGTGGCTGGAAAGGCGGATCGATCCGTTCGCGCCGTTCGATGAGAACAAGACGCCGCCGAACACGGTGGGGGGCTTCACCTGGCATTATCTCAAGCCGGTCCGGTTCTGGCTCGTCATCCTGTTCTTCGTGGCGCTGGCGACAGGCCTGTTCGAATCGTCCCTTTACATTCTGCTGGGCTGGCTGGTGGACTTCCTCGCCCATTCCACGCCGGACCGGATCTGGGCCGAGCATGGCACCACGCTCGTGGCCATGGCGGTCCTCGTCGTCTTCGTCAGGCCGCTCCTCAACTTCGCCCATGAGGTGGTCTCCAACCAGGTGATCATTCCCCAGAGCACCAACATGATCCGCTGGCGGACCCATGTTTATACGCTTGGCCACGCGGTGAGCTATTTCCAGGCCGATTTCGCGGGCCGTCTCGCCAACCGGGTCATGCAGGGCGGCGGGGCGATCCGCAGCATCGCCGTCACCCTGATCGATACGCTGCTTTACGTGGTGATCTACGCGATCACGGCGCTGGGCGTCTTTTCCAGCGTCAGCCCATGGCTCGCCCTGCCCATGGGGCTGTGGATCGTCGGCTATGGGCTTCTTCTGCGCTTCTTCGTGCCCCGCGCCAAGGAGCGCTCCCTCAAGGTGGCCGATACCCGCTCGGCCCTGGTGGGCCGGGTCGTCGACAGCTACACCAACATCCTCACGGTCAAGCTCTTCGCCAGAGCCGACGAGGAACGCTCCGCCGTCAGGGATGCCGTGAGGGCGAACACGGACGCGTTCCTGCGGTCGTTGAGGCTCAATTCCGCCGTCTCGGGGATCCTTTCCGTCATGAACAGCCTGCTCCTGGCGTCCACGGGAGCCCTCTCGGTGCTCCTGTGGACCCGCGGCGTCATGACGAGCGGTGAAGCGGCCGCCGGGCTCGCCCTGGTGATGCGCATCCTGGCCATGTCCGGCTGGGTGATGCACGAGGTGCGCGACGTCTTCGAGAATATCGGCACGGTCCAGGAGAGCATGCAGACCATCGCCCGCCCGCACGGCCTCGTGGACCGGCCCCAGGCCCCGCGTCTCAAGGTCACGCGGGGGGAGATCCGCTTCGAGGATGTCTCCTTCCACTATGGCCGGGAAGAAGGCGTGATCGAAGGGCTCGACCTCACCATCCGGGCCGGCGAAAAAGTGGGTCTCGTCGGCACGAGCGGCGCGGGCAAGACCACCATCACCTCGCTGCTTCTGCGCCTCCACGACGTGGAGAGGGGGCGCATCCTCATCGACGGGCAGGATATCGCCCGGGTGTCGCAGGATTCCCTGCGCTCCTCCATCGCCGTGGTCACCCAGGACACCTCGCTCCTCCACCGCTCGATCCGGGACAACATTGCCTATGGGCGCCCGGGGGCTTCCGAGCGTGACATCGTGGAGGCGGCGCGCCTCGCCCATGCCCACGATTTCATCATGGATCTCGAGGACCATCGGGGCCGGCGCGGTTATGACGCGCATGTGGGCGAGCGCGGCGTGAAGCTCTCCGGCGGGCAGCGCCAGCGCATCGCGATCGCCCGGGTCATCCTGAAGGACGCTCCTGTCCTGGTTCTGGACGAGGCGACCTCGGCCCTCGATTCCGAGGTCGAGGCGGCGATCCAGGAATCGCTGTCCACCCTCATGGAGGGCAAGACGGTGCTCGCCATCGCCCATCGCCTCTCCACCATCGCGGCCCTCGACCGCCTCATCGTCCTGGAGGAGGGGCGGATCGTGGAGGAGGGGACCCACCCGGAGCTTCTCCGGGCCGGCGGAATTTATGCCCGGCTCTGGCGCCGCCAGTCGGGCGGCTTCCTGGGAGCCGGAGAGGGAGAAGGTACCCCGGAGACGGTGTCTTTCTAAAGCTTCAGGTTGGAACATCTCCAATCCGCCTATGGACAGGCGGGCTTGGCCGTGCCAAAGAGCCACCGCGCGGCGACTCCCAGTCGCATTGCGTGCGCGTTGACGCGTATGCTTGTTCCTTCAACCTGGAACCGGCGTGCCGAATGCCTTGGTTTGCAAGACATTGCCGATGCGCGGTTCTCGTTTTTGATCAATGCTGGAGAGCCAAGTGGCCGAGACCACCACTCATGTCGCTGAGCCGACACGGCGCGATTTCCTTTACATCGCCACGGGCGCGGCTGCCGTCGTCGGCGGAGCAACCCTGGTATGGCCCTTTGTCCAGTCCCTGGCGCCCGACGCGGCGACTGAGGCTGCTGGCGCCCCCGTCGAGGTGGACCTGAGCCCGATCGCCGAAGGGCAGATCGTCAAGGTCTTCTGGCGAGGCAAGCTGATCTTCATCCGCCACCGCACGCCGGAGGAGATCAAGGCCGCCCAGGACGTGAATGTGGGCTCGCTGCGCGACCCGCAGCCCGACTCGGCCCGCGTGAAGGAGGGGCACGATCAGTGGCTCATCGTTTACGGCAACTGCACCCACCTGGGCTGCGTGCCGCTGGGCCAGCAGGGCGAGTATCACGGCTGGTTCTGCCCCTGCCACGGTTCGATCTTCGACACTTCCGGCCGCGTCCGCGGTGGTCCGGCGCCCATCAATCTGCCGATCCCGCCCTATTCCTTCGCGTCCGACACGAAGATCGTGATCGGGCAAGAGGCCACGGCGTAATCCAAGCGACGATCAGGCGATAATTATGAGCGAACATTCCACAACTTACGTTCCCAAGAGCGCCTTCGGTAAGTGGTTCGAGAGCCGCCTGCCCATCGCTGGCCTCATCCACTCCTCGTTCATCGCATTCCCGGTGCCGAGGAACCTGACCTATTTCTGGACCTTCGGCGCCATTTTGGCCTTCATGCTCGTCTCGCAGATCGTGACGGGCGTGTTCCTGGCCATGTACTACACGCCTAATGCCGCGATGGCCTTCCAGTCCGTCGAGCACATCATGCGCGACGTGAACTACGGCTGGCTCCTGCGCTACCTGCACGCCAACGGCGCGTCGATGTTCTTCGTGGCCGTCTACGTGCACATCTTCCGCAACTTCTACTACGGCTCCTACAAGGCGCCGCGCGAAGTCCTCTACATCCTGGGCGTGATCATCTTCCTGCTGATGATGGCGACCGCCTTCATGGGTTACGTGCTTCCCTGGGGCCAGATGAGCTTCTGGGGCGCCACCGTGATCACCAACCTCTTCTCGGCGATCCCGGGCGTCGGTGAGACGATCGTGCACTATCTCTGGGGCGGCTACTCGGTGGGCAACCCGACCCTCAACCGCTTCTTCTCCCTGCATTACCTGCTGCCCTTCATGATCGTCGGCGTCGTGATCCTGCACATCTGGGCGCTGCACGTGCCGGGCCAGAACAACCCGACGGGCATTCCGATCAAGTCGGGCAAGGATGCGGTTCCGTTCACCCCCTACGCGACGATCAAGGACATCTTCGCCGTCGTGGTGTTCATGCTCTTCTTCGCATGGTGGGTGTTCTACGTGCCGAACTATCTCGGCCATGCGGACAACTACATCCCGGCGAACCCCGCCGTGACGCCCGCGCACATCGTGCCCGAATGGTATTTCCTGCCCTTCTACGCGATCCTGCGCGCCATTCCCGACAAGCTCGGCGGCGTCATCGCCATGATCTCGGCCATCCTGATCTGGTGCCTCATGCCCTGGCTCGACACCTCCAAGGTGCGCTCCACGGCCTACCGCCCGCTCTACAAGCAGTTCTTCTGGCTGTTCGTGGTGGTCTGCGTGGTGCTCGGCTGGCTGGGCTCCCGTCCCGCCGAGGGCTGGTACGTGATCGCGTCGCAGATCTGCACCGTCTACTACTTCGCCCACTTCCTGATCGTCCTGCCGGTGCTTGGCTTCGTCGAGCGTCCGCTGCCCCTGCCGAATTCGATCCTCGAATCCGTCATGGGCGTGCAGAAGGGCGGAGCTGGAATGCCGGCCGGCGCCAATGCCGCACCGCATTCCAAGGGCTGATGCGAGAGTTGGGGAAAGATAAAATGATGAAGCGTACTCTTCTCATCGCAGCAGCCGTCCTCGGCTTCGCGGCTCCCGCCTATGCGGCCGGCGAGACTCCGGTCCCGCCGCAGCAGAAGTGGAGCTTCGCGGGACCGTTCGGCACCTTCGACCGGGCGCAGCTGCAGCGCGGCTTCAAGGTCTATCGCGAGGTCTGCTCCTCCTGCCACGGCCTGACCTACGTGGCCTTCCGCAACCTCTCCGAGGAGGGCGGCCCGGAGTTTTCCGAGGCTCAGGTCAAGGCGCTCGCCGCGGAATACCAGATCACGGACGGCCCCAACGAGGCCGGCGACATGTTCCAGCGCCCCGGCCGTCCGGCCGACCGCTTCCCGGCTCCGTTCCCGAACGATAATGCGGCGGCGGCGGCCAATGGCGGCAAGGCTCCTCCGGACCTGTCGCTGATGCCGAAGGCCCGCACCTACGAGCGCGGCTTCCCCTGGTTCATCCTGGACGTGTTCCGCCAGTATTCGGAGAACGGCGCCGACTACATGGTCGCGCTGCTCAACGGCTACGAGGAGCCTCCGGCCGACTTCCAGGTTCCGGAAGGTGGCCACTACAACCACTATTATCCGGGCCACGTGATCGCGATGCCCCAGCCCCTCAGCGACGGCCAGGTCGAATATCCGAAGAACGAGGCCGGCCAGCCTCAGGCTCCGGAAACGGTCGATCAATACGCCAAGGACGTGACGGCCTTCCTCACCTGGACGGCTGAACCGCACCTCGAGGCCCGCAAGCGCCTCGGCTTCCAGGTCATGCTGTTCCTGCTCGTCCTGTCCGGCCTGCTGTACTTCACGAAGAAGAAGGTCTGGGCCCGGGTGGGAGGCGAGGTCGAAGGCCACGCGACGCCTCCGATGACCCACAATCCGTAAAATCCGAAAGGCCCCGGTTTCCGGGGCCTTTTCTTTTCAAGTGACATCCCGCCGGGTCGAAATTAAGCCGGTCCGCATGCTGCACACCATTGCCGACGACATCTGGGGCCAGCCGTGCCTCGCCTATCACGTCCAGCCGGATCTTTCGCCTCAGACACGGGGCTCCCTGGCCGAGCTCCAGCAGGCCATCGCCGGGCGCTGGCCCGTGCCGCTCTTCCTGGCGCCGCCCGAGGCGCTGCACGTCACGCTCTATGCGCTGGTCCAGGTGAAGGGGCGGTTCGACAAGGAACGCTACTGGAGCGGCATCGCCGGGCCCTGCCGCTCCCTGGTCGCGGAGCTCTGCCGGGGCCACCCTCCGCTGGAGCTGAACTTTTCCAGGCTGAAGGTCACCGACACGGCCATCATCGCCACCGCCACGGACGGGTCGGGCCTGATCGAGAAGGTGCGCCAAGCCATCGCCGAGGAGATTCCTCCTCCGCCCGGTCACGAGCCTCTCCGATACGACCTCATCCATACCACCCTGGCCCGCTATCTGACCTCGGACGCGGTTCCGGAGGCGCTGGTCGAGGCCGTGGAGGCGATCCCGGTCTCGGTCACAGCCCCCGTGGAGCGCCTCAAGATCGTCCGTGAAACCCTCTTCCCCTGCCAGGAGCTCGACGAGATCGATTCCGTCCCGCTCCGCTAGGGTGCGGCCTGTTTGGGTTCCGTCCCGACACCCGCTATGGTCTGGGCCAGGGAAGCCGGAAGGAGCGGGGGCGAGCATGGCGAGGGCGGTTCTGGGAATCATCGGCGGATCGGGGGTCTATGAGCTTCCGGGGATCGAGGATGTGCGGGAAATCCGCATCGATTCTCCCTGGGGCGAGCCCTCCGACGTGCTGCGCATGGGGCGGATCGGCCGGGTCGAGGTGGTCTTCCTCCCCCGCCATGGCCGTGGCCACCGGCTCTCGCCCTCGGATATCAACTACCGCGCCAATATCGACGTGCTGAAGCGGGCAGGGGTGACGGACCTGATCTCCGTCTCCGCCTGCGGGTCCTTCCGGCAGGAATATCCCCCGGGCTTCTTCGTGCTGGTCGACCAGTATGTGGACCGCACCCACAAACGCGAGACATCGTTCTTCGGCCGGGGCTGCGTGGCGCATGTGCCCATGGCGCATCCCGTCGGTCCCTTGCTGCAGCGGCGCATCGCGGATGCGGCCGTGACGGAGGACATCCCGCATGTCCTCGGCGGCACGCTCGTATGCATCGAGGGGCCGCAATTCTCCACCTATGCCGAGTCGATCACCTACAAGGAGCTCGGCTACGACGTGATCGGCATGACGGCGATGCCCGAGGCCAAGCTCGCGCGCGAAGCGGAGATCACCTACGCCACCATCGCCATGGTGACCGATTACGATTGCTGGCATCCCGAGCACGACAACGTGGACGTGGCTTCCGTCGTGGCGGTGGCCAAGCGGAACGCCGCGACGGTGGCGCGCCTCGTCGCCCGCATCGCGCGCGATTTTCCGGCCGAGCACGAGCCATGCCCGGTGGGTTCCGACCGGGCGCTCGACGGCGCCATCATGACGGCGCCGTCAGCCCGCGATCCCGATCTCCTGAAAAAACTCGATGCCGTCGCTGGCCGTGTGCTAAACCCCGCATAAAGCGTCCGGGCAGGCGAACTCGCTTTCACCCATCCCTCGGCGGACGATATCCGCATTCACGGCAGGCAATCCATGGACCAGCGTCTCCTCACCGACCTGAAAACAGCGATCCGCTCGATCCCGGATTATCCGAAGCCCGGCATCGTGTTTCGCGACATCACGACGCTGCTTGGCGATGCGCGGGCCTTCCGCCGCGCCGTGGACGAGCTGGTCCATCCCTTCGCGGGCGGGCGCGTCGACAAGGTCGCGGGCATCGAGGCGCGCGGTTTCATCCTCGGCGGAGCCATCGCCCATCAGCTCTCTTCGGGCTTCGTGCCGATCCGCAAGAAGGGCAAGCTGCCCCACGAGACGGTGCGCATCGCCTATTCGCTGGAATACGGCGTGGACGAGATGGAGATCCACACGGACGCCATCGGCCAGGACGAGCGCGTGATCCTCGTCGACGATCTCATCGCCACCGGCGGCACGGCCGTCGCCGCGACGCAGCTCCTCCGTCAGATGGGCGCGCAGATCGTGGCGGCCTGTTTCGTGATCGACCTGCCCGATCTCGGCGGCGCGAAGAAGCTGCGCGATCTCGGCGTCGAAGTGCGAAGCCTCGTGAGCTTCGAGGGGCATTGAGGAGCAACGGCGATGCCGGGCGACCGCCTGCTGGGAGCACTGGAATTCCTGCGGGAAGCGGAGCGGCTCAAGAGCACCCTGCGCAGCGGCTACACCTCGACGGGACGCCCTGAGAGCGTGGCCGAGCATACATGGCGCCTGTGCCTCATGGTGCTCGTGTTCTCGGACGAGTTCGAGAACATCGATCTCCTGCGTCTCATCAAGCTCTGCATCGTTCATGATCTCGGCGAGGCCCTGAACGGGGACATCCCGGCCGTGCTGCAGACGGGGGACATGGACAAATCCGCTCGGGAGCGGGCGGATCTCGCGGTGATCACCAGGGCGCTCGACCCGGCGAAACGCGCCGAGATCCTGGCCCTGTGGGAGGAATACGAGGCGGCCTCCTCGCCCGAGGCCATCCTGGCCAAGGGGCTCGACAAGCTGGAGACGATTCTCCAGCACAATCAGGGGCAAAACCCTGCGCGCTTCGATTATGCCTTCAATCTCGGCTACGGGCAGAAGCAGACCTCGGCGCATCCGCTCCTCGCCGAGATCCGCGCCCTGCTCGACGAGGAGACAAGGGCACGGGCGGCCTCCAAAGCTGGTTAAGGGTGCCGCTCCCAGAACACCATGCCCTCGAAGGAGAAGACCTCTTCGCCGTGCTGGTTCGTGGCGGAGTTGTGGTGGGACACCAGGCCCCAGCCGGGGCGCGAGGACGAGACGCGCTTGCCCGTCACCGTCGAGCGGTAGGTCAGGGTATCGCCCGCATAGGCGGGCTTGAGCCATTTCAGGTCCGTGAACCCCGGTGAGGGGCCGAGCCTCGCGGGCCGCGTGCCCTGGGCGAGCGCATTCGCCCGGATGCGGCCGCGATAGCCGACCATCAGCTTCATCCAGATGCTCGCCGTATGCCAGCCGGAGGCGCAGAGCCCGCCGAACAGGCTGTTCTTGGCAGCCTCCTCGTCCACATGAAAGCGTTGCGGATCGAATTGCCTGGCGAAGCGGATGATATCGTCCGGCTCGAATGTATAGGAGCCCAGCTCCTCCGCCTCGCCGATGACGAGATCCTCGAAATAGGGATTGGAGGAGATATGCGGGAGTTCCCGCTCCGGCGTGTGGTCGGGCATGGCGGAGGCCGCGGCCGCAAGGGCGCTCGGCCCCGCTCCCTTGACGGGCTCCGCGTCACGACGTCCGAACATCACCCAGTTCCTCTGCATGAACACGGTCTCGTCGGCCTGGTTCAGCATCTCGAACTGGAAGCGCACGAGGCCGATGGAGGGTCGGCTCTTCGACGGGCGGCTTTCCAGGACCGTCATGCGGGAGCGGAGCGTATCGCCCGGTCTGACGGGCTTGAGCCATTTCACCTCCTCGATGCCTGGCGCGCCCATGGAGGTGGAATCGAGGATCAGCCCATCCGCCAGCAGGCGCATGTTGATGCTGCAGGTGTGCCACCCCGAGGCGATCAATGTGCCGATGAAGCTGTCCTTGGCGGCGATCTCGTCCACATGAAAGGGCTGCGCGTCGTATTCCTGCGCGAAGGCGAGCAGTGCCTCTTTCGTCACGGTATAGGGGCCGAGCATCTGCGTGAAGCCGGGCGTGAAGTCTTCGAAAGCGTATCGGGGCATGGCTTGATATCTGTGCGGTTTGAGCGCTTCGCCAGCGTTCAGACGGCTTTAGGGGCTGAACTGTCCAGCCGCGTTGTGCGCCAGGCGGATCGGTTCAGGCAAGCGATACTTTGGGGAACAGCGCAGCACGAGCTCCGCCGCGGTGGGAATATCGGCCAGATGTCCGGGCGAGATGAACATCGGATTCTTGGCCGTGCGGGTACGCAGGGCCACGCCGATGGTCTCCTTCCGGTCGATGAGGGGGGCCGATGATCCCTTTTCCTCGCCGAGATCCTTGTAGCGCCCGCACAGCAGGGTCTTGCCGCAGCCGATGGTGGGGCGCTGCAGCCACAGGCCCATATGGCTCGCGATGCCGATGCGGCGCGGATGGGCGATGCCCATGCCGTCGAACAGGAACACGTCCGGCTCGGCTTCGAGCTTCTCGAACGCCTCCTCCAGCACCGGACCTTCGCGGAAGCTCAGCAGGCCGGGCACATAGGGAAAGGGGGTGGGACGTTGGGCGAGAACCGTCTCCACATGCGAAAAACCCGGATAGGTCACCACCACGACGGCAGCCTGGGATTGTTCGTTCTTCACGCTCACGTCGACGCCGGCCACGAGCTTGACCGCATCGAGAGCGATGGGACGGTCGGACACGACCTCCCGCCTCAGCTCCTGCTGAAGGGCAATGGCCTCGGAAGGGGAGAGGTCCCAGGAATGGCGGCGATGGAACTGCATGAAGGATGACGGGAAGGTTTCGAAGGCTCAACGCTCAAGGTGGAGGAACGATCCGCAAAAGGGCACTGATCCGGGATGCACGAAAGGTCACGCTCACGGCCAAGCCTCCGCCGCTACTGGTTTTCCCTTAGGCAATGGACCTGAATTTCCCGTGACCCCGTGCGGGTGTACCTCCGAGGCGATCCGATAAGACATCAGTCCGCGTGAAGAGGATATCATGCACACCGCAACTGCCACGAACGACTCCGTGCCACGTGAGCCGCGCACAGGAAACCCGTTCTCGCTCAAGCATGCAGTGGCGGGCCTTGCCGCTCTTGCCATGGGCGCGGTCTGGGCGCTGCCTGCGGAAGCCCATGTGAAGTGGTTCGCTCCCTACATCGTCAATGCCACGCCGCAGCCCGTCAGCGCCACGCTGACGAATGTGTGGTTCTGGACCGGCATCGGCCTCGTGCTCGCCTTCTTTCTGGCGACGCTCGTCGTCGAGCGCACAATCGTCGGGCGGGGCGTCATGGCGGGGCTCGATCGTGCCAGCGCCCCGCTCTGGAGCCGTTCCGACGACTTCATGCGCGCGGCCATCGGGGGCTTCTTCGTCGCGATCTTCGCGGTGGGGGGCATCTATCTCACGCCCGATCTGAAGACGAATTCCGAACTGATTTCCTGGGCGCAGCTTCTGATCGCGGCCTGCGTGTTCTCGCGCCGGACCATGCCGATCGCGGCCGCTGGCATCATCGCCCTCTGGGTGGTGGCGCTGCGCGAATACGATCTGTTCCACCTGCTCGACTACCTGGCGCTCGGCGTCGGCGTCGCGGCCTATCTGGTGCTGGCCTCGACCGACAATCCCAAATGGCATGCGCGCCGCTTCATGGCCCTGCGCTGGGGCATCGCGATCGCTCTCATGTGGTCGAGCCTGGAGAAGTTCGCCTATCCGGATTGGTTCTATCCCCTCGTCGAGGAGAAGCCCTTCCTGACCTTCGGCATGCCGCGGGACGTGTTCATCCCCATGGCCGGCGTCGCGGAGTTCACCCTCGGCTTCGGCCTGCTCTGGACCCCGCTGGTGCGCCGCCTGTCCGCCGCGTCTCTGCTGCTGATCTTCTTCACCGCGGTCTACCCGTTCGGACGCGTCGACCTCGTCGGCCACGCCATGATCATGGCGTCGCTCTTCCTGGTCGCCGCCGATCCCTGCCGTGAGGCCAAGGCGCTTACCGTGAAGATGCCGACCGCGCTGCCGCGCTTCGGCACCCTGGCCTCGGTGCCCGCCGGTCTCGCCGTCGCCCTCGTGGTGTTCGTCACCGGTTACTGGGGTCTGCACGACGTGTTCTATGAGGGCGGAAGAGTGGTGCATCCCACCGAGATGACCACCCACACCAGCGATGCGGAGCATCCGCACGGGCCGCAAAACGCCCACAATCACCATTAAAAAACCCGGACCGGGCCGCGCTGAGCGGCCCGGTTTGATCTTTCGCAAGGACATTTGACCGGGATGGGAGCATCTGCTCCTATCCCGTTCCTGTTGGAGAGGAGAAATCCGCTTGGCCCAGCCCACCGCCACAGGCCGCAGCATCCCCATCATCACGCCCGCCGAAGGCGTGACGGAGGAGATGATCCGTGAGCTTGTCGTCACGTTCTACGATCGTGTGCTGCGGGATGCCGAGCTCGGGCCGATCTTCCACAGGGCCCTGTCGGGCCGGTGGAGCGAGCATCTGGCGATCATGGTGGATTTCTGGTCCTCGATTGCCCTGAGGACGGCGCGCTACAGCGGCAAGCCGCAGGCAGCCCATTTCGGCCTCGATCTCACGCCCGGGCTGTTCACGCGCTGGCTCGACCTGTTCGAGACAACGGCGCGGGAGCTCATGGAGCCGGATGTGGCGGAGTTCTTCATCGTCCGTGCGCAGCGCATCGCGGAGAGCCTCCAGATCGGGCTCGGCATCGGCCCGAAGGCGCTGCGCCTTCCCTGACGCGGCGCCCGGCAGGGAAGGATCCGAGCGATCCCGAGAGGGAATGCCCCCGGGCCGGATGTCAGCGCTCCCACCACTCCAGATCGTCGGCGGCCGACTTCGGCAGCAGGGACGAGACGGCGATCATGGCAAGGCCGCAGGCGACCAGGATGGCGACGAAGAACTCGGCGCTGCCGAACCCCGGCGAAACGATCGTTGAAACGATTCTTTGAATGATGTCCTGCATCGATCCAACCTCCATGCTGGACATGAAAGCAGAAGAGTCCTGAACGAGGCGAAAAGCACCCGTTCAGGATTCCGACAGAATTGGTTCAGGTGTTGAAGCGGAAGTGCAGCACGTCGCCGTCCTGGACGACGTAGTCCTTGCCTTCCAGGCGCAGCTTGCCCGCATCGCGCGCGCCCGCCTCGCCCTTGAGCGACACGTAATCCGCATAGGCGATGGTCTCGGCCCGGATGAAGCCCTTCTCGAAATCCGTGTGGATCACGCCGGCCGCGGCCGGAGCGCGCGTGCCCTTGGTGATCGTCCAGGCGCGGGCCTCCTTCGGGCCGACCGTGAAGTAGGTGATGAGGCCGAGCAGTTCATAGCCCGCGCGGATCACGCGGTTGAGGCCGGGCTCCGCAAGGCCCACGGCGTCGAGATAATCCTTCTGGTCTCCGGCCGGCAGGACCGCGATCTCGCTCTCGATCTTGGCCGAGACGACGACCGCCTTGGCGCCTTCTTCCCTGGCGCGCTCGAAGACCTTCGCCGAGAAGGCATTGCCCTGGTCGGCGGAAGCCTCCTCCACGTTGCAGACGTAGAGAACCGGCTTGGAGGACAGGAGGCCGAGCATCTGGAACAGGCGCTCTTCCTCGGGCTTGCGCTCCACCATGCGGGCGGGCTTGCCCTCGCGCAGCAGCGGCAGGGTGCGGTTGACGAGGTCGAGCGTCTCCTTCGCCTCCTTGTCGTTGCCCTTGGCCTTCTTCTCGAGGGCCGTGACGCGCTTCTCGAGGCTGTCGAGGTCGGCCAGCATCAGCTCGGTCTCGATGGTCTCGATATCGGCGACGGGGTCGATCTTGCCCTCGACATGGGTGATGTCCGTATCCTCGAAGCAGCGCACCACATGGGCGATGGCGTCCACTTCGCGGATGTTCGCGAGGAACTGATTGCCGAGGCCCTCGCCGCGGGACGCGCCGCGCACGAGGCCGGCGATGTCCACGAAGGTGAGGCGCGTCGGGATGATCTGGGCCGAGCCCGCGATGCCCGCCAGCTGATCGAGGCGCTCGTCCGGCACTGCCACGTCGCCCACATTGGGCTCGATGGTGCAGAACGGATAGTTTGCCGCCTGCGCGGCGGCGGTCTGGGTCAGCGCGTTGAAGAGGGTGGACTTGCCCACGTTCGGAAGGCCGACGATGCCCATCTTGAAGCCCATGGCCTCACTCCTTGTCCAGGGCCGGCCCCGCGGCCGGCTTGATAAGTTGTTCGACCGGCTTTCGCCGGTCCCGTTCCTGCAATCGCCGGCGCAGGCGGCCGGCGTCGATCCTTACTTGTCGCCGGCGCGTTCTCCGGGCCGCTTCACGTCCGTCCAGCCTCTCGCCTCCATGGCGAGGTGGACCTTGTTCTGGAAGCTCCCGTCCTCGCCCTTGGCCAGAAGGGAAGCGTTGTCCGCGATGGCGCGGCACAGGTCCTCGACCCAGGGCTCCTCGCTCTTGGCGAAGTCTCCCAGCACATGGCCCTGCACGAGGGCCTTGTGGCCGGGATGGCCGATGCCGAGCCGCACGCGGCGGTAATCGTTGCCGCAATGGGCGGAAATCGAGCGCAGGCCGTTATGGCCCGCATTGCCGCCTCCGACCTTCACGCGCAGCTTGGCCGGGGGAAGGTCGAGCTCGTCGTAGAAAACCGTGATGTCGCCGAGCGGGATCTTGAAGAAGTTCTGCGCTTCTGCCACGGCCTGTCCCGACAGGTTCATGAAGGTCTGCGGCTTGATGATCAGCACTTTCTCGCCGCCGATCACCGCCTCCGCGGCTTCCGCATGGAAACGCTTCCGCCACGGGCCCGCATTGTGCGCGCGCGCGATCTCGTCCACGGCCATGAAACCGATATTGTGGCGGTTTCTGGCGTAGCGGGAGCCGGGATTACCAAGGCCGACGAAGAGGCGCATCGCAAGGTATTCTCATAAGAAACGCTCCGGCCTTGCGGTCGGAGCGTCGAAGCCGGTCAATGGGCTTGAACGCCCGATGAAGCCGATGATCAGGCGGCGGGGGTGGCTTCGGGAGCGGCAGCCGCCGGAGCCTCTTCCTCTTCCTTCAGGCCGGTCGGGGCCACGACGGTGACGAGGGTGAGGTTCTCGGTGGAGGTCGCCTTGGCGCCGTTCGGCAGCTTGACATCGTTGAGGTGGACCGAGGCGCCGATGTTCAGGCCCTCGACGGAAGCCTCGACGTAGTCCGGGATCGCGTCGGGCGCAACCTGGAGCTCAACCGAGTGCTCGACGATCTGGACCGTGCCGCCGCGCTTCACGCCGGGGCTCTTCTCCTGGCCCACCACGTGCACCGGAACCACGACCTTGATGGTCTGGCCGGCGGAAACGCGGAGGAAGTCGACGTGCATCGGGAAATCGCGCACCGGGTCGAGCTGGTAATCGCGCGGGATCGCGCGGATCGTCTGGCCATCCACGTCGATGTCGAAGATCGTCGTGAGGAAGTGACCGGCGAAGATCAGCTGCTTGGTCTGGTTGAAGTCGAGGGAAATCGCCTGGGCCGGCTGGCCGGCTCCATAGATGACGGCGGGAACTTGGCCTTGGCGACGAACGGCCCGGGCGGCCCCCTTGCCGGCCCGGTCGCGCGCCACGGCCTTGATTTGCTTTACTTCGCTCATGGTCGTGGTCCTTTGAATCGAGTTGAAAAACCGATGGCCGCCTTTGGGCGGCCATGAGGTCGGCGCCCGTGCCTCCAAGGGTGTCGAGCGGGCGCGTGGCGGCTTATAGGTGAAACCGCCCCGGAATGCAAGAAAGTCCGGTGAGAGGCTTTCCCGGAAGAGCCGGCTTCACCTGAATCCGCTTCAGTCGAACAGGCTCGAGACCGAGCTTTCCGTCGCCGTGCGGCCGATGGCTTCGCCCATGAGGGGGGCGATGCTGATGACCCGGATGTTGTGGGCCACCTTCACGGCCTCGGTGGGCATGATGGAATCGGTGATGACCAGCTCCTTGAGCCTGGAGCTGGCGATGCGGGACACGGCCCCGCCCGAGAGAACGCCATGGGTGATGTAGGCGTAGACCTCCTTCGCGCCCTTGGCCAGGAGGGCGTCGGCCGCATTGACCAGGGTGCCGCCCGAATCCACGATATCGTCCACCAGGATGCAGGACCGGCCGGCCACGTCGCCGATGATGTTCATCACCTCGGATTCGCCGGGGCGCTCGCGGCGCTTGTCGACGATGGCGAGCTGGGCGTCGATGCGCTTGGCGAGGGCACGGGCGCGCACCACGCCGCCCACATCCGGGGACACCACCATGTGGTTCCCGCCGTCCAGGCGCTCCTTGATGTCGCGCGCGAGGGTCGGGGCCGCGAACAGGTTGTCGGTCGGGATGTCGAAGAAGCCCTGGATCTGGCCGGCGTGAAGGTCCAGCGTCAGCACCCGGTCGACGCCCGCATGGGTGATGAGATTGGCCACCAGCTTGGCCGAGATCGGGGTGCGCGCGGAGGGCTTACGGTCCTGGCGGGCATAGCCGAAATAGGGGATCACCGCCGTGATGCGGCGGGCCGAGGCCCTGCGGAGCGCATCCGTGATGATCAGCAGCTCCATCAGGTGGTCGTTCGTGGGGAACGAGGTCGACTGGATGATGAACACGTCCTCGCCGCGCACGTTCTCCTGGATTTCCACGAACACTTCCATGTCCGCGAAGCGCTTCACCTGGGCCTTGGCGAGCGGAACGTTGAGATAGGCTGAGATGGCCTCGGCCAGCGGACGGTTGGAATTTCCCGCAACGAGCTTCATGCAAGCAACTTTAGCTTCGAGTGACCTGTTGAGCCCGCTGCGCGGTATCGAGACGTATGCGCGGTCAGGCGCAAGGCTCTTAGCAGCGATAGCCCCCCCTCACAATACGAGTCCGCGCCTTAAAGTGCCGCAACGGTGATTTACGGCTATGCGGTCACTGCAAGGCAACGGGACTTTCGTCGTCCAAGACCTCGGCGGTCTGGACGGATTTCGAAGTGCTCAGGAACTCGGCGATCTCGTCCATGCTGGCCTGGGCGAGCTTGGCAAGGGTTTCCTTGTCGATGGCCGAGATCGAACCGGAAGCCAGCGTGACCGAGCGCGAGCCGTCGAGCCGCTTGGCCCGGCGCTTCTGCGCGTCGAACACGTCCCAGACATAGGAAACCTTGGTTTCCCCGTCTTCCATCGCCGTTGAGAGATAACCGCGAACCCGATAGCGCGCCTCGGCGCTGGAGCCGACTAGCTCCACCTTGCGCTCGGAGGCGGCGGTCGCGAGCTCTCCGAGCAGCGCGGTCTGGACCGGGGCAGGTGCGCCGTCGATGCTTTCGACGGAAACGGGAACTCCTTCGGGCGAGCCGCCCATGAGAGAGCCCTGGCACGCCCCAAGAGCCGTCGTCATTGCCATCGTCATAGCGATTGCGGCAAGCCGCCCCCAGCATTTCGTCCCGGCCATGAAGGCTCCCGTTCTTGCTTTGTAACGGAATATTAACCGTAACGGGGGCTTCCGTCCAGGTCAGCCAAGCTTCCGCAGGCGGACGAAGAGCGCATCGAGCGCAAGGGCGAGCAGGCCCGCGGCCAGTCCCCAGAACGCGGAGCCGATGCCGTAGAGGCTCGCGCCCGAGGCGGTCACGGCCAGGGTCAGAACCGCCGGAAAGCGCTTGCTCTCCTCGGACAGGGCGGAGCCCAGCGCGCCCGCGAAGGCGCCCATGAGGGCGAGGCCCGCGACGGTCTTGATGAGCTCCGGCGGCAGGGCCGCGATCAGGCCGATGAGGGCCGCGCTGAAGGCCGCGAATGCCAGATAGCTCAAGGTATAGAACGGCCCGACCATCCAGCGCTTCCCCGGATCGGGATGGGTGTCCGGCCCCGTGCAGATGGCGGCCGAGATCGCCGCCAGGTTACTCGTATGGGCTCCGAACAGGGCCGTGATCATGGACGCAAGCCCCGTCACGGCGAGGATCGGCCGTGTCGGAGGCGTATAGCCGGAGGCGCGCAGCACGGCGAAGCCCGGCAGGTTCTGGGAGGCCATCGTCACCAGGAACAGGGGCAGGCCGAGGCCGACGAGGGCGGCGGGCTCGAAGGCAGGCGCGATGAAGGTCAGGGACGAAAGGCTGAGATCGGACGAGAGCGGGTGCGCCAGCCCGCTGCCGAAGGACGTGGCCAAGCCCACGAAGAGCACGGCCAGCACGGCGAGGGCGGGATTGAACAGCCGGACCACGAGGAACAGGCCGACCAGGGGCAGAACGAGGCCCGGCGCGCCCTGGGCGCTCTCGAAAACGGCCATCACGAAGCGGATCAGGACCCCCGCGAGCATGGCGGCGGCGATGGAGGTCGGGATCTTCTCGATCAGCCGGCCGAAGGGCTTGACGAAGGCCGCCAGGAGGATGAGGAAGCCGGTCAGCAGGAAGCAGCCGACCGCCGCATGGATGGAAATGCCGCTGGAGGCCGCGATCAGCGCGGCGCCGGGCGTCGACCACGCGGTGACCACCGGCATGCGGTAGCGGACGCTCAGGAAGCCGCTCGTGGCGGCCATGGACAGGCAGAGGGCCGCGACCCATGAGGAGGTCTGCGCCGCATCCGCTCCCACGGCCTGGGCGGCCGCGATGATGATGGCGATCGTGCTGCCGAAGCCCACAAGGGCCGCGACGACGGCGGATGTGATGATCGACAGGCGCATGCCGGGCTCCGTTACGACAGGCTTTGCCGTTTAGCCGGAATGGTCCGCCCGCGCCAGTTCGCCGTTGGACGGGGAGGACCCGAAAATGCCCGCTTGTGACGCCGCTGCCTTGCCGCACTTTTCTCGGGAGCTGCCAGCGCTTAAATCTCCCCCATGAGTCGCAACACCAATAACGACGTTCCGCCGGATATCCTGGACAACGAGGAGGACGATGACAGCGTAGCCGTGGAAAGCGGCTCGGATGTCGAGTTCGACCTGGAGGCGAATCCCAGCTCCGTCCAGCGGGGCACGGAGGTCATCCGCCGCTTCTGGACGACGTTGCCCAACGCGCCCGGCGTCTACCGCATGCTCGATGGGAAGGGCGACGTGCTCTACGTGGGCAAGGCGAAGAGCCTGAAGAACCGCGTCGGCTCCTATGCGCGCGGGCAGGCACATTCCAACCGCATCGCCCGCATGATCGGCGAGACCTCCTCGATGGAGTTCGTCACCACCGCGACCGAGACGGAGGCGCTGCTGCTCGAGGCGAACCTCATCAAGCAGCTCAAGCCCCGCTACAACGTGCTCCTGCGGGACGACAAGTCTCTGCCCTATATCCTGCTCACCGCCGACCACGCGGCCCCGCAGCTCGTGAAGCATCGCGGCGCGCGCAAGCGCAAGGGCGACTATTACGGCCCCTTCGCCAGCGTATGGGCGGTCAACCGCACCATCAACGCCCTGCAGCGCGCCTTCCTCCTGCGCTCGTGCAACGACAGCTATTTCGAGAACCGCACGCGGCCTTGCCTGCTGTTCCAGATCAAGCGCTGCTCGGGGCCGTGCACCAACGAGATCCCGCCCGAGGAATACGCTTCGCTCGTGAACGAGGCGCGCGCCTTCCTGTCAGGCAAGTCGAACGCCGTGAAGCAGCGCATCACCGAGGAGATGCAGCAGGCGGCTGAGGAGCTCGAGTTCGAGCGGGCGGCGCGCTGCCGCGACAGGCTTGCGGCACTCTCCGCGATCCAGGGGGTGCAGGGCATCAACACGCAATCGGTGGAAGAGGCCGACGTCTTCGCGCTCGACGAGCAGGCGGGGCAGTTCTGCGTGGAGGTGTTCTTTTTCCGCAACTGGCAGAACTGGGGCAATCGCGCGTATTTCCCGAAGGCCGACAAGTCCATGACGCCCGACGAGGTGCTGGGCTCCTTCCTGGCGCAGTTCTATGACGACAAGCCCGCCCCGCGCCTGATCCTCTTGTCCCACGAGATCGAGGATGCGGAGCTGATGGCGGCTGCGCTCTCGACGAAGAGCGAGGCGCGCGTGGAAATTCACGCGCCGCAGCGCGGCGAGCGCCGCCAGCTCATCGAGTATGTCCTGCGCAACGCCAAGGAGGCGCTCGGCAGACGCTTGGCCGACACGGCCTCGCAGCAGAAGCTCCTCGTTTCGCTGGGCCAGGCCTTCGGCATGAGCAAGGCGCCCAAACGCGTGGAGATCTACGACAATTCCCACATCATGGGCACCAACGCGGTGGGCGCCATGGTGGTCGCCGGCGCGAACGGCTTCATGAAGCAGCACTACCGCACCTTCAACATGAAGTCGGACGACTTCAAGCCCGGCGACGATTACGGCATGATGCGCGAGATGCTGCAGCGGCGCTTCGCGCGGCTCGTGAAGGAGGAGCCGAGAGAGCAGGAGGCCGACAGGCCGTCCGATCCGGATGACGCATTCCCCGCCTGGCCCGACCTCGTCCTCATCGATGGCGGCAAGGGGCAACTCGAAGCCGCCCGCCAGGCTCTGGCGGAGGTCGGCGTGGCCGAAGACGACGTGACCCTCGTGGGCATCGCCAAGGGGCGCGACCGTGACGCGGGGCGGGAAACCTTCTTCAAGGTGGGCCAGCCCCCGTTCAAGATGCCGCCGCGCGACCCGGCCCTCTACTTCGTGCAGCGCCTGCGCGACGAGGCGCACCGCTTCGCCATCGGCACGCATCGGGCCAAGCGCAAGCGCGAGATGGTCAAGAACCCGCTCGACGAGATTCCCGGAATCGGGCCCACTCGCAAACGGGCGCTGCTGCACCATTTCGGAACGGTGAAGGCGATCCAGCGCGCCGCTCTGGAGGACCTGATGAAGGCTCCCGGCGTGAATGCCGCCACCGCCCGCGCGGTGTACGACTTCTTCCATGAGCGGGGGTAAGGGCTTCCCGTAACGGCAATGTGGGCAGTCTCGCGGTTGACGGAACGAGCCGAGACATGCTTCCTGCCTAACCTATGAGCACTGCACGTACTATGCGCCGGTCCAAGGCCTTCAATTTCGCCAATCTGTTGACCTACGGCCGGCTCGTGGCCGTGCCGGCCGTCGTCGGCCTGATGTTCTGGCCCGAGGACCACTGGTCGCGCTGGTTCGCGCTCGCGGTTTTCGCCCTGGCGGCGATCACCGATTATTTCGACGGCTACATCGCCCGCGCCTTCTCGCAGCAATCCGCCCTGGGCCGCATGCTCGACCCGATCGCCGACAAGCTCCTGGTCGCCGCCTGCCTGCTCATGCTGGTCGCCGACCGGACGATCCAGAGCTGGGACATCTGGGCGGCTCTCGTCATTCTCTGCCGCGAGATCCTGGTGTCGGGCCTGCGCGAGTTCCTGGCCGAGCTGAAGGTGGGCGTGCCGGTGAGCCGGGTCGCCAAGTGGAAGACCACGTTCCAGCTCCTCTCCCTCGGCTTCCTGATCGCGGGGCCGGCGGGCGAGACGGTGCTGCCCGGCAACATCATGATCGGGCGCGTTCTCCTGTGGGTCTCGGCCCTGCTCACGCTTTATACGGGATGGGACTATTTCCGGACGGGCATCAAGCATGTCGTCGACGAGGGCTGAGCGATGAAGCTCGTTTATTTCGCCTGGGTGCGGGAGCGGATCGGCAGGGCGGACGAGAATGTCGACCTGCCCGAGGGGCTCGTCACGGTCGCCGATCTCGTTCGCTGGCTCAAGACCCGGGGCGAGGAATACGAATATGCCTTCGAGAACGAGGCCGTCGTCCGCGCCGCGATCGACCATGAGCACGTCAAGCCGGAGGCGCCGATCGCGGGGGCGCGGGAGATCGCCTTCTTTCCGCCCATGACCGGCGGATAGGCCCGGGGCAGCCTGTCATGGCCACCATCCGAATCCAGGCCGAGCCCTTCGACGCCGCCGCCGAGACGGCGGCTCTGGCGGCCGGGCGCGGCGATGTCGGCGCGACGGTCGCCTTCACGGGCTTCTGCCGGGACGAGGGCGGCAGGCTTTCCGCCCTGGAGCTCGAGCATTACCCCGGCATGGCGGAGGCCGAAATCGCCCGCATTGCCGCCGCGGCCGAGGTCCGCTGGCCTCTCCTGGGGCTCACGGTCATCCACCGCTTCGGCCTGATCCGTCCTGGGGAGCCCATCGTGCTCGTGCTGGCGGCGAGCGCCCATCGCCAGGCGGCCTTCGAGGCGGCCGAGTTCATGATGGATTACCTGAAGACCTCCGCCCCGTTCTGGAAGCGCGAGCATTTACGGGACGGCACCACCGGCTCCTGGGTCGAGGCGAAGGGCAGTGACGATGCCGCAACGGGGCGGTGGGCCTGAGCGGTTTGGTGCTTGACCTGTCGAGCCGGGAGGAGGAGCATTCCGGTGACGACGAGCGGAGGCGCTCATGCCCAACGTCTTGATCTTTCTCGCGCTCCTGACCGGCACGCCGGCGAATGCCCAGCAGGCCCAAGCCCCCGGCCATAACCCTCTCGACTGCTATTGCCGTGCCGAAGGAAGGACCTTCGCCCAAGGTGAAACCATCTGCCTGAAAACGTCCGAGGGCCCACGGCTCGCGCAATGCCAGATGGCGGTCAACGTGATGTCCTGGAGCATCACGTCCAAGCCATGTCCCGAGGCGTGAAAACGCCATCGGAAGCGGCATTGCTGAACAGGAATGGAATTCGGTTCCCTCAGCCCGCGAAGGCTGATGGCGGCGTCAGAGAACGCCTGCGACGGTCGCGCAGATGAAAGAGAAGGAAAGACAGGCCGCGGCGATGTTGAGCTTGCCGGCCCAATCGAATTTCGTTGCCATGCCCATGACAGACTCCCTGTCTGAATAGAGGGGGAGCTTACCAGGATAGGGCCCTTCTGAAAAGGGCCGGAGGGAGAGGGCAAGAGCCCGTACCATCCCGCGAAATGGTTAACAATCCGTTAACTCGTTGACTTTGCTGGGTGGCGGCGCGCCTCGAATGCGCAAAAAATTTCACCCCCGTCGGAGCGGCCTGCCGGCCTTGATCGGGCAGGCGAGCCGTTGACCGGATGTTTACCCGGCCCGGAATAGGCTCCGCCCATGCGTCATGGCTTTGTTGCGTTTGGTGCCCTAGCGCTCATTGGGCTCGGTTTGACCGGTTGCGGGTTGTTTCGGTTCGAGCAGCGCGAGCCCTGGCGCGCGCAGGCCGAGGAGGCCTGCCTGGCGCAGCGCCTCGTGCAGCCCTCGGCCTATGTGGCTCTCTCGTCCAAGATCGATGGTCCCGGCGTCTGCGGCATGGATCATCCCTTCAAGGTTGCCGCCTTCAGCAATGGCGAGGTGGGCCTGAAATCCAAGGTGACCCTGGCCTGTCCGATCATCCCCCGCATCGACGCCTGGCTCGACGAGATCGTCAAGCCCGCCGCCGTCCTGTATTTCGGCGTTCCGGTGGTCGACCTGAAGGCCGGCTCCTATTCCTGCCGCCCGCGCAACAACCAGCGGGGCGCCAAGCTTTCAGAGCATTCCTTCGGCAATGCCCTCGACGTGATGGCCTTCGTCCTGGCCGACGGACGCCAGATCGTGGTCGAGAAGGGCTGGAGAGGCGATCCTGCGGAGCAGGACTTCCTGCGCGAGGCCTTCGTAGGCGCCTGCCGCTATTTCACGACGGTCCTGGCCCCGGGATCCGACCCTCATCACTACAATCATATCCATATCGACCTGGCGCGGCACGATCCCCGCGGCGAGCGCCGCATCTGCAAGCCCATCATCAAGTTCACGCCGCGAATTGACCCGGAACAGAGCCGCCAGATCCTTTCGAGCGCGAGCCAACAGGGTGATGTACCGACCTCGGAACTGGAGCAGGACCTGCCGGAGGAGAGCGCCGCTGCGGGCTATGCCCCGGCTTCGCCCATGGGCGCTTCCATGGCGGCGCCCATGATCTCCGCTCCCGTGCCGCCGCCGGTGCAGCGCTCCTCGGGAAATGCGGGCCTCGATGTCTATACGCCTCCACCGCCTCCTGGATACGCCGGATACTCGGCGCAGCAGAACGGCCGGCAGCCCCAGCAGACCTATGCGCCGCCGAGGCCCACCCGACCTTCCGCAGGGCAGCCCCTGGTGCTGAACGGACACGCCGCCTATTAAACCGCAAGCGGAGCCTTGACCTTCTCGGCGGCCGCCCACATGGTCGTTGTTATAAAATCTATGACTTCTGGAGCAGTGGAAATGAAGTGGCTGGCGGCTCTTATCTCTTGCCTCCTGTTGAGTGCGCCCGCGCTCTCGCGCGAGATAACCCCGGCTGAGCGGCGGGAGAGGTCTCACGAGCTTTCGTTGAGGGGATACAACGCCAATCTGCCGGCCTGCGCCGATCCGGCGGTGCTTGGCAACATCGCCTCGCGGTTCGAGACCACGGAGCGCCGTTTCTGGAACTCCGATCTCAAGATCCTGGCTTTCGAGCGGGTCGAACAGGTTGCGTGGCGTCCTTGGGGGCTCGACTACATCCCCCGCCGCTACTGCACCGGCACGGCTGTCGTGTCCGACGGCTACAGGCACAAGGTGAACTTCTCGATCCGCGAGGATCTCGGCTTCATTGGAATAGGCTGGGGGACCGATGCCTGCGTCGATGGCTTCGACCGCCATTATGCCTACGCTCCCCATTGCAAGCAGGCGGCGCCTTGATCCTGAGGCGCTGCGTCGCCCTTGCGGGCGCCTTTCTTCTGTTTGTCCTCCCTTGCGCGGCACAGGCGCCGCGCGAGGTGAGGGGAGCCCCCATGGGGCAGTTCGATTTCTATGTGCTCGCCCTGTCCTGGTCGCCCGGCTATTGCGAGGCCAGCGGACGGAAAAGCCGGCAATGCGATAGCGGAAGCGGCCTCGGTTTCGTCGTGCATGGATTGTGGCCTCAGATGGAGCAGGGCTATCCCAGCTTCTGCGAGCCGGGCGGGCGCTTCGTCCCCAGCATGGCCATCCGGGAGATCTCGGGTCTCTTTCCTGATGACAATCTTGCGCGCTACCAGTGGCGCAAGCACGGGAGCTGCTCGGGCGAGAGCCCCAGCGGCTATTTCAGGGCCGTTCGGCGGGCCCGGGACCTGGTGCGCATCCCTGACAGCTTCAAGGCCCTGAACGACCGCTCGAGGGTCCTCCCGAGCGAGATCGAGCGGGCCTTCATGAGCGTGAATCCTGGGCTGCGCCCCGACATGATCTCGGTTTCCTGCGGCCGTCGCATCCTTCAGGAAGTCCGGATCTGCCTCGACAAGGATCTTCGCGGCTTTCGCCAATGCCCGGAGGTCGACCGGGACGGCTGCCGCGCGGGCGAAATCGCAGTCCCGTCCGTCCGCTGAGACGTCGGGCGAGAGCCGACTTCCCGCACGAAGCGCATCCCTTTTTCGCCGGAACGACGCGCGAGGACTTGAGGAATGAATTACCGACACGCCTTCCACGCGGGCAATTTCGCCGATGTCATGAAACATGCCCTTCTGGTGCGGATACTCGGCTACCTCCAGCGCAAGGAGACTCCCCTGAGGGTCATCGATACCCATGCCGGGATCGGGCTCTACGACCTGAGGGCGGACGAGGCCGAACGGACGGGTGAATGGGTCGAGGGCATCGGCCGCCTTGCCGAGCCTTTCCCGGCGGAGGTCGAGGCAATCCTCGCGCCCTACCGCAAAGTGATCGCGGATGTGCGCGCCCGCCATGGGGAAAGCATCTATCCGGGCTCCCCCGGCATCGTGCGCGAATTGCTCCGGCGCCAGGATCGCGGCGTGTTCGTCGAGCTGCATCCCGCCGATCACGAGGTGCTGAACGAAGCCTTCAATGCGGTGTCGAACCTCAAGGTGATGCATCTCGATGGATGGACGGCGCTTCACGCCCTCATTCCGCCGAAGGAGAAGCGCGGGGTCGTGCTGATCGATCCGCCTTATGAAAAAACCGGCGAGCTTGAGCGGCTCGGAGCCGAGCTTCTGGCGGCTCTCAGGAAATGGCCGACCGGCGTCTATGCGGGATGGTATCCCATCAAGGATGTGGCCACGGTCGATGCGGTGGCCGCGAGGCTCGATGCCGAGAGCCCGCGTCCAGGGCTTCGGCTCGAGCTCTATGTGGACGATCCGGGCGATCCGTCCCGTCTCAATGGCAGCGGGCTCTTCGTGCTCAATCCGCCCTGGTCGCTGAAGGACGAGGCGGAAACCCTTCTACCGGCCCTCGCGGAGCGCCTCTCGCGCAGCGGCTATGGGGCCTATCGCTGTGAAGCCTTCGGTCCTCCTGCCTAAGGCGGATTGCCGCCCTCTTCGGGAAGGTCCATGAAGACAGCCGTCATCAGGCGCTCATCTCAACAGGACTTCATCCATGCTCGTGCTTCGCTCCTCCGCCGCATCCCCTTTCGGCCGCAAGGTCAAGATCGCCGCGTCTCTCCTCGGCCTCATGGACCGCATCCAGATCGTCGATGCGGATACGATGAATCCCGAGGACAACATTCGGCAGCAGAACCCATTGGGAAAGATCCCCGCGCTGGTGCTGGAAAACGGAGAGGCGCTCTATGATTCACGCGTGATCGTGGAATACCTCGATTTCCTGGCCGGGGGCGGGCGCATCTTCCCCGCAGGCGAGGCTCGCTTCATGGCCCTGCGGGAGCTGGCGCTCGCCGACGGTATCACGGATGCCGCGCTGCTGCAGGTCTATGAGGGTCGTTTCCGTCCGGAAGACAGGCACGAGCCCAAATGGGTCAACCATCAGGCGGGCAAGGTGGAGCGCGGGCTGGCCTATGCGGAGGCGCATCTCTCCACGCCTGCGGCCGATCTGCATATCGGCCATATCGCCCTGGCCTGTGCGCTCGGCTACCTCGACCTGCGGTTCGCGGGCCGCTGGCGGGAGACGCATCCGAAGCTCGTGGCCTGGCTCGCAGATTTCGAGGCCCGCGTTCCGGCCTTCGCCAAGACGAAGGTCGCTTCGTAAGGCACACGAAAAAAGGCCCGGGAAAACCCGGGCCTTTTCTGTCGCGGATGCGACGGGTCTTAGTAGGTGCCGAAGCGGAAGTTCAGACCAGCGCGAACCACACCGAAATCGGTGTCGCCGGTGCTGAACGAGCCACCGACTCCCGGAACCGTGAAGTCGTCGCTGTCCAGGTTCACGTACAGACCTTCGAGCTTGGCCGAGAGGTTGTCGGTGAAGGCGTATTCGAGACCGCCGCCGACCACCCAGCCATTGCGGTTGTCCGTGAAGGCCCAGCCGCCGGTGGCGTAGATGAGGGCGCGGTCGAAGGCCACACCGGCGCGAGCGCGCACCGTGCCGAACCAATCCGACGAATCGGTGGTGTACAGGCCGCCGCCAACACCCGTGAAGTCATAGGTGGTGCTGCCGAAGTCGGCCCACTGCAGGTCGCCTTCCACGCCGACCACGAAGGAGCCGATCTGGTAGTTGTAGCCGATCTGAGCGCCGCCGATGAAGCTGGCGTCGTCATCGCTGTCGCTGAAGATCGTCGTGGTGGGATCGAACACGATGTCGTCATCGCCGTTGTTGAAGCCCACACCGGCGTTCACACCGACGTAGAAGCCCGTCCAGGTGAAGATCGGGGCAGCGGCCACGATCGGAGCCGGGGGAGCGGCGCGCACGGGCAGGTCCGCAGCCGAAGCGGCACCGGCGAAGCCGAAGAGAGCGACGCTAGCGAGAAGAATCTTCTTCATAGTTTCTCTTTCCTTATCGATGTCATACTCCGCGCGGTCCAAGAGCTTCCTGGCTCGAGCGGGGCACTATCCGTTTATAGAGCGACAACCGGACGAGGGCTGTGACATGACAACCACAACACCCGAAAGGCACTGTGGCAGCAATGTGGCGTTGTAAACTGAGTTTCCCCTTATGGCCTCGCTGGACTCCACAACGCAAAACTCGGCTGTAAGTTCACGGCCACCGGCAAAAAATGTCATTTTCTTGGCGATGCCTTAATTGGCGCTACGTGCTACCATTTCAAGGGAGTAAAGAATGATTAAGAATGCGCTCGTCACCGGCGGAGCGAAGAGAATCGGCCGGAGCATCGCCGAGCGTCTCGCGCGGGAGGGTTACGGCATTGCCATCCATTGCCGCCGGTCCACGAGTGCGGCGGAAGAGGTGGTGTCGCGGATCGAGGCGTCGGGCGGACGGGCCGCCGTGGTGCGCGCCGATCTTGCCGATGCTTCGGCGGTCGGTCGTCTGGTCGACGAGGCCGCGAAGGCGCTGGGCGATCCGCTGACGCTCCTCGTCAACAACGCGTCGGAATTCGAGCCGGACGAGGTCGAGAGCCTCTCGCAGGAGCGCTGGGACCGGCATTTCGCCGTGAACCTGCGCGCACCCGCTTTCCTGGCGCGCGACTTCGCACGCCAGCTGCCGCCCGACCAGGAGGGCTCCATCGTCAATATCGTGGATCAGCGCGTCTGGAAGCTCACGCCGCAATTCTTCTCGTACACTCTGACGAAGGCCGCTCTGTTCACCGCCACGCAGACCATGGCCCAGGCGCTCGCGCCGCGCATCCGCGTGAACGCCATCGGTCCCGGCCCCACATTGGCGAACGAGCGCCAGGGGGACGAGGATTTCGGCAAGCAGGCCCGCGCGGTGCTTCTCGGGCATGGCGGCACGCCGGAGGAGATCGCGGAGGCGGTGGTCTATCTCGCAGGCGCGCGCAGCGTCACGGGCCAGATGATCGCCGTCGACGGCGGCCAGCATCTGGCCTGGGAAACTCCGGACGTCGCCGGCATCAAGGAGTGAGCGTGATCGCCGAGATCAGGCGGCCGTAATCGGGCTCCCCGCGGTGGGTGGTGCGGCGATAGCTGAAGAAGCGCGCCTCATCGGAATAGGTGCACAAGCCCAGATCGGTGAAGCTGCCGACGCCGGCCGCGTTCAGGCGCGCGCCGATGAAGCCGGGCAGGTTGAACATGGCGTGATCCGGCTTGTCCGAGGGCCGGAAGAAATGCTCGCATCCGGGCGCCTCCTCGGCAAAGCGCCGGACGAATTCCGGCCCGACCTCGTAGGCCGCCTGGCTGATCGTGGGGCCGAGCACCGCCACGATCCGGCTGCGCTCCGCCCCCAGGCGCTCCATGGCCTGAAGCGTGGCTTCGAGGACGCCCGTGACCGCGCCGCGCCAGCCCGCATGGGCCGCCCCGATGACGCCGCTCTCCGCGTCCGCGAACAGCACCGGGCCGCAATCCGCCGTGGTGATGGCGAGCGCGAGGCCGGGCGTCCTGGTGACCATGGCGTCCGCCTTCGGACGCTCGGCCCCCCAGGGGCCTTCCACGAGAACCGCATCGGGCGAATGGACCTGGTACACGCCGATCAGCGCATCCGGCGCGACATCCAGGGCCGCGGCCATCCGCCGCCGGTTCTCCTTCACCCGCTCCGGCTCGTCCGAGGAGCCGATTCCCCCGTTGAGGGAGGCGTAGATGCCCTCCGAGACGCCACCCTGACGCGTGAAGAAGGCGTGGCGGATCTTGGGCAGGGAGGAGAGGGCTGGGGCCTGGATGTACATGGAGCGCGAACTTCAGGGGGATGAAAGGGGAGGCAGTCCGGGAACGGCTTCGAGATCCTTATGGGTAACGGCCAAAACCTTAAAGAGGTCTCCCATGCCTTTGTCCCCCCGCTCCGTCAGGCGCGAAAGCGCGGCGTCGATATCGGTGCATTGAGCCGGTGTGGCCCGCGCCTTGAGGGAGGAGGCGCGCGCCTCGATCCCAAGGGCCCGCAGAAAGTCCCCTTGCGTGCCCGGGCTGTGGGCTCGAACCCCCTGGTCCGAGGCGGCCTGGGCGAGGCGGTGGAAATCCACATGGGTCGTCAGATCGGCTTCGCCCGGCTCCTCCAGGGGGTCGACATAGGCGTGCCGTCTGAGCGCCTGCAGCGTGTCGCCGAAGGCGGGGCCCCAATAGCCGTAATCGACCACCAGGGCGGCGCCGGTGTGGCGGGCGAGCCTGCCGGAAAGTTCCCGCATGATGTCGATGGACAGGGCAGGCCATTCGAGCACGTCCCCGATCCGCAGCGGCTTGCCGAGGGACGGCTCGGCCTCGGCGCGCAGGCCGAAGATCAGGTGCTCGCCTTCGAGCCCGACGAGGCGCTCGCACCAGCCCCGGTCCGTGGCGACGAACTGGCGCATGGGCAGCGCGTCGAAGAACTCGTTGGCGATGAGGAGCAACGGGCCCTCGGGCACATCCTCCAGCCGGTCGTGCCATTGGATGGGATATCCGGATGGAGCGAGCGTCGCCTGCTGCCGCTGTCGCAGGACAGGGCTCGTTTCCACGAGATGGACCTGCGCGGCCTGTCCGAAATCCGGCAGCAACCTCGTCGCGCGCAGGAGGTCCGCCATCAATGTGCCGCGTCCCGGCCCCAGCTCCACGAGATGAACGGGGGCAGGGCGGCCCATGGCGTTCCAGACTTCCAGCATCCAGAGGCCGGCGAGCTCTCCGAACATCTGGCTGATCTCGGGAGCCGTGGTGAAGTCGCCGCCCGCGCCCAGGGGGTCGCGGGTGGCGTAATAGTGCCGCAGGCACAGGCTCATGTAGCGCTCGACCGTGATCGGCCCTTCGAGGGCGATCAGCTCGCGCACATGGTGCCCGAGGGACGTCATGCGGCCTCGACGGCCTTCGCGGGGCGCGTGTAGCCCCGCAGAGCGATGGCGATGAAGATCACGCCGACAAGCGCCATCGGCACCGAGAGCAGCATGCCCATGGTGATGCCGCCTCCCAGGCCCTGCACCGACGAGCCGAAGAGGAAGCCGAGCTGCGCGTCGGGCTCGCGGAAGAACTCGCAGACGATCCGGGCGATCGCGTAGCCCAGCACGAAGATGCCGCCGAGAAGCCCCGGGCGCCTGAAGCCGAAGAGGCGCGCGGCCGCCGCCATGATGGCGAACAGCACCAGCCCCTCGCCGAAGGCCTCATAGAGCTGACTCGGGTGGCGGGGCTCCGGTCCCGCATGAGGGAACACGACCGCATAGGGGAAATCGGGGGCTGGGCGGCCCCACAATTCGCCATTGATGAAGTTGGCGATGCGCCCGAAGAACAGGCCGATGGGCGTCACCACGGCCGCCATGTCGAGGAGCGCGAGCGCATTGAGGCCGCGCGAGCGGGCGAAGAGGACGAGAGCCAGGGCCGCGCCCAGGAAGCCGCCGTGGAACGACATCCCGCCATGCCAGACGGCGAGGGCTTCGAGCGGGTTCTGCAGGTAGGCGCTCAGATTGTAGAAGAGCACGTAGCCCGTGCGCCCGCCCAGGACGACGCCGAGCGCCACCCAGACGATGAGATCGTCGATGTCGATGGGCTTCGGCTGGCGTAAGGGCCCCCAGAGCTCCGCCTTGGCCGCAAGCCGCCTGGCGTAGAACCAGCCGCCGAGGAGGCCCGCCACATAGGCGAGCGCATACCAGCGGATCGCGAAGGGTCCGATGCTGAAGGCCACGGGGTCGATGTTGGGGAATGACAGAGGCATGGCAGGCCTTGAATGAATGCGTCGTCCATTGGACCGGGTGGGGACGGATCGTCAACCCTGTTGCAGTTTCGGGCAAATGCGCCCACATCTTCCCTTCCCGGGCTTTCAACCCTCTCAAATGGTGTGGACTTTCGATCATGACCCAATCCTCCAACCGGATCTTCGACGACCTCGCCCGTCTGGCGACCGATGCCGCAGGCGCGGCGCAGGGCGTCAGGCGCGAGGTCGAAGCCGTGGTCCGCAGCCAGTTCGAGCGCCTGATCAAGGATATGGACGTCGCCACCCGCGAGGAGGTCGAGGTTCTGCGCGAGATGGTGCTGGCCGCCCGCGCCGAGAACGAGCGCCTGGAGGCCCGCCTGAAGGTCCTGGAAGAAAAGCTCGCCTCTTCGGGGACGGCCGGCTCTCCTGCCCCCTAAGCCCTTTGAGGTAGGTGCTCTGCTTCAGGCGCATCCCTCCTGCTGTGGACAGGGCCTGAACGCGCATTGTGAGCAAGGGCAAAATCTAAGACTGTGATTCATGCGCTGATTCGGGCATGACGTGGCAAGAATCTCGATTGCTTCTACGTATTCGAGAGGCTCTTTTCAAATATTGCTCGAATTTACGAAATGATATTGCCTGATTATGTTTACCATGATGCAGGCAAATAAGACTTTTTGGATCGACATGTCTCAGCATCACATCGAAATTGATCGCCTGGAGCATCCTCTTGACGTTGTCGAGAGGTTGGCTTCTCTGCGTCACTGGATTTTCGATCGTGCGGAGGCTGACGAAATGTCGGTCTCCGTTGCCGGGCGCTGGGCCGATTACGATATCGCCTTCACCTGGATCGAGGACGTGGAAGCCCTGCACGTGGCCTGCGCCTTCGACCTGAAGGTGCCCGAGCGACGGCGCCAGGACGTTCTCCAGCTCATCTCCTACATCAACGAGCAGCTCTGGGTCGGCCATTTCGACCTGTGGAGCACGGAGAACGTGGTGATGTTCCGTCATTCCCTGCTCCTGGCAGGCGGCGCGGACCCGACACAGGGCCAGTGCGAGACCATGCTGCGCGTGGCCGTGGAGGCGTGCGAGCGCTATTTCCAGGCGTTCCAGTTCGTGATCTGGGCCGGCAAGTCGGGGCGCGAGGCGCTCGACAGCGTTTTGTTCGAGACCGAGGGCGAGGCCTGACGTTCAGGCCCGAGACCAGCCTCGACAGGGCAGGGCCGCTTATGGATAGTAGCGGCCTTCGCTTCACTCACCTGCCGGAAGATTCCCCATGTCCATTCATCCTGATCGCTTGCCCTCGTCACTCGTTCTCGTCGGCGCCGGCAAGATGGGCGGCTCCATGCTGGAGGGCTGGCTCAAGGTGGGGGTCGATCCCGCGGGCGTGACGGTCGTCGATCCTCGCCCGTCGGAGGACATGGCGCGGCTCTGCGCCGGGAAGGGCATCGCGCTCAATCCCGCCGGTGTCTCCGCGCCCGAGGTCCTCGTGCTCGCCATCAAGCCGCAGATGCTGGACGATGCGGCGCCTGCCTTGAACACGTATCTCGGCCCCCAGACGCTCATCATCTCCATCCTCGCGGGCAAGACCATCGGTGACCTGAAGGGCAGGCTCCCGGCCGCCTCCGCGGTCGTGCGCGCCATGCCGAACCTGCCCGCGAGCATCGGCCGCGGCGCGACCGGCGCTGCCGCCAATGCGGCGGTTTCGGAGAAGCAGCGCGCGACGGCCGATGCGCTTCTGTCCAGCAACGGCATCGTCGAGTGGCTGCCGTCCGAGGATCTCATCGATGCGGTGACGGCCGTCTCAGGCTCGGGGCCGGCTTATGTGTTCCATCTCGTCGAGTGCCTGGCGGAGGCGGGCGCCGCCGCCGGGTTGCCTCCCGAACTCGCGGAGCGTCTCGCGCGGGCCACCGTGACCGGCGCGGGCGAGCTCCTGTTCCGGAGCGATCTGCCGCCTGCGACCCTGCGCCAGAACGTGACCTCGCCGGGCGGCACCACGGCGGCGGCGCTCGAGGTTCTCATGCGCGATCCGGGCGGTCTCAAGGGCCTCATGCGCGAGGCCGTGGCTGCGGCCAAGCGCCGTGCGGAGGAACTGGCGGGCTGACAGACGGGCCGATGCGCCTAGATCAATCGGGCGGATCGCATGTTCAGGAGAATGCCATGACGGTGGAATCCCCGGTCGACAAACGGAAGGCCATCATCGACGCTCTGATGGAGCTCGCGGCCGAGCGGGCCTGGAACGAGATCGAGATCAACGACATCGCGCGGGCTGCGGGCGTTTCTCTCGCGGAGTTCCGAGACCTCTTCCCATCGAAGGGCGCGGTGCTCGGCGGCCTCGCGCGCCGGATCGACCGGATCGTCCTGGACGAAACGACGGACGATCTCGCCGGAGAGCCTGCGCGGGAGCGCATCTTCGATGTGCTCATGCGCCGCTTCGATGCGCTGGAGCCCTACAAGCCGGCGCTCCGGCGGATCTTCCGCGAGCTTCAATTCGATCCGGTCTCCTGGGCGGCCCTGCATCAGGTCGCCGTCAACTCCATGCGCTTCATGCTGGCGGCCGCCGGCATCGGCACGGAAGGGCATCTCGGCACGCTCAAACTTCAGGGTGCCGTGCTCGTCTATTCCAACACCATGCGCGCATGGCTCGCTGACGAAGATCCGGCGCTCGCCAAAACCATGGCGCGTCTCGATCGCGAATTGCGGCGCGGGGAGCGTGTGCTCGAAGGCGCGGAGGATCTGCGCCGCCTGACCGCACCGTTCCGCGCCTTCGGGCGAGCCCTGAGGGAGGGCCGCCGCTCCACGCGGCGGGAAAGACGTGAAACCGATGGGGGCGATGCGGACAATCCCGCGGCCGCTATCTGACAAGCACGAGGGGGTACAATGGACCAGGCGCAATCGCTGACGCCGACAATCACGTTCGACGATTTCCTGAAGGTCGACATCCGCGTCGGCCGCATCGTCGCGGCCGAGCCGTTTCCTCAGGCCCGCAAGCCGGCCTTCAAGCTCACCATCGATTTCGGCCCGGAGATCGGCACCAAGCGCTCGTCCGCGCAGATCACCGTGAACCATTCGATCGAGGATCTGGTCGGGTCGCTGGTGCTCGCGGTGGTCAATTTCCCGCCGCGCCAGATCGGGCCGTTCATGTCGGAGGTCCTGACCCTCGGCGTGCCGGATGCCAACGGCGACGTGATGCTCATTCGCCCCGACCGGGATGTGCCGGTCGGCGGACGGCTTTATTGAGAAGGCCTATCCTCGTCCCGTCGTCCCATCCTTCTCGTCATCCCACCCACCTCGTCATCCCCGGGCCTGTCCCGGGGATCCACGTCTTGATGACGTGGCGGCTCCCGAAGACGTGGATGGCCGGATCAAGTCCGGCCATCACGGAGGGGCGACCTCTTTGTCACCCTCCGGCCTCATCCTGAGGAGCAGCCGTGAGGCTGCGTCTCGAAGGAGGGTCCAGTGTGCACGGGAGACGCCCTCTCCTTCGAGACGGTCACTGCGTGACCCCTCAGGATGAGGGCTATGGGGTGAACAGGGGGGCTCAGCCGGACGATGGCCTCAGGCAGGCAGCCGCACGGTTGCGCGCAGGCCTCCGAGGGGGCTTTCGCCCAGGCTGATGTCGCCCCCGTGGGAGCGTGCGATGTCGCGCGCAATGGAAAGCCCGAGGCCGGAGCCGCCCTCGTCCTGGTTGCGCGCCTCATCCAGGCGCACGAAAGGCTTGAACACTTCCTCTCGCATATCGGCCGGAATGCCCGGGCCGTCGTCGTCCACATGCAGGACCAGCCAGCGTGTTTCGTGGTTGGCGGTGATCGCAATGCGGTCGCCATGGCGCGCGGCATTCGAAACGAGGTTGAAGAGCAGGCGCCGGAAGGCATCGGGCCGGACGATGATGATCGGATCGCCCACGATGTCGAGCTCCGCCACGTGGCCCTGGCGCTCCGCATCGGATTGCACCTCCTGGAGGAGCTGGCGCAGATCCGTCTCGCTCGCCTGCTCGCCCGCATCGCCGCCTTCTCCGCGGGCGAAGGCGAGATAGCCCTCCAGCATGCGGCTCATCTCGTCCACGTCACGCTTGAGGTCCTCGATCTCCGGCGTCTCCTCCATGAGGACGAGGGAAAGCTTGAAACGCGTGAGAATGGTGCGCAGGTCGTGGCTGACGCCGTTGAGCATCGTCGTGCGCTGCTCGAGGTTGCGCTCGATGCGACGCTTCATCTCGAGGAAGGCGTAACCGGCCTGGCGCACCTCGCGTGCGCCGCGTGGGCGGAATTCGGTCTCTCGTCCCTTGCCGAGCGCTTCGGCGGCTTCCGCGAGCCGAAGGATCGGACGGATCTGATTGCGCAGGAACAGAATGGCGATCCCGAGCAGCACGAAGGACGATCCGCCCATCCAGACAAGGAAGATATGGGAGTTCGATGCGTAGGCCTGGCTGCGCCGCGCGAGAACGCGCATCACGGTATCCTGGTCGAGCTTGATGCGGACTTCCACGTAGTTGGAGCGCCCGACCGTATCGAGCCAGTAGGGACGGTCGATCTGACGGCGCAGCTCGTTGGAGAGAGTCTCGTCCAGGATCGAGAAGAACGGCTTCGGGCCCGGCGGTGGCAAATCCGTGTTGTGCAGGATGTCCATGTCGAGCTGAAGGCTCTCGGATGCGATGCGCGCGAGGGTGCTCGCGTCCCTGTCCTGCGGATAGCTCTCGTAGATCTGGATCAGGGCCGCGATGTCGGCCGTAACGGCCGACGAGAGGCGGCGGGTCACCAGCTCATAGTGCCGCTCCATGAACACGTAGGCGACAACGGATTGCAGCAGGATGACGGGCGCGATGATGATGATGAGCGCGCGCGCATAAAGTCCCTTTGGCAGAAACCTGCCGAACCAGCGCGCCGCGTGATCGAGCGGCGTGTAATGCAGGGCCGCGCCAATCTTCATCTGTCGATCACGAGACGATACCCGATTCCGCGCACGGTCTGCAGGAAGATCGGGTTGGCGGGATCGTTCTCGATCTTCCGGCGCAGACGGTTGATCTGCACGTCCACCGTGCGCTCGTTGGCGGCCGCGCCATTGCCTGCGAGCGCCTCGCGCGGGACGTTGTCGCCGGTCGCTGACCCGAGGATCGTCAGGATTTCGCGCTCACGCTCCGTGATGCGCATGATCTCCTCGCCACGGCGCAGTTCGCCGCGATCGAAGCGGAAAGAGAAGTGGCCGAAATGAATGACCTCGGGAACATCCCCGCCCTGCGGGCCCCCTGCGGGAGCGGCGCGCCTGAGAATGTTGCCGAGCCGCAGCAGGAGCTCGCGCGGCTCGAACGGCTTGGGGAGATAATCGTCCGCGCCGATCTCGAGGCCGGTCACGCGGTCGGACGCGTCCGAGCGGGCGGTGAGCATGAGGATCGGCACCTGCGAGCTTTTCCGGATGCTCCGGGCGTAGTCGAAGCCGGATTCACCGGGCATCATCACGTCGAGAACGAGGGCATCGAACAGGAAGCTCTCTGTCTTGGACCGAGCCTCCGCGGCGCTGGCCGCCGCCGTCACGCGATAGCCGTTCTCCGACAGGAAGCGCGTGAGGAGGTCGCGCAGACGCCGGTCGTCGTCCACCACGAGAACGTGGGGGGCGTGGTCGGGAATGTCGATGCGGGTCGCTTCCATAGGGCTCCGGGGCACTTCAGAAAAAGGGCCCCCTGCTTTATCAGGTTTTGCCGGGTCCGAATACGAGGCGCTTCACATGCTCGCGATCATCCGGGTCGATCAGGCACAGAAGGTATCGGCTGACGGTCTCCTTGGCCGCCGGATCGGTGTCGGCCAGGGCCCGCATGATCCGGCGGGTCTGCAGCTTGGCGAGCTTCATGGCGAGGTCATGGCCCTGCGGGGTGGCATGGAGCAGCCGCTGGCGGCGGTCGGCGGTGCCCATCCGGCTCTCGATGAAGCTCTTCTCGATGAGTTCCTTAAGGACGCGGTTCAGGCTCTGCTTGGTGATCCTGAGGATGTCGAGAAGCTCGGCGATCGTCAGTCCCGGCTGGCGGCTGACGAAATGCAGGACCCGATGGTGGGCCCGCCCGAAGCCATATTCGTCCAGGATCCTGTCCGGATCGCTCACGAAGTCGCGATAGGCGAAGAAGAGCAGCTCGATCAGGTCGTAAGCCGGCGTCTCGGCCAATGCATGACCCTCGCGGCTCTGTTCTGGAGACTGGTCTTTGTAAGCCGGGATCACGTCTGGCACTGCCCTCATCCGATTTTATGTCAGTCTTGTTGACATATCTCAGGACGATTGTTACTCGTCAAGTCGCTTTCGTGAAATGAATGAAATCCAAAGCGCACGAATGCGACCGGAAAATTACGCGACCCCGGTTTGCCACAAAGGTCGGCAGTTATGGAGAAGACGATGTCCGCGACCCCCTTCGATCAACGTGATGGATGGATCTGGTACGATGGACAGCTCGTACCCTGGAAGGAGGCCAATCTTCACGTCCTCTCGCACGGCCTCCATTACGGCTCGAGCGTGTTCGAGGGCGAGCGCGCCTATGGGGGCGTGATTTTCAAGTCGACCCGCCATTCCGAGCGCCTGAAGAGGTCTGCCCAGATCCTCGATTTCGAGATCCCCTATAGTGCGGCCGAGATCGATGCCGCCAAGCGCCTCGTTCTGGAGAAGAACGGCATGACGGACGCCTATTTGCGCCCCGTCGCCTGGCGTGGTTCGGAGATGATGGGCGTGGCGGCCCAGCACAACAGGATCCATCTCGCCATCGCGTGCTGGGAATGGCCGAGCTATTTCGATCCGGCCCAGAAGATGAAGGGCATCCGGATCTGCATGGCCGATTACCGCCGTCCCGATCCGGCGACGGCTCCGTCGGCCGCCAAGGCGGCGGGTCTCTACATGATCTGCACCATTTCCAAGCACAGGGCGGAGCGCAACGGCTATGCGGACGCGCTCATGCTCGACTGGCAGGGCCGCGTGGCCGAATGCACCGGCGCCAACGTGTTCTTCGTGAAGGACGGCGTGGTTCATACCCCTATCGCCGATTGCTTCCTCGACGGAATCACGCGCCAGACGGTGATCGAACTCGCCAAGCGCCGCGGCCTCGAAGTGGCTCAGCGCCGGATCATGCCGGAGGAGATGGCGGGCTTCCAGGAATGCTTCATCACCGGAAGCGCGGCGGAGGTGACCCCCGTGGCCGAGGTCGGCCCCTATACCTTCACGCCCGGCAATATCACCAGGATCCTGATGGACGACTACACGGCCGAGGTGCAGCCCAAGGCCAAGGCTGCGTAAGTAGCAACATAGCCTCACCCTGAGGAGCGAGCTTGCTCGCGTCTCGAAGGGCGAGGCGTTTCCAGTGTCCACTGGAACCTCCTTCGCGACGGTCGCGTAGCGACCTCCTCAGGATGAGGAAGAGCGTGAGGCATCTCAAATCCGACGCGGGGCTCAAAAGTCCGCCGCGTCGGGAATGCGGTTGAAGGCGATCTTCGCGCCCGCATAGCCACCTGGAATGTCCACCAGGGGCCCCCAATGCAGAAGGGTCTGCCCGTGGCTGGCATTGAGCCGGTCGGCGATGAGGCACAGGGATTCCATCCGCCGTTTGACCTGTGCCTCCGCCGTGTACCCGAACAGATCCTCCTCGACATCCTTCAGGTGCACCAGATCGTGCAGCGCCACATGGACGCTGCGGCTGCGGCGCATGTCCTCCCGCTCGGCATGCAGGAAGAGGTTGCCTAACGCGGCCAGCAGCGAGGGATCGTCCCAGGTCGGGGGAAAGCGCTCCTCGCCATACCACCCGGCACTGTGCTTGTCGGTCAGCCAGAGTGCCAGAGCCCGGGCCGAGAAGCCGGCCCGGCGCATGCGCCGGGAGGCCTTCGCCAGGAGAACCCGAGCAGCCGCATAGGCCCCGCCAAGGTGCCGCCAATCGACCGGGAGGACGCGGCCATGGCCGAACATGCGGCGCTGGGTCTCGGGCCGCTCGACCGTATAACCGTGCAGCCCCATCCACATTCTCTCTCCTTCCACGCTGCCCCAGAGACGGCGCAGTTCCTTGGGCTGGAGCCGCCAGAGCGCGGCAATGTCGTGGATGCCCGCGCGCGCAAGCCGGGCCGCATTGCCCCGCGCGATGCCGGGAATATCGGTCAGTGCCAGCGAGAGGAGAGGGGCCGGCAGCTCGTCCGGGTGAATGGCGACGAGCCCGTCCGGTTTGTGCATCTCGGCGGCGATCTTCGCCAGAAGGTCGTTGGGGCCGAGCCCGACGGAGCAGGTCAGCGTTGGGCCGATCCGCTTGGCGATGGCCTCCTTGACGCGCTTGCCGAGAGTCAGGCCTTGCGCCTGCTCGGAAGGCAGGAGCGTGCAGACCACCTCGTCGATGGAGCAGACGGCCTTGACCGGTACCACGCTCCCGATGACATCGAGGATGGTGTGGTGAAGCTGCACATAGCGCTCGTGCCGCGCAGTTATGAGAACGAGACCCGGGCATTGCCGCCGCGCATCCCGTGCCCAGGCGCCGCGCCTGACGCCTAGGGCCTTTGCCTCGCGGCTGACGGCGATCAGGCCCGTATGCTCCGATTCGACGGGAATAACCCCGATGGGCCTGCCGCGAAGATGCGGCTGCAGGTGCTGCTCGGCGCTGGCGAAGAAGGAGTCGAAATCCACATAGAGTCTCTCCAGGCCAGCTGGCTTGCGCATCGCGTCCCCCTTGCTTGAAGTGAACAAAATGAGAACACGAGCTTGGCGGTATGTCGAGCCGCCGGCCTGTGGATAATGGGGAAGAGTCGCCGGGGGTAGCCCGTCTTTCCGATGCGGAACCAAGGGCCTGATTCAGATGTTCTCGTTTTGGAACAAATAGAGAACAATAGGAGTCTCGCATGACAGCGAACAGCAAGGCCCGCAACCACCCGGTCCATGGCGGCTCTCAGGGCGCCGGAGGCGCCAATCCGAAGGTCGATCCCGATGTGCAGGACAATCGGATCAAGGATCCCGAGGATTGGGTGACGGGCCATGAGCCGATGACCGGAGCACAGGCCTCCTATCTCAAGACCCTCGCCGAGCAGACGCGGGAGCCGGAGGCCTTCGAGCCGGATCTCGACAAGGCCGAGGCTTCGAAGCGGATCGACCGGCTCAAGGAGGACAGAAGCCGCTAGAGGGCCGGATCTTCTTGCTCCCCGGCCATAGATTCCACACAATGCCGGCCCACGCGTCCGGGCCGGATACGAATGATGGCTGACAGACCTGCTTCCCTATCCCGACGGATGCGGCGCGTCGCGAACGCACCCCTCCTGTCGCTTGCGGTGATCGTCGTCGTCCTGGACGACCTCTTCCGCGCTTTCGTGATCCCGGCCGTCCGCGCCCTGGCCCGGCTCCGCCTCGTTCAGCGGGTCGAGGCGGGCATCGCCAGGCTGCCGCCCGTCGGCATTCTGCTGCTGTTCCTCATCCCGCTGGCGATCATCGAACCCTTCAAGATCTATGCCCTGTATCTCCTCGGAGAGGGGCGCTTCCTCGCCAGCCTCGTGGTCTTCGCCATCGCCAAGATCGTCGGTCTCGGGCTGGCCGAGAGGCTCTTCGCCATCGGCCGCGACAAGCTGCTTTCCATCCGCTGGTTCGCGTGGTGCCATGCCCGTATCCTGTCGATCCGGGATCGGGTTCATGCCTGGCTCGCTCAGACCCGGTTCTGGCCGCGGGCCCTGCGGATCGTAGGCGTCATTCGCGCCAAGGCCGCGTCCTGGCGCAGGGCGTCGGCGCGTTTTCTGCGTTCCCGCCTGAGAGGCAGGTTCGCCGCCGCTCGACGCCGGGTGCGTCATTATCGCATCGCTTGAGCCTGACAGCCCTTTTACAAAGCCTCCATCATTCCCACATAGGGGGCTGAAGCGTCTTGCTTCAGAGGGATGAAACGAAACGATGATGAAATTTGCTTCTCGCCGAAGCCGCGTCATGGTCGCTCTGGCGACTGCTCTGATCCTGGCTGGCAGCGCCGCCGAGGCGCGCATCGGCGGGGGACGGGGCAGCTTCGGGTCGCGCGGCGCGCGGACCTATTCTCCGCCGCCGGCCACCCGGACGGCGCCTGATGCGGCCGCGCCCATCCAGCGCTCCCAGGTTCCGAACCAGGGCCCGAACCTCAACCGCCCCGGCACCACGGCCCCGAACGTGGCGCAGCCGCGCCGCTTCGGATTCGGCACGGGCCTCATGGCCGGCCTCTTCGGCGCGGGCCTGCTCGGCATGCTCATGGGCAATGGCTTCTTCGGGGGCCTCGCCGGTCTGGCTTCCGTCATGGGGCTTCTGCTCCAGGTCGGCCTGATCGTGCTGCTGGTCTCGTTCGCCATGAAGTGGTTCCGCCGGCGGCAGGAGCCGTCCTATGCGGGTCCGCAGGGCTATCAGCGCACGATGACGGGCGGCAGCGTGCCTCCGTCGGGCGCGCGTCCCATGGGAGGCGGCTTGGGCGGCCTGGGCGGCCTCGGGGGCGGTGCTCTCGGTGGGGCATTGGGTGGTCTGAACCGCTCCCGCCGCGCCGATGTGCGCGATGAGATCGGCATCGGCGAGCAGGATTACGCGGCCTTCGAGCGCTCGCTTGTCGAGTTGCAGGATGCCTATTCGCGCCAGGATATCGAGAAGCTCTGGACGTTGGCCACGCCCGAAATGGCCGGCTACATCCAGGAGGAACTCAACGACAACACCGCGCGCGGTGTCGTGAACAGGGTTTCGGACGTGCGCCTGCTTCAGGGCGACCTCTCCGAGGCGTGGCGCGAGGACGCGACCCAGTATGCGACCGTCGCTATGCGCTTCTCGCTCGTCGATGTGCTGCTCGACAAGGCGACCGGCCGCGTCGTGGAAGGCGATCCCTCGAAGCCTGAAGAGGCGAGGGAGCTGTGGACGTTCCGACGGGAACCGGGCGGCCCCTGGAAGATCTCCGCGATCCAGCAGGCTTGAACGCCGCTCATACCTTCCTATGAAAGCGGCCGGTGAGAACCGGCCGCTTTTTTGTTTGCATGATCGGGATGAACGATCATTCCGCGGCTTGGCGGCGATTGGCGTGGGAGCCCTCGCGGACCTCCTCGACGATCTTCTTGACGAACGCATCGAGGTCGCCCGGATTGCGGCTCGTGACCACGCCCTGATCGGTCACCACGGTTTCATCGCGCCACTGGCCGCCCGCATTGATCACGTCCGTCTTGATGGAATGGTAGGAGGTGCATTTCTTGCCTTTGATCACACCCGCTTCCACAAGAAGCCACGGCGCGTGACAGATGGCGGCAATGACCTTGCCGGATGAATAGAAGGCGCGAATGATCTCGATGGCTTTCTGCTCGACACGCAGCTTGTCGGGGTTGATCTGGCCGCCGGGCAGCACGAGCGCGTCGTAGGCTGACGGATCGATTGTCTCGATGTCCTTGTCGACCTTGACGCTCTTGCCCCAGTCCTTCTCGTCCCAGCCGCGGATCTCGCCCGGGCTCATCCGCGACTTGGGCGCGGCTACTTCGACCTTGGCGCCTGCTTCCGAAAGCTTCTGCAGCGGAACCATGAGTTCCGATTGTTCGAAGCCATCCGTCGCCATGATCAGAATCTTGGCCTGTTGAATGTCCGGCATGGTGCTCTCCGTGGTTGTGGGCGCATCGCGGAAGAAGCGGGCGCTGTCTTTCGTTCCTTGCGACGTGCCATCTGAAAGGGAGCATCGGGGGCCCGGAACGGGCATTCCCTTCGGGGCGATGCTCTCGAGGACGGCGAGGGAACGGATGAGGGAAGCAGGGGTTCCGAAAGGCTGCCACTGGAACCCGATCCGGATGGGTCGGTTGACTCGGTCACGGACGATTCAGCGAGGATGATAAGGATGGTCAATCCAGGAAGGCCAACGGATGAACCGCGGCCTGGTGGAAACATTCCAAGCGAGGTGCCGCCCGGTTCCGAGCCAGACGAGCTTCCGGATACGGGGCCGACGGGCCCGCGGACGCCCTATCCGGTCAATGATCCAGGCATCACGGATCCGAAGGGACCGGGCTCCGAGCCTGACTACCTGCCCGGCAACCCAACCAATCCGGGAACGCGCTTCTAGAGCATCGAACGCAAAGGTGGGTACCGGTTTCGCGTGCAGAGATGCGTCAAAATAAAAGCTTGAAGCATCTGATGTCGGATCGAATTCACGTCCGATGCCCTAGACGGACGTACGATCAGATTTCCAGGATGGCGTAGGGTTTTCCGTTCGGCTTCTCGATGTGCTTGGCGACGTTGTAGACGGGCTGGCCGCCCGGCGTGCGCCCTTCGAAGCGGCCGCGATGGGCGTGTCCGTGGACGATGGCGTTGACCTTGAAGCGGTCGATGGTCTCCGCCAGGCGGGAGGAGCCGAGAAACGGGTAGATCTCCAGGGGTTCGCTCTCGATGGTGTCGGAAATCGGCGCATAGTGCAGGATGACCATGGAGCGCTTGGCGCGCACCTGACGCATGGCGTTTTCGAGCCGGAGCGTCTCGTTCATGGTCTCGTTGACGAATTGCTTGATGGCGGGTTCTCCGAACGAGCCCAGCATGCGCCGTCCGAAGCCGCCGGCGAAGCCCTTCACGCCGACGAAACCGACCCCGTCGATCTCCACCGATTGTCCGTCGAGGACCTTCATGCCCGCCTCGCGGAGGATGCGCGTCACCTCTTCCGGCGCGCCGCACTCGTAATCGTGATTGCCGAGCACGCCGACAATGGGAATCGAGCAGGCCTTGAGGTCCTGCGCGAGGATCTCCGCCTCCTTCGGCTTGCCGAGATCCGTGAGATCGCCGGCGAGGACGAGAACATCCGCTTCCTTGGAGATCTCACCGAACAGGTCGCGATAGGAAATATTGCTGTCTTCGCGCACATGGAGGTCGCCCATGGCCGCGACCTTCAGGACCTTCTCGACATCACTCATTCCGCCATTCACCTTCGCCGCCGACATCGGCGAAGCCCCATTGCTTCACGTCAATCTCGTAATCGATCCGGGAGAACATCCGTCCGCGGCACACTTTCATCTGCGGCGGCGGCAGGTCGAGCTGCTTGGTCAATCGGTCGAGCAGCTCGTCCATGACCCAGCGCGGGACCTTGTCGCGCTCCGACGGGTAGATCCAGCGGAAGTTGAGCAGGTGCATGAGCAGCACCTCCCAATGCACTTCCATATAGGCGAGCAGGCGGTGCCAATCGATCTGGTCGTGCGCCTTGAGAATGGTGTGCATCACATCCGCGCCGTCATAGCGATGGCGGAGCTGGATGAAACACTTGGACCAGATGAGCTCGGTCGGGCCGACGATGCGCACGGGCGTGCCGAAGACCTCGATCTGCCGCGCATGTTCGAACCATGGATCGCCGATCGGCATCGTGCCGTTCGAGGAGGCGAAGATCACGTCGAAGAAGTATCGGCCCTTGAACACCTTGCCGAGCCAGCGGTCGTCCTCGATCTCGACGGAATATCCGAGATTCTTGAAGTGCGACAGGACCCGCGTGTAGTCGCCCGCCTTGCAGAAGATGTCGAGATCCTTCGTCGGGCGGGTAATGCCCGTATAGGCCGAGAGGGCATAGGTGCCGGCGAGCAGGAAGGGCAGGCCGAGCTGGTTCAGCTCCCGCAGGGCCTCGGCATAGAAAGCCTCGGATTCCGGATGCTTCAACGTCGGTTCTGCCTTCGCGTCCATGATCGGGACGCTGTAGGGAGCATTGGAAGTGAGGTCTGGGTCGTGAGCTGCCATAGGCCTTATCCAAAGCGGGGCCGATGATGACCCGCGTTCGACAACCGTATGGCCGTAATGAAGTTCCGCAGCGGCTCAGCTCGCGCCGGGGGAGGGGCGGGCGGACCGATCGAGGGAAGGGCAAAACGCCTCGAGGCTTCCGGCGTCAATGATCCCCGTGCGAAATGCGCACATCCCTTGGGCTGTTGAGGATTTCCAGCAGGCTCGTGGCGATGTGCCGGGCCTCGTCGTCCTTGAGCCGCAGCAGGAAGGGGGGCATCATTCCGGCCTGCAGGCCCACCACCGCCAGCCCATGTTCATCGGTTCCGACGTCGATGGTCGAGGAGGTGACCTCCACCAGCTCCTCCGGGCCCTCGTCTGTCTCGTCGCCGGTTTCGCCGATGGCGATGAGGAGCTGGCTGAGAGCCTTGACCAGCGAGCGGGCGGCGTGAGGGTCCATCACCACCGCCGTCGATTGCTCATCCTTCTGGAACGCGATCTGGATGTTGTCGCCTTCGAGCGTGACGGAGATACCTGCCATTGTCGTCCTCATCCTTCCCGTCATCTATGAGGTCGTGCGGATGCGGGAAAAGGCAAGATCCTGGTACGACAGGTGCGCCCCGGTCCCAAGAGGGCAGGGCGCAACCATGCCGGTGACGATGAGTTTTTAAGGGGAAAAGGCATCCTCCCTCAAAAGCGAACAGGGTTCAGGTGCCGCGTTTGCGGTTGCCGGCGTCGCCCGTGCCTGACGCGTTCACCTCGGGCCGTCCGATCGTTCCGGCTCCTGCCGCACCCGCTCCGGAGAGCATGCTGCCGCCCATGCCCATGTCGGCGTATTGCTGAACGCGCAGATTGTTCTGCACGTGGGTGACGCCCGAGACGGAATCCGCGATGTCCTCCGCGTGCCGCTTTTCGAAGCGGCTGTTCACGGTACCGCTCAGCGTGACCTCCCGGTTTGCGACCGAGACCTCGATCTCCGAGGCGTCGATATGGGGATCCTCCGTGAGGCGGTCGTTCACGTCCTCCAGGATCCGATCGTCGGAGCGCTGATAGCCCTTCGGGCCGCGGCCGCGATGCTGGCCGGCCTGCCGCATGTCCTGTTCCCGGCGCCGCTCCGCGTCCTCGTCGCCGAACCAGGAGCGCATTTCGTCTCCGGCCCGGTCGAGGAAGCCCCTGTCCTCGCCGTAGTCACGGGAGCCCCGCCCGAAAGTGTCGGGGCCGGAACGGCCGCGGTCGCGGCCATAGGAGCCGCCGGAGCGGGGATCGTCCCAGTCCCGGGTTCTGCCGGAGCCGAAGAGCGAGGAGGAATCGTAATCCCGGTCGTCGCCCACCACGTCATGCCAGTCGCGGGAGGATCCGCCCGAGCCGTAGCCGGCGGAATCTCCATAGTCGCGCCTCGATGCTCGCTCGTAGGCGGCATCACGGCTGCGGTCATAGCCCGCGCGTTCGTTGCCGAAGCCTCGACGGGCGATATAGCCATCGTCATCGTCGCGATAGCGGTCGTTTGCCATGTGAGTGCTCCTTTGTCGGGAAAGGGCCTCCGCCGCCCGGGGCGGAGCCTTGCTCGGACAACGTGAGGGCGCAGGAGCCGTTCCTCCCGAGGTTTTTTGGAAGCTGCGCTTGAACGGGTCCGCCGGGCCGGCATTGACCGGGAAGCAGCGATCCAGAAGCAGAGGCTCCAATGGCTGAACGATCGGGTTTGAGCGACGAGGCCCTGGCGGTTTTCGCCTTCGCGGCCTACCACCAGCTGTCCAGCGGCCAGATGGTCAAGAGCGTGGTGCAGCGCGATGGAGTCGGACACAAGGCCAGCGACAGGGCCGTCTCCGAGCTGACGGGGCAGGGCTTCATCGAGGCCGACGGCGACGAGATCCGCTTCACGGAAGCCGGGGACAGGGCTCTCCAGGACTTCATCTCAGACCTACGAGGGGCGCGGGCTACCTAACAAGGCTTAGCTGTACTGCCTTGCATTTGCCAAATCCTTCCCCTACTTATTCTCGCATCGACATTTGGCCGGACGACTGGGCTACTTCGCTTTGGCACTGCCGGGCGCACGTTCCTTCTCTCTACCAATATCGACTAACGGGCGATTGGCTATGGCCCCCGCCCACGTGCAAGCGACAGTGAAAGGATTTCCCATGGAACAGGGAACCGTGAAGTGGTACAATGAAACCAAGGGTTATGGTTTCATCCAGCCCGATAATGGCGGCAAGGACGTGTTCGTTCACGCGACGGCACTCGAGCGCGCCGGCATGCGTGGCCTGCGCGAGGGTCAGAAGATCTCCTATGAGCTCCAGACCGACCAGCGCACCGGCCGCACCTCTGCAGTGAACCTGCAGAACGCGTAAGGTTTGATACTGGAGAGCGTGCCCGGCACGCTCTCTTGCTTATCGGCCGTTCCGCCTGAGGAGCGGCTTTTTTGTTACGAGGAAGGCTTTGCATGGCAAAGGAAGAGCTGATCACCTTCGAAGGACTTGTGACTGAAATTCTGCCGGATGCACGCTATCGCGTGCAGCTCGACAACGGCCATGAGGTCATTGCCTATACGGCCGGCAAGATGAAGAAGAACCGCATCAAGACCCTGGCGGGCGACCGCGTCACCGTCGAGATGTCGCCCTACGATCTCGAAAAGGGCCGGCTCATCTTCCGCCACAAGGATTCGGGTGCATCGTCCGGACCGCGTCCGCCGCAGCGCGGCAACCAGCAGTTCCGGCGCCGGTAAGCCCATTGCGCGTGCCCTCTAAGCCACGCGCAGGTTCCGTCCGCATCGTTCGATAAATGACAGCCCGGGAGCGGTGTTCCGCTGCGCCGGGCCTTGGCTTTTGGGGCGCTCTCGGGAGAGGCGTTCCTGGTGTTTGGCTTCTTGCTCGGAGTTCGGCTTTTCGCCGATCAGGCGACCGCGTGCATGACCGAGAGCGTGACGCGGTCGGGGCCGATATCCTCGTCCATGTCCTCGAAATGCATCAGTTCCGCGAGGCGGTTGCGGGCGCGGTTCACGCGGCTCTTGATGGTGCCCACCGCGCAGCCGCAGATCTCCGCCGCCTGTTCGTAGGAAAAGCCCGAAGCGCCGACCAGCAGCAGCGCCTCGCGCTGGTCGTGAGGCAGGCGCGCCAGCGCTTTCTGCAGGTCCTCGAAATCGAGATGAGGCATCTGGTCGGGCTGAACCGAGAGGGAGGCGGCATACTTGCCGTCCGCATCCTCCACCTCGCGTCGCCGCTTGCGATATTCGGAATGGAAGAGATTGCGCAGGATGGTGAAGAGCCACGCCTGCATGTTGGTGCCGGGCTGGAAGCGCTCGATATTGGCGATCGCCCGCATCAGCGTTTCCTGAACGAGATCGTCCGCGCGGTCCACGTTGTTCGTCAGAGAAATGGCAAAGGCGCGCAGGTTCGGCGTCGCCTTGAGCATGGAATCGCGAAGATCGGTATCAATGCTCATGATTGCTGCTTCTCCGGCTTCCGCTCGTCCAGGCGATTGATGATCTCGATGAAGCGATCTGGAACCGGCTGCTCGCCGAGCGCCAGGGCTTCATAGAATTGCCGCAGACGCTGGCCGAGCTGAGCCTGGACTGTGCGGCTGAGCGCCGGTGAAGATGATTTACGGAGGCCCGGAACAGGCTCGGGATCGTGTTGAGACATGTGCTTTGGAATCTTTTTGTGCATCGGGTCGTCCTGATCCGTTTGAGGCGGCGACCTCCCGCAGGGGTCGCGCTCGCGGCGGCACCCGATCGCCGTGGAGGTAACGCCAAGCCATCCTGATCGTTCCGTTGCGGAAGACATTCCTGTCCGTGGGTTCCACAGGTTTCTGGGAACTAAATCCGAACGGTCAAGTTTCTCTCGAACAAGGCGGTTTCGGCTGAAGATCACGCGTCCCGGCTCCGGGTCATCCATGCTGAGGAGGCGTCTCCCGGCCGAAACCCTCACTGGAGGCAACAACACCATGGGCGTCAGCACCATTCTGCTTATCATCGTCATCCTTCTGCTCATCGGCGCCGTTCCCACATGGCCCTACAGCCGTGGCTGGGGGTACGGCCCGAGCGGCCTGCTCGGCGTGATCCTGCTCATCCTCATCGTTCTGCTGCTGATGGGGAGGCTGTAGGCGATCCCGGAGCACGATCGCGAAAGGGCGGCCTTGCGGCCGCCTTTCCGCAGCTGGGCGAGAACTGCCAAGCTCGTGCGCGGCCGCACATCCACGCTACCCGCATGGCGATAGCGTCAGCCTGCCGTTGGCCATCGGGAAACTTCAAAACCTGCAGGCAGTGCTCCTTTGAATGCCTGCTTTCCCGAATGCCCGGCCCTCCTCCGAGGTCGTCGTGCCGTGAAGGAGCCCCCGTCATCTCGTATCCCCAATGAGTTGACGGAGGAGGCCCTGGGGATCCCGTTCGCGACAATTCCGATTGGGTCTGTGCCCGGAAGGCCGGCCCTCGCTTTTGCCCTCGCCGGAACGCTCGGCGCGCATGGGGCGACGTCCCGCCATTCCCGTGGAGAAGGCGTTTCGAGTTCCTGCCGAAACCCTGTAAATTGGGAGAGGGGCGATCGGAGGGAGCGATGCCCATCTTTATGGACCGGCATGATCTGAAAGGCTTGACGGCGGCCGACATCGCCGAAGCCCATCAGCAGGACCTTGAAGTGCAGGGACGCTACGGCGTTCGGTTCCTGACCTACTGGTTCGACGACGTCCGCGGCACCGCGTTCTGTCTCATCGACGCTCCCGACATCCAGACGGCCATGCGCGTTCACGACGAGGCTCATGGACATGTCGCCCCTGATGTCATCGAAGTCGATCTGTCGGCCGTCGAAGCCTTCCTCGGCCGGGTCTCCGATCCACAGCCGTCCGGCACCGACGCGAACGCGGCCATCGATCCGGCCATGCGCGCCATCATGTTCACGGACATCGTCGAATCGACCGCGATGACGGCGCGGCTGGGCGATGTCCGGGCCGTCGAGATGGTGCGCGCCCATGATGCCCTCGTCCGCCGCGCGCTGCATCACGCGGGCGGGCGCGAGATCAAACACACCGGCGACGGGATCATGGCCTCGTTCGACGACGTGTCGGCCGGGGTGGATTGCGCCCGGGCCATCCAGCTGGCCTTCGACGCCTTCAATCTCGCCAGCCAGGAGAAGCTGCGGGTGCGGATAGGGCTGGATGCCGGCGAGCCGGTCGCTGATCACAACGACCTGTTCGGCGCGACCGTCCAGATGGCGGCGCGCCTGTGCCAATGCGCGGAGCCCGACACCATTCTCGTGTCGCAAGCTGTGTCGGAGTTCCTGCCCAACCGAAGCCAGCTGGTCGATCTCGGGCCGAAAACCCTGAAAGGCTTCGCTCAGCCGGTCCCCGTCTTCGAAGTGAGGTGGCATTGACGGACGCGTGCCACCCCGGAGGGGCCGTCCCTTTCGGGGTCATTCCGGACCCTGTCCATCATGTGATGTGGGGGCTCATTACTTAGACGTTTCCGGTGCGCATGAAACGACGAGCCTTGCTGAGGCTGGAGCAATCTTTGCCTGAAGGGAATCGGATTCGTCTTCAAAAAACGCGGTGCATTCAAGGTAGAGCCAATTCCCCCGCAAGGAGAACCGGTTCTATGGTCTGTATATCTGTTTCGGGCAGTACCGAAACGTGGGGGCTATCATGAAGAAATACATTCTGGCGGCAGCAATAGGCCTGGCCGCCTCGGGCGCGCAGGCGCTACCGCAATCGACATTCGGTGCGACCATGCGCTGGTGCGGAACCTCTCCGGAGTTCAGGCTCAGCGGCGTGCCGAAGGGAACCGCGAGCTTCGACCTGAAGATGGTTGACTTGAACGTCCCGAGCTATCCTCACGGCGGAGGTAAGGTGGCTTATCAGGCCGGTAAGAACACGATCCCTTGCAATACGATCTCTGCCGGCTGGGGCTACAATCCGCCAAGCCCGCCTCCAGGGCAGGTGCATACCTACGAGTGGACCATCAAGGCTCTCGACGCCAATGGCCGAGTGTTGGGAGAGGCCATTACGCAGCGCAAGTTCCCTGAATAGGAGAATCACAGAGGGGAAAAAGAAGGGGCGGTCCTACCGCCCCTTGCGTCCCTTGTATTTCGGCTTCTGTCCCGCGAAGCCCTGCGTCGAACGGCCTGCCGGACGTTCGCGGAAGTTCAACGGGATCTCGCGATCCGTGCCGGGTCCCATCTCGTCGAGACCGGGCTTGCGGATACGCGTGCTCTCGTCCGAGCGGCCCTTGCCGAGAGGGCCGTAGGAACCTGAATCCTCGTCCCCCTCGCTTGCGCCGTCCGCCGACGGCGGCAAACCATTGGGCGGCAGGTTGGCGTTGCGGCCGTATTTGCGCGAGCCGCCGTATTTGCCCGCACCCTTTTCCACATCGCTCTGGCGCGCCATGGGATCGTCGCTGATGGCAAGCTCCGTGGCCTGAAGACGCTTGAGTTCGTCGCGCAGCCGCGCGGCCTCCTCGAATTCGAGGTTCGCGGCGGCCTCGCGCATGCGCTTTTCCATATCCGCGATGACGGCCTTGAGGTTGTGGCCCACGGTCTTGTCGGCGAGGCCCGTATCGACCGAAACGTGGTCGCGCTCGTAGACGCTCTCCAGGATGTCCGCGATGTTCTTCTTCACGCTCTGCGGCGTGATGCCGTGCTCGGCATTGTAGGCGAGCTGCTTCTCGCGGCGGCGGTTGGTTTCCGCGATCGCGCGCTCCATGGAGCCGGTCATCTGATCCGCATAGAGGATCGCCTTGCCTTCCACGTTGCGCGCCGCGCGGCCGATGGTCTGGACGAGCGAGGTTTCTGACCGCAGGAAGCCTTCCTTGTCAGCGTCCAGAATGGCGACGAGCGCGCATTCCGGAATGTCGAGGCCCTCGCGCAGGAGGTTGATGCCGATGAGCACGTCGAAGGCGCCGAGGCGCAGGTCGCGGATGATCTCGATGCGCTCCAGCGTGTCGATGTCCGAATGCATGTAGCGCACGCGCACGCCGTTCTCGTGCAGATATTCCGTGAGATCCTCCGCCATGCGCTTGGTGAGCGTCGTCACGAGCGTGCGGTAGCCTTTCGCGGCGAGCTCCTTCACCTCGTGCAGAAGATCGTCGACCTGTGAACGCGCGGGGCGGATCTCCACCACCGGGTCGACGAGGCCCGTGGGGCGAATGACCTGCTCCACGAACACGCCGCCGGTC
>Ga0182742_1000638_pt1 | contig 52367 bp, 50 predicted proteins | sample eDN5th37CBELigMG_FD_128880 | JGI IMG/M metagenome (GOLD analysis project Ga0182742, IMG submission 128880) | Enriched Miracle-Growth compost microbial communities from Emeryville, California, USA - eDNA 5th pass 37_C BE-Lig MG (version 2)... ...
ATGGAGCCGCCCAGCAGGAAGCCGAACTGCAGGCCCATCATGGTGACGACGGGAATCAGCGCGTTGCGCAGCGCATGCTTGATGACGACGCGGCGCTCGGACAGCCCCTTGGCGCGGGCGGTGCGCACGAAGTCTTCCTGCACGACCTCCACGAAGGAGGCGCGGGTGAAACGCGCCATCACGGCAGCCACTGCGGCGCCCAGCGTGATGGACGGAAGAATGTAGTGTTGCCAGGTCGAGGCGCCCACGGTAGGCAGCCAGCCCAGATTCACGGAAAAGATCTGCATCAGCATCATGCCCAGCGCGAACGCGGGGAACGAGATGCCGGACACCGCCAGCGTCATGCCGAGACGGTCGGGCCAGCGATTGCGCCATACCGCCGACACGATGCCGATAACCATGCCGAAGACCACGGACCACACCATGCTGGCTATCGTGAGCCAAAGGGTGGGCATGAAGCGGTCGGCGATTTCGGTCGAGACGGGGCGCTTGGTACGCAGCGAGGTACCCAGGTCGCCTTGCAGCATGTGGCTGAAATAGCGCACGAACTGCTGCGGCAGGGGCAGATCCAGTCCAAGTTCCTTGCGCACGAGCTCGACGGTTTGCTGGTCGGCTTCCTGGCCCGCGGCCAGTCGCGCCGGGTCGCCCGGAAGCATGTGCACAAACAGGAACACGACCACGGCTACCAGCAGCAGCGTGGGGATCATGCCCAGAAGACGTTTGACGATGTAGGTCAGCATTGAAATTCCTGCAACATCGGCGGGGACACCGCGTCCCCGCCGTATGTGGCCTTACAGGGGCGCGCAGGCCCCGAGAGTTACTGCCAGATTTACTGCTTCAGATCGATGTCGCCGAACCAGAACGAGGTATCCGGCTCAACGTACACGCCCGACAGGTTCTTCGACTTCACGTACAGGTTGTTCTGGGTCACCAGGAAGGCCCACGGGGCGTCCTTCCAGATGGTTTCCTGAACGTTCTTGTAGATCTCGGTCTTCTTGGCGCGGTCGGTCGTGGCCAGGGCTTGCTGGATGCCTTCGTCCACCGACTTGTTCGAGTAGTACGACACGTTGTTGAGCACCGGCGGGAATGCAGCGGTGGTCAGCAGCGGACGCAGGCCCCAGTCGGCTTCGCCGGTCGAGGACGACCAGCCGGCGTAGTACATGCGGACCTTGGCGTCCTCAGGCTTCTGCACCTGCTGGACGCGCTGCACGCGCTGACCCGACTCCAGCACTTCGACCGACACCTTGATGCCGACTTGCGCCAGTTGCTGCTGCAGGAATTGCACCACCTTCACCGAGGTGCCGTCGTTATAGGCGGACCACAGCTGGCTTTCGAAGCCGTTGGGGTAGCCGGCTTCTGCCAGCAGGGCCTTGGCCTTCTTGATGTCGTACGGCCACGGACCCGTCTTGTGGGCGAAGTCCACGCCGGCCGGCACCACGCCGTCGACCACGCTGGCGTAGCCCGAGAAAGCGACCTTGGCCAGGGCTTCCTTGTTGATGGCGTAGTTGATGGCTTCACGCACCTTGACGTTGTCGAACGGCTTTTGCTGCGTGTTCATGGCGATGTAGCGGGCCATGATCGAGTTCTTGTTGTCGACCACGTCCAGCTTGTCGTTCTTCTTCAGCACGGCGGCCTGCTCGTAGGGCACCGGGAAGGCGAACTGCGCCTCGCCCGTCTGCACCACGGCGGCGCGGGTGTTGTTGTCGGTGACGGTGCGGAACGTCAGGGTGTCGATCTTGGGATAGCCCTTCTTCCAGTAGCCGTCGAACTTCTTGACCTTCAGGTATTCGGCCGGCTTCCATTCGACGAATTCGAACGGGCCGGTGCCCACCGGGTGGAAGCCGATTTCCTTGCCGTACTTGGCCAGGGCGGCCGGCGAGATCATCATGGCGGCCGGGTGGGCCAGCGCGTTGATGAAGGCCGAGAACGGCTTCTTCAGCGTGATCTTGACGGTCATCGGATCGACCACTTCGGTCTTTTCGATGACGCTGAACTGGATGTAGCGCGACAGGCGGTTGTCCGGGTTGGACGGACGGTCGAAGTTGACCTTGACGGCTTCGGCGTTGAAATCGGTGCCGTCATGGAACTTCACGCCGGGACGCAGCTTGAAGGTGTAGACCAGGCCGTCTTCGCTGACCGAGTAGTCGGTGGCCAGCACTTTCTGGATCTTCAGGTCCTTGTCGAACTCGAACAGGCCCTCGTAATAGGCCTTGCCGGCAGCCTGGTTCAGCGTGCTGTTGGTGTTGTACGGATCGAGCGTTTCCAGCGCAATCTGGACGGCGAACGTCACGTCCTTCGAGGCGTGCGCCAGCGGCGCGCTGAGCATGCCGAAGGCCACGGCGGCGGCGGCCATCAGCTTGGTGGGGCGCAGAACTTTCATCATTGCAACTCCTGGTTCCGTGAGGAATTAGGGGGTTTGGTGGAAGAAAAACAAGTACGGCAAAGACTCAATACGCTCCGCCGACCGCATGGCGGGCGACGAAGTGATCCGTTCCGACCTGCACCAGCGGCTGCACCACCGGCTCGTCGCCCAGTTTGCGGATCGGGCTTGGGATTTCATCGGACAGCAACGCGCGCTTGAGGTGGCGGCGCGCCGGATCGGCGATCGGCACGGCCGACATCAGCTTCTTGGTGTACGGGTGTTGCGGGTTCTCGAAAATGGCGCGGCGCGGGCCGATCTCGACGATCTGGCCCAGGTACATCACCGCCACGCGGTGGCTGACGCGTTCGACCACGGCCATGTCGTGCGAGATGAACAGGAACGAAATGCCCATGTCGCGCTGCAGGTCGATCAGCAGGTTCACGATCTGCGCCTGGATCGAGACGTCCAGCGCCGACACGGATTCGTCGGCGATCACCACCTTGGGGTTCAGGGCCAGGGCGCGCGCGATGCAGATGCGCTGGCGCTGGCCGCCGGAGAATTCGTGCGGATAGCGCTGCGCCATCTCGGCCGGCAGGCCGACGCGCTCCAGCAGCTCGGCCACGCGGCGTTCGGCGTCGCGGCCCTTTGCCACGCCATGCACCAGCAGCGGCTCCATGATGGAGAAGCCCACGGTCACGCGCGGGTCGAGCGAGGCGAACGGGTCCTGGAACACGAACTGGATGTCGCGGCGCAGGGACTGCAGCTCGTTGTTCTTCAGGCGCACGATGTCGCGCCCGCCGAAGCGGATCTCGCCGCCCTGGCTGTCGACCAGGCGCAGCAGCGAACGGCCGGTGGTGGACTTGCCGCAGCCCGACTCGCCCACCAGCGACAGGGTTTCGCCGGGGTACAGGTCGAAGCTGACGCGCTCCACGGCGTGCACGCGGCGCTGCACGCGGCTCAGGATGCCGCCGCGCAGGTCGAAGCGGGTGACCAGGTCGCGCACGCTCAGGATGGGCTCGCGCTTGGCCTCGCCCGCCTGCGGCGCGCTGACGGCGGGCGCTTCCTCGGGCTGGGCCTGGCCGTCGACCTGCAGCAGCGGGAAACGCGCCGGCAGGTCGGTGCCCTGCATGGCGCCCAGCTTCGGCACGGCCGACAGCAGCGCCTTGGTATAGCGGTGCTGGGGCGCGGCGAACACCCGGTCGGACGGGCCTTCCTCGACCTTGTCGCCGCGGTACATGACCAGCACGCGGTCGGCCACTTCGGCGACCACGCCCATGTCGTGGGTAATGAACACCACGCCCATGTGCATTTCTTCCTGGAGCTGGCGGATCAGCTGCAGGATCTGCGCCTGGATGGTGACGTCCAGCGCGGTGGTGGGTTCGTCGGCGATCAGCAGCGCCGGCTTGCAGGCCAGCGCCATCGCGATCATGACGCGCTGGCGCATGCCGCCCGAGAGCTGGTGCGGGTAGCGGTCCAGCACCGACTTGGCTTCCGGGATGCGCACCTGCTCCAGCATGCGCAGGGCTTCGGCGCGGGCCGAGGCCGCGTCCTTGCCCTGGTGCTGGCGGATCGATTCGGCGATCTGGTCGCCGGCCGTGAACACCGGGTTCAGCGAGGTCATCGGCTCCTGGAAAATCATGGCCATGTCCGCGCCGCGCACATTGCGCATGACGCGCTGGCTGGAGCCGGCCAGGTCGATCACGGAGCCGTTGCGCCGGCGCAGCGCCATGCTGCCCTGGGCGATGCGTCCGCCGCCGTGCTCGACCAGCCGCATGAGCGCCAGCGACGTCACCGACTTGCCCGAACCCGATTCGCCCACGATGGCCAGGGTTTCGCCCCGGTCCACATGGAACGACAGATTGCGCACGGCTTCGACCGTGCGCTCGGAACCCACGAAGCGCACCGTCAGGTCGTCGACCTGGACCACGCGGTTATCCGGCAGCGCCAGGCTGTTTGCGCGATCAACCATCTTTTTTGATTCCCCAAATACTGAAAAAATGAACCTGCCGCCGCTTATCGATAGATCGCGGTGACCGGCTTTTCGCCGACCCGGGCGTAGCCCCGGTACATGCCTTCCGTGTTGAACGGCAGGGCCACGTTGCCCTGCGCGTCCACGGCCACCAGGCCGCCCTTGCCGCCGATGGTGGGCAGCTTTTCATGCACGACGCGGTCCGCCGCCGCTTCCAGCGTGGCGCCGCAGTACTCCATCTGCGCCGCCACGTCATAGGCGGCGACCATGCGGATGAACATCTCGCCGGTGCCCGTGGTGGACACCGCGCAGGTCTTGTTGCTGGCGTAGGTGCCGGCGCCGATCAGCGGCGCGTCGCCGACGCGGCCGACCTGCTTGTTGGTGATGCCGCCGGTGGACGTGGCCGCCGCCAGGTTGCCCTGGGCGTCCACCGCCACCGCGCCCACCGTGCCGAACTTCTTGTCGGCGTCCAGCGGGTCGGCCGGCGCGGGCTGGCCGCGCGCGACCAGGGCCTGGCCGTCGTGGTCCAGCACCGCCGCTTCCGGCGTCTCGCGCTGCACGCGCAGCAGCTGCTCGCGGCGGGCTTCGGTGGAGAAGTACGACGGATCGACCAGCTCCAGGCCCTCTTCCTTGGCGTAGGCTTCGGCGCCCTCGCCCACGAAGAACACGTGCTTGCTGTTTTCCATGACCTTGCGCGCGGCGAACACCGGGTTGCGCACGCGGTGCACGCCGGCGATGGCGCCCGAGCGCAGCGTGGCGCCGTCCATGATGGCGGCGTCCAGCTCATGGGTGCCGGCGCTGGTGAACACGGCGCCGTGGCCGGCGTTGAACAGCGGGCAGTCTTCCAGCAGGCGGACCGCTTCGGTCACGGCGTCCAGCGCGCTGCCGCCCTGGGCCAGCACCGCCTGGCCGGCGGCCAGGATGGATTCCAGCGCGTCGAGGTATTCCTGTTCTTTCTCCGGCGACATGGCCGCGCGGGACATCGCGCCGGCGCCGCCGTGGATCGCGATCACGGGTTGAATCATCGTTTACCTACTCCATGGATGAGCCACGGCATGACGGACTGGGTCACCCCAGCGGCGGCCGCGACGGAATTCTTGGCCCGATAGGCCACCGCCGCCGACAGGGCTTCGATCAGCCCGAGCGCGGCGGTTTCGGAATTGGGACTGAGCTGGCGCGCGGAATACGCGTACAACACCACGGAGGCCGTGGGCGCCAGCGGCGACGTGGGCTTGTCGGTCAGCACCAGCACCGGCACGCCGGCCTGGCGGGCCGCGCCGGCCAGGGTCACGGTGTCGGCCAGGTAGCGCGGAAAGCCGATGGCGATCACCAGGTCCTGGGAAGTCATGCGCGACATCTGGCGCGCCGCGTGCGAAACGCCGCCGGGTCCGGCCAGCGATTCGACCGAATGCAGGTGCATGCACAGGCCGCGCTGCAGCAGCCCCGCCAGGAAACCGCTGGCGCCGAAACCGATGATGAACACGCGTTCGGCCGCCAGGATGGCCTGCACCGCCTGCTCGCAGGCGGCCGCGTCCAGCGACTGCAGGTTGCGCTGCGCGTTGCGCACGTCCTCTTCCAGCGTGGCGGCGAAGATCTGCACGGCGCTGGCCGAATGGGCCAGCTCGGTGCGCAGCTTTTCGACCGGCTCCAGCGCGGCCTCGAAGCCGCGCGCCAGTTCGGCGCGGAATTGCGGATAGCCCGGCAGGTCCAGGGCGCGCGCGAAACGGTTCGCCGTGGCCACGGACACCCCGACCGCCGCGGCGAATTCGTCGATGGTCATGGTGGCGACCCGGAACTGGTGCGCCAGCACGTAGTCGGCCATCTTGTGCTGGGTGCGGCTCAACGCGGGCTGGGCCCGGGCGATCCGATCAGCGATCGTGAGTGCGGCCTTGGTCATCGGGAAAGCGGGGGGGAATGTGTAGCGGAAATCTATGTAAATCTGTTTACATGCAAATTTTAGATAAGAAAATAGATTTTCATACTAGGGGTATACCCGCGTAAAAATGTAACGAAGCAGCCTGAAAAGCGGCGCCGGCATGCGGTACCCTATCGGCCCCTCCCTCTCCTGCCGCACGCCCCCATGCCCGTCTGGACCTGCAAACCGCACGCCGCCCTGACCACCGCCGAGCTCTACGCCATCCTGCGCCTGCGCTCCGAAGTCTTCGTGGTGGAACAGAACTGCGTCTTCCTCGACATGGACGGCAAGGACCTGAACGGCGCGACCGAACACCTGATGGCCTGGCAGGACGACGCGCTGCTGGCCTATTGCCGCCTACTGGAACCGGCCCTGAACGACGGCCGCGCCGTCATCGGCCGCGTGATCACCGCGCCGGCCGCGCGCGGCGCCGGCCTGGGCCACGAACTGATGCGCCGCGCCAAGGCCGAGGTCGAACGCCTGTGGCCCGGCCAGCCGGTGTACCTGGGCGCGCAGGCGCGGCTGCGCGGGTACTACGGCGGACACGGGTTCGTGGTGGTCACCGAGGAATATATGGAGGATGGCATCCCGCATGTGGGGATGTTGTTGGAAGCGGGCGGGGCTTGATCGAAGGACGGCTCCAGCCGCCCGTCCTTTCCGCAAAAAACAAAAACGCCCCTCGCGGGGCGTCGAAAGACTCGGCCGGTCAACGGCCCGGCATCACACGCCGGACACGTCGAGCTTGGCCTGGGTCTTGGACTGGATTTCGTCGGCCGTCACGCCGGGAGCCAGTTCCAGCAGCTTCAGGCCGTTTTCGGTGACTTCCATCACGCCCAGGTCGGTGATGATCAGGTCGACCACGCCCACGCCCGTCAGGGGCAGCGTGCATTCGGGCAGCAGCTTGATGTCCTCGGTGCCGTCCTTCTTCTTGGCCACGTGCTCCATCAGGACCACGACGCGGCCCACGCCGGCCACCAGGTCCATGGCGCCGCCCATGCCCTTGACCATCTTGCCCGGGATCATCCAGTTCGCCAGGTCGCCCTTTTCGGAGACCTGCATGGCGCCGAGGATGGCCAGGTTGATCTTGCCGCCGCGGATCATCGCGAACGAATCGGCCGAGGAGAAGATCGACGAGCCCGGCAGCGTCGTCACCGTCTGCTTGCCGGCGTTGATGAGGTCGGCGTCGACCTCGTCGTCGGTGGGGAACGGGCCGATGCCCAGCAGGCCGTTCTCGGATTGCAGCCACACTTCCACGCCCTTGGGCACGTGGTTGGCCACCAGGGTCGGCAAGCCGATGCCCAGGTTCACGTAAAAACCGTCTTGCAGTTCGCGCGCGGCGCGAGCCGCCATTTCATCGCGGGACCATGCCATGTCTGTTCTCCTTAGGCCGGGCGAGTGGTGCGTTGTTCGATGCGCTTTTCGGGCGTGGCGTTGAGCACGATCCGTTGCACATAGATGCCGGGCAGGTGGATCTGGTCGGGGTCCAGGCTGCCGGTGTCAACGATTTTCTCGACCTCGACCACGGTCAGCTTGCCGGCCATGGCGACGTTGGGGTTGAAGTTGCGCGCGGTCTTGCGGAACACCAGGTTGCCGCTGCGGTCGGCGATGTAGGCCTTGACCAGCGACACGTCCGGCACCAGCGAACGCTCCATCACGTACTGGTGGCCGTCGAATTCGCGGATTTCCTTGCCGTCGGCGACGATGGTGCCCACGCCGGTGCGGGTGAAGAAGGCCGGGATGCCGGCGCCGCCGGCGCGCAGCTTCTCGGCCAGCGTGCCCTGCGGCGTGAATTCAAGTTCGAGCTCGCCCGACAGGTACTGGCGTTCGAATTCCTTGTTCTCGCCCACGTACGAGGCGATCATCTTGCGCACCTGCCGCGTGTTGAGCAGCTGGCCGAGGCCGAAGCCGTCGACGCCCGCGTTATTGCTCACGCAGGTGAGATCCTTGACGCCCGAATCGCGCAACGCGGCGATCAGCGCCTCCGGAATGCCGCAAAGGCCGAAACCGCCGACGGCAATCATCTGGCCGTCCTTGACGATACCTGCCAGCGCCTCCTGCGCGCTTGCATAAACCTTGTCCATCGCTCCAACTCCTAGTTAAGGTAAAACCGTAGAGAGCCCGTCCCGCGCCGCAACGGACCCTGTTTTTCCTGTTGCTATTGTGCTTTGCGTTCGATTTTACCGGCATGACCGGCCGGCGCCATCGCCATTTTGCCGCAGTCGCGGCGCGTCCCTCAGGCGGCCGGCGTGAACATGGCGCCCAGTTGCGCCAGCACCTGCTGCGGCCACGGGGCGGACACGTTGGCCACGTAGTCCATCCAGACTAGCACGTTGCGCCCGCGCGCATAGGGGCCGCTCGGGTCGCCGGCCTTCTCCAGGGTCAGCTCGAATTCGGCGCTGGAACGGCCGATGCGCGTGACCGTGTGCTTGACGAGCACGTCCGCGGGATAGGTGAAGGAACGCAGGAAATCGCAGGATGCGTGAGCCAGGATCAGGCCCGTCTCCGAGGGCAGCTTGAAGCCGGCGCCATAGAGGATCTGCATCCGCGCCTCTTCCATGAGCCGAAAATACAGCGTGTTGTTGAGATGGTTCAAAGCGTCGGAATCGCCCCAACGCAAAGGCAATTCCGTCTGGTGGGTATCGCCCACCGCAAGAATCCGTGCAGACAGATTGTCCGGGTTCACCAATAACTCCTGATGGCTGAATGAAATACGAAGGCAGGCATGGCTCCGCCTGCAATACAATCGCCGATAATACTTCCAGCCAAATATGGAATACATACGGGGAGCTTTGCAAATGTCTGAACGCGAGTCGATGGAATATGACGTGGTCGTGGTCGGCGGTGGACCCGCCGGCCTGGCCACTGCTATCCGTCTGAAGCAGTTGGCCGCTGAAAAGAACCAGGAGATCGGCGTCTGCGTACTTGAAAAAGGCGCTGAACTCGGCGCGCACATCCTGTCCGGCGCCGTCATGGACCCGCTGGCGCTGACCGAGCTGATCCCCGACTGGAAAGAAAAAGGCGCGCCGCTGAACGTGCCCGTCACGCAGGACAAGTTCCTGTTCCTGTCGGAGAACGGCGCGCGCGCGACCCCCAACTGGCTGCTGCCGCCCTGTTTCCACAACGAAGGCAATTACATCGTGCGCCTCGGCGACGTGGTGAAATGGCTGGGCGAACAGGCCGAAGCGCTGGGCGTGGACATCTTCCCTGGCTTCGCCGCGGTGGAAGTCCTGTATGACGACAAGGGCGCGGTGCGCGGCGTGGCCACGGGCGACATGGGCGTGGCGCGCGACGGCAGCCACACCGACCACTACCAGCCCGGCATGGAACTGCATGCCCGCTACACGGTGTTCGCCGAAGGCGCGCGCGGCCAGCTCGGCCGCCAGCTGATTGAACGCTACAAGCTCGACGAAGGCCGCAACCCGCAGTCCTACGGCATCGGCATCAAGGAAATGTGGGAAGTCGATCCGGCCCAGTCCAAGCCGGGCCTGGTCATCCACACGGCCGGCTGGCCGCTGGATTCCGACACCTACGGCGGCTCGTTCCTCTACCACCTGGACAACAACCTGGTGGCCGTCGGCATGATCGTGGGCCTGGACTACGCCAACCCGTGGCTGTCGCCGTTCGACGAATTCCAGCGCTACAAGACGCACCCGGCCATCCGCGGCACCTTCGAAGGCGGCAAGCGCATCGCCTACGGCGCGCGCGCCATCACGGCCGGCGGCCTGCTGGCGCTGCCCAAGCTGACCTTCCCGGGCGGCGTGCTGGTCGGCTGCGAAGCGGGCTTCCTCAACGCCTCGCGCATCAAGGGCAGCCACGCCGCCATCAAGTCCGGCAAGCTGGCCGCCGAAGCGGCCTTCGACGCCCTGGTCGCGGATCGCCGCCAGGACGAGCTGTCCGCCTATCCGCAGGCCTTCGAAGCCTCGTGGCTGCACGCCGAGCTGAACAAGGCGCGCAACTTCAAGCAGTGGTTCAAGAAGGGCCGCACGATCGCCACGCTGATGACCGGCATCGAGCAGCTGGTGTTCAAGGGCAAGATGCCCTGGACCCTGCGCCACAACAAGCCCGATCACGCCTGCCTGCAACCGGCCTCGCAATGCGCGCGCATCGACTATCCCAAGCCGGACGGCAAGCTCACCTTCGACAAGCTCAGTTCGGTGTTCATCTCAAACACCAACCACGAAGAGAACGAGCCCATCCACCTGACGCTGAAGGACCCCACCGTTCCGGTGCGGATCAACCTGGCCAAGTACGGCGGGCCCGAAGCGCGCTACTGTCCCGCGGGCGTCTATGAGTTCGTCAAGGACGACCACGGCGAGGACCGCTTGCAGATCAACGCGCAGAACTGTGTGCACTGCAAGACCTGCGACATCAAGGACCCGACCCAGAACATCGTCTGGGTGGCGCCGCAAGGCGGCGAAGGTCCGGTCTACAGCGGCATGTAAGCGGCGCCGCCCCGCGGGGCGGCGCGCAATGGCGCGAATCCCATGACCGAACGCGTGCTGCTCATCGGCTGCGGCGACCTGGGCCTGCGGGTCGCCCGGCGCTTCCTGGCGCGCGGCGACGAGGTCCATGCCCTGCGCCGCCATCCGCCGGCCGACGGCCCTTCGGGCATCCGCTGGCTGCGCGGCGACATCGCCGCGCCCGGCGGAATCGGCGCGCTGCCGCAAGGCGTCACGCGCCTGATCCACCTGCCTGCGCCCGGCGCGCGCGACGCCGCGGCCTATCGCGGCGTATTCATCGACGGCCTGGCGCGGGTGCTGGACGCGCTGGACGCCTCGCGGCTGGCGCGGATCGTGTTCGTGTCCTCCAGCGCCGTCTATGGCGAGCACGACGGCGACTGGGTCACCGAAGACACGCCCCCTGCTCCCCTGGGCGAGAACGGCCGCATATTGCTGCAGGCCGAGGCCGCGCTGGCGGCGCGCGGCCTGCCCGCCACGGCGCTGCGGCTGGCGGGCCTGTACGGCCCGGGCCGGTTGCAGCTGATCGAACGCCTGCGCAGCGGCGCGGCCGGCGCGCCGCGCCAGCCCGAACACTGGGCCAACCGCATCCATATCGACGACGCCGCCGCGGCCGTGGCGCATCTGGCGCTGCTGCCCGAGGCCGCGCCGATGTACATCGGCTGCGACGACACGCCGCTGCCCCTGCATACGCTGTACGCCGAGCTGGCCAGGCTGGCCGGCGCGCCCGCGCCGCGCACCGCGCCCGCCCCGGCCAACGTCGGCAGCAAGAAACTCAGCAACGCCCGCCTGCGCGCCAGCGGCTTCACGCTGCAGTGGCCCGACTCGCGCCTGGGCTACGCCGCGCTGCTGGCCGAGGCCCGGCCGCCGCAGACATAGTTCGCCGCGCGCCGAAGCGTGGGCCGCGCACGCGCCGGATACTGGCGCCATCCCGACACTGCCAAGGACCACACCCCATGATCGCCGTGATATTCGAAGTCGAGCCGGCCGGCGGCAACCCCGAGCCCTATCTGGCCATCGCCGCGGGACTGGTCGAGGAACTGCGGGCCGTCGACGGCTTTATTTCCGTCGAACGCTTCCAGAGCCTGAGCCAGCCGGGCAAGCTGCTGTCGCTATCGTTCTGGCGCGATGAAGACGCCGTGCGGCGCTGGCGCTCGCTGGAATCGCACCGCCGCGCGCAGGAAGCCGGGCGCGGCGGCGTGTTCGCCGGCTACCGGCTGCGGGTCGCGCAGGTGCTGCGCGACTACGGCATGCACGAGCGCGAACAGGCCCCGGCCGACAGCCGCGAACGACACGGCTGAGGTTGCGCCCGCGGCCTCAGGCCAGGTGCCGCGCCACGGCCTGGACCACCCGGCGCACGTCGTCGGCGGACACGTCCAGGTGCGTGACCAGGCGCGTCGGACCGCCATAGACGGCGCGCATCAGGATGCCCTCGGCCGCCAGCGCGGCGGTCAGCGCCTCGCAGCGCGCGGGCTCGAATTCCGCGAACACCATGTTGGTGTCCTGGCTCAGCACCCTGACGCCGGCGATGCCGCGCAAGCCCTCGGCCAGCAGGCGCGCATTGGAATGGTCTTCGGCCAGGCGCTCGACGTTGTGTTCCAGCGCGTACAGGCAGGCCGCGGCCAGCACGCCGGCCTGGCGCAGGCCGCCGCCCAGCATCTTGCGCCAGCGGTGGGCGCGCGCGATCAGTTCGGCGCTGCCCGCCAGGACCGAGCCCACCGGCGCGCCCAGGCCCTTGGAAAAACAGATCGACACCGTATCGAAGGGTTGGCACAGCTGGGCCAACGGCAGGCCGCTGGCCACGGACGCGTTGAACACGCGCGCGCCATCCAGATGCGTGGCCAGGCCGTGGCGACGCGCCCAGTCGGTGGCGGCCTGCACGTAGGCGGCCGGGATCAGCTTGCCGTGGAAGGTGTTCTCCAGCGCCAGCAAACGGGTGCGCGCGAAGTGCGCGTCGTCGGCCGGCTTGAGCGCCGCCGCCAGTTTTTCCAGCGGCAGCGTGCCGTCTTCGGCGTGCTCGATCGGCTGCGGCTGGATGCTGCCCAGCACGGCCGCCCCGCCCCCTTCGTACTTGTAGGTATGGGCCAGCTGGCCCACCAGGTATTCGTCGCCGCGCCCGCAATGCGCCATCAGCGCGCCCAGGTTGCTCTGCGTGCCGGACGGGAAGAACAGGCCCGCCTCCTTGCCGGCGCGCGCGGCCACCGCTTCCTGCAGCCGGATCACGGTGGGATCGTCGCCCATCACGTCATCGCCCAGCGGCGCGGCGACCATGGCCTGCAGCATGGCCGCCGAGGGCCGGGTGACGGTGTCGCTGCGCAGATCGATCATGATTAGTCCTCGATAAATGGGATGGGGAGTCCGGTCAGTCGGCGCGCTGGGCCGGCGCGGCGCGGCTCACCACCCAGATGCCGGCCAGGATCAGCGCCATGCCGCCCAGTTCCACGGCAGTGGGCCGCTCGGACAGCAGCAGCCAGGCCAGCAGCATGGCCACCACCGGCACGCCCAGGCTGGACAGGCCGGCGATGGAGGCCGGCACCCGGCGCACGACCTGCAGCCACAGCAGCCAGCCCGCGGCGGTGGCGATCAGCACGATATAGACCATGCCGGCCCAGAGCTGCCAGCCCCATTGCGCCGGCATCTGCGGCATGAGCCAGGCCACCGGCACCATCACCAGGCCGCCGAACAGCATCTGCCACGCGGTGAACGTCATCACGTCCGGCGCGTGACGCTCGAACATGCGCTTGGACAGCACGGTGCCCACGCCCCAGCTCAGGCCGCTGCCCAGCCCCAGCAGCACCGGCCGGATGTCGCCCAGGCCGTTCCAGGGCTCGACGAAGCACACCAGGCCGACGGCGGCCAGGCCGATGCCCAGCGCGTGCGTGGCGGTGGGCCGTTCGCGCAGCAGCCACCATGCGAACAGGATCACCCAGAACGGCATGGTGTAGGCCATGAGCGAGACCTTGCCGACCCCGCCCGTCACCAGCGCGGTCTGCACGAAGCCCTGGAAGCCCGCGGTCTGGGTCAGGCCGATCAGCAGTGTCAGCTTCCACGGCGGCATGGCCAGCGGCCGGCGGGTCGCGATGGCCAGCGCGAACAGCACCAGACTGCCCGATACGTAGCGCAGCGCGACGAAATCGAACGGGCCGATGTAGGGCACGATCAGCTTCATCGCGATCCAGCTACCCGCCCAGACCAGGATGGTGCTGAGCATCAGGGCCAGCCCTGCGCGATCGAAACTGCTGCGGCTCACGTCTTCGACTCCGTGTTGTTCGAGAAAAAAAGAAGGCGCCCGTGCCGGAAAGAGCACGGGCGCCTCACATTATGCGCCTGTCGCGCAGCGCGCGGCCGGACGGCGCCGGCCGGGCCCGCTCACAGCGGCTTGGACAGCTGTTCCAGGATGGCGGGGTTCTCCAGCGTGGAGACGTCCTGCGTGACTTCCTCGCCCTTGGCGACCACGCGCAGCAGGCGGCGCATGATCTTGCCCGAACGCGTCTTCGGCAGGTTGTCGCCGAAGCGGATGTCCTTGGGCTTGGCGATGGGGCCGATTTCCTTGGCCACCCAGTCGCGCAGCGTCTTGGCGATGGCCTGCGCCTCGTCGCCTTCCGGGCGGGCGCGCTTGAGCACCACGAAGGCCACCACGGCCTCGCCCGTCGTATCGTCCGGACGGCCCACCACCGCGGCCTCGGCCACCATTTCGTGGGCCACCAGGGCCGATTCGACTTCCATCGTGCCCAGGCGGTGGCCGGAGACGTTCAGCACGTCGTCGATGCGGCCCATGATCCAGAAATAGCCGTCGGCGTCGCGCTGCGCGCCGTCGCCGGCCAGGTAGTAGCCGCGAAGCTCGGACGGGAAATAGCTTTTCTTGAAGCGCTCCGGGTCGCCCCAGATGTTGCGGATCATGGCCGGCCACGGACGCTTGACCACCAGGAAGCCGCCGTTGCCCTGCTCGACGTCGGCGCCGGTCTCGTCGACGATGGCCGCCGCGATGCCCGGCAGGGGCAAGGTGCAGGAACCCGGCTTGGTCGGCGTGGCGCCGGGCAGCGGGGTGATCATGTGCCCGCCGGTCTCGGTCTGCCACCAGGTGTCCACGATGGGACAACGCTCGCGGCCCACGTTCTTGTGGTACCACATCCAGGCTTCGGGGTTGATGGGCTCGCCCACCGTGCCGATGATGCGCAGGCTGTCGAGATCGTAGTTGCCGGGATGCGCTTCGGGCGTGGCCTCGGCCGCCTTGATCAGCGAGCGGATCGCCGTGGGCGCGGTGTAGAAGGTGTTGACCTTGTGGCGCGCGATCATGTCCCAGAAGCGGCCGGCGTTCGGGTAGGTGGGCACGCCCTCGAACACCACCTGCGTCAGGCCGGCGGCCAGCGGGCCGTAGGTGATGTAGGTGTGGCCGGTGACCCAGCCCACGTCGGCCGTGCACCAGTAGACGTCGTCCTTGCGCGCGTCGAAGGTCCACTTCACGGTCAGCAGCGCCCACAGCAGGTAGCCGGCCGACGAGTGCTGCACGCCCTTGGGCTTGCCGGTGGAGCCGGAGGTGTAGAGGATGAACAGCGGGTGCTCGGCGTTGACCGGCACCGGTTCGCAGGTGTCGGCCTGGCCGGCTTCCACGTCATGCATCCAGAGGTCGCGGCCTTCGTTCCACTGCACCTTGCCGCCGGTGCGGCGGTACACGATGACCTTGGAGACGGCTTCGCAGCCGCCCATGGCGAAGGCTTCCTCGACCGCCGGCTTGAGCGGGATGGTCTTGCCGCCGCGCACCTGCTCGTCGGCCGTGATGACCAGCGTGGCGCCCACGTCCACGATGCGCTCCTGCAGGCTCTTGGCCGAGAAGCCGCCGAACACCACCGAGTGCGTCACGCCCAGGCGCGCGCAGGCCTGCATGGCGACCACGGCTTCGATCGACATCGGCATGTAGATGATGGCGCGGTCGCCCTTCTTGTAGCCCAGCGCGGCGATGCCGTTGGCGAAGCGGCACACGCGCGCCAGCAGTTCGCGGTACGTGATCTTGTCGACCTTGCCGTCGTCGGATTCGAAGATGATGGCGGTCTTGTCGGCGTTGCCGTTGGTGAGGTGCACGTCCAGGCAGTTGGCCGAAACGTTGAGTTCGCCGTCGCCGAACCAGCGGTAGAACGGCGCGTCGGATTCGTCGAGGACCTGCGTGAAGGGCTTGGTCCATTGCAGGTTGTCGCGCGCCTGGCCGGCCCAGAAGCCGTCGAAATCGTTCTCGACCTGGGCGCACAGCGCGTTGTAGGCGTCCATGCTGGGAATCGCGGCGCCCTGCGCCGCGCGCTCGGGCGGCGGGAATACGCGGGTTTCCACCAGGACGGACTCAATAGCGTTCGACATGATTTTTGTCTCCAATCGGTGATTCTGTTGTTTGTGCCGCTTTTTCAGACCTACCTGCAACCGTATCGCCACGCTCTTACGGGCACCTTACGCAAAATGCGGGCCGGAGTCCGCGTGCGCAGGCGCCTGGAGCGCCGGGATCGCAGGGCATAGGCCTCGCGGCCCGCACAAGCCATTGGCGCATCGGCGCCGCATGGTGGCGGCGCCGCTGGGCAGACCATAAGGATAGCAGCCGCGGCGGCGCTTTCGCGAGTCAGGCGCCCCGCCGCGCCAGGCCGCTGCGCACGTCCACGCGCGCCAGCAGGATGAGGCCGCCGACGAAGAACAGGCCGGTCACCAGGATCGCCAGGCGATGGTTGCCGTGCGTGGCCCAGGTCACCAGGCCATAGGTCAGCGGACCGATCACGGCGGCGAGCTGCACCGCGAAGGTCCACAGCGAATAGAACTCTGCCAGCCGGCCCGCGGGCGCGAGCGCGCCCGTCATGGCCCGGCCGGCGCTCTGGGTCGTGCCCATGCACAGCCCGGCCAGCGTGGCGGCCACCCAGAACACCGGCGCGGTCACGGCGGCGTAGGCCACCAGCACCATCGCGATCCAGCCGGCCAGCGTGATGGCCAGCGCCGGCTTGTGGCCGATGCGGTCCTGCACGTAGCCGAACGAGAACGCGCCCGCCGCCGCGCCGATGTTCACGGTGAACACCAGCAGCATGATCTGGGGCGTGGTGAAGCCCATGACTTCCGAGGCGTAGACGGCCGCCAGCGTGATCACCACCGAGATGCCGGCCTGGTAGCAGGCGATGCACATCAACAGCCGGCGGAACTCGGGAAAGTGCTGTCCGGTCTCGCGCCAGGCGTAGGCCAGGCGCTTGAGCATGTGCAGCGCCTGGGTCTGGCCAGGCTGCGGCCGGGCGCGCTCGCGCAGCATGAAAAAAGACGGCAGCGCCGCCAGCGCGAACACCGTACAGGTGACGACGACGACCCAGGGCACGAATTGCTCGGCGCCCGCGCCGCGCGCCTCGGCCTGCGTCACGACCAGCAGCGACAGGCCCAGCGTCAGCATGCCGCCGAAATAGCCGAAGCTCCAGCCCCAGCCCGAGACCCGCCCTAGCGCCGAGGGCCTGGCGAGTTCGGGCAGGAAGGCCGCGACCACCGACTCGCCCACGCAATAGCAGTAGTTGGAGACGACGATGGCGGCCAGCGCCAGCCAGACATCGCCCGGACCCGCCTGGGTCAGCATCAGCGTGGCCGCGACGCAGCCCACCGTGCTCGCGTAGAGCAGGCGGCGCTTGCCGGCGCGCGCGTCGGCGCGGGCGCCCAGGCTGGGCATGGTCAGCATGATGAGCAGATAGGACAGCGACAGCGCCGCGGTCCATGCCAGCGTGGCCCACGGGGCGCGCCCGCCCACCACGCCGACGAAATAAGTGCTGAACACCGCCGTGAGGATCACGGTGGTGTAGCCGGAATTGGCGAAGTCGTACATGGCCCAGGCCCAGACTTCGCGCCTGGCCACGCCGGGGTTCAGGGGACTGTCGTCGCCTGCCCCGGCGTTTTTCGCGCAAGCGCCGGACGGCGCCTGCGGCGGCATGCCATCGCTCATAGGGCAGCCTTCGTGCTGCGCACTCCGGTATTCGCCATTGGGGCGGCCCGGCGGCTCATAGGCCCAGCGCGGCGATGCCTGCCTGAGCGATCAGCACGTCCTCGCTCGATTTCACGCCGGACACGCCGACCGCGCCGACCACGTGGCCATCGGCCACGACCGGCACGCCGCCTTCGAGCAGGCCGTCGAGCGAGGGGGCCGACAGGAACGAGTAGCGGCCGTTGTTGATCATCTCTTCGTAGACGCGCGACTCGCGGCGGCCGAGCGCCGCGGTCTTGGCCTTGGCCGGAGCGATGTGCGCCGAGATCGGAGCCGCGCCGTCCAGGCGCAGCATGCCCAGCAGGTGGCCGCCGTCATCGACCACGGAGATCGTGACGGCCCACTTGTTCTGCAGGGCGTGTGCTTCGGCCGCGGCCAGGATCTTCTTGACGTCTTCGGCGCTCAGCACGGGCTTGGTATTCATTGCAGCGACTCCTTTATCTGTTCCAGGGCGGTTGGATCTTCTATGGTGGTCAGATCTCCGGGATCGCGTCCTTCGCATACCGCGACGATCGCGCGGCGCAGGACCTTGCCGGAGCGGGTCTTGGGCAACGCGCCCACGAACCTGATCCTGGCGGGTCGGGCCACCGCTCCCAGCTGATCTTCCACCAGCCGCATGATATCGCCTTCCAGCTGCTTTGCCGCCTCCGGCGTCTCGGCGCCGGCGGGATTCTTGAGCACGGCGAAGGCCATCGCCACCTGCCCCTTGAGCGAGTCGGCCACGCCCACCACCGCGCATTCGGCGATGGCGCTGTGGCTGTTGACCGATTCCTCGATCTCGCGCGTGCCCAGCCGGTGGCCGGCCACGTTGATCACGTCGTCGGTGCGGCCAAGGATGAACCAGTAGCCGTCGGCGTCGACCAGGCCCCAGTCGAAGGTCGAATACACCTGGCGACCCGGGATGGACGTGAAGTAGGTCTGCACGAAGCGTTCGTCGTCGCCCCAGATGGTGGACATGGCGCCGGGCGGCAGCGGCGGCACGATGGCCACCACGCCCTTCTGGTCGGGCCCGAGGTCCTCGCCGGTGGATTCGCTGACGATGCGCGCGTCGAAACCGTACACCGGGAACGACGGGCTGCCATAGCGGGTGGGCACCTTTTCCACGCCCGGCTGCGCCGACAGAATGGGCCAGCCCGACTCCGTCTGCCAGTAATTGTCGATGATGGGCTTGCCCAGGCCGCTGGAGATCCATTGCGCCGTGGGCTCGTCCAGCGGTTCGCCCGCCAGGTAGACCGCGCGCAGCGAGGACAGGTCGTGGCGCTTGAGCAGTTCGGGGTCCTGGCGCTTGAGCACGCGCACCGCGGTCGGGGCCGAGAACAGCGTGTTGACGCCGAACTGCTCGACCAGCTTCCACAGGATCGCGCCGTCCGGACGCACCGGCGTGCCTTCGTACAGCACCGTGGCCTGCCCGCCGATCAGCGGGCCGTAGACGATATAGGAATGGCCCACCACCCAGCCGATGTCGCTGGTGCAGAAGAAGGTGTCGCCGGCCTTGCCGTTGAACAGGTATTCCATGGACGAGGCCAGCGCCACGGCGTAGCCGCCGGTGTCGCGCTGCACGCCCTTGGGCCTGCCGGTCGTGCCGGAGGTGTAGAGGATATAGCTGGGCTCGGACGACTCCAGCCATTCGACCGGCACCCGCGCGCCCTGGTGGCGCTGGCGCAGCGTGGCGTAGTCCAGGTCGCGCCCGGCCACCGGCTCGAACGGCGCCAGGCCGCGGTCGAACACCACGACCGAGGCCGGCGGCGACTTGGCCAGGGCCAGCGCGCGGTCCAGCAGCGGCTTGTACGGCACCACCTTGCCGGCGCGCGAACCGCCGTCGGTGCAGACCACCACCTTGGGCGCCGCATCGTCGATGCGCTGCGCCAGGTTGACCGAGGCGAAACCGCCGAACACCACCGAATGCACCGCGCCGATACGGGCACAGGCCAGCATGGTGAACACGGCTTCCGGCACCATCGGCATGTAAAGCAGCACCCGGTCGCCCCGCCCCACGCCCAGTTCCTTGAGCATGGCAGCGGCCGCGTTGACCTCGTCATAGACCTCCTGGCGGGTATAGACGCGCTCGCGGTCCACTTCCGTGGAGACCCAGATCAGGGCCGGCTTGTCGGCCTGGGTCGGCAGCCAGCGGTCGACCGCGTTGTAGCAGAGATTGGTGCGCCCGCCCGTGAACCACTTGGCGAACGGCGGGCGCGAAAAGTCCAGCACGGACTCGAACGGCGTCTCCCAATGCACGCGGTCGGCCTGTTCGCGCCAGAATGCGTCGCGGTCATGTACCGAGCGGTAATGGAAATCCCGGGTTTTTTGCATTTATGTCTCCTGTTATCTTTCTTCCGCCTTTGGGCTGATTGCTTTTTTCTGGAATCTTTCAGCCACATTTTGGTAGGCGAACCTTGCACGAAGCTTGCCGCAAGTCAAAACATTCTGCCCGACGTCCACGCTGCATGGACATTAAAGTCCTTAAAGTGACACAAACGTCACAAACCGGACTTGAAAGTTTGGTAGAATCCCCGCGAAGTTGTACAAAAATGTTGATTTTGCTGACATCTTGGCCAGATTCACGGTGATCGCCGTGTTTTCTGCCGTCATCAGCAGATCTTCCCCAGGCGAATGCATCGACACTCCACACGCGCGCGACTGAATTCATCCCCGGGCCAAGCAAGCCGCGGTCTGCCTCGCAGTCTGCAATTGCTGGCGCTGGCGGCGTGCGTGGTTCTGGCCGGCTGTGCCGGCACAAGTCAAAAGTCTACCGCCTATACGTCGGAAATCGATCCCTACGAATCCGGCGCGCTGACCGCCAGCTACGACCCCATCGGCATGCTGGTGGCGCAGAAATTCAAGCGCGAGCGCCAGAAGCCCCACACCGGCGTCGACAGCGACAACGCCATGGTCAGCGAAGCGTTGAACTACCTCGGCATCCGCTACCGCTTCGGCGGCAGTTCTCCCGACACCGGTTTCGATTGCAGCGGCCTGGTCACCTACACGGCCGAACGCTCGCTGGGCCTGAAACTGCCGCGCAACGCCGCCGAAATGGCGCGCCAGGGCACCGTCATCGACAAGAGCGAACTGAAGGCCGGCGACCTGGTCTTCTTCAACACGCTGGGCCGCCGCTATTCGCACGTCGGCATCTATCTTGGCGACGACCGTTTCGTGCACTCGCCCAGTTCCGGCGGCGTGGTCCGCGTCGAGAACATGACCATGACCTACTGGGCCAAGCGCTATAACGGCGCCCGCCGCCTGGACAACAGCCTGATCGCCTCGGCCCGCGCGGCCAACTGATCCGCCCGCCCCCCCGGATAACGCATAAGCAAAACGCCGCCGGACTGTGAAGTCCGGCGGCGTTTTGCCTTGATCTTGCGGCCTGCCGGCAGCGGGTCTACCCAGCTTGCCCCGGCGGCAGGACCTGCCTAGTGCACCGTGCCCGCGTGCGCGCACAGGCCGCATTGCTGCAGCGCCTGCTGCATGCTGCATACCGAGCGGCGACAAGCGACGACCCGGATGCCGCCGCGTTGCGCCGCGTTGCGGAAGGTCTTCATGACGTTGTGGCCGAGGAAGTCGGTCAGCAGGATGACGAGCTGGGTGCCCGAGGGCAGCTGCAAGGTTTTTTTCTGGTGCGAAGGATCGCGCCCGCTGATGTGGTGCGTGATCGAAATGTTGTGCCCCTTGAGTAGGTCGGGAATGTTGCCGAGGCGGTCGGCGCCCACTATCACTGCACTGAGTCCTGCGGTCATGATGAACCTCGCTGGGTCGTTGAGACTGGTAGTAATGATAATGATTCCCATTTTTTAGTCAACCCAAATGAGATCGGTTCTTATTTAATTATTTTTATGAGCCCCTGAACGGGGATAGCGAGAGCCCCGGATCGACAAAAAAAATGGCGCCCGAAGGCGCCGTGCGGGTGGCCCGCGAAGGCATGCCAAGCCTACTTGGGGCTTCCCTGCACGGCTTCGGTCACCACCGCGCGGGTCAGGGACGGCGCCAGCATTTCCAGGAACGTGTAGACGTAGTCCCGCAGGAACACGCCCGCTTTGACGCCCACACGGGTGGTATGCGTGCCGAACAGGTGGCCCACGGCCAGCCCGACCAGGTTGGAATCGCGCCGCGGGTCGTAGGCCACGCCGGCGATGATGCCTATGCCCAATCCTACGTCGACGTACGTCTTGATCACGTCGGCGTCGATGGCTTCCAGGACGATGTCCGGGTGTATGCCCTGGTTGGCGAAGATCTCGTCTATGGTGGTGCGGCCGGTGAAGGCGCGGTCATAGGTGACGATGGGGTATTCGGCCAGCTGCGCCAGCGTCAGCCGCTTGGCGGCGCTGGAGGTCAGTTCGGCCAGGGGATGGTCCGGGCGCACCACCACCGTGTGCTCCCAGGCGTAGACCGGCAGCGTGGCCAGGCCGGGCGTCAGGGCCAGCGATTCGGTGGCCAGCGCCAGGTCGGCCTGCTCGTGCAGCACCATTTCCGCCAGCTGGGCGGGGCTGCCTTCGGCCAGCGACAGGTGGACCTTGGGGAATTGCTTGCGAAACGCCGGAATGACCCTGGGCAGCAGGTAGCGCGCCTGGGTGTGGGTGCAGGCGATGACTAGGCCGCCCTCGTCGCGGCGCGCGAACTCGTCGCTGACCTTCTTGAGGTTGTCCACTTCCCGCATGATGCGGTCGATGACCTGCGACACCGCCAGGCCGGGCTTGGTCAGCCCCTTGATGCGTTTTCCGTGGCGTTCGAAGATCTTGATGCCGAGTTCGTCCTCGAACTCGATGATCGCCTTGGATACCCCCGGCTGGGAGGTATAGAGCATCCGGGCGGCTTCGGTGAGGTTGAAGTCGCGCCGGATGGTTTCCCGCACGAAACGAAATTGCTGCAGGTTCATGAATTGGCCCCTGTTAGACGGGCCAATTATAAGTAATAAGGACGCCTTGCTATATGACTTATTTGTATATGCTTAGGCGCAAGGCGTCCCGCTTTCAGCGCATCGTGATCGTGGTGTTCACACTCTTGGCATGGGCCGACCAGCGCGCGGTGACGGTCTTGGTCTGCGTCCAGAACTGCACCGCCTGCTTGCCGTTGGGACCCAGGTCGCCCAGCTTGGAGGCGCGCGAGCCGGTGAAGCTGAACCAGGCCACCGGCACCGGGATCGGCACGTTGATGCCGACCTGGCCAACGTCGATGTTGTTCTGGAAGTAGCGGGCCGCGCCGCCGTCCTGGGTGAACAGCGCCACGCCGTTGCCATTGGGGTTGCGGTTGATGAACTCCACCGCTTCTTCGAGGGTTTCGACGCCCACCACGCACAGGACCGGGCCGAAGATTTCTTCGGTGTAGATGGTCATGTTCTCGGTGACGCCTTCGAAGATGGTCGGGCCCACGAAGTTGCCCTGCTCGAAGCCGGCCACCTTCAGTTCGCGGCCGTCGAGCAGCAGCTTGGCGCCTTCGTCCACGCCCTTCTGGATCAGGCTTTCGACGCGCTTCTTGGCGTTGGGCGAGACCAGCGGGCCGAGGTCGGCGGCGCGGTCGGTGCCGGCGTTGACCTTGAGCTTCTTGGCGCGTTCGACGAAGTCGGGCAGCCAGTTGCGCGCTTCTCCGACCAGCACGGCCACGGACGAGGCCATGCAGCGCTGGCCGGCCGCGCCGAAGGCGGCGCCCAGCAGCTGGTTCAGCGCGACTTCGGGATCGGCGTCGGGCAGCACCACGCAGTGGTTCTTGGCGCCCATCATGGACTGGCAGCGCTTGCCGGCGGCCGAGGCGCGGTTGTAGATCTCGGTGCCCACGCGGGTCGAGCCGATGAACGAGACCGCCTTGATGTCGGGATGCTCGCACAGGCCGTTGGCGATGTCGGGGCCGCCATGCACGACGTTGAGCACGCCCGGCGGCAGGCCGGCTTCCAGCGCCAGCTGGGCCAGGAACAGCGAGGACGTCGGGTCCTGCTCGGAGGGCTTGAGCACGAAGGTGTTGCCGCAAGCCACGGCGATCGGGAACATGAAGCACGGCAGCATCACCGGGAAGTTGAACGCGGTGATGCCCGCGCACACGCCCAGCGGCTGGATCAGGGTGTAGACGTCGATGCCGGTGGCGGCGTTCTCGGCGTATTCGCCCAATTGCAGGTTGGCGATGGAACAAGCATGTTCGACCACTTCCAGGCCGCGGCCGACTTCGCCCTCGGCGTCCGGCAGGGTCTTGCCGTGCTCGCGGGTGATCATCTCGGCCAGCTTGCCGGTGTTGGCGCGCAGCAGCTCCTGGAACTTCAGCATGACGCGCATGCGCAAGCCCTGCCCGCTGTTGCGCCAGGTCTTGAAGGCCTCCTTGGCGTTGGAGACGGCCAGGTCCAGTTCCTCGCGGGTGGCGAAGGGAACCTTGGCGACGACCTCCTGGGTAGCGGGATTGATCACGTCTCGCCATTCGGTGGTTTTGGACTGCACTAGCTTGCCGCCGATCAATAGCGGAACGCGCGGGACTTCACTCATTTGATGCTCCTCACACTGCCTAGTCGATGCGGAGCGGACTCCGCGTTCATGGATTCAGCGGACGCCGCGGGGGCGGCGCCCGCATTGCCTTATTTCTTCACCAGCGGGCACGTGGAATCGGACAGGGGCTGGAAGGCCTCGGCGGCCGGGATGGTGGCCACCAGCTTGGAATAGTCCCAGCCGCCCTTGGATTCCGCGGGCTTCTTCACTTCGTACAGGTACATATCGTGGATTACGCGGCCATCGGGACGGATCGAGGCATTGCGCATGATCGGGTCCTTGATGGGCAGCTCGCGCATCTTGTCGGCCACCACCTTGCCGTCGGTGCTGCCGGTAGCCGCCACCGCGCGCAGGTAGTGCAGCACGCTGGAATACACGCCGGCCTGGGTCATGGTGGGCTTGAGGCCGCGGAAGGCCTTTTCGAAGCGTCCGGACCATTGGCGGGTGTTGTCGTCGTAGTCCCAGTAGAAGCCGTCGACGTACGACAGCCCCTGGGCGTTCTCCAGGCCCAGCGCCCGCAGGTCGGACAGGAAGATCAGCAGCGACACCAGGCGCTGGCCGCCCGCCACGATGCCGAATTCGCGCGCCTGCTTGACGGCGTTGACCGTGTCCTGGCCGCCGTTGGCCAGCGCCACCACCTGCGCCTTGGAGCTTTGCGCCTGCAGCAGGTAGGAAGCGAAGTCGGGCGCGTTCAGCGGATGCCGCACGCTACCGGCGACCGTGCCGCCCAGGGCCTGCACGGCCTTGGCGGTGTCGGCTTCCAGCGAGTGGCCGAAGGCGTAGTCCACGGTGATGAAGAACCAGGACTTGCCGCCCGCGCGCACCGTGGCCTTGGCGCCGCCGGCCGATTGCGAATAGGTGTCGAACATCCAGTGGAAGCCGACCGGCGAGCATTCCTTGTTGGTCAGGGCCGTGGTGGCCGGGCCGGAGAACATCACGACCTTGTTCTTTTCGCGCGCGATGCCCTGCACCGCCAGCGCCACGGCGGAGTTGGTCAGGTCGGCGATGGCGGTGACGCCGTCGCGGTCGAACCATTCGCGCGCCTTGGCCGCGCCCACGTCCGCCTTGTTCTGGTTGTCCGCGGACACCAGCTCGATCTTCATGCCCTTGCACTCCGCGGCCAGGCAATCGTCGATCGCCAACTGGGCCGCAGCCACCGATCCCGCGCCCCCCATGGCGGCGTAGGTGCCCGACATATCGGTCAGAATCCCGATCTTCACCGGCGGCTTATCCGCCGCATGGGCCTGGGCGACCAGGGCGGCGCCCAGACACAGCCCTGCGGCCAGCCCGCGTGCGTGCAATTTCATGGATTTGTCTCCTGAGTTTTATGCGTTGTTGCGCCGTCTTTGCGGCCTGCGGCCCCGGGGGTTCCCCCTGGACCTGCCAACCCAGTGTAGATGTGTGAAAATCAACAAGCAAGGCCAGAAATGCACATTCCTTGTGCATGAATGAACAATAGGATGGATGCCCGCCGCCGCCATGGCGGCGCGGGCGCGGAGCGCCGGATCGTGCTTGATTGGGACAGTCTGCGGTATTTCCTGGAAGTGGCCCGCACGCAGCGGGTCAGCGCGGCCGCGCGCAAGCTCGGGGTCGAACACACCACGGTGTCGCGGCGCATCCGCGCGCTGGAGGCGGAGCTGGACACGCTGCTGTTCGAGAAATCGCGCAGCGCCGGCTTCATGCTGACCGACGACGGCCAGCGTCTCTTCGTCCACGCCGAACAGATGGAAAGCGCGGTGCACTCCGCGCGCGAGAACCTGTCGGGCATCGGCCAGGCGCTGTCCGGGCATCTGCGCATCGGCGCCACCGAGGGCTTCGGCAGCTATGTGCTGACGCCGCTGGCCGCCGACTTCCAGCGGCGCTATCCGCACATCACGCTGGACATCCTGCCGGTGCCGCGCTTCGTCAGCCTATCCAAGCGCGAGGCCGACCTGGCCATCACCATCGAACGCCCGCAGCGCGGCCCCTACGTATGCAGCAAGCTGTGCGACTACACGCTGCGCCTGTATGGCACGCCGGGCTACCTGGCCCGGCACCCGCCGATCACGTCCCGCGCGGATCTGGCCGGCCATTCCTTCATCGGCTATGTGGACGAGCTGCTGTTCAGCGAACGCCTGCGTTATCTGGAAGACCTGCTGCCGGCCAGCAAGGTGGTGCTGCGCAGCACCAGCGTGGTGGCGCAATACCACGCCACGCTGCAGGGCCAGTCGCTGGCGATCCTGCCCTGCTTCATCGCCGCGCAGGACCCGCGGCTCAAGCCGGTGCTGGAGGACGAGGTGGCCATCACCCGCTCGTTCTGGATGTACTGCCACGAAGACTTGCGCAAGCTCAAGCGCGTGACGGTCTTGTGGGAGTTCATCCGCAGGTCGATATTGAAGAACGCCGACCTGCTGGCCGGCCGCCGCGGCACCATGAAATACCTGCCGTGACGGCCGGGCTCAGGCGTTGTTGCGCGGCGCCTTCACGCGCAGGCGGCGCATCAGCAGGAACACCGTCAACAGGGCCACCACGCCGTGGATGGCCCACACGCCCACGCCGAAGCTGAGCTTGCCGCCCGAGATCCAGGCGCGCGACAGGTTGATCAGGTTCATATAGAGCAGGCCCACCAGGCCCGCGATGAGCAGGTCGCCCGAGCGGCCCAGGCGCGGGTTGACCGCCCCGAGGGGAATCGCCAGCAGCGCCAGGTTCAGCGCCGCCAGCGGCAGCGAGATGCGCCACATGACCTGCGACCAGCTGCTGTCGGTGTTGTCTTCCATGAGCTGCATGGTGGTGCGCGCCTTGGACGAGCGCTCGGCGGCGGCGCGGGCCTCGGCCACCGGATCGGCGCCCGCCTTGCTTTCCAGGCGCAGCCCGTATTTCTCGAAGTGCACCAGGCGCAGTTCCGGCGTGCCCGGCTTGAGATCGTAGCGGTGGCCTTCGCCCAGCACCAGGAAGCGGTCGCCGTTGGGCTGCGTTTCGCTGTGCGCGCTGCTGGCGGTCAGGACGCTCAGCCATTCGGGACCGGTTTCGCGCGCGAACACGGTGCCGAGCTCGTCGCTGGCGTCGAGCGGATCTTCGGCGAAGAACACGCGGCTGCCGCCGGAGGATTCGGCGAACTGGCCGGCCGTGACCTTGGCCAGGTCGGAGCGCTGCTCGAAGCGTTCGTGGTATTCGCCGATCTGGCGATAGGCCCACGGCGCGGCCACCAGCGTCAGCCCGGCCACCGCCAGCGCCACCGGAATGGCCACGCGCAGCACGGGCTTGAGCCAGTCGGCCAGCGACAGGCCGCTGGCGAACCACACCACCATTTCGGATTCGCGGTAATTGCGCGTGACCGTGGTCAGGACCGCGATGAAGACGGAGACCGCGAGCACGGTCGGCAGGGCCGTGATGGTCGACAGCGCGGCCAGCACCAGCACCACGTCGGCCCCGATGTTGCCTCCCGCGGCTTCGCCGAGCAGGCGCACGAGCAACACGCTGAGCCACACGACGAGCAGAGTGGAGAAGACAACGACAGCGTGACTGGTGATCTCGCTGACGACCGATCGTTTGAATAGAGACATGGGAGAATATGCGGGATAATCGACCGCATCATACACAGACGTACACGGGAAACCCTCATGGAATTTAGCACACAGACCACTGCTTCCCTGCACCAGGTGAAAACCGCCGCCCTGGCCGTCGGCGTCTATGCGGAAGGCGTGCTGAGCCCGGCCGCCGACCTCATCGACCGCGCCTCCAACGGCGCCGTGCGCGCGGTGGTCAAGGCCGAGTTCCGCGGCCGCACCGGCTCGACCCTGACGCTGCGCAACCTGCCCGGCGTGACCGCGCAGCGCGTGGTGCTGGTGGGCCTGGGCAAGCAGGAGGAATACTCGGCCCGCGCCCACGCCTCGGCCGAGCAGGCCTTCGCCGCGGCCTGCGTGGCCGCCCAGCTCGCCGAAGGCGTATCCACGCTGGTCGCCAACCCCATCGCCGACGTGGCCGTCGCGGCCCGCGCGCGCAGCGCCGCCATCGCCGCCGGCAACGCCACCTATCATTACGACGCGAGCTTCGGCAAGCCCGACCGCGACGCCCGTCCCAAGCTCAAGAAGATCGTGCAGGTCGTCGAGCGCGCCGACGCCGCCCAGGCCCAGAAAGGCCTGCGCGAAGGCGCCGCCATCGCCAACGGCATGGAACTGACGCGCACGCTGGGCAACCTGCCCGGCAATATCTGCACCCCCACCTACCTGGGCGAAACCGCCAAGCGCCTGGCGCGCGAATTCAAGTCGCTCAAGGTCGAAGTGCTGGACAAGAAGCAGGTCGAGGCGCTGGGCATGGGCTCGTTCCTGTCGGTGGCGCGCGGCTCCGACGAGGCGCTGCGCTTCATCGTGCTGCGCCACGCCGGCAGCAAGACCGCCAAGAAGGCCGCGAAGAACGCCCCCGGCCCCATCGTGCTGGTCGGCAAGGGCATCACCTTCGACGCCGGTGGCATCTCGCTCAAGCCCGCCGCCACCATGGACGAAATGAAGTACGACATGTGCGGCGCCGCCAGCGTGCTGGGCTCGTTCCGCGCCCTGGCCGAGCTGGAGCTGCCGCTGGACGTGGTCGGCCTGATCCCGGCCTGCGAAAACCTGCCCAGCGGCAAGGCCAACAAGCCGGGCGACGTGGTCACCAGCATGTCCGGCCTGACCATCGAAATCCTCAACACCGACGCCGAAGGCCGCCTGGTGCTGTGCGACGCGCTGACCTACGCCGAGCGCTTCAAGCCCTCGGCCGTCATCGACATCGCCACCCTCACCGGCGCCTGCGTGGTCGCCCTGGGCAACGTCAACAGCGGCCTGTTCTCGAAGGACGACGCGCTGGCCGAGGCGCTGGCCGCCGCCGGCCGCGCCTCGCTGGACACGGCCTGGCGCATGCCCATGGACGAGGCCTACCAGGAACAGCTGAAGTCCAACTTCGCCGACCTGGCCAACATCGGCGGCCCCCCGGCCGGCGCGGTCACGGCGGCCTGCTTCCTGTCGCGCTTCGCCACGGCCTATCCGTGGGCGCACCTGGACATCGCCGGCACCGCCTGGCGCGGCGGCAAGGACAAGGGCGCCACCGGCCGCCCCGTGCCGCTGCTGATGCAGTACCTGCTGGACCAGGCTTGAAGCGCCTGTGACGGTATCCGGCATGACGCGCATCGATTTCGCCTTCGGCGCGCCGGACCGCCTGCGCATGGCCTGCCAGGTCGTGCGCAAGCGCTACCTGGCAGGCCAGCGGCTGGTGGTGTACTGTAAAGACGGCAGCCGCCTGGCCGCGTTCGACCGCATGCTGTGGGCGTTCGACGACACGTCTTTCGTGCCGCACGTGCTGGCCAACGACCCGCTGGCGGCCGACACCCCGGTGGTGCTGACGGCGGGCGATCCGCAGCAGGCCGCGGCGGCCGCGGGCCAGGGCGAACAGCCGCCCCCCGCCTGGCTGCTGAACCTGGACAACGACTGCCCGCCCGGCTTCGAGGCCTTCGAAAGGCTGCTCGAAATCGTCTCCGACGACCCCGAGGACAAGCAGGCCGCGCGCCAGCGCTGGCGCGCCTACCAGGGCGCCGGCCATACGCCGCACAGCCACGACCTCAGCCGCCAGTCCGCCGGCGGCTGAACCGGCAGCCGGCGCCCCCGCGCGCCGCCGCCCCATCGATTTTCGGGAGCCAACATGCCCTCTCGCCGCTACGACCCCGGCATCCCCACCCTGACCCAGCGGGCCGAACCCGCGCTACACCCGGGCGCGGACGACGCCGACGAGGCGTTTCCGGTGCTGACCGAAGTGGCGCAGCCCGCGCCGGCCAGATCCGTCCCCCTGCCCGACCCGGCGGTGCTCAGCGCCCGCCTGCAGGCCGAGGTGGAACAGCTCATGCAGCAGGCGCTGGCCGACGCCGTCGAACAGATCCAGGCCCGCATGGACGCCGAACTGCCCGTCATCGTGGCCCGCGTGCTGCGCGACGTGCGCCCGGGTTGATCCGCCTGGAACCTTCGCCCGGCGTCTGGTCTAATTCCTGACGAAACTGGATTCTTCAGGGAACTGTAAGGTATCCTTCGCATCTAATTCTAGGCAATCGTCATTTCGCCGCACACAGGAGTTCTCCATGAACGAATATCGTCCGTCCCCTTTTAACCGTTCCGGCGCGCTGGCCGGCGCGCCGGGCGAGGTCGCGCGCAACAAGGTCCTGCGCAACACCTATTGGCTCCTGGCGCTGTCGCTCATCCCCACCGTGCTGGGCGCCGCCGTGGGCCTGTACACCGGCATCAACACCGTCATGGGCGCCAGCCCCGGCCTGTCCGCGATCGTGTTCCTGGTGGGCGCGTTCGGGATGATGTTCGCCATCGAGAAAAACAAGAACAACTCGCTGGGCGTCGCCCTGCTGCTGGCCTTCACCTTCTTCATGGGCATCATGCTGTCGCGCCTGCTCGGCTTCGTGCTGGGCATGGGCAACGGCGCCCAGCTGGTCATGACGGCCTTCGGCGGCACGGCCGTCGTGTTCGGCACCATGGCCACGCTGGCCACCACCATCAAGCGCGATCTCTCGGGGCTGCAGAAGTTCCTGTTCATCGGCGCGGTGGTGATCCTGGTGGCGGCCCTGGCCAACATCTTCCTGCAGCTGCCGGCGCTGATGCTGACCATCTCGGTCCTGGCCATCGTGATCTTCTCGGCCTTCATGCTGGTGGACCTGCAGCGCGTGGTCAACGGCGGCGAAACCAACTACGTGTCCGCCACGCTGGCGATCTACCTGGACGTGTACAACGTCTTCTCCAACCTGCTGATGCTGCTGGGCATCTTCGGCGGTAACCGCGAGTAATCGCCGTCCGCCTGCCAGTCCAAAGGGCCTACATTTCCATGTAGGCCCTTTTTTCATTCGGGAAGCCCGCGCCATGCCGAACCGCCGCCGCTTCATCCAGACCGCCGCCGGCGCCGCCCTGCTCGGCCCGTCCTGGACCGCCCGCGCGCTCAGCCGGCAGGCGCCCATGCTGACGCGCGCCATCCCCGCCACCGGCGAGGCGCTGCCGGTGATAGGGCTGGGCACGGCCGACACCTTCAACGTTCCGCCCGGCGACGCCGCCGCCCTGGCGCCGCTGGCCCAGGTGCTGGACACGCTGTTGCAGGCGGGCGGCTCGCTGATCGACACGGCCCCGAGCTACGGCCACGCCGAAGCCGTGACCGGCGCGCTGCTGGCCCGCAACGGCGGCCTGTGGTCGCAGGCCTTCCTGGCCACCAAGATCAGCACGCAGGGGCGCGAGTCGGCCATGCGCCAGCTGCGCCAGTCGCAAAAGGCGCTGGGCAGCGACAAGCTGGACCTGGTCCAGGTGCACAACCTGATAGACACCGCCAACCAGCTGGCGCTGCTGCGCGACCTCAAACGCCAGGGCGTGATCCGCTACGTCGGCATCACGCATTACGCCGACCATGCGCACGACGAGCTGACCGCGCTGGTCGAGCGCGAGCGGCCCGACTTCGTACAGGTCAACCTGTCCGTGGGCGCGCGCAACGCCGAAAAGCGCCTGCTGCCGGCCTGCCAGGCGCGGGGCGTGGCGGTGCTGGTGAACCGGCCGTTCCAGGACGGGGCGCTGTTTCGCCAGGTGCGCGGCATGGCGCTGCCGCCGCTGGCCGCGGAGCTGGGCTGCACCTCCTGGGCGCAGCTGTTCCTGAAATTCATCATCGGCCATCCCGCCGTGACGGCGGTGATCCCCGCCACCTCCAAGCCGGCCAACATGGCGGACAACGCCCGCGCGGGGTTCGGCCAGCAGCCCGACGCCGCGCTGCGCGAACGCATCGCCGCCCTGCTGGCCTGACGGCATGGCGCCCCCAGCCACCCTGCGGGGCCGAGCGGCGCTGACGCTGGGCATACGCGAGGACGAACTGGGCCCGGCGGCCTGCGGCTTCGCCTTTTTCTTCTTCCTGTTCTGCGGCTATTTCATGCTGCGCCCGATCCGCGAAACCATGGGCATACAGGCCGGCGTGGACCAGCTGCAATGGCTGTTCACCGCCACCTTCGTGGCCATGCTGGCGGTGGCGCCGCTGTTCGGCTGGCTGTCGGCGCGGGTGCCGCGCGCCACATTGGTGAGCTGGGTCTACGCCGTGTTCGCCCTGGCCATGGCGGGCTTCGGCGTGGTGCTGCACCTGCTGCCCGGCAGCGCCTGGGCCGCGCGCGTGTTCTACGTGTGGCTGTCGGTGTTCAACCTGTTCGTGGTCTCCATCGCCTGGAGCCTGATGGCCGACGTGTTCCGCATGGAATCGGCCAAGCGCCTGTTCGCCCTGATCGCCGCCGGCGCCAGCGCGGGCGGGCTGTGCGGCCCGCTGCTGGGCGGGCTGCTGGCCGGCGCGCTGGGCCCGGCCGGCCTGTTGCTGCTGTCGGCGCTGCTGCTGGCGGCGACGCTGCCGCTCAAGGCCCGGCTGCTGCGCTGGCGCGCCGCCGACCGCCCGGAAATGGCCAACGACGACATGCGGCGTCCCATCGAAGGCTCGATCCTGGCTGGCCTGTCGGGCGTGTTCCGCTCGCGCTACCTGATGGGAATCTCGCTGCTGGTGATCCTGCTGGCCACGCTCAACACCTTTCTCTACATGGAGCAGGCGCGGCTGGTGGCCGACGCCTTTCCCGACACGGCGCAGCGCATCCGGGTCTTCAGCATGCTGGATTTCGCGGTCCAGTCGCTTTCGCTGCTGTCGCAGGTGTTCGTCACCGGGCGCGTGGCCGCGCGGCTGGGGCTGCGCTTCCTGCTGGCCGCGGTGCCGCTGGCGATGGCGGCCGGGTTCCTGGTCCTGGCGGCGTATCCGGTCTTCGGCGTGCTGGCGGCGGTCATGATCGCGCGCCGCGTGGGCGAATACGCGCTCATCCGGCCCGGGCGCGAAATGCTGTTCACCACGGTCCCGCCCGAGGACAAGTACAAGACCAAGAACGTGATCGACACGGTGGTCTACCGCGCCGGCGACGCGGCCAGCGGCTGGGTCAAGGCGGGCGTGGACATGCTGGGCCACGGCGCGGCCCTGGTCGCGCTGCTGGGCGCCGCCTTCGCGCTGGGCGCGGCGGCCGTGGGTTACGCGCTGGGGCGGCGCGCCGACGGCGATTAGGTTTTACTGAACATGCATATCATTGGCCCAAACGGATTCCGGGGGCCGCCGCCGCACAATGGCAGCGCTTTCAATGCCTCGGGAACCGCCATGAACCGCAACGCCATCGCCTGTCTTGCCGCCCTGTCGCTTTGCCTGGCCGCGCCTGCCGCGCTGGCCGACTACCCGGAGCGCGCGATCACGCTGATCGTGCCGGCCGCCGCCGGCGGCAACGCCGACATCACCGCCCGCCTCATCGGGCAGGAAATGAGCCGCCAGCTGGGCCAGCCGGTGGTGGTGGAAAACCGCGTCGGCGCGGGCGGGCGCATCGGCACCCAGGCCGTGGTGCGCGCCGCGCCCGACGGCTACACCATCGGCTACGCCCACGTGGGCACGCTGGTGCTGCACCGCTACCTGTTCAAGCAGCAGCTGTACGACCTGGACCGCGACATCGCGCCCATCGGCCTGGTGGCCGAAACGCCCAACGTCATCGTGGTGAACGCGGCCTCGCCCTATCGCGACCTGAAGGGTTTCATCGAAGCCAGCCGCGCCCAGCCGCAGCGCCTGACCATGACCTCGGCCGACCCCGGCACCACCAGCGAGGTCGGCGTCAAGCTGTTCATCGCCCAGACCGGCGCCGAGGTGCGCCAGATTCCGTACAAGGCCACGGCCGCGCAGCTGTCCGACCTGCTGGGCGGCCATGTGGATTCGATGATGGAAAACCTGCCGCCGCTGATCGGCAACCTGAAGGACGGCCGCCTGCGCGCGCTGGCCGTCACCACGCGCGGACGCGCCGCCTCCAACCCCGACGTGCCCACCGTGGCCGAGCAGGGCTACCCCGACTACGAGCAGTCGGCCTGGAGCGCGCTGGTCGCGCCGGCCGGCACGCCGCCCGCCGTCATCGCCCGGCTCAACGAGGCCATGAACCAGGCGCTGCGCTCGGACAATGTCAGCAAGGAATTGCGCAGCCGCTCCCAGGAACCGCTGGGCGGCACGCCGCAGGACGTACAGACCCAGATTCGCAAGGAGCTGCCCAAATGGGAAGGCATCATCAAGGCCGCCGGCACCACGCTGGATTGAGCCAGGCAGGAGCGCGCGCATGGCCACGGTAAGCCGCGAGGATTTTTCCTGCGCCGCCGCCACCAACGAATCGGCCTACCGCCGGGTCACGGTGCCGGTGCTCAGGATCGACGCCGGCCCCGGGCCGGCCGTCGCGCTGATGGCCGGCGTGCACGGCGACGAATGGGAAGGCCAGGCGGCCATCCTGGACCTGTGGCACAGCCTGCCCGGCATGCTCCAGCGCGGCACGGTCTACCTGCTGCCGGCGGCCAATGTCGAGGCCTCGCTGGCCGGCACCCGGCTCTCGCCTTCCGACGGCGGCAACCTGAACCGTGCTTTCCTGGGCGCGCCGGCGCGCGGCTACACCGAAAGCGTGGCCGCCGCGCTGGAGGCCCGGCTGCTGCCGCGCATCCAGGCGCTGGTGGACGTGCACAGCGGCGGCGCCTCGCTGCGCTACCTGCCTTCGTCGGTGATCACCCGGTACGGCGAGGACGCCTACGATCCGCGCCTGGCGGGCCTGGCGCGCGCCTTCGGGCTGCCGCAATGCGTGTTCTTCCGCGGCGTCGAAGCCGGGTCCATGCCGGCCGCCGCCAGCCGCCACGGCGTGCTGCGCCTGAGCGCGGAGATCGGCGGCGGCCGCGAAACCAGCGCCGCCCTGGTCGAACGCTGCCGCGACGGGCTGCTGGGCTGCCTGACCGAGCTGGGCCTGCTGCCCGGCCGCCCGCTGCCGCGCAACCCCGAGGTCCGGCTCTACGACCTGGACGCGCCGGCCGCCACGCTGCGCGCGCGCGAAGCGGGCGTGTTCGTCCCCGGCGTGGAGCTGGGGCAGGCGGTCACGGCGCGCCAGCGCATCGGCCAGCTGATAGAACCCGCCCGCCCCGAGCTTGCGCCGCGCGCGCTGGTCAGCCCGCAAAGCGGCACCGTGGTGTGCCTGCGCGCCATCGCCCGCAGCGGCGAGGGCGACTGCCTGTTCCAGATCGCGCCCGCCCTTCCCCTGGATACGCTTCCTTCGAGGTACTGAAGAACCATGCAGATGAACCCCAGATTGTCCGGCCTGCGTTGCATCCGCTGCGAACGCCTGTGGCCCGTCGCCGACTATCCCGAAGGCTGCCCCGGCTGCCTGGAGGCCGGCCACCCCGCCTCGCTGGAATGCCGCTACGAGCCCGGCGGGGATGCGGCCATGCCGCTGCCGGTGCTGGACCCGGTGACGCTGGGCGAAGGCGCCACGCCCTGCCTGGCCGCGCCGGCGCTGGCGCAGGCCGAGGGCGTCGGCCGGATGTGGCTCAAGTGCGAAAGCGCCAATCCCACCGGCAGCCACAAGGACCGCATGGCGGCCCAGCTGGTCTCGCGCGCGCGCCTGGCCGGCGCCACCCGCGTGGCGGCGGCCTCCAGCGGCAACGCCGGCGTATCGCTGGCCGCCTATTGCGCCGCGGCGCGCCTGGAGGCCGACATCGCCATCACGCGCGACTGCCCGCCGCTGCAGCGCGACGCCATGCAGCGCTTCGGCGCGCGCCTGCGCGCCTTCGACGACAGCCTGAGCCGCTGGCCCTATGTCGCGGACCTGTGCCGCGACCACGGCGCGTTCGCCGGCACCAACTATCTGAATCCGCCGGTGGGCACCCATGCCTATGGCGTGGAAGGCTACAAGCCCATCGCGCTGGAGATCTTCGAAGCCTGCGACGTGCCCACCGATATCGTGGTGCCCACCGCGCGCGGCGACCTGCTGTGGGGCATTTACCTGGGCTGGCAGCATCTGCGGGAAAGCGGCCGCATCGACCGCCTGCCCCGCATGCACGCGGTCGAGCCCTATGCCCGGCTGTCGCGGGCGCGCGCCACGGGCGATGCGCGCGGCAACTGGGAGGGCGTGACGGACCAGTACTCGATCGCCGGCAGCACCAGCACGCTGCAGTCGCTGGAAGCGCTGGCGCGCTCGGGCGGCTCGCCCGTGGAAGTGTCCGACGCCGCCGCGGCGCAGGCGCAGCAGCGCCTGGAGCGCACCGGGCTGGCCACCGAACTGTCGTCGGCCGCGGCGCTGGCGGCGGTGTCGCGGCTGCGGCGGTCGGGGCTGCTGGACGCGGAATCGTCGGTCGTGCTGCTGCTGACTTCGGATGGGCGAAGGGGCTAGACGCCGTACCTTTCCACCAGCGGCGCCAAGGCCGCGCGCAAACACGTGGCCCAGAACTTCCCCGCCTCCGACAAGGGGCGGCTGCCGTGCAGAATCATGTGGCATTCGAAATGCACGGGCGCGGCCAGCGGCCGATGGTCCAGGCCGGCCGCTTCCATGCCGAGCGCGGTCGCCGGATTGGCGATGCCCACGCCGTGGCCCGCCAGCGCCAGCTGGCACACGGTGCTGGAATACGGCGTTTCGATCGCCACCTTCAGATGCTGCCCGGCCTGCGCCAGCAAGGCGTCCAGGCGCTTGCGCGAACCGTCCTCGGCGTTGAGCGCGATCACGTCGGCGCCGGCCAGGTGCGAGAACTCCACGCACTCCAGCCGCGCCAGCGGATGGTTGCGCGGAAAGACCGCCACGGCCCGCAGGCTGGCGAGCCGGTGGCCGCGCAGGCCTTCCAGTTCGGACTCGTCGGCCACGGCGGCCAGGTCCAGCTCGCCCGACACCACCATGTCGCGCAAGGTGTTGGAATCCCGGATCTGCAGGTACAGCGCGGTGTCGGGATAGCGGGCGCGAAAGCGCGCGATGGTGTCGCTGATGATGGCGCCGCTGTAGGCGTGGATGCAGCCCACGCGCAGCCGCGGCTGCGCGGCGCCGCGGATCGCGCGGATCTTGCGGCCCAGGCTCTCCAGGCCGACGTTCAGGCGCCGGATTTCCTCGTACAGCAGCGTCGCCTCGGGGGTGCGCTGCATGCGCTGGCGCACGCGCTCGAACAGGCGCAGCTCGATGCTGGCTTCCAGCGCGGCCAGGGTCGCGCTGACGGTGGCCGGCGACACGTCCAGCCGCCGGGCGGCGGCGGTCACGCTTTCCGTCTCGTAGACGGTGCGGAAGGTCTCGACCTGTTTGAGCGTGAAGGTCATGGCGCTCAGATGCGCTGCAGGTCCAGCAGCACGCGGCGCGTGGACAAAGGCCGGCCGGCGAGGATTTCGGCCAGGCGTTCGCGCAGGTCGCGGCGCAGGGCCGGCTCGATCGCCGGATCGTCGAAATCGGGCGGCGCCTCGTCCACGCCATAGCCGGTCTCGCGCAGCAGCGTCCATTCGAAGCGGCGCAGCGCGCCGGCCGCGCGCGTGCCGCCCGAAAGCTGCTGCAGGGCGAAATCGTAGGCGTCGAACAGCAGGGGGTGGGCGTCTTCTCGCGGCAGCAGCCGCAGCAGCAGCTCGTTCATGTACCAGGCCGACATCAGCGCGGTGCCGGTCAGCGGCCGGATGCCGGCGATCTCGGCGCGCGTGAGCGTCTTGACCTCGCCGTTGCCGGTCCAGGACAGCAGCAGCGGCTGGAACGCGGACAGCACGGGCCGCAGCACGGAATACGGGCGCTTGGCGCCCTTGGCGACCATGGCCACACAGCCGTGGTCGCGCGAGAAAGTCTGAACGATGAGGGACGTCTCACGCCACGCGGTGGCGTGCAGCATATAGCCGGGTCGGTCCTGGACGCGAGGCGCCCTTCTACTCATAGCCCAGGTCGCGCAGCGCACCCTCGCGGTCGGACCAGCCCTTGCGCACCTTGATGTAGACCTCCAGGTGCACCGGCTTGTCCAGCAGCTTGGCGATGTCCTGCCGCGCCTCCGTAGCGATGCGCTTCATGTGCATGCCGCCCGCGCCCAGCAGGATGGGCTTGTGGCTGTCGCGCTCGACCACCACACAGGCGGCGATGCGCGCGCCCTTGTCGTTCTCTTCCCATTGCTCGATCACGACCGTACAGCCGTAGGGCAGTTCGTCGCCCACCAGGCGGAAGATCTTCTCGCGCACCAGCTCGGCGGCGATGAAGCGCATGGGCCGGTCGGTCAGCGTGTCCTCTTCGAACATCGGCTCGCCTTCGGGCAGGCGCGCGGCGATTTCCTGCAGCAGCTGGTCGAGCTGCTGGTTCCTGGTGGCGCTGACCGGCACGACCGCGCCGAACGGATGCAGCGCCATGATCTTTGAGACGAAGGCGAACAGATCGTCGCGGTTCTTGAGCGCGTCGATCTTGGAGATGGCCAGGATGGTGCGCTCCGGCGCGGGCAAGAGCGGCAGCAGCTTGGCGTCGCCCTCGGACCACTTGCCCGCCTCGACCACGTGCACCACCACGTCCACGTCGGCCAGCGCCTGCGTGACCACGCGGTTCATCATGCGGTTCATGGCGCCGCCGTGGCGCGTCTGGAAGCCCGGCGTGTCGACGAACACGAACTGTTCGTGCTCGCGCGTCAGCACCCCGTGGATGCGGTGGCGCGTGGTCTGCGCCTTGCGCGAGACGATCGAAATCTTCGAGCCGATCAGGGCGTTGGTCAGCGTGGATTTGCCGACGTTGGGACGGCCGACGATGGCAACGAAGCCGGTACGGAAAGGGGTATCGCTCATTTAGTCTCTTGAGCCACTGCCACCGGCAGCGACAATTGCGCGGTCTTGCGCGCCTTGCCCGACTTGCGGGCAGCCTTGGAAGCCGGGCTGACGGCCAACGCGGCCTCCAGCGCCACTTTGGCCGCCGACTGCTCGGCCGCGCGGCGGCTGGCGCCCGCGGCCATGACCTTGATCTCCAGCGCCGGAATGGCGCATTCGACCTCGAACTGCTGGCTGTGGGCCGCGCCGTGCGTGGCCACCACCGTGTACTGCGGCAGCGCCAGCTTGCGGCCCTGCAGGAATTCCTGCAGCAGCGTCTTGGCGTCCTTGCCCAGGGTCTTGGGATCGACCGAGGCCAGCACCGGCTGGTACTGGCGCACGATCACGCGGCGCGCGGCGTCGAAGCCGGCGTCCAGGAACACGGCGCCAAACAGCGCCTCGACCGTGTCGGCCAGGATCGAGGGGCGGCGGAAACCGCCGCTCTTGAGTTCGCCCTCGCCCAGGCGCAGGTATTGCGACAGCTCCAGCCGCTGGGCGATGTCGGCCAGCGAGGCCTGCTTGACCAGGTTGGCCCGCAGGCGCGAGAGGTCGCCCTCGTCGATCTTGGAATAGCGCTCGAACAGCATCGCGGCGACGACGAAGTTCAGCACGGAATCCCCGAGGAATTCCAGGCGCTCGTTATGGCGCGAACCGTGACTGCGATGCGTCAGCGCCTGTTCGAGCAATGCCGGATCACCGAAGTGGTGCTCCAGGCGGTTTTCTAGCGTGGCTAGCGACATAATCAGTTGAACCGGCCGATGCGGCTGAGGTCGCTGAAATTCATCCAGATGAAGAACGCGCGTCCGACGATATTGGATTCGGGTACGAAGCCCCAGTACCGGCTGTCCGCGCTGTTGTCCCGATTATCGCCCATGGCGAAAAATTGGCCTTCGGGTACTTTGCAGCGTACCCCATTGCGGCTGTATTGGCAGTTCTGACGGTTGGGAAATTGCCACATCGGCCCGTATTCCTGCGGCTTGCCCTCATCCAGCAGGATCTGGTGCTCAACTTCGCCCAATTTCTCTTTATATTGCGCAATATACGAGACACGGTCGGGTTCGAAATAATCCCCGTCGCGCACGTGCGGCACCAGTTCGCCGTTGATATACAGTTTTTTGTCCAGGTAGGCGATCTCGTCGCCCGGCAGGCCGACCACGCGCTTGATGTAATCGACGTCCGGGTCCACGGGATAGCGGAACACGAACACGTCGCCGCGCTTGGGCTCGCCCACCTCGATCACCTTCTTGTCGATGACCGGCAGGCGCAGGCCGTAGCTGAACTTGTTCACCAGGATCAGGTCGCCCGATTGCAGCGTGGGCAGCATGGAGCCCGACGGGATGCGAAACGGCTCGACCACGAACGAGCGCAGCAGGAACACGAACAGAATCACGGGGAAGAAGCTGACCGCGTACTCCACCCACCACGGCACGCGGCGCGCCGCGTCGCCGGCCTCGCGGCGCAGGCGCTCGGCTTCCTGGGCGTCTCCGACCAGGGCCGCGTCGTATTGCGCCATCGCCGCCTGGGCCCGGCGTTCCCGGCCCCGCCGCAGCACCGCCAGATCGAGCACCCAGATAATGCCGGTCACCACCAGCAATACAAACAGGATCAGGGCAAAGTTCCAACTCATCAGCTAACCGCCTTCTTTTGGTTCTATTTGTCTTCCACCTGCAGGATGGCGAGGAACGCCTCCTGCGGGATTTCCACGCTACCCACCTGCTTCATGCGCTTCTTGCCGGCCTTCTGCTTTTCCAGCAGTTTCTTCTTGCGGGAAATGTCGCCGCCGTAGCACTTGGCCAGCACGTTCTTGCGCAGGGCCTTCACGTTTTCGCGCGCGATGATTTCGGCGCCGATGGCGGCCTGGATCACGATGTCGAACATCTGGCGCGGGATCAGCCCGCGCATCCGGGTCACCACGTCGCGGCCGCGGTGGCGCGCGTTGCTGCGGTGGACGATCATGGCGAGCGCGTCGACGCGGTCGTTGTTGATCAGCAGGTCCACGCGCACCACGTCGGCCGAGCGGTATTCCTGGAACTCGTAGTCCATCGAGGCGTAGCCGCGCGAGACCGACTTCAGCTTGTCGAAGAAGTCCAGCACGATCTCGGCCAGCGGGATCTCGTAGACCAGGTGCACCTGGCGGCCGTGGTAGCTCATGTTGATCTGCACGCCGCGCTTGTTATTGCACAGCGTCATGACCGGACCGACGTAGTCCTGCGGCATGAACAGCGTGACCTTGACGATGGGCTCGCGGATGTCGGCGATCTTGCCGATCTCCGGCATGCGCGACGGGCTTTCGACCGTGATGATGGAGCCGTCGCGCTGCTCGACCTCGTACACCACGGACGGCGCCGTGGTGATGATGTCCATGTCGAACTCGCGCTCCAGGCGCTCCTGCACGATTTCCATGTGCAGGAGGCCCAGGAAGCCGCAGCGGAAACCGAAGCCCAGCGCCTGCGAGACTTCCGGCTCGAACATGAGCGCCGCGTCGTTGAGCTTGAGCTTTTCCAGCGAGTCGCGCAGCTGGTCGTACTCGGAGCTTTCCACCGGGTACAGGCCGGCGAACACCTGCGGCTTGACTTCCTTGAAGCCCGGCAGCGGCGCGGCGGCCGGCTTGCCGGCCAGCGTGATGGTGTCGCCCACCTTGGCGTCGGCAAGCTGCTTGATGCCGGCGATGACGAAACCCACTTCGCCGGCCGACAGGTGCGGGCGCTGCTGCGACTTGGGCGTGAACACGCCGGTCTGCTCGCACAGGTGGGTGGCGCCGGAGGCCATCAGCAGGATCTTGTCCTTGGGCTTGAGCACGCCGTTGATGATGCGCACCAGCATCACCACGCCCACGTAGTTGTCGAACCACGAGTCGATGATGAGCGCCTGCAGCGGCGCGTCGGGATCGCCCTGGGGCGCCGGCACGCGGGCGACGATGGCCTCGAGGATTTCGTCGATGCCCATGCCGGTCTTGGCGCTGGCCAGCACGGCCTGCGAGGCGTCGATGCCGATCACGTCTTCGACTTCCTGGCGCGCGCCTTCGGGATCGGCCTGGGGCAGGTCCATCTTGTTGAGCACCGGCACGACTTCCACGCCCAGCTCGATGGCGGTGTAGCAGTTGGCCACGGTCTGGGCCTCGACGCCCTGCGAGGCGTCGACCACCAGCAGCGCGCCTTCGCAGGCCGACAGCGAGCGGCTGACTTCGTAGGAGAAGTCCACGTGCCCCGGGGTATCGATCAGGTTCAGGTTGTAGACCTTGCCGTCCTGCGCCTTGTAGTGCAGGGCGGCCGTCTGCGCCTTGATGGTGATGCCGCGCTCGCGCTCGATTTCCATCGAGTCGAGCACCTGCGCCGACATTTCGCGGTCCGCCAATCCGCCGCAGCGCTGGATCAGGCGATCGGCCAGGGTCGATTTGCCATGATCGATGTGGGCAATGATGGAGAAGTTGCGGATATGCTGCATGCTTGAAGTTATAAGGGGACGGAACACTCGGCACAAGGCCGGAAGACACCGCCGCCGGAGTACGCACGGCTGACGAGAGGGGTGCCTGTGGGCATAGCCCGGGCAAAACGAGGGGGCGCCATGCGCCCCCTCTTGCGGCAACCAGCCATTTTAGCCGGTCTTGAACCATTTTTTTGCCGCCAGGCCCGCGACGGCAAAAAACGCCCCTTTTCAGGGGCGTCGCCGTAAAGCATCACTTGCTGGCGGGAACCGCCACCCATTGGGTCTGGTCGCCGCGGCGCACCAGCAGGCCGGCCGCCCTGCCCTTGTCGAGCTTGGAGACCAGTTCGCCGAACTGCTTGGCGCTGGTGACGTCGGTGTCGTTCAGGGCCAGCACGATGTCGCCTTCCTGCAGGCCGGCCTTGGCGGCCGCGCCCTCGGCGATCTTGACCTGGACGCCGCCCTTGATGCGCAGCTTCTTCTGCACGTCGGCCGGCACGTCGGCCACGCCCAGGCCCAGCGCGTTGGTGGCCTCGGGCACAGGCGCCGCGCCCTGCTTGCCGGCGGCCGGGCTCTTCTCGGTCGGGATCTCGCCCACCTTGACGGTCAGCGTCACGGTCTTGCCCTTGCGCCACACCTGCATGTCGGCACGGGTGCCCGGCTTGGTTTCGCCGACGATGCGCGGCAGGTCGGACCAGCGCTTGATGGGTTCGTTGTTGAACTTCAGGATCACGTCGCCCGGCTGCACGCCGGCCTGCTCGGCCGGGCCTTCGGGCTCGACGCTGCTGACCAGCGCGCCTTCGGCCTTGGGCAGGCCGATGGCCTCGGCCACGTCCTTGCCGACTTCGCCGATCTGCACGCCGACGCGTCCGCGCGTGACCTTGCCGGTGGTGCGCAGTTGGTCGACGACGCGCATGGCCTCGTCGATGGGGATGGCCAGCGAAATGCCCATGAAGCCGCCGCTGCGCGAAATGATCTGGGAATTGATGCCCACCACCTCGCCTTCCAGGTTGATCAGCGGGCCGCCCGAGTTGCCGGGGTTGACCGCCACGTCCGTCTGGATGAAGGGCAGGTATTCGCCGGTGTCGCGGCCGATGGCGCTGACGATGCCCGAGGTCACGGTGGAATCCAGGCCGAACGGCGAGCCGATGGCCAGCACCCACTGGCCCTTCTTGAGCTTCTTGGGATCGCCGATGACCAGCGGCGTCATGTCCTTGGCCTCGATCTTGATCAGGGCCACGTCGGTGCGCTCGTCGGTGCCGATGACCTTGGCCTTGAATTCGCGGCCGTCGGTCAGGGTGACGTAGATGTCGGTGGCGTCCACAACCACGTGGTTGTTGGTCAGGATGTAGCCGTCTTCGGAAATGAAGAAGCCCGAGCCCACGCCGCGCGGCACGGTGCGCTCTTCGGGCTGGGGCTGGGGACGCTGGCGCGGCGACGGCGGCGCGCCCGGCGGCTGGAATTCGGGGCCGAAGAACCAGCGGAACAGCTCGTAGGGGTCATTGCCGCCGCCCGGTCCCATGCCGCGCACCGGCACGGTGGCCGTGGTGCGGATGTTCACGACCGCGGGGTCGGCCTTTTCGACGATGCTGGTGAAATCAGGCAAAGCGACCGTCGGCGCCTGGGCCAGCGCCGCCGGCGCCTGGCCGACGGACATCACCACGCCCAGCGCGGCGGCCGCCAGAAAGCGTCGGAAATACCCGTTCGACACTGTCATTGCATTCATAGACTTCTCCGAAATTGCTGCTTGCCGCCCCGGATCAGCGGGACCCGGCGGCGGGCACGTATTCTGTGGACTCGGCCAGCTGTTCCAGCGTGGCCACGGGCACCTCGCCCACGGCCGTCAGCCAGAAATCGGCGATGCGCGTGCCATATACGGTAATCGAACCGCGCTGCGCCGCGCCATGGGGCGGACGGTGTCCGCGCTGGCTGTCGTAGGGCTCGATGAACACGGAAATGGCCGCCAACCCGTCAGACAATACCATCTGGCTGACCGTGGCGCCGCGGCCCATGGCCCGGGTCACCTGCATGACGGTCTTGAAGCCCTTGGGGGCCGGAATGCGCCAGCCCTGGGCGGCCAGGTCCACCGGCTTCATGGCGGCTTCCATCACCTTCCAGTCGCGCGTGCTCCAGCGGGAAGTCAGCAGCTGGGGATCGACCTCGGCGCCCAGGCGCAGCGAGGTGAAGGCCACCTGTTCGACCACGCCGCGCGCGGCGTTCAGGGTCTGGGCCTTGAGCAGCAGATTGGTCTCGACGTCGGCGCACAGCCGATAGCCGTAGCGCAGCTTGTCCAGCGGCTCTATGGTGATCAGGCGGCACTCGCGGCCGGCGACGCGATAGAGCTTGGGCTCGGTGCGGATCGTGTAGTTCTCGGACAGGCCGGCGGCCTCGCCCAGCAGCAGGCCGGGGAAGCGGTCGCCGCGGCGGCGCTCCAGCAGCACCGTCTTGCGCTCGGGGATCAGGCACTGCACGTCGTCGTTGTGGCGCAGGTATTCGCGCGGCTGGCCGTCGAGGATCTCGAGGCGCTCGCGCTCGCCGGTGCCGTCCAGGACGTGCACCAGGCGCGAGGACTGCATGGTCTCGCCCTGCTGATACATGAACACGCCGGCGTAGTCCTGCTTGCGGGCCGCCTGCTGGATGCTGGTGAGCAGCTGCACCACGTCCTCGGCGGGCGGCACGGCGTCGGCGGCGCGGGCCGGCTCCTGCGCCGCCAGGAAAACGGTGAACAGCGTTACGGCAAGCCAGGCGGCGCGATGGGCCTGCAAGGTAGCGGTTCGTCCCAGACCCAGCACCGGCCAGCGCGATGGAATCACCAACGCCATCAGCGCCCCGCTCCCATCTCGAACGACACCTGCCGCACGGCGCTGGGGCCGGCCATCTGGCGATGCGCCTCGAGGTAGTCGCGCAGGCCGGAATCGTCCGCGGCCGAGGCCGACGACGGCGCGCTGGCGTCGGCCAGCACCCGCACTTCCCCGCCGGATTCGCCGGTCAGGTAGGGCTGGGCCACCCAGGCGACGGTCGCCACGGCCGCCACCACCGCCAGGCCGGACAGGCCCACGCGCAAAGGCGAGCGGCGCCGAGGCGCCGCGACAATGGGCAATTCCGCGTCCAGGGCGCGCGCCAGCCGGGCCTGGAAGGCCGAACTGGGGGTCAGCGCCAGGTCGGCGTTGCGCAGGGAATCACCGATCAAGTGATAGGTGTCCCAGGTCTGGCGTCCCTCGCGGGACAACAAGCCGGGAAAAATATCGTCGGATTCCTCTCCGTCCATCCAGGCGGAGAGCGACTCCTCCCAGGAGGACTCGGATATCTCGACGGATTTGGCTGCTGTTTGCATGACTGCCACTCCTTACCAGCGACGCTCGTCATCGGTGCCTAGCAATGGGCGCAACTTGGTGGCGATGGCTTCACGCGCACGAAAAATGCGGGAGCGCACCGTACCGATCGGGCAGTCCATGCTCTGGGCGATGTCTTCGTAACTCATACCTTCGATTTCACGCAGGACGATTGCGGTGCGCAACTCTTCAGGCAATTCCTCGATGGCCGCGTTCACCGTTTCGGCGATTTCGCGGCTGGCGACCATGGATTCCGGCGTGCTTATATCGGTTAGGTTGTCGGTTTCGTTAAAAGTTTCACCGTCTTCCGTTTCTATCGCATTGGGCGCGCTCGGACGCCGGCCCTGGGAGGCCAGCCAGTTGCGCGCGGTGTTGATCGCGATGCGATACAGCCAGGTGTAGAAGGCGCTCTCCCCCCGGAACTGGGGCAGGGCGCGGTAGGCCTTGATGAAGGCTTCCTGGGCCACGTCTTCGATTTCCGCGGGGTCGCGGATCATCCGGGCCAGCAGGCGGAGGATCTTGCGCTGGTACTTGAGCACCAGCAGGTCGAAGGCTTTCTTGTCGCCCCGCTGGACGCGCGCGACAAGCTCGGCGTCGACTTCGCGCTCGCTCATGACGCCTCCTGGGGGCCGGCCGCCGGCGGCGTGCGCCGCGCCGTGCCCGTCAGCAGGCACAGGCGCCGCCAGGACTCGGGTCGCAGCGTCCGCTGCCAGACGGTGAGGGTGATGGTGCTAGGGGTAAAGGCGGTACTCCCGGTGGGCAAAGGCTGCAAGGTGAGCGTGAGCCAGCGCGGGCCGCGCCGCCGGTCCAGCAGACTTGCGTCGCGCCAGCCCTGCGGCAGCCGCAGCTGCCAATGCCCTGCCCCGGCCGCCGTACGTAACGCGGATACCGGGGACGGGCCGCTCCGTGCCGAGTGTAACAGCCCGCCGAGCCCGAGCAGCAGCGCAAGCGCCGCCCCCGCGAGCGCGGCCGGGCCATGCCAGGAGGCGGCCGTCAGCGCGCTGCCCGCGGCCAGGGCCAGCGCCAGGCCGTAAACCGCCTGGACGCTGCCCGGACGCACGACGGGCACGCGAAACGACCAGCGCTCCCCGACCGGGCCTGCCAAATCAGACCCGGCGAACGGCCATCGAGCCGTTGGTGCCGCCGAAGCCGAACGAGTTGGACAGGCCCACGTCGATCTTCATCTGCCGCGCTTCGTTGGCGCAGTAATCCAGATCGCATTCCGGATCCTGATTGAAGATGTTGATCGTCGGGGGCGAGACCTGGTTGTAGACGGCCAGCGTGGTGAACACCGCCTCGATGCCGCCGGCCGCGCCGAGCAGGTGCCCGGTCATGGACTTGGTCGAGTTGACCACCAGCTTCTTGGCGTGGTCGCCGAAGGCCAGCTTCAGCGCGTCGGTCTCGTTCTTGTCGCCCAGCGGCGTGGAGGTGCCGTGCGCGTTGACGTACTGGACGTCTTCGAGGTTGACGCCGCCGTTGCGCAGCGCGTTGACGATGCCGCGGCGCGGGCCGTCCTTGTCCGGCGCCGTGATGTGGTGCGCGTCGGAGCTCATGCCGTAGCCCACGAATTCGCCGTAGATGCGCGCGCCGCGCTTCTTGGCGTGTTCGTATTCTTCCAGCACCAGCACGCCGGCGCCCTCGCCCAGCACGAATCCGTCGCGGTCGCGATCCCAGGGACGCGAAGCCGTCTGAGGATCGTCGTTGCGGGTCGACAGGGCGCGCATGGCGGCGAAACCGCCGATGCCCAGCGGCGACACGGTCGACTCGGCGCCGCCGGCCAGCATGACGTCGGCATCGCCGTACTCGATCAGGCGGGCGGCATCGCCGATGCAGTGCAGGCCGGTGGTGCAGGCCGACACGACGGCGTAGCTCGGGCCCTTCATGCCGTAGGCGATGGACAGGTGGCCGGAGATCAGGTTGATCAGCGAACCCGGCACGAAGAACGGCGAAATGCGGCGCGGGCCCTTGGACAGGTATTCGACCTGGGTTTCTTCGATGCGCGGCAGGCCGCCGATACCCGAGCCGACGATCACGCCGATGCGTTCGGCGTTGGCTTCGGTGACTTCCAGGCCGCTGTCGCGCCAGGCCTGCATCCCGGCAGCCAGGCCGTAATGGATGAAGGTATCCATCTGGCGGGCTTCCTTGGCCGAGATATAGGCGCTGATGTCGAAGTCTTTGACTTCGCCGGCGATATGGGTGGTGATGGCCGAGGGATCGAAACGGGTGATGCGGCTGATGCCAGAACGTCCGTTGACGATATTGTCCCAAGCCGTGGTCACGTCGTTCCCCACGGGGGAAACGATACCCAGGCCGGTGATGACGACACGTCGCTTCACGGATGACTCCTCAAACAGACAAAAGAAAGGCGGTTTTCGGGATGCGCTGCGCTTGCGGTACACACAAAAGCGGGTCGGGCGTTTTCACGCCCTTCCCGCATGCGCACCGCAAAGGCAACTCCTGAAACCGCCCCGATTTTCCGGCTGGCCCCGAAGTCCGTCCTCGGACCGCCGGAAGGGAGTAAGCCCAGCTTACTGCTTGCCGTGCGAATTGATGTAGTCAATCGCTTGTTGCACGGTCGTGATCTTTTCGGCCTCTTCGTCGGGGATCTCGGTCTCGAATTCGTCTTCGAGCGCCATGACCAGTTCGACCATGTCGAGCGAATCGGCACCGAGGTCGTCAAGGAAGGAGGATTCGTTCTTGATCTCGGCTTCGTTGACGCCAAGTTGTTCAGCGACGATCTTCTTGACGCGCTGTTCGATGCTTTCCATGCAGATCTCCAATTGGGAAAAATCCCGCGAATTATAGCCAAGCGCGGAGTTTTGCGACGCCTGGCCGTGACAAAAATAACACCGCGCACTTGATCTGTCGCCGGGAATGGCGCAGGAAACCCGTGTGCGGCGTTTCCGGTTGAACCGCGCCTCGCCCCGTGCGGAGCGGCCTGCGCGCGGTTCGTGATTTATTGCATGTACATCCCGCCGTTGACGTGCAGGGTGGTGCCGGTAATGTAACCCGCCTGCGGCCCGGACAAAAATGCCACCGCGTGCGCGATGTCCTCGGGCGCTCCCAGGCGGCCCAGCGGAATCTGCTGCAGCAAAGCCGCAGTCTGATTTTCGCCGAGGGCACGCGTCATGTCGGTATCGATGAAGCCGGGGGCCACGCAGTTGACCGTGATGTTGCGGCTGCCCAGCTCGCGCGCCAGGGCGCGCGACATGCCGGCCACGCCGGCCTTGGCGGCCGCGTAGTTGGCCTGGCCGGGGTTGCCGCTGGAGCCGACCACCGAGGTCACGTTGATGATGCGTCCCCAGCGGGCCTTCATCATGCTGCGCAGCACCGCGCGCGACAGGCGGAACACCGACGCCAGGTTGGTGTCGATGACGGCCGACCAGTCTTCGTCCTTCATGCGCATCGCCAGCGTATCACGCGTGATGCCGGCGTTATTGACGAGGATGTGCGGGCCGCCGCCTTCCTTGCCCAGCGCGTCGATGAGCGCGTCGCAGGCCGCCGCGTCGGTCACGTCCAGCACCACGCCGCGTCCGCCCGAGGGGGCCAGCGCTTCGGTGATGGCGGCCGCGCCCGATTCGGAGGTGGCGGTGCCGACGACGGTGGCGCCGCGCGCGGCCAGTTCCAGCGCGATGGCGCGGCCGATGCCGCGCGTGGCGCCGGTCACCAGCGCGATCTTGCCTTGCAGTTCGATCGAGGGGTTGTCCATGTTCATTGGTTTCCGTTGACGGCGGCCAGCGCGGCTTCGAGGGAAGCCGGATCGGTGATGGCCATGCCCGTGAGTTCGGGATCGATGCGCTTGGTCAGGCCGGCGAGCACCTTGCCGGGGCCGCATTCGATCACGTGCGTGACGCCTTGCGCCTTCATCGCGCGCAGGGTTTCGACCCAGCGCACAGGATGCCATGCCTGGCGCACCAGCGCATCGCGGATAGCCCCAGGATCGGCCGGGGAAGCCACGTCGACGTTGTTGATGACCTGGATCTGCGGGGCCGACACCGTCACGCCGGCCAGCGCGCCGGCCAGCACCTCGGCGGCGGGCTTGAGCAGGCTGGAGTGGAACGGCGCGGACACCGGCAGCAGCAGCGCGCGCTTGGCGCCCGCGGCCTTGGCCTGCTCGCAGGCGCGTTCGACGGCGGCCTTGTGGCCGGCGATCACGACCTGGGCGGGCGCGTTGAAGTTCACGGCCTCGACCACTTCGCCCTGCGCGGCGGCGGCGCAGGCGGCGCGCACGGCGTCGTCGTCCAGGCCCAGGATGGCGGCCATGGCGCCGGTGCCGACCGGCACGGCGGCCTGCATGGCGTCGGCGCGCACGCGCACCAGGCGAACGGCGTCTTCGAGCGCGAGCGAACCGGCCGCGGTCAGCGCGGCGTACTCGCCCAGGCTATGGCCGGCGACCACGTCCGGCTTGCGGCCGCCCGCGGCGCACCAGGCCGCGTACAGCGCGGCGCCGGCGGTCAGCATCGCGGGCTGGGTGTTGGTGGTGAGGTTGAGCTGCTCGGCCGGGCCTTGCGCGATCAGCGCGCCCAGGTCCTGGCCCAGGGCCTGCGACGCGCGCGCCACCGTATCGGCGACCGCGGAAACGCCCGACCAGGCGTCCAGCATGCCGACAGCTTGAGAACCCTGACCAGGAAAGACAAAAGCGATTTTCATGGTTGACCGTTAGGATGAGATTCAGTGTCTGTGAGGAATGTCGGGTGCGCCTGCCCGGCGGCCGCGGCGCGCGCCGCCTGCCGCCCGGCCCGCCCCTACATGCGGGCCAGTACCGAGCCCCAGGTGAACCCGCCGCCCACGCCCTGCATCAGGACCAGCTGGCCCGGCTTGACGCGGCCGTCGCGGCGCGCGGCGTCCAGGGCCAGCGGCACGCTGGCTGCGGAAGTGTTGGCGTGACTGTCGACGGTGATGACGACCTTCTCGACCGGCACGGACAGCTTGCGCGCCAGGAAATTCAGGATGCGCACGTTGGCCTGGTGCGGGATCATCCAGTCCACGTCGGCGACGTCCACGCCGGCTTCGGCGCAGGTGTCGCGCGCGGAGCGGTCCAGCACGGTGACGGCCTGCTTGAACACGGCCTGGCCGTCCATGCGCAGGAACGGATCGCCGGTCACGTCGCCATAGGCCACGTTGCCCGCCGCGTTCAGGATCTTGCTCTGGCTGCCGTCGGCATGCAGCTGCGCGGCCATGATGCCGGGCTTGTCGGAAGCCTTCAGCACCACGGCGCCGGCGCCGTCGCCGAAAAGCACACAGGTGCTGCGGTCGTTCCAGTCCAGGATGCGCGAGAACACTTCGGCGCCGATGACCAGCGCGCAGCGCGCGCGGCCGGCGCGGATGAAGCTGTCGGCGGTGGTCAGCGCGTAGACGAAGCCGCTGCACACGGCCTGCACGTCGAACGCCGCCGAGCCTTTGGAGCCGAGGTTGGCCTGCACGATGCAGGCGGTGCTCGGGAACACGAAGTCGGGCGTCGAAGTGGCCAGGATGATGAGGTCGATGTCGGAGGCGTCCACGCCCGCGTCGGCCAGCGCGCGGCGCGAGGCCTCGGTCGCCAGCTGGCTGGTGGTGACGCCGCGCTCGGCCAGATGGCGCTGCCGGATGCCAGTGCGCTCGACGATCCATTCGTCGGAGGTGGCGATGTTGCGCGTCGCCAGTTCCGCAGCCAGCTCGTCATTCGAAACCACGCGTTCCGGCAGGAAGCTGCCGGTGCCCGCGATCACGGAATATTTCATTGCGGTATCCATCAAGCGGTGTCCCCAGCCACGTCTTGCGGCGGCGCCGTAGCGGCATCGCCGGATTGAACGCGCTTGGTAATCTGAGCGACCGTCTCGGCGGTGCGCTCCAGCAGTTTACTCACTACGGCTTCGCGGGCTCGCTGCAAGGCGAATCCGTAGGCGTAGACGTCGGCGGAGCCGTGGCTCTTGATGACCACGCCGCGCAGGCCCAGCAGCGCGGCGCCGTTGTAGCGCCGGTTGTCGACGCGGGTGCGCAGGCGGTTGAGCACCGGCTTGGCCACCGCGCCGGCCAGCAGCGTGATCAGGTTGCGTTTGAACTCTTCGCGTATGACGCTGGAGAGCATCTTGGCCAGGCCTTCGACGGACTTGAGCACGACGTTGCCGACGAAGCCGTCGCAGACGACCACGTCGACCGTGCCCTTGAAGATGTCGTTGCCTTCCACGTTGCCGTAGAAGTTCAGCGGGCTGCCGCGCAGCAGTTCGGCGGCTTCCTTGACGACTTCGTTGCCCTTGATGACTTCTTCGCCGATGTTGAGCAGGCCCACCGAAGGCCGCTCGCGATGGTCGACCGCCTGCGACAGCGCGGCGCCCATGATGGCGAATTGCAGAAGGTGCTCGGCCGTACAGTCCACGTTCGCGCCCAGGTCCAGCACCGTGGTGGCGCGGCCCGTCTGGTTCGGAATGGACGTGGCGATGGCCGGGCGGTCTATGCCGTCCAGCGTTTTGAGCACGTAGCGTGAAATGGCCATCCACGCGCCGGTATTGCCTGCGGAGACGCAGGCGTCGGCGCGCCCGTCCTTGACGGACTGGGCGGCCAGGCGCATGGAGGAGTCTTTTTTGCGGCGCAGGGCGACCTCGACCGGGTCGTCCATGGTGACGACTTCGGAAGCCGCCACGATCTCAAGACGATCGCGCGCCACGCCGCGGTGCTCGGAGAGCGCCGCTTCGATAGCGTCGGGAAGCCCGACCAGCAACAGCCGGGTATCCGGAAATTGCCGGGCGAACTCGATCGCAGCCGGAATCGTGACGGGCAGACCGAAGTCTCCGCCCATACAGTCTATGGCGATGCGTATCACGGGTGCCAGGTATCAGCGCTCAGCCGAAATGGTCCGAGTACGAGTTCGGCCCGG
>Ga0182742_1000639_pt1 | contig 52361 bp, 52 predicted proteins | sample eDN5th37CBELigMG_FD_128880 | JGI IMG/M metagenome (GOLD analysis project Ga0182742, IMG submission 128880) | Enriched Miracle-Growth compost microbial communities from Emeryville, California, USA - eDNA 5th pass 37_C BE-Lig MG (version 2)... ...
CCGCCCACTGCAAGCAAGAGGCACCAGAGGGTGAGAAGCGCGGTGCGCAGCATCGGGCTCGGGCGGGGAGGCACCCGTGACCGGAAGATGGGCGCGCTTCGGTGCTGGGCGATCGTCATGCGCGCTTCCGGCCGGCTAGAGTCTCGACGGCCCGTCCGGAGTGGCCCCGGAAAGGACCAGCGAGGCGCCGCGGAACCGTTCCGCCAGCGCCCGCAGCGCCTCGGTGGTCTCCGGGGTGAGCGTCGGTGCGGCGTCCGGATCGGGCGGCAGCGAGGCCAGCCGTTCCCGCTCGGCTTCGGCGGCCTTGGCCGCGATCGCTGGATCGACATAGGGCTTTTCGATGCCAGGTATCGGCTTGAGTTCCAAGCCGCGGTGCGCGTCGGTCATCAGCCGCTGCCAGACCATGGCCGGAAGCGAGCCGCCGGTCATGTTGCGGGTCGGGCGGAAGTCGTCATTGCCGAGCCACACGGCCGCCGTCAGGTTTCCGGTAAAGCCGACATACCAGGCATCGCGATAGGACTGGGTGGTGCCGGTCTTGCCGGCCGAGCGGATGCCCTCCAGCGCGGCGCGGCGTGCCGTTCCGATTTCCGGAATCTGGACGAGGATGGAGTTCATCGACGCCACGGCCTTCTCGGAGAGGACGCGGCGCGATGGCGGCGCGTCTCGCTCCCAGTCGTAGAGGACTTCGCCGCTGCGGGTCATCAACTGCGTGATGGCGTGTCGCTTTCCGGCGAAACCGCCATTGGCGAAGACGTTGTAGCCGGTCGCCTGGTCCATGACCGTCATGCCCGAGGTACCAAGCACCATCGTCTTGTGGCCGTTGAGCGGGGTCTCGATGCCCATGGCGGCGACCAGCGACTCTATCGGGGCAAGCGATAGGTGATCCTTGGCCAGGCGGACCGGGACGGTGTTGACCGAGCGGATCAACGCGGTCGCCAGGGTCATGCGCCCGGAGAACGAACGTCCGTAGTTCTGTGGCGACCAGCCACCCCAGCTTATCGGACCGTCCGAAATCACCGAATTCGGCTCGAAGCCGGCCTCCATGGCCGCGGCATAGACGTAGGGCTTGAAGGACGAGCCCGTCTGGCGCAGCGCCTTTGTGGCGCGATTGAACTGGCTTTCGCCGTAGTCGCGACCGCCGACGATGGCGCGGACGGAGCCTTCGGTGTCGAGGACGACGATGGCGCCTTCGGTCACGTCATATTCCTTGCCGTGCTGGCGCAGGTGGTATTCGAGCGATTCCTCCGCCGCCTTCTGGATTCCCGCGTCGAACGTGGTGCGCGCCACCAGCGAGCGGTATCCCGTGCGCTCGGCGATCCGCTTCGCCTCCTCGAAGGCGAAGTCGAGGAAATAGTCGGGGCTCTTCGACTTGCCCCTGTCTATAACGTCGGCCGGATGTAGACGCGCGGACAGGACCTCGCCCTCGGTCATGAAGCCTGCGTCGACGAGGTTGGACAGCACCACGTTGGCCCGTGCCCGCGCAGCCGGCAGGTTCACGTGAGGCGCATACTTCGCCGGGGCCTTGAACAGGCCTGCGAGCATGGCCGCTTCCGCCAGCGTCACGTCCTTGACCTGCTTGCCGAAATAGAAGTTTGCCGCAGCCGCGATGCCGAAGGTGCCGCCGCCCATATAGGCGCGGTCGAGATAGAGCTGCAGGATCTGCTTCTTGGTGAGGTTGGCTTCCAGCCAGATGGCAAGGAAAGCCTCCTTCAGCTTGCGCTCGACGGTCCGCTCGTTCGACAGGAAGAGGTTCTTGGCAAGCTGCTGCGTGATCGAGGACCCGCCCTGCACGACGGAGCGGGCGCGCAGGTTCTCCGTCATCGCGCGCATCAGGCCGATCACGTCGATGCCGTAGTGCTCGAAGAAGCGGCGGTCCTCGGTGGCCAGAACCGCCTTCAGCACATGGTCCGGGAGCTCGTCGACGGGGATGGATTCGCGCTGGATGATGCCGCGCTGCCCCATCTCGACGCCGTTGCGGTCCAGCAGCGTGACGGCGAAATCCTCCTGCCTGAGCCAGTCGCCGGTCGTTTCCTTGAAGGCGGGCAGCGCCAGCGCGAGCATGAGCACCGAGCCGGCCGTTCCCAGGGTGAAGCCTTCGCTCGCCAGTTCGATGACGCCACGACGCCAGCCACGGACGCGAAAGCGCTCGAAGAAGATGGTGACCGAGGTCCAGGTTTCGCGTACCGCGGACGCGGCCGCGTAGGCCGTGGAATCGATCCACGCGTCGATGGCCAGCAGGCGACCGCCCTGCGGAATCCGCCGCTTCGGCTTACGGCTGGTCTCGTGGTTCACGGAGCTCGGGTCTCCATCTTGTCGCGAAACCTGCCGGGGGTTGCGGGCGATTTCGCGGCGGGCAGTATCGCGCCGCCGCGGCATCTATGCACGAGGGAAGTAGGCAATCCGTAAATTCTTCTCGCGCATCGCGCGTGGGTGAATTTTCCTAGGAATATTGTCTTGACACCGTAACGGTCGTCTGCTAGGATCTCGTCATCGTCGGAATTGTGCGGCTTTGAACCGTCGCCGCCGAAACAATCCCAACAATACCCCACAACGGATCGGAAGCCATGACCTCTGCCGCTGCGACCAACGGCAAGTGGGCGGCGCTGCGCGTCCTCGCCGAGGAGAATGGTGCAGGACACGCTCTGCTGGCCGCGGCGAGTGGGCTGCGGGAAACGACCATAGCGAGGCGGGCCAGACGCCAGGGGTGGGGCTCGGCCCGGGGAGATGACGGCGCGGCAGCCCCGCTGCAACGCGCCATCAATGCTGCGGTGAGGGAACTGGAAGTCATCTCGACGGACTCCGGACCGGGGACGCCGAGCCTGGATCGGGGACGGATCGAAACCGTGCTGGCGATGCTGAAGACGGTCGAGAAGCTCGGCCAGATGACGGGCGTGGACCCGCGGCCGGCGGAGGCGCAGGCGAGGAGCGATGCAGACATTGCCGCCGCACTCCGGCGCATCGATGAACGAATTGTGGAACTGGCTCTGGAGGCGGCAGGACGGATGGGCGGCACGGGAGCTGGATCATGAACTGGCCGGTGCGCTTCTGCAGGAATGGTTCGGCCTGGTCCTGACGCCCCAATACCTGCCGGGACCACCGCCGCCCCTCTGGCTGGTCATGGGCGGGCGAGGGGCCGGGAAAACGCGCGTTGGGGCGGAATGGGTCAATGCGCTCGCGCGCGGACTGCTATTTCCTTCGCCCACCCGGGACCTGCGGATAGCCCTGGTCGGCGAGACGCTGGGCGATGTCCGCGAGGTGATGATCGAAGGCCCGTCGGGCATCGTCGCGACGGCGCGGCGCGACCGGCCGCGCTACGAGGCGAGCCGGCGCCGGCTGCTCTGGCAAAGCGGGGCGGTAGCGCAGGCCTTTTCCTCGGAGGACCCCGAGAGTCTTCGCGGCCCTCAGTTTGCAGCGGCCTGGTGCGACGAACTTGGCAAGTGGCGTCATCCGGACGCCACCTGGGACATGCTGCAGTTCGGTCTGAGGCTCGGCAAGAAGGTGCACCAGGTCGTGACGACGACGCCGCGCCCGATTCCGTTGCTACGACGGCTCCTGGCCGAGCCGGGAGTGGTCGTGACGAGGATGCGCAGCCGGGACAATGCGAGGCACCTCGCACCCGGCTTCCTGGAGACGGTCGAACGGCGCTACGGAGGCACGCGGCTCGGCAGGCAGGAGCTGGAGGGCGAACTGATCGAGGATCGCGAGGACGCGCTGTGGACGCGCGCCCGGGTCGAGGCAGCGCTCATCGCGGAAATGCCCGAGCTCGGCCGGATCGTGGTGGCGGTCGACCCGCCGGCAGGATCGCGGCGCTCCTCCGACGCGTGCGGCATCGTGGCGGCCGGCCTGGAACGCGACGGCCGGGCGATCGTCCTGGCGGATGCAAGCCTGCGGGGCGCCAAGCCTGCCGAATGGGCGGGCGCGGCCGTGGCGCTCTATCGCCGGCTCGGCGCCGATTGCCTGCTGGCGGAGGTCAACATGGGTGGGGAGATGGTGGCGGAAGTGATCCGTTCCGTCGACCCGTCGGTGCCGGTGAAGCAGATCCGGGCGACCCGCGGGAAGTGGCTGAGAGCCGAGCCGGTGGCACTGCTCTACGAGCAGGGAAGGGTGCTTCATGCCATGCGCATGCCCGCGCTCGAGGACGAAATGTGCGATTTCGGCATTGACGGGCTGTCGGGCGGGCGCTCGCCCGACCGGGTGGACGCGCTGGTCTGGGCGGTGACCGAACTGTTGCTGGATGTCGGCGGCGAGCCGCGCATCCGCGAGCTGAAGTAGCGCGTCTGGCGCTGCCCTGCGGTGACGGCCTGCCCGGACCGCGACGACGATCATCGAGGACGATTGGATGGTTTGGATGTGGCCCAGGCGCTGGTGGCGCTCGGAAGGGAAGGCGCGCCCCGAGATGAAGGCCGGCGGCTATGTCGCGCTGCAGTTCCAGGGCGAGGCCGTGTGGACGCGGCGCGACTATGCGGCGCTCGCCCGGGAAGGATACATGCGCAACCCGGTCGTGCACCGGGCCGTTCGACTGATCTGCGAGACCGCCGCTGCGGTGCCGTGGCTGCTCTACCAGGACGGCACCGACGTGGCGCAGCATCCGCTGCTGTCGCTGATAGAGCGGCCGAACCCCAGGCAGGGACGGGCTTCCTTCCTTGAGGCGCTGTTCGGCCACCTCCTGATCGCGGGCAATGCCTATGTGGAAATGAGCGATGCCGGAACGGACCTGCGCGAGCTGCACCTCCTGCGGCCGGACCGTGTCTCGACGGTTGCGGACCCCGCAGGGTGGCCGGTGGCGCTCGAATACCGGGCCGGGCGCGAACCCAGGATCGTCCCGCTGGGCGACGGAAGGGCTGGCGGCGCGCTGCATCTGACGCTGTTCCACCCGCTCGACGACCATCGTGGGTTTCCGCCGCTTGAGGCAGCGCAACTCGCCCTCGATATCCACAACGCCGCGGGACGCTGGAACAAGTCGCTCCTGGATAATTCCGCACGTCCCTCCGGTGCGCTGATCTACGCGCCGAAGGAGGGCGGCAATCTCAGCGACGAGCAGTTCGAGCGCCTGAAGGCGGAGCTGGAGGAGGGCTATTCCGGCGCCATGCGGGCAGGGCGGCCGCTGCTTCTGGAAGGCGGACTCGACTGGAAGGCGATGGGCCTGTCGCCGAAGGACATGGACTTCATCGAGGCGAAGAACGGAGCCAGCCGAGACATCGCCTTGGCCTTCGGCGTGCCGCCGATGCTGCTCGGCATTCCGGGCGACAACACCTACTCCAATTATCAGGAGGCCAATCGCGCCTTCTACCGCATGACCGTGCTGCCGCTGGTTTCGCGCACGGTGCGGGAGTTCTCGGACTGGCTCGCACCGGCCTTCGGCGGGGGACTGCGGCTGGCCTACGACGCCGACCAGATCGAAGGCCTTTCGGCCGAACGCGACGCGCTTTGGGCGCGGCTCTCCGCCGCGACGTTCCTCGACGACGACGAGAAGCGCGAGGCCGTGGGCTACGCGCCGCGCTCCTGATTCCCAGGGGCGAGGAGGTTGAAAATGACGGAAATCTCGGAAGCGGCCCTCGTGTGGTTCGCAAAATGCTCCGGCGCGGTGATCGGGTCGGCGGTCTCGCTGGCCTACCTGCTGCCGGCGGGTCGCCGCGAGGCGGCGATCCGCTTCGCCGTTGGCCTGACCTGCGGGCTCGTCTTCGGCGGTGCGGCGGGAGTGAAGATTGCGCGGGAGCTGGCGATCGAGAAGGCGATCGGGCCGGCCGAGACGGCGCTGGTGGGTGCGGCCGCGGCCAGCCTGTTCGCCTGGTGGGCGCTCGGCATCGCAATACGGACGCTCGCGGACAGGGGCTGGCTACGCCTGATCTGGGGGCTCGGCGAGCACAAAGGGACGGACGATGCCGATCGATGAACGCAAATTCGCCGAGGCGCCGCTTGCCGACGTTTCGGCCGACGGCACCTTCTCCGGCTATGCCAGCCTGTTCGGCGTGGCCGATCTGTGCCGCGACGTGGTGGAGCGAGGCGCCTTCGCCGCATCGCTACGCAAGCGCGGCGCGGCCGGCATCCGCATGCTCTACCAGCACGATCCGGCGACGCCTATCGGCACTTGGACGGAGATCCGCGAGGACTATCGCGGCCTGTTCGTGCGCGGACGCCTGGCCGGCGGCACCGCCAAGGGGCGCGAGGTGCATGCCCTGATGCGTGCCGGGGCACTCGACGGCCTGTCAATCGGATTCCGCACCGTCAGGGCGCGCACCGACCCGGCGCGTGGCACCCGCCATATCGTCGAGGCGGACCTTTGGGAAATTTCCGTCGTGACCTTCCCGATGCTGCCGGGCGCCCGTGTCGAGCAGGTCAAGGGCAATCGGCTTCGCGACCCGTCGGGACTGCGGGGAGACCCCGCCCAGGAGCGACTGCTGCGGCGGATACGCGCCGCGACCCGAATGATGAACCAGCAGAGGATGGATCCATGACACTGCATGCCGCCCCGCGGGGCCTGGAAACGAAGTCCGCGGAGGTCGCCGACGCCTTCGACGCGTTCATGACCACGTTCGCGGCGTTCAGGGACGCCAATGACGAGAAGCTCGCCCAGATCGAGAAGCAGCTCGGGGCGGACGTCGTGACCTCGGAAAAGGTGGAGCGCATCTCGCGCGCCGTCGACGAGCAGAAGCGGATATTGGACGAGCTCGCGCTGAAGCGCGTGCGGCCCGCACTTGGCGATCCGGCTGGCCGAATCGGTGCGTCCGAACACAAGGCGGCGTTCGACGCCTATCTGCGTCGGGGCGAGGAGCGCAGCCTGCGCGCCCTGGACCTGAAGGCGATGAGCTACGGGTCGGCACCCGACGGCGGTTATCTCGTGCCCGACGAGATCGAGCGGGAAATCGGCCGTCGCCTCGCCCAGATCTCGCCGATCCGCTCCATCGCCTCGGTGCGGCAGGTGTCGTCCGCCGTGCTGAAGAAGCCCTTCGCTGTGTCCGGCCCGGCGGTGGGCTGGGTGGCCGAGACGGCGTCGCGGCCGCAGACGACCTCGCCGACGCTGGACGAACTGTCCTTCCCGACTGCCGAACTCTACGCGATGCCGGCGGCGACGCCGGCGCTGCTGGAGGACGCAGTCGTCGATCTCGACCAGTGGATCGCCGCCGAGATCGAGACGGCGTTCGCGGAGCAGGAGGGCGCCGCCTTCGTCTCCGGCAACGGCACCAACAAGCCGAAGGGCTTCCTGGACTACGACCAGGTAGCCGAGGGCAGCTGGACCTGGGGCGATATCGGCTATGTCGCGACGGGCGTAGCCGGTGCGCTGCCGTCTTCCAGCCCCTCGGACATCCTCATCGACCTCGTCTATACGCTGAAGGCGGGCTACCGCCAGAACGCGACCTGGGTAATGAACCGCAAGACCCAGGCGGCGATCCGCAAGCTCAAGGACGCGGACGGCAACTATCTGTGGCAGCCGCCCGCGGGACCGGGTCAGCGGGCCATGCTGCTCGGCTTCCCGCTGGTGGAATCCGAGGACATGCCGAACGCGGCGACGAACGCCACGCCCATTGCCTTCGGCGACTTTGCCCGCGGCTACCTCGTGGTGGACCGCACCGGCGTGAAGGTGCTGCGCGATCCCTATTCGGCCAAGCCCTACGTGCTGTTCTACACGACCAAGCGGGTCGGCGGCGGAGTGCAGGACTTCGACGCGATCAAGCTGCTCAAGTACGGCGTGTCCTGACGCGGCCGCAGTTCCCGCAGGCATGCCCGACGGCCCCGGTCCCTCCCGCCGGGGCCGTCATTATTTTCCCACGGATACCGCACATGACCCTGTTCCGAACCGTCGAGCCCACGGCCGAGCCGGTGACGCTCGCCGAGGCGAAGGCCCACCTCCGGCTTGCCGGCAGCGGCGAGGACGACCTGCTGGCAGGCCTGATCCGCGCGGCGCGCGAGGATGTCGAGCGGAGCACCGGGGTCGCGCTCATCGACCAGCACTGGCGGCTCTCGCTGGACTGCCTGCCGCGCAACGACACGATCTCCCTGCTACGCCACCCGGTGCGCGAGATCACCGGCGTCACCGCCTTCGGAAGCGAGGGAGAGGCCACGCTGGTCAGCCCGGACGACTATTTCGTGGATCTGGATTCGCGCCCCGCCAGGCTGCATTTCCTGCGCCGGCCCTCATACGGGCGCGCTCTGAACGGGCTGGAGATCGACTTTCGCGCTGGCTTCGGGGAAGCCGGGACCGACGTTCCGGACCTCCTGCGCCGTGCGATCCTTCTCCTGGTCGCGCACTGGTACGAGTTTCGGGCCGGCTACCGTCCCGACGAGCAGCCCGTCTCGTATCCGCCCGGTTATGAGCGGATGCTTTCCGGCCATCGACTGGGACGGCTGTGATGGTTGAGGTCTTCCTCGATCCGGGGCGGCTGCGGCACCGCCTGATGCTGGAGGCGCCGGTGGCTGCCGCCGACGGGCTCGGCGGTCACCTGGTGACATGGGTGGAGATCGCGACGGTGGATGCGCTGGTCGAACCCCGCTCCGAGTCGAGCCGCTTTGGCGCGGACCAGACGCGCGAGGAGACCACACACCGCGTCACACTCCGGCATCGGCCGGATGTGGCGAGCGGATCGAGGTTCCGCTTTGGCGCGCGGATCCTGGAGATCGTGACGGTCCACGATCCCGACGAGAGCGGACGCTATCTCGTCTGCAGGACACGGGAGAAAGGCGCATGAAGCCGACGCTTCGCCTGACGCTCGACGGGCTGGTGCGGGCCCTGCGGCGCGAGGCTCACGCGATCACCGTCGATCTCGACCTGTCGCGCGGCCTGATGGAGGCCCGTCCGGATCGCGGCGACGACCGAAGCGCCCGCACACGGACGCAGCGCGCACGGAGGAGGGACGATGACAGCGGCCGCGACTGAACTTTAGCGGGCGATCGTGACGGCCCTAGAGGACGACGCCGGGCTTGCGGGCCTGCTCGGTGGCCAGAAGGTCTTCGACCATACGCCGGCAGACGTTGCGTTTCCCTATGTGAGCTTCGGCCGCACGAGCGTCTACGACTGGAGCACGGATACCGAGACCGGAAGCGAGCAGCTGTTCACGATTCACGCCTGGTCGCTTCACCCCGGTAAGCGCGAGGTGCTGGCGATCATGGAGGGGGTGCGCGGGCTGCTGCACGACGCGGCGCTGCCTGTCGACGGCCATCGGCTGGTGCTGCTCAGGCAGGAGTTCGCCGAGGCGCGGTTCGACCCCGACCAGCTCGTCCATCATGGCTTGATGCGCTTCCGGGCTCTTCTGGAGCCCGCAGGCTGAACAAGGACCCGCCAACGGGTCCGCAGGCGAACAATCTCCGGCAAACAATCTGAGGAGAACGGGATGGCTGCGCAGAAGGGCAAGGACCTGCTGCTAAAGATCGACACGGATGGGCTCGGCAACTTCACGACGGTGGCCGGCGTGCGCACCAAGCGCCTTTCCTTCAACAGCCAGCCGGTCGATGTCACCGACGCGGATTCAACCGGCCGGTGGCGCGAACTTCTGGCCGGCGCTGGGGTGCAGCGCGCGGCGCTGAGCGGCTCCGGCCTGTTCAAGGACGCGGCGAGCGATGCCTCGATCCGAACGCGGTTCTTCTCAGCCGCGATCGTCGACTGGCAGATCGTGATCCCGGATTTCGGCATCGTCGAAGGTCCGTTCCAGATCACCGCGCTGGAATATGCCGGCACGCATGACGGCGAGGTGACCTTCGAGATCGCCCTGGAATCGGCCGGCGCGATCAACTTCGAGGTCGCGTGATGGCCGTCAATCGCAGGCGCGGAGAAGTCGAAACCGAGCTCGACGGGGTGACCCGCAGGCTGTGCCTCACCCTCGGCGCTCTGGCGGAACTCGAGGCGGCCTATGCGGCGGAGGATCTCAACGTCCTCGTCCAGCGCTTCGCCAGCGGGCGGCTGTCGGCACGCGACCTGGCGCGCATCATCGGGGCGGGACTGCGCGGCGGAGGCACCGCGATCTCCGACGACGAGGTGATGGCGATGCAGACGCCTGGCGGCGCGGCGGGGTTTGCCGCGATCGCGGCTGCGCTGCTGGAAGCCACTTTCGGCGGCCGCGCGCAGGACCCTCGCGAGCCGTAGCAGGCGAGAACGGCGAATTCCCGTGGGACCTCGCCCTCACGGTCGGATTCGGTCTGCTGCGGCTGTCGCCGTCGGATTTCTGGTCGATGACGCCCCGCGAGCTCGCCGCGGCACTGCGCGCCTTGGGGGCGGCGGATGCGCTGGCGCGATCCGACTTCGAGACCCTGATGCAGGCATATCCGGACAAGCGGAGCACGAGGCATGGCTGAGCAGGTGCCGGTGGAGATCGTCGTCGATGCGACGGCCTTCGAGGATTCGCTGAAGAACCTCCAGCAGCTTTCGGCCCGCTTCGGCACGCAGCTCACCGGGGCGTTCAGAAGCGCGGTCGTGGATGGCCAGAATCTCGAAACGGTGCTGCGCCGGCTGGCCACCAACCTTGCCGGACTGGCGCTCTCGCAGGGGCTCCGGCCCCTGCAGTCGCTCGCTGGCGACTTCGTTTCCAGCTTCGCTTCGACGCTGACCGGCGCCGGCGGCACCGTCACCCCCTTTGCCCGCGGCGGCGTCGTCGCGGCCCCGACCTATTTCCCGATGGCCGGCGGCACCGGGATGATGGGCGAGGCCGGCGCCGAGGCGATCCTACCGCTCCGGCGCGGCAGCGACGGGCGGCTCGGCGTGGCGGCGGGCGAGGGCGGGACGCCGGTAACCGTGGTCTTCAATGTTTCCACTCCGGACGCCGGGTCGTTCCGACGGTCCGAGGCTCAGCTCACCGGCATGCTCGCGCGTGCCGTGCGGCGCGGCGCCCGCACACTCTGAGGTCGCGATGAGCGAACTGGAAAGCTTCCATGACGTGCGCTTCCCGACGGCGATCTCGTTCGGAGCCACGGGCGGCCCCGAGCGTACGACGGAGATCGTCCGGCTGACCTCCGGCCATGAGACCCGCAATGCGCGGTTCGCCGGCTCGCGCCACCGCTACGACGTCGGGACCGGGCTGCGGTCGCTGGCCGACCTCTACGAGATCGTCGCCTTCTTCGAGGCGCGTCGCGGGCCGCTCAACGCCTTCCGCTTCCGCGATCCGTTCGACATGAAGTCGTGCCGCGCGGACCAGACCGTGTCGGCGCTGGACCAGACTCTGGGCAGCGGCGACGGGGTGCGCGCGCGTTTTGCGCTGGTCAAGCAGTACGGCGACGAGGCAGGAGCCTATGTGCGGCCGATCCGGCTGCCGGTGGCCGGAACGCTGGTCGTCGCCGTCGATGGGGTGCCGGCGGACGCCGAAGACGTCTCCTTCGACATGGCGTCGGGCGAGGTGGTCCTTGCGCCGGGCGCAATTCCCCCCGCCGGTAAGGAGGTCACTGCCGGTTACGAGTTCGACGTGCCCGTCCGCTTCGATACCAGCCGCATCGAGATCGGAATCGCCGATTTCCGCGCCGGCCGCATACCGACGATCCCGCTCGTGGAGGTGCATCTGTGAGCGCCTATCCGCCTGAACTTGCCGCGCATCTGCAAGGCAGCGCGACCACTATCTGCCACTGCTGGCGCCTGACTCGCGCCGACGGGGTGGTGCTCGGCTTCACCGACCACGACAGGTCACTCGTGGTAGACGGCACGACCTTCCGTCCGCGCAGCGGCTTCTCGGCAAGCGAGGCGCGCGACACGCTCGGCCTCGCCATCGACACGGTGGACGTCGAGGGGGCTTTGTCCTCCGCGGAAATCTCCGAAGAAGACGTCCTGGCGGGGTGCTACGACGATGCGGAGGTTCAGACGCTGCTGGTCAACTGGCAGCAGCCGGACCAGTTCGCCATCCTGCGACACGCCACCGTCGGACGTATCGTGCGCCGTGACGGCGCCTTCGTCGCCGAACTCAAGGGGCGCATGCATGCGCTGGACCAGGTCAACGGACGCTGGGTGTCACGGCGCTGCGATGCCGTGCTCGGCGATGCCCGGTGCCGCTTCGATCTGGATACGCCCGGGTTCTCCGCGACGGGCGTGGTGCTGTCGCTGTCGGCGGCGCGAACGGTCCGGGTGTCTGGGCTGGACGGCTTCGCCACAGCATGGTTCGCGCACGGCACGATCGAGTGGACAACGGGCGTCCTCGCCGGACGCCGTTCCGCCGTGGTCGGGCACACGCTGCGATCGGGAGCGGTCGATCTCTCGCTCGAGCCGGTGGACGCGCCGTTGCCGGAGCCAGGCGATACGTTCCTGATCCGGGCCGGTTGCGACAAGGCGTTCGAGAGCTGCAAGGCAAAGTTCGCGAACGCGCTGAACTTCCAGGGTTTTCCCCACCTGCCGGGCAACGATGCCGCCTACGGATACGTCGTCGACGGCGACGTCTTCGACGGCGGCCCGATCGTGCCATGAACGCGGCGAACCTGGGCGAAGCTTCGGTGGCGGAGCGCGTCCTCGCGGCGGTTCAGGGCTGGGTCGGGACGCCCTACAGGCACCAGGCGTCGCGAAAGGGCGTGGGCTGCGACTGCCTCGGCCTCGTGCTGGGCATTTGGCGCGAGGTCTACGGCGCAGCGCCTGAGCCCGTGCCCGTCTATGCGCGCGACTGGGCGCAGGCGCGCGGCGGCGATCCGCTGCTGGAGGCTGCGTGCCGCTATTGCATCGAAAAGCCGCGTGGCGAGGCGGCTCCCGGGGATCTCCTGCTCTTCCGCTGGCGCGTCGGCATGCCCGCCAAGCACATGGCGATCCTGCTCGATTCCGACCGGATCGTGCATGCCTGCGAGGGCAAGGCGGTCGTTGTCACCCGCCTCGTGCCGCAATGGCGCAAGCGGATCGCCGGCGCATTCGCCTTTCCGGAAATTGCGCCGAACCGCTGACAAGGAATCGACGGCATGGCCACACTCCTGCTGCAGACCGCCGGCGCGGCGATCGGCGGTCTCTTCGGTCCTTTCGGTGCGGTGCTGGGGCGAGCTGTCGGCGCGCTCGCCGGCTATGCCATCGACACCGCGCTGATCAATTCCGGCCAGCGCGTCGAGGGACCGCGCCTGACCTCGGCGCGTCCGATCACCGCCGAGGAGGGGACGGCCCTGCCGCGTCTATACGGCACGGCCCGGCTCGGCGGCATCCTGATCTGGGCCACCCGCTTCGAGGAGGAGACCACAACACGCCGAACGGGGGCGAAGGGCGGCCCGAGGCAGGTGGAGTACGACTACTTCGCCAATGTCGCCTTTGCGTTGTGTGAAGGGCCGATCGCCGGTATCCGCCGCGCCTGGGCGGACGGGCGCGAGCTCGACCTCACCACGATCGAACTGCGCGTGCATACGGGCGAGGCCGACCAGCAGCCCGATCCGCTGATCGAGGCCAAGCAGGGCGAGGGAAACGCGCCGGCCTATCGGGGGACGGGCTATGTCGTGTTCGAGCGGCTCGCGCTGGCCGACTTCGGCAACCGAATCCCGCAGATTCAGGTCGAGGTCCTGCGTCCGGTGGGAGCCCTGCGCCATGCGATCCGCGCGGTGACGCTTATCCCGGGTTCGACCGAATACGGCCTCGATCCGTCGGAGGTGACGAAGAGGATCAGGGCGGGCGAGACCGTCAGCGAGAACCGCCACGTGCTGCACGGCGCCACCGATCTGGTCGCGTCGCTGGACGAACTGCAAATGCTCTGCCCGAGCCTGGAGCATGTCGGCCTCGTCGTGTCCTGGTTCGGCAACGACTTGAGGGCGGGGTCGTGCCGCATCCGGCCGGCGGTCACCGCCGGGGGGTTCAGCGGCTACTCGAAGCCTTGGCTCGTTTCCGGCGTGCCGCGTGACGAGGCGATGGTCGTCTCCACCTTCGGCGGTGGATCCGCCTATGGCGGGACGCCCAGCGACGCGTCCGTCCTCGCCGCGATCGCCGAGATCAAGGCGCGCGGCCTCAAGGTCACGCTCTACCCGTTCCTGATGATGGACATTCCGGCAGGCAACGACCTGCCGGATCCCTATGGCGGCGGCGAGCAGGCTGCCTACCCGTGGAGAGGGCGCATCACCTGCATCCCGGCACCGGACCGGCCGGGTACGCCCGACCGTACGGCCGCGGCGCGGACGGCGGTCGAGGACTTCTGCGGTTCGGCGGAACCGGGAGACTTTGAACCGGAAGACCGGACCATCGCCTATCACGGAGCGTCCGGCGACTGGGGCTATCGTCGCCTCATCCTGCACTACGCGCATCTGGCGCGGAAAGCCGGCGGGGTGGACGCCTTCCTCATCGGATCGGAACTGCGCGGCCTCAGCACGTTGCGCGACGGCGACGACGCTTTCCCGTTCGTCGAAGCGCTCTGCACGCTCGCTGACGAGGTCAAGTCCCTGCTGGGCCCCGACACGGCCGTGACCTATGGCGCCGACTGGTCGGAATACTTCGGCTACCACCCGGCTGACGGGAGCGGGGATCTCTTCTACCACCTCGACGCGCTGTGGGCGCGGCCGTCCGTGGCCGCCGTCGGCATCGACAACTACATGCCGCTGACCGACTGGCGGGACGCCGACTACCTCGACGGCAATCCAGACGGGGCGCGCGGGCCGCTCGACCCGGATGCGATGCGCGGCGCGGTCGCCGGCGGCGAGGGCTTCGACTGGTACTATGCCTCGGAAGCCGACCGCGCGATGCGGCTGCGCACGCCGATTACCGATGGCGCCTACGGCAAGCCATGGTTCTATCGCTACAAGGACATCTTCTCCTGGTGGTCGCAGCCCCATTTTGAGCGGATCGGTGGCGTCGAGCGGGAAAGCCCGACTGACTGGGTGCCGTGCGGCAAGCCCATCTGGATGACGGAGCTCGGCTGTCCGGCGGTCGACAAGGGACCCAACCAGCCGAACGTCTTCGTCGATCCGAAGTCGAGCGAGAGCTTCACGCCGCATTTCTCGAACGACGGGCGCGACGACCTCGCACCGAAGCGCTTCCTGGCCGCCCATCTGGCGCACTGGGACCCTTCCAGTTCCAGCTTCGACGCTTCCGCCAACCCGCTGTCACCGTTCTATGGCGGGCGGATGCTGGACAGGCTGGAGGGCGTCGAGCTCTCCGACCTTATCAATGCCATCCTGGCCGATCACGGGCTGCCGCCGGCCGAGACGCGGGCCGCTGACGGCATCGTCCAGGGCTATGTCATCGACGAGCCGGGATCGGCGCGAGGCGCGCTCTCGAACCGCTGATCGATCTCTACGGGATCGCTGCGATCGAGCGGCCAGAGGGGCTGGAGTTGCGCACCGCCCGGGCCGCCATGCAGCAGGCGCAGGCGATCGAAGACCTCGTGGTCGAAGAGGACGGTCCCGCCGCAGAGCGCACCCGCGTGCCGGACCATGAGCTTCCGGCCGAGGCAGTCCTCGTCTTCCGCGACCATCTCGCGGATTTCCAGTCGGTGGCAGCGCGCGCAGTGCGCGAGGTGGCAGCCGGCCGCCGCCAGCATGTCATGGGCTTCCCCGGTGTGCTGGAGCGCGAGCACGGTCGTGCCCTGATCGCTGCCTGGCTGGATCGCGCCTGGTCCGAGCGCGAGACCGTTGCCTTGGCCTTGCCGCCTCTCGCGCCGGAAGTCCAAGCGGGTGCGGTCGTGACCGTGCCGGCGTTCGGGCCACACCACTATCTCGTCACCGAAGTCGAGACCGGTCTGGTGAGGCGCATCAGGGCGCTGCGGATCGACCATGCGGCTCCGCCGGCCTGGGCGGGGAAGCCCCTTGCAGCGACGGAAGCGCCGGTGATCCATGCCGGGGCTCCGCACGTGGTCTTCCTCGATCTTCCCGCGACAGGCGCGGCCATGGCTCCACCGGACCAGTTCCGCGTCGCTGCCTGGCAAAAGCCCTGGAAGCGTCAGGTGGTCCTCGCATCGGCGGACACGACGGGTTTCGAGACCCGAACCGTGATCGCAAGCCCTGCGGACCTCGGCGTGCTGGCCGAGGCGCTTCCACCCGGACACTTCTCCGGGCGCGTCGACCGGGCTGCTGTACTCGTCGTCGATCTCTTCGACGCGGAGGCTGCCTCCGTCGGGCGGCTGCATCTACTGGGTGGCGCGAATGCCGCGGCGATCCGCTCGGAGAACGGGGCGTGGGAGATCGTTCAATTCGAGCTGGCGGAGGAAATCGCGGCCGGTCGATGGCGGCTCTCCCGGCTGCTGCGTGGTCAGCTCGGGACCGAGGACGCGATGGTCGCAGGAAGCCCGGCGGGCGCCGACTTCGTCATGCTGAACAGCCGCGTGGTTCCTGCCGGGCTGAGGCCGGGCGAGTCCGGCCTGTCGCTTCTCTGGAAGGTGGGACGCGCCGGGGCCGCCATGGGCACGGATGCCTTCACGACGCTGACGGTTGCGGGAGGGCTGCGGGCGATGACGCCGCTTGCCCCGGCGCATCTGCGCATGCGGCGGCTGGACGATGGCTTCCGCTTCACCTGGGTACGGCGCGGTCGCCTCGACGCCGATGCCTGGGAGCCGATGGAAATTCCGCTGGGCGAAGAGACGGAAGCCTATGCCGTCGAGGTGGCGCTGCCGGGAGGCAGTGCGGTCCGCACGGCGACCGTCTCTCACCCCTCATGGACGTATGCGGCCGCAGACATGACCGCCGATTTCGGCGGGATGCCGGCGGAGATCGAGGTGACAGTGCGCCAGCAGGGCGGATTGCCCGGCATTCCCGCGATCCGGCGTTTCGCTCCTTGAGACGGGTGCCGGCCCAAGCTTTCAACAGCAACAGGATGGAGAAGCATTCATGGAGGAAAGCAAGCCCTGGTACCAGTCGCGCACCGTATGGGCGTCCGTCGTCGCCATGCTGGCCGCGTTCGCTGGCCTGATTGGCGAGCCGGCGGCGGCCTTCTCCGATCCGGCATTGGTGGACGCGATCCTGACGCTGGTGTCGGCCGTCGCCGGCTTCGTTGCGTTGCTCGGCAGGCTGGCCGCAAGATCGCGCATCGGCTGAACTTGTCATTCATTCCGCGTTCAGCCGTTATACGCTAGAAAGCCGCCATGACATCGCTCATTCGCCATTTCCGCTCGGCGGTCATAGCGCCGGTTGCCGCACTCGCGTTAACGACCGCGGGTTTTGCGGACCAGCCGGTCCTGGTCGCGCAGGCGGATTGCTACGCCATCGGCCAGCAGGTCGCTGCCGAGCGCGGCGGCCAGCTTGCGCGGGCGAGTGAGGCGAACCAGGGCGGACGGCCCGTCTGCGTGGTCGTGGTGCTGGTTCCCGGCAAGGACGGCCAGCGGCCGCGCCGGACGGAGATCGTGGTTCCGCGGAATTGAGCGGCATGCGATCCTTTGACCCCGTTGCGAGCAGCTGCCGAAGGAACCGGTAATACATGCGGATACTCGTCGTCGAGGATGACAAGAACCTCAACCGACAGCTTTGCGAAGCGCTGACCGATGCGGGCTACGCGGTCGACAAGGCTTTCGACGGCGAGGAGGGGCACTACCTCGGCGACACCGAGCCCTATGACGCGGTTGTCCTCGACGTCGGGCTTCCGCAGATGGACGGCATCAGCGTGCTGGAGCGGTGGCGGCGCGACGGCCGCAAGATGCCTGTGCTGATCCTGACGGCGCGCGACCGCTGGAGCGACAAGGTCGCCGGCATCGATGCCGGCGCCGACGACTACGTCACAAAGCCCTTTCACATCGAGGAGGTGCTGGCGCGCATCAGGGCGCTGATCCGCCGCGCGGCAGGTCACGCCTCGTCCGAGCTGGTCTGCGGCCCGCTGCGGCTGGACACCAAGGCCTCCAAGGCCGACATGGACGGGGTGCCGCTGAAGTTGACGTCGCACGAGTTCCGGCTGCTGGCCTATCTGATGCACCACATGGGCAAGGTGGTGTCGCGCACGGAGCTAGTCGAGCACCTCTACGACCAGGATTTCGACCGCGATTCCAACACCATAGAGGTGTTTGTCGGAAGGCTGCGCAAGAAGATGGGCTCTGACATGATCGAGACCGTGCGGGGCATGGGATACCGCATCCGCGAGCCTGCGACGTGACGCTGGCGAACCGGCTTCGCGCGTCCATCGACGCGTTGCTGCCCCGCTCCCTCGCTTTCCGCGTCGTCGCATTCTCGACCGTCTGGGCCGTGGTCGCACTCGTGGTCATCTCGACGGTCATCGTCACCCTCTACCGACAGTCGGCCGAGCGCGGCTTCGAAAGCCTGCTGTCGGCACATCTCTTCAATCTCATCGGATCGGTCGGCATCTCCGAGGACGGTCACCTGACGGGATCGCCCAATCTCGGCGATCTTAGGTTCTCGCAGCCGGGCTCCGGATGGTACTGGGCAGTCGAGCCGGTCGGGGAGGGCGTCGTCGGTGCCTTGCGGTCGTCGTCGATGACGCGGCCCGTCCGTTCCCCAACGGTGACGGAAGTGCCGTTCGACGCCAGTTTCCAGCGCGTCTACGCCACCGACGGCCTCCGCGGTGAGCAGCTCGAGGTGATCGAGAGCGAGTTCGTGCTCGACGCCCAGAACCGTGCCGCGCGCTTCCGTGTGATGGGCAACCTGACCGAGCTAGAGGCGGAGATTTCCGCCTTCGAGTGGCGGCTCTACAGCTTTCTCGCCGCGTTCGGCCTCGGGATGGTCGCCATCAACGCGGTCGTCATCCTGTTCGGATTGCGGCCGCTGCGGCGGGTCCGTGAGGCGTTGGCGCGCGTCCGCGAAGGCACGGCGCAACGGCTCGGTGGCCACTTCCCCGCCGAGATCGAACCGCTTGCCAACGAGACCAACGCGTTGATCGAGAACAACCGCCGCATCGTCGAGCGCTCCCGCACCCAGGTGGGAAACCTCGCCCATTCGCTGAAGACGCCGCTGGCGGTGATGCTCAACGAGGCGCGCGCGCTGGGCGGGGAGAAGGGACGCCTGCTCGAGGGGCAGGCCATGGCGATGCAGCAGCAGCTGGAACACTACCTGCAGCGCGCCCGCGTGGCCGCCCAGCGCGGCAGCGTCGTCTACCGCACCCCCGTCGGCCCGGTCCTGGAGCGGATGGTCCGCGTCATGTCCAAGATCGGCAACCTGGCGGTCACCCTCAACCCCGCTTCTGAGGACGTGCTTTTCGCTGGCGAGCGCGAGGACCTTGAGGAGATGGTCGGCAATCTGATGGAGAACGCCATCAAGTGGGGGCGTTCGACCGTTCGCGTGTCCGCTCGCGCGCTATCCGGCGCGGAGGACCAGCCGGCGCTGGAGATCGTCATCGAGGACGATGGTCCCGGCATTCCGCCCGAAAAGGCGCGCGAGGCGCTGAAGCGCGGCCGCAGGCTCGACGAGAGCAAGCCGGGCACGGGTCTCGGTCTCGCCATCGTGGCCGATCTGGTCGGCGAATACGGCGGGACCATCGCCCTCGATCAGGCGGATGGCGGCGGCCTCCGGGTCGTTCTTACTCTTCCCGGGGTGGCGTGAGCCGCCTTTCTTCCGTCAGGGCTTGCATATCGGCCAGCGCGGGCCAAACTTCGGCCAAGACTCCGAATTAGTCGACGGACAACGAATCGAGGGCAGGCCGGATGATGGTGCGGCGAAGTGTCGGGGCAGTGGCGCTGGTGCTGCTGCTGGTGTCTGCTGGATGCACGACGGTGCGGCCAGGTGGTGCCATAGCCGCGCTGGTGCCGGATTCGACTCAGGGCCTCGACGAGAAGATACAGGGCGGGCTCGTAAGCGGCCCCGCCGCGGACGGGCTCGGCAGGTCGGAGCGGCGGCTGGCGCTGGCGGCGGAATTCAACGCACTTGAGTACGGCCAGAGCGGAAAGCCCATCCGCTGGCAGGGCGGGGCGGGTCGCTCGGGCGAGGTGGTGCCGGCGCAGCCTTATCGGGTTGGCCGGCAGGACTGCCGGCAGTACATGCACAACCTGACCGTGTCCGGTCAGACGCGGACGGTCAAGGGAACAGCGTGTCGGAACGCCGACGGCACCTGGACGACGCTCACCTGAGCGTGATTGCGGCGGCGGATTGGCCGCAGGCCGCGGTTGTTGGCACGCGCGGGCCGTGCCGATATTTGAGGGCGCATGGCTTTTGCGATCATCGCCGCGCTGCTGACAGTCGCCGCCAGTCTGGCGGTACTGATTCCGCTTGGCCGCCGCCAGCCGGAACGGCCCGCCGACAGCGCCCATGAGGACGAGATCTACCGCGATCAGCTCGCCGAGCTGGAGCGCGATGCCGCGCGCGGCCTGATCGGCGAGGCGGAGGCGCGCGAGGCCCGCGCCGAGATCGGCCGTCGCCTGCTGGCCGCAGCCACCGAGAAGCGTTTGGGGACGTCGCGCCGATATGCGGGGCTGGCCCGTGCGCTGGCCGCCATTGCCGTGCTGGCCGTCCCGGTCGTGGCCTGGGGCCTCTACGGTGTGCTCGGATCGCCAGCGCTGCCCGGCCAGCCGCTCGCCGCGAGGCTCGCCAATTGCGGGGCCAGCAGCAGCATCGATGAACTCGTCGGCTGTGCCGAAGCCCATCTTTCGCGCAATCCGGAAGACGGGCGCGGTTGGGACGTGCTCGGGCCGATCTATGTGCGCATGCAGCGCTATCCCGACGCGTTGATCGCATACCGGAACGCGATCCGTTTGCTCGGCGAGACGCCCGACAGGCTGTCGGGCCTCGCCGAAGCGATCGCCGGCACAGCCGGCGGTGTCGTCACCGCCGAAGCCGCGGAGCCCCTGCACAAGGCGCTGGCGCTTGACGCCCGCCATGCCAAGAGCCGCTTCCTCCTGGCGCTCGCGGCGGCGCAGGCGGGGCGCGCGGACGAGGCGCGGCGAGACCTGCAGGGCCTGCTCGACGATCTCCCCCCCGACAGCCCCTGGCGCGACGTGGCGACCAACGCCATATCGGAGCTGGATCGGAATGTGGCCGATGCCGAGAAGGCGCCCGGTCCCACTTCCTCGGATATCGAAGCGGCCCAGAGCCTCTCGCCGCAACAGCGTTCGGCGATGATCGAATCCATGGTTGCCGGGCTCGATGCACGGCTGCGCCAGAACCCGGCCGACGGGGAAGGGTGGCAGAGGCTGGTGCGTTCCTACGTGGTGCTGGACCGCCGGGACGATGCCAGGGAAGCGCTGAAGCGTGGGCTGGCCGCACTGGATCCGAATGGCGAGGCGGGACGGCGGCTCGCCGAGCTTGGCCGCGAACTCGGCCTTGTCGCGACGGAGTGAACGGGATGACGCGCAAGCAGAAGCGTCTGTCGGTAATCGGTGGCGGCCTGGCGTTCCTGGCGGCGGCCGCCGGCCTGACCTTTTACGCGCTGGGCCAGAAGGCTTCCTACTTCTACATGCCGGAAGAGTTCAGGGCCGCGACCATAGCGCCCGGCCAGCGCATCCGGCTGGGCGGCCTCGTCGAGGAAGGCTCCGTGCGACGCGGGCAGGGGGCGGAGGTTGCCTTCTCGGTAACGGATGGCAGCGCGAGCGTCACGGTCACCTATACCGGCATCCTTCCCGATCTCTTCCGCGAAGGCCAGGGCGTCATCACTGAAGGAACGGTCGGCGCGAACGGCGTCTTCGTGGCTGACAGTGTGCTCGCCAAGCACGATGAGACCTACATGCCAAAGGAAGTGGCTGACGGACTGAAGGAGAAGGGCGTCTGGCAGGAGCCCGGTAGCTGACATGATCGTCGAGATCGGCCACTTCGCCCTGGTTCTGGCATTCGCGCTTTCGCTCGTGCAGGCCGTGGTGCCGATCGCGGGCTCCCGCCTCGGCGAGCCGCGGCTCATGGCTGCGGCAGGCCCGGTGGCCATCGCTGGCTTCCTGCTGGTCGCGCTCGCCTTCGCCGCGCTGACCACCGCCTACGTCCAGTCCGATTTTTCCGTCCAGAACGTCTGGGAGAATTCCCACTCGCTGAAGCCGATGCTCTACAAGGTTACCGGCGTCTGGGGGAACCACGAGGGCTCGATGCTCCTCTGGGTGCTGATCCTGACCTTGTTCGGCGCCATGGTCGCGCTGTTCGGCGCTAACCTGCCCGACACTCTGAAGGCGAACGTCTTGGGCGTGCAGGGGCTGATCGGCGTCGCCTTCCTGCTGTTCATCCTCACCACGTCCAATCCCTTCGCGCGCCTCAGCCCCGCTCCGTTCGAGGGTCAGGACCTCAATCCCATCCTGCAGGACATCGGCCTCGCGGTGCATCCGCCGCTGCTCTACCTCGGCTATGTCGGCTTCTCCGTCTGCTTCTCCTTCGCCGTCGCCGCGCTGATCGACGGCCGCATCGATGCCGCCTGGGCGCGCTGGGTGCGTCCCTGGACGCTCGCCGCCTGGATGTTCCTGACCGGCGGCATCGCAATGGGCTCCTACTGGGCCTATTACGAGCTCGGATGGGGCGGCTTCTGGTTCTGGGACCCGGTCGAGAACGCCTCCTTCATGCCCTGGCTCGCCGGTACCGCGTTGCTCCACTCGGCCGTGGTCATGGAGAAGCGTTCGGCGCTCAAGATCTGGACGGTCCTGCTTGCCATCCTGACCTTCTCCTTCTCTCTGCTGGGCACGTTCCTCGTCCGCTCGGGTGTGCTCACCTCCGTCCACGCCTTCGCGACGGATCCGGCCCGCGGCGTGTTCATCTTGGCGATCCTGGTACTGTTTATCGGCGGTTCGCTGTCGCTGTTTGCGCTGCGTGCGGGAACGCTTTCGGCCGGCGGGCTCTTCCATCCGGTTTCGCGCGAGGGCGCGCTCGTCCTCAACAACCTCTTCCTCACCACGGCAGCCGCGACGGTGCTGATCGGTACGCTCTATCCGCTTGCGGTAGAGGCGCTGAGCGGCGACAAGATCTCCGTCGGCGCGCCGTTCTTCGATCTTACCTTCGGCCCGCTGATGGTGCCGCTGCTTCTCCTCGTGCCGTTCGGACAGATGCTCGCCTGGAAGCGCGGGGACGCCTTCGCGGTGGCTCAGCGCCTGATGGCGGCCTTCGGCGGGGCCCTGCTCGCCATCCTGGTCGTAATCGTCTTCGTGGACCGAACGGCCGTCTTCTCGGCTCTTGGCGTCGGGCTTTCCGTATGGCTGGTACTCGGCGCGGTGACGGACCTCGCCTACAGGGCCGGGTATGGCGCGAAATCGGCTGGCGCCGCGTTGCGCCGGCTCGTCGGCCTGCCGCGTTCCGCCTTCGGCACGGCGTTGGCGCATGCCGGCATCGGCCTCACGACGCTCGGCATCGTCTGCACCCTCGGCTTTCAGGCCGAGCAGATCACGACCATGCGGCCGGGCGAGACCGCGCCGATCGCCGGGCGCACCCTGCGCTTCGACGGGGTCGAACCGGTGCGCGGCCCGAACTATGACGAAACGGTCGCGCATTTCACGCTGCTCTCGTCCAGCGGCTCGGTCCTCGGTACGGTCGCTTCGGCCAAGCGCCTCTACACCGCGCGCCAGATGCCGACCACGGAAGCCGGAATCCTGACCCGCGGGTTCAGCCAGCTCTACGTCTCGCTCGGCGATCCGACCGCCGACGGCGGCATCGTCGTGCGGATCTGGTGGAAGCCGCTGGTCACGCTGATCTGGCTTGGCGGACTGGCCATGATGCTGGCAGGCGCAATTTCGCTGAGCGACCGCCGCCTGCGGGTTGGCGCGCCCTCGCGACGGACGCGTCCAGCTCAGGCAGCGGTCGGGATGACGCCATGAGGCCCGCCGCCGCGATCCTCTTGGCCGTCGGACTAATTGCGGCGACCCCGGCCTTTGCCGTGCTGCCGGATGAAAGGCTGGCCGATCCGGCGCTGGAAGCCCGCGCCCGGGCGCTGTCGGCGGAACTGCGCTGTATGGTGTGTCAGAACCAGTCGATCGACGATTCCGACGCCGAACTCGCCCATGACCTCCGCGTCCTCGTGCGCAGCCGCATCGCCGCCGGCGACACCGACAGCGAGGTGATAGACTACGTCGTCTCCCGCTACGGCGAGTTCGTGCTGCTCAAGCCACGTTTCAGCGTCCGCAATGCTCTTCTGTGGTGCGCGCCGGTCCTGATCCTGGCCGCAGGCGCGGCGGGCGCGCTCGTCGCCTTGCGCAGGCGCAGGATCGCCACCGTGCCGCTCTCAGCGGACGAGGAGGCGAAGCTCGCTGAACTGCTCAAGAAACGCTCCTGAAGCGGCCGGAAACATTACAGAAGTTTCATCTCCCGGAAATGGCCGCGTAATCTTCAGCCTCCTATCTCTTGGTCATCGGATAGCGAAACGCATCACGACAAGAGGATAGGACCTGAAATGAACACCCCCAGCACTTCCGCTTCGAAGAGCCGCGCGCGCCTGCTGGCGGCGGCTGCTTCCATCGCTATCGCCGGCGCCATCGGTCTTGGTGCGGTCACCACGGGAACCGGCCCCGTCATGGCTGATGCCGTCCGGGTTCAGGGTCCGCAGGTCAACGGTTTTGCCGACGTCGTCGAAAAGGTCTCGCCGGCCGTCGTCAGCGTCCAGGTCAAGGCGAAGATCGAGCCGGCCTCCGACCGCGGCGACATGTTCGGCGGCCGGGGCTTCGAGGATCTTCCGGACGGCCATCCGCTCAAGCGCTTCTTCCGTGAGTTCCGCGGCGACGGTGATCAGAACTGGAAGCGCCAGGATCGCAAGCAGCGCCGTGGCGATCGCGAGAACGCCCGCCCGCGTCCCGTTGCCCAGGGTTCCGGCTTCTTCATCAGCGAGGATGGCTACCTGGTGACCAACAACCACGTCGTCGAGGGCGGCCAGGCCTTCACCGTGGTCATGGACAATGGCGACGAGCTCGACGCCAAGCTGATCGGCGCAGATCCGCGTACCGACCTGGCCGTGCTCAAGGTCGATGACGACCGCAAGTTCACCTATGTCGACTTCGCTGATGACAGCAAGGTCCGCGTGGGCGACTGGGTCGTGGCTGTCGGCAATCCGTTCGGCCTGGGTGGCACGGTGACGGCGGGCATCGTCTCGGCGCGTGGCCGCGACATCGGTGCGGGTCCGTATGACGACTTCATCCAGATCGACGCGGCGGTCAACCGCGGCAATTCGGGTGGCCCGGCCTTCAACCTTCAGGGCGAGGTCGTCGGCGTCAACACTGCGATCTTCTCTCCGTCGGGCGGCAACGTCGGTATCGCCTTCGCAATCCCGGCTTCCACCGCCAAGACGGTCGTTCAGGACCTGATGGACGACGGTACCGTGTCGCGTGGCTGGCTCGGCGTTCAGATCCAGCCGGTGAGCAAGGACATCGCCGAGTCGATCGGCCTGTCCGAAGCGAAGGGCGCGCTTGTCTCCGAGCCCCAGGCCGATGGTCCGGCCTTGGCTGCTGGCGTGAAGGCCGGTGACGTCATCGTCGCCGTTGACGGACAGCCGGTCAACAATCCGCGCGAACTCGCCCGGAAGATTGGCAGCATCCAGCCCGGCTCCGAGGTCGATCTGACCCTGTGGCGCAATGGCAAGTCGGAATCCGTGAAGCTGACCTTGGGCACCATGCCTGACGCTCCGAAGAAGGCTTCGGCGGATGGCGACCAAGAGCAGGCGGAGCCCAGCTCGCTCGCCGATCTCGGCCTGACGGTCGCGCCGGCTGAGGACGGCAAGGGCCTCGTCGTCACCGACGTCGATCCCGACAGCGATGCCGCCGACCGCGGCATCCAGCCCGGCGACGTCATCACTTCGGTGAACTCGCAGGAGGTCAAGGGCGTCAACGACGTCAAGTCCGCGATGGACGCCGCTTCGAAGGCGGGACGGAAGGCTGTTCTGTTCCAGATCAGCCGCGACGACACCAACCGCTTCGTGGCGGTGCCGATCGCCCGGGGCTGATGCAAAGGCCTGGCGGCGGCCGTTCATTCACCTCGAGTGGGCAGCCGCCAGGCTTGAGCCGGCGTCAATGAGTATTGTGTCGGCCGGTTCGCGCGGCAGCAGGTCCAAAACACTGCTGCCGCGTTTCTTTTTGGAGGCTGGACCATGTTAGAGTTCGCCGCGCGAGAGCGCGAAATCGAGTATGATGCCGCGATGAAGATTCTGATCATCGAGGATGACCGTGAGGCTGCTGACTATCTCCAGAAGGCACTGTCCGAGGCGGGGCACGTAGCCCACGTCGCGCGGAACGGCGACGACGGCTTCTCCATGGCGGAGGAGGGAGGCTATGACGTCCTGATCGTCGACCGCATGCTGCCGAAGCGTGACGGGCTTTCCATCATTTCCGAACTGCGGGCCAACGGCGACAAGACGCCAGCGCTGATCCTCTCTGCACTTGGCGAGGTCGACGACCGGGTGACCGGCCTGCGCGCCGGTGGGGACGACTACCTGACCAAGCCCTATGCCTTCTCCGAGCTACTGGCCCGGGTCGAGGCGCTGAGCCGCCGCGGCAGTTCCCGCGATACCGAGACCGTCTACCGCGTCGGGGATCTCGAGCTCGACCGGCTGTCCCACACCGTCCGCCGCGGATCGCGCGAGATCGTGCTGCAGCCGCGCGAGTTCAAGCTGCTCGAATACCTGATGCGCCACGGCGGGCAGGTGGTGACGCGCACCATGCTGCTCGAGAATGTCTGGGACTATCACTTCGACCCGCAGACCAACGTCATCGACGTCCATATCTCCCGCCTGCGGAGCAAGATCGAGAAGGGCTTCGACAGCCCGATCCTGCATACGGTGCGCGGCGCCGGGTACATGCTGAAGGCAGTCTGAGCCGATGGCCCTGCCACCGGTGTTCCGGACGACGGCTGCGCGGCTGTCGGCGCTTTATCTGCTCCTGTTCGGCCTCTGCGCCGTGGTCCTGGTTTTCTACACCACCGGTCTCTCGGTGCGGATGATGACCAGCCAGACGCAGGAGACGATCAACGAGGAAGTCCTTGGCCTCGCCACCGCCTACCAGCGCGGCGGCCTGCCCATGCTGGTGCGGGTGATCGAACGCCGTTCCCGCCAGCCCAGCGCCAATCTCTACCTGATCGCCGACGCGAACGGCCGGATTCTCGCGGGCAATGTCGAGGACATCCAGCCCGGCGTGATCGAACTCGACGGCTGGACGGAACAGCCCTTCTCCTACCAGCGCTACGGCGAAGGAAGCGAGCGGCGCAACCGCGACACGGCCGAAACCGAAGCGGTCCAGCCGAACGTGGAAACGCGCCATGCGGCCATCGCGCTCGTCTCGCGCCTGCCCAACCAGATGATCGTCCTCGTCGGTCGCGATCTCGGCGAGCCCGAGCGCTTCCGCGTCGTCGTGAGACGTGCCCTCGTGGCGGCGTTGACCATGATGGCGCTGGGCGGCCTGCTGATCTGGTTCTTCGTCGGGCGGCGCGCGCTCAAGCACATCGACAGCGTTTCCGAGGCGAGCCAGCGCATCATGGGCGGCGACCTGAGCGGACGTCTCCCGGTCACCGGCGCGGGCGACGAGTTCGATCGCCTGTCCGAGAACCTCAACGCGATGCTGTCGCGCATCGCCAGCCTTAACGAGGGCCTGCGCCAGGTGTCCGACAACATCGCGCACGACCTCAAGACGCCGCTCAGCCGGATGCGCAACCGCTGCGAGGCCGTCCTGGCCGCCGCGCCCAAGGATACGGATGCATATCGCCAGGCGCTGGAGTCGACGATTGCCGAATCGGACCAGCTCATCCGCACCTTCAACGCCATCCTGATGATCTCGCGTCTGGAGGCCGGCTATTCCACCGAGACCATGACGCGCCTCGACCTGTCGGAGGTCGTCTCGGACGTGGTCGAGCTCTACGAGCCCGCCGCAGAGGAGGCCGGTGTCGCTCTGGAATCGCAGATCCAGCCGGAAGTCCTGATCGACGGCAATCGCGAGCTGATCGCCCAGAGCATCTCCAATATCGTCGAAAACGCCATCAAGTACTCGGCCGGCAATGTCGAGGCGCCGCGCGTGTCCGTGGCGTTGTCGCGCCAGGGAACGGAGGCGATCCTCCGGGTGACGGACAACGGCCCGGGCATCCCCGACGAGGTCGACCGCAAGCGCGCCACCGAGAGGTTCGTCAGGCTGGAGCACAGCCGCTCGCAGCCCGGCTCCGGCCTGGGATTGAGCCTTGCCAAGGCGGCGATGGGCTTCCACGGTGGGCGCCTCGAACTGGAGCCAGCCGACCCGGGCCTGTCCGTGGTCATGGCGTTCCCGACAGGGAGAAAAGGTGAATGAAGGACGGCCCCGGCGCCGCAGGCAACGTGATCTTCCCGACGCGGTCGCTCATCCTGCGTCCGCTGGACCCCGCCTCGTCGGCCGCCTCGCTCGAAATGATCGCCGAGGCGGCCGACGAGGCGGGGTTGGAGAGACTTGCGGCGCATTTGCGGGGCGGGGGCGGCGACGCGGCGTTCCTCGCCGCCGTTGCCGACCTTTCACCGTTCCTGCGCGATTCGCTGCGCCGCCGCCCTGAACTCCTCGACGGCCTGCTGGACCGCGGCCTCGCGGACACGCTCGCCGCCATTTCCGAGGCCATTGCCCAGGCGGGCCGGCGCGAGGACGTGACGGAAAAATCCCTCATGGAGGAACTTCGCCGCCAGAAGGGGGCGGCGCACGTCCTGATCGCGCTGGATGATCTCGCCGGCAGCGCATCCGCGGAACTCACGGTCACGCGCCTGAGCAAGCTGGCCGAAGCTTGCACCTCCGCCGCCGTCGATTTCCTCCTGCGCGAGGCCCACGCCTCCGGCAAGCTCGCTCTCCCGGACCCGGCCAGGCCGGGCGAGGACTCCGGGTGGATCGTGCTCGGAATGGGCAAGCTCGGCGGCTGCGAGCTCAACTATTCTTCCGACATCGACCTGGTCGTCTTCTTCGACCCCGAAGCGCCGGCCATCACCGATCCGCTGGACGCGCTTGACCTCTTTCCGCGCCTGACCCGCCGTCTCGTGCGTATCCTGCAGGATCGCACCGAACACGGCTACGTGTTCCGCACCGACCTTCGCCTTCGCCCCGATCCAGGCTCGACTCCCCTGGCGATCCCGGTGGAAGCGGCGCTCAACTATTACGAGGCGCGCGGGCAGAACTGGGAGCGCGCCGCCATGATCAAGGCGCGGCCCGTCGCGGGCGACATTGCCGCCGGCGAAGCGTTCCTCAAGGAACTCCAGCCCTATGTCTGGCGCAAATATCTCGACTACGCGGCCATCGCCGACGTGCACTCGATCAAGCGCCAGATCCACGCCCATCGCGGCCACGGCGAGGTTGCCGTCAACGGCCACAACGTCAAGCTCGGGCGTGGCGGCATCCGCGAGATCGAGTTCTTCGTCCAGACCCAGCAGCTCATCGCGGGCGGCCGCTTCCCGGAACTGCGCGGCAAGCAGACCGTACCCATGCTGGCGCAGCTTGCCGCCGGGGGATGGATCACGCGCGAAGCCGCCGACACGCTGACCCGGCAATACTGGTTCCTGCGCCGGGTCGAGCACGCGATCCAGATGATCGCCGACGAGCAGACCCACACGCTTCCCGAGGATGACGAAGGCATCGAGCGCACCGCGCACCTGCTCGGCTTCCACGACGCGGAAGCCTTCCGCACGGCCTTCCGCGAGTCCCTGCACGAGGTTGAGGCCCATTATGCGGCCCTGTTCGAATCGGCCCCGAAGCTTTCTGCCGGCGTGGGCAATCTCGTCTTCACCGGCGACGTCGACGACCCGGACACGCTGGAGACGCTGTCGCGCCTCGGCTTTGCCCGCCCGAGCGACATTTGTCGGATCATCCGCACCTGGCATTTCGGGCGCTACAAGGCCACCCGCTCCGCCGAGGCGCGCGAACGGCTGACGGAGCTCACTCCGTCGCTCCTCCAGGCGTTCGGGCAGACGCGTCGCGCCGACGAGGCGCTGGTGCGTTTCGATCAATTCCTCGCCGGTCTCCCCGCGGGCGTCCAGCTCTTCTCGCTGCTCCAGTCGAACCCTCGCCTGTTGAAGCTGCTCGCCACCATCATGAGCGCAGCGCCCCGGCTGGCCGAGGTCATCACCCGGCGGCCGCACGTCTTCGACGGCCTGCTCGATCCGGCGCTCATGACGGAGCTGCCGAACCGCAGCTACCTCGCCGCGCGGCTGGAATCCTTCCTGCGCGGAAGCGGCGCCTACGAGGACCTGCTCGATCGCCTGCGCATCTTCGCTGCGGAGCAAAAGTTCTTGATCGGCGTGCGGCTGTTGGCAGGTGCGATCGATGCCGCGCGCGCCGGCAAGGCGTTCTCCGACCTCGCGGACCTCACCATCGGCGCGGCCCTTGAGGCGGTCGAGGGGACGTTCGCCGAGCGCCACGGCCGCGTGCGGGGAGGGCGCGTCGCGATCCTCGGCATGGGCAAGCTCGGAAGCCGCGAACTCACCGCCGGCTCCGACGTCGATCTCATCCTTCTCTACGACCATGACCCGGACGTGGAGGAGTCGGACGGCGAAAAGGGCCTCGCGCCCTCACACTACTATGCCCGCCTCACGCAGCGCCTGATCGCCGCCGTTTCGGCCCAGACGGCCGAAGGCGTGCTCTACGAGCTCGACCTGCGTCTCCGGCCCTCCGGCAACAAGGGCCCTGTCGCCACCCATGTCGACGCCTTTCGCAAGTACCAGCGCGAGGATGCCTGGACCTGGGAACACATGGCGCTCACCCGCGCGCGCCCGGTCGCGGGCGATCCGGACCTGTGCCGCGAGGTTCGCGAGGAAGTGGACGCGGTGCTGGCGCTCCCGCGCGACAGCAGCAAGCTCGTCAGGGACGCCGTCGAGATGCGGAAGCTCATCGAGAAGGAAAAGCCGCCGCGCGATTCCTGGGACCTGAAGTTGATCCCCGGCGGCCTGCTCGACCTCGAATTCATCGCGCAGGTTTCCGTGCTGCTGGGGCAGGCCGGGCCGGAACGCTCGACCGCCACCGGCGAGACACTCGCGCACCTCGATCCCGGCTTCGCCGAGCCCGCCATCCGCGACCAGCTCGTCGAGGCCTACCGGCTCTATCTCTCGCTCACCCAGACGATCCGGCTCTGCCTGTCCGGTCCCTTCGACCGGGCCGACGCCCCGCCGGGGTTGCTCGATCTCCTGGTCGGAGCCAGCGACCTGCCTGATTTCGGCGTCCTCGAGGCTCACGTCGCGGAGACGGCGCGGATGGTCCGCACACATTTCAACCGCCTGCTTCGTACGGCAGCGCGGGAGGGCGGGGCGACGCCCGCTGGCATTTCCGCGAACTCACGGGGGTGATCTCGTCAACGAGGAAGCTGGCAGCCACTGCTGTCGGGGCGCAGGCAGCCGAACCGTCGCACGAGCGCGGTGAGCGCCCGTCGTCTCCGTCTCGAGCGCGCCGACGCCGACAGGAGTGGCGACGTGACCGTCGAGGAGTTCGTGGCGGCGATGAACTGCCCTCTCGCCAAAGCCGATGCGGATAAGGACGGACGCATCACCGTCGCCGGGCTGGCCGACCGCATCGAGCGCACCCGCATCGAGCGCATGGCCCGCGGCATCATCGCCGGCTTCGATGTCGATGGTGAGGGGACGCTGACCGCCGACGAGATACAAGCGCGGCAGCAAAGGCTCTTCGCGCTGCTGGACCGGAACACCGACGGAAAGTTTGTCCCCGGGGAAATGCCGCCCCGCGACGGGCCGCGTCGCTGACACCCGCCATGTTCCGCTGAAACGCCGATATCTGTCCTATTCGGCGGCGATCGGGAGCTCGGGCACCTTCGCCTCCTTCACGTTCTTGCGCGCGTCCTTGCGGGCCGGAATGCGGACGGAGACGATGGTGCCGACCCCTTCGGTCGACCGGATCTTCAGCGCGCCGCCATGCAGCTCGGCGAGCGAGCGGGAGATCGCCAGGCCGAGGCCGGAGCCGGCATGGCTCTTCGTGAATTGGTTCTGGACCTGCTCGAACGGGCGCCCGAGCTTGCCGAGCGCGGCCTTCGGAATGCCGCAGCCATTGTCCTCGATCGACAGCACCATGGCGCTCGCCACCTTTCGCGCACGCACGAGGATGCGCCCGCCTTCGCCGGTGAACTTCACCGCGTTCGAAAGCAGGTTGATCGCGATCTGCTTGACGGCGCGGCGATCGGCAAAGAGCGACATAGATTCGGAGATGTTTGTCTCCATGGTGATGCGCTTCTGCGCCGCCTGCAGCGACACGACCTTGACCGTCTCGTTGATCAGCGGGTTGAGGTCGATCTCCTCGCATTCCAGCGAGAACTGGCCGGCCTCGATCTTCGACATGTCGAGGATGTCGTTGATGACGCCCAGCAGGTGCTTGCCGCTGCTGTTGATGTCATGCGCGTATTCCTCATAGCGCTCCGAGCCGAGCGGGCCGAACAGCTTCGACGTCATCAGCTCGGAGAAGCCGATGATGGCGTTCAGCGGCGTGCGCAGCTCGTGCGACATGTTGGCGAGGAATTCGGACTTCGCCTGGTTCGCGGCCTCCGCGCGGTCCTTCTCGCGGATGTACTTGCGGTTGAGGTCCACCAGCTCGCGCGTCCGCTCCTCCTCGTTGCGGCGCGCCAGGCTGAGGTCGTGGATCGTCGCCATCAGCCGCCGCTCGCCGTCCACCAGCTTTTCCTGGTGCTGCTTGATCAGCGTGATGTCGGTGCCGATCGACACCGTGCCGCCGTCTCGCGTCTTGAGCTCGTTGACCTGGAGCCAGCGGCCGTCCGCGAGCCGCCGCTCGAAGGTGGCCGCGCCCTCCGGCCCGTTGGCGTTCGCCAGCCGTTGCTTGGAGGTGACCGTGGTGATCCGGCTTTCAAGTTCCTCGCGGCTGATGCCCGGCACCGCGTCCGCTTCGGTGAGACCGTAGTCCTGCAGGTACTTGGTGTTGCACATCACCAGCCGGCCGGCGGCATCCCACAGCACGAACGATTCGTTGATGCTTTCGATCGCGGTGCGCAGGCGCTGGTCGGCGGCTTCCGACTGCGCGGCGAGGTGCCGCTGCTCGGTGACGTCCACAGCGATGCCGATGAGCTGGATCTCCGAAGCGTCTGCGTCGATCACCTGGGCCCTGGCGCGGACCCATACCCAGTGTCCCTCCGCATGGCGCATGCGGAACACCTGGTCGATGTGGTCGATCTCGCGGGCGACGATCTTCTCGGCGAGATTGAACAGGTTCGCGTCCGCCTCGTGGATGATGGAGGCCACGTCGCCGAACGACAGCATCGCGTCGGTGGGCTGGTAGCCCAGCATGTCGTACATGGAGCGCGACCAGTACATGCGGCCGCGGCCCATGTCCCAGTCCCACAGGCCGCAGCGGCCGCGGATGAGCGCCAGGTCCACCCGCTGCTGCGCGTCGTTGTAGAAGCGGTCGGCGATCTGGGTGCGGGCCGCCTGCCGGAAATAGGCGTAGAGGATGATCAGCAGCACGCCGGCCGTGACCACGAACAGCGTGATGTTGAACTGCACCGTGCGGCGCCAGTCGGCGAACACGGCATCGACGGGCACGAGCACGGCGCTCGCCGTCTCCTTGTCGTCGCTGAGGCTTATCGCCGCGAACCACTGCCGGCCGTCGAGCGACACCTTCATGACGCCCGCGCGTTCGCCGAAAAGGAACAGCGGCTGGCCGCCCTGCACCAGCGTGTCGAGGCGGGTGCCGACGAGCTCGCTGTCGGCGGGATAGGCTGCAAGCACCGAGAAGCGCCCGTCCGCGACCACGGCGACGTGGCTGGGGCTGAAGGATGCCTGGCTGGCGACGCGGGAGAGGGCATCGGACTGCGCCGAGGCGGCAAGCGGATCGTCCGCGCGCGCAAGCTGGCTCTCGATCTCGCTCGCCGCCAGCGCAAGGATGGTCCGCGCGTTGCGCTCGATCTCCTCGTGGTGCCCCATCAGGGACAGGATCCGCACAGCGGCGATCACGCCGAGGAAGACGAAGATCAGCGCCGGTATGGAGCGCCGCAGCAGCGGTTCTGCAGCAAGCAGGCCGCGGAAGGCAGGCTCTGCCGTGCGGTGCGCGGCGCCGGAATGGCCGGCCGGCGCGCGCTGCGCAAAAGCAGTCCCCCCGGGCGCGCCCAACGCGTCCGCATCAGCCATGCAATGGCTCTCCCCAACTGAATTCCGAAGTGATTCGGCAACGCCGCACCGCCGAATCTGCCCTAAAGAATCAGACGCGATTCGCCTTGTCCAGCGCTAAGTTGGCGCCCTGAAGGCGCCGACTTTCGGGGAATTTAGGCGAGCGTGCGCTCGACGATGTCGGCGACGTCCGGCGAGAGTCCCGGCTTCGCCGCGATCTCCGCCAGCGCCTGCCGGGCGAGGTCGCGCCGCACCGGTTCCAGCGAGCGCCAGGAGCGCAATCCCGTTGCCAGGCGGGCGGCGACTTGCGGGTTCTGCCGGTCCGTGTCGAGGATCGTCTGCGTGAACAGCGCGTAGCCGGCGCCGTCCAGCCGGTGGAAGCCGGTCTGGTTGCCGGTAAAGAACGTGCCGTAAACGGCCCGCATCCGGTTTGGATTCGAAGCCGAAAAGGAACGATGCTTCACCAGCTTGAGCACGGTTTCCAAAGCGCCTTCTCCCGGCGCGCCGGCCTGGATGGCGAGCCACTTGTCGAGCGCCAGCGGAACGTCGGCGTAGCGTTCCTCGAAGCGCGCAAGCGCCTCGTCGGCCTCGGGCGAACCGCCATGCCGGTGCACGAGGACGGTCAGCCCGGCCGCGCGGTCGGTCATGTTGGTGGCCGCGCGGAAATGCTCTGCCGAAAGTGCGGCGCCCCCGTCCAGCGTTGCGAGGTAGTCGAGGACGACGTTGCGCAGCGCACGCCGTCCTGCGCTCGCCGCGTCGGGGCTGTAGGCGCGAACGTCTGCCAGTTCCTCGTGGAGCCCTGTGAACAGCTCGCGATTGGCGGTGGCGATGAGTCTCGCCAGCCGGTCCCGTGCACCGAATACGGCATCGGGGTCGATGTTGCTGCCGAGTTCGCGCGCGATGTCCGACTCGCCGGGAAGGGACAGCGCCTGCGCCCGGAAGGCCGCTTCCAGAGTGTCGTCACCGGCGAGGGCGCCCGCGAGGTCGGCGATCTCCGGCGAGAAACACGGCTCGACCCCTCCCGTCAGCGCGCGCGATGCCGCGACGAGCGCCTCCATCAGCATCGTGTTGAAAGCCTGCCAGCGCGAGAACAGGTCGCTGTCGTGGCGGGCCAGGAACATGAGGTCCTCCGCACTCTGCGCCAGGGACAGGGTGACCGGCGCCGAGAAACTGCGGTTGAGGGACACGACCGGCCGGTGCGGCAGCCCGTGGAACACGACCTTCTGGCTGCGCTTGCGCAGGTGCAGCACGTCGCCCGTGACGACGGCGCCCTCGACCGAGGAGGGCTGCATGTCCTTGCCGTCCGGCCCGACCAGCCCGAATGCCAGCGGGATGTGCATGAGCTTCTTGCGGGCTTCGCCCGGAGTCGCCCGGACGGCCTGCTCGAGGTCCAGCGTCAGCGCCCCGGTCACGCCATCCCAGGAGACGCTTGCCGTGACGTTCGGCGTGCCGGCCTGGTTGTACCAGAGCGAGAACTGCGAGAGGTCTTCGCCCGACGCGTCCTCGAATACCTTGATGAAGTCCTCGACCGTCGCGGCATCGCCGTCGTGGCGCTCGAAATAGAGGTCCATCCCCTTGCGGAAGGCCTCGGCCCCGATGATGGTCCGGATCATGCGGACGACCTCGGAACCCTTTTCGTAGACGGTGGCCGTGTAGAAGTTGTTGATCTCGCGATAGCGACGCGGCCGCACCGGATGCGCCAGCGGCCCCTGGTCCTCCGGGAATTGGTGCGCCTTCAGCGTGCGCACCTCGGCGATGCGCTTGACGGCTCGCGAGCGCATGTCGGCCGAGAACTCGTGGTCGCGGTATACGGTCAGCCCTTCCTTCAGGCAGAGCTGGAACCAGTCCCGGCAAGTGATTCTGTTGCCGGTCCAATTGTGGAAATACTCGTGCGCGATGATCGCCTCGATGTTCGCGAAGTCGGAGTCGGTCGCGGTGTCCGCGTCGGCCAGCACGTACTTGTCGTTGAAGATGTTGAGGCCCTTGTTCTCCATCGCGCCCATGTTGAAGTCGGACACGGCGACGATGTTGAACACGTCTAGGTCGTAGGCGCGGCCGAACACCTCCTCGTCCCAGCGCATCGAGCGCTTCAGCGCGTCCATCGCATAGGCCGTCAGGTGCTCCTTGCCGTGCTCGACGTAGATGCCGAGGTCGACATGGCGGCCTTCGCTGGTGGTGAAGCTGTCCTTGACCGTAGCCAGGTCGCCCGCGACCAGCGCGAACAGGTAGCTTGGCTTGGGGAAGGGGTCGTGCCACACGGCATAGTGTTGGCCCTCGCCGAGATCGCCCGACTCGACCGGATTGCCGTTGGAAAGCAGCACCGGCGCCTGCCTGCGATCCGCTTCCAGGCGCACCGTGTAGACCGACAGGATGTCCGGCCGGTCCAGGAAATAGGTGATCCGGCGGAAGCCCTCGGCCTCGCACTGGGTGCAGTACACGCCGTTTGAGCGGTAGAGGCCCATCAGCGCCGTGTTCGTATCCGGCGAGATGGCGGTTTCGATCGTGAGGGTGAACGTCTCCGCCTCGGGCGGTCGGTGCAGCGTCAGGCCGTCCGCGTCCAGGGCATAGTCGGCGGGGGACAGCGCGACGCCGTCGATGAGGATGCGGCGCAGTTCGAGTTCGTCGCCGTCGAGGCGCAGCGGAGGCGGCGGAGCTTCCGGGTCCCGCCGCCGCAGCGTCATCGTCGTAACCACCGTCGTCGTCGGCGAACCGAGCCGGAAGTCGAGTGATATTGTCGGGATGAGATAGTCACTCGGACGGTAGTCTTCGAGCCGGACGACGTTTCCGGTGTCGGTACGCATGAACTGGCCGCTTCTGCCTTGGGCGTTTCGGGGCACAGTTCCGAGGGAAACTGGCCCAAGTAAAGGATGCGGCTGCTCTTTACACGAAATACCATCCTCGACAAAACTGCGGGGGAGCCCGCTGGGGCAATTCGCGCACAGGTCAAATTCCACAGCTCAGATGACTGTATTCACCCCGAAGTTCGGGATGGGCGCCTCGGTGACCCGCCTCGAAGACCGTTCCTTCCTGACGGGGCGCGGCCGCTACACCGGCGATATCGTGCCGCAGGATGGGCTGCACGGCTACGTTCTGCGCTCCCCGATAGCCAAGGGAACCTTCAGGATTGTCTCCACCGAAGCCGCGAAAGCCGCCAGGCGCGTGCATCTCGTTTTGACCGGGGCGGATCTCGTCCATCTCGGCGATCTCACCTCGACGGTGATGCAGCGCCAGCCGGACGGCACCAGGGCACCGACGCGCGACATCCCGATCCTCTGTCGTGACCGCGTGGCCCATGTCGGCGACGCCGTCGCCTTCGTGGTAGCCGAGAGCAGGGGCGAGGCGCAGGACGCCGCAGAACTGATCGAGGTCGAATACGACGCCGAGGCGGGTGCGGGCGAGGCTGGCGCCATCGGCGCCACCCCGGCGGTGCTGAACGCCGTCACCGACGCGCTTTGGACGGCGTATGGAATTGACCACATAAAGATGCCGACCACGCCGTCGCGCGTCTGGTCCGCCATCCACGCCGCGACGCAAAAGTGAGCGCGGCGGCCCCGCGGCCGGACAATCCGCTCCGCGCGATCGGGTTGAAGATTGCGTCCGTCGCGGTCTTCGTCGCCATGTCCACGCTCATCAAGCTGGCCGGTCCGCTGCCGACCGGCCAGGTGGCGTTCTTCCGGTCCTTCTTCGCCATCCCGCCGATCCTGATCTTCTTCCTGCTGCAGCGCGAACTGCCGGGCGTGCTCTACACGTCGCGCCCGTTCAGCCACGTCGCGCGCGGCTTCGTCGGCGTCTGCGGCATGAGCCTGGGCTTCTACGGCCTGGCGCGCCTTCCGCTGCCCGAATCCATCACCATCAACTACGCCCAGCCGCTGCTGGTCGTGGTCTTCAGCGCCCTCATCCTCGGCGAGACGGTCCGCGTCTATCGCTGGAGCGCGGTGACGATCGGCCTGCTTGGCGTATTCATCATCGTGTGGCCGAAACTCAGCCTGTTCGCCCATCCGTCGTCCATGGGCGGCGAAGCGGCTATCGGTGCTGTGGCGACCCTTACCGCGGCGGTCGCATCGGCGCTGGCGATGATCCTCGTGCGCAGCCTCGTCCACACCGAGCGGACGGGAACGATCGTGCTGTGGTTCTCGATGACCGCCTCGGTGTTCACGGCGCTCACCTTCCCCTTCGGCTGGAGCGCGCTGACGCCGTTCCAGCTCACGGCGCTCGTGCTTGCCGGCATGTGTGGCGGGCTGGGGCAGCTCCTGATGACCGAGGCCTATCGTTACGCCGAGGCGTCGGTGGTGGCGCCGTTCGAATACACCTCCATGATCCTTGGGGTGATCATCGGCTATCTCGTCTTCGGCGATGCCCCGACCCTTCACATGCTGGTGGGCGGGGTGATCGTGGTCGGCGCGGGACTGTTCATCATCCTGCGCGAGCGCAGCCTCGGGATCGAGCGCCGCAAGGCGCGCAAGGCAGCCGCGCCGGAGTAAGGCAGCGCTAGTTTCCGGCCGCCGCCTTCAGGTAGGTACCTGTCTCCGCATCGGCGGGAAAGAACGACTCGATGGCGAGTTCGGACAGCGTCACGTCGAGCGGTGTGCCAAAGACCGTGATCGTAGAGATGAACGAGAGCACCGTCTCTCCGTGGCGGATTCGCAGCGGCACCGCGATCGCCGAATAGCGCGCCGGATCGGGCGGCGCCTTGCGGGGCGGCGCCGGATAGGACTGCAGTTCCCGCTCCAGCGCGATCAGCTCCGGGTCGGCGACGGCCTGGTTCAGCCGCCGCAGCCGCTCCAGAATGTGGTCGCGCCATTCCACCAGGTTGACGATGCTGGATGCCGCGCCGCGCGGATGCAGGCTCGCCCGCAACACGTTCACGGGCGGCTGCAGCAGCGACCTGTCCTCGACCGTCGAGAGCAGCATCTGGGCGCTCGCATTCGCCCGCACCAGCATCCAGTGGCGGTCCACGGCGAAGGCGGGGTAGGGCGCGTGCGCTTCCAGCACCCGCTCGACTGCATCCAGGGCAGGGGCGAGCGCCGGGTCGTCGAACTGCCTTTCCTGGAAATGCGGCGCGTATCCGGCCGCCAGCAGCAGCCGGTTGGTTTCGCGCAGCGGCAGGTCCAGGCGTTCGGCGATGCGCAGCACCATCTGCCGCGACGGTCTCGCCCGGCCGCTCTCCACGAAGCTCAGGTGCCGCTGCGAGATTTCCGCCTCGCTCGCAAGGTCGAGCTGGCTCAGGCGCCGGCGCGTCCGCCATTCGCGCAGGATCGGTCCGAGGTCCGTCGGAGGTGGGGAATTGAGCGTCGTCATGCCGCGCACCTTAGGTCCGTTGCGGCGGCACTTCCATTACCTGGCAGGTAATCGCCTCGTGCCCGGCGGGCTGGCAGCCTCGCGGTCATCCGGATGTTCCGGCTGACCAGAAAGGACCTGACCATGACCGTCACGAACACCCGCTTCATCAGGACCGCGCTCGTTCTCGACGCCGCCGCTTCCGGGGCGCTTGCGATCCTGGCGATCGCCGCCGCGCCTCTTCTGTCGCCGCTGCTTGGCCTGCCGCAGGCACTCCTTGTCTGGGCAGGCGTTCTGCTGGTGCCGTGGGTGGCGCTGTTGGTTGTGCTGGCGCGCCGCTCCTCCGTCGCGCGGATGCTCCTGATCGACGTCGTCGCGCTGAATGCCCTGTGGGTCGCCGCCAGCTTTGGCCTTCTGGCCTCCGGCCTTGTCACGCCAACGGTGCTGGGCTCAGCCTTCGTCCTGCTGCAGGCGCTGGCCGTGGCCGGATTCGCGGTGCTGCAGATGATGGCGCTGCGCCGCGCGACCGCCGGCGAGGCGACCGCCTGAGTCGCGACTCGACGCCCGCTCCGGCCGTCCCGGCGGTCGGGGAAACCTGCGGCTTCTGGGGCTATGCGAGCTCCCGGAGCCGCGCCTTCACTTCCAGGAAATCCCGCCAGGCGAGCTTCTTGTGCGCCGGGTTGCGCAAAAGGTAGGCCGGGTGCAGCGTCGGCATTACCGGGATCGTCAGTCCGGAGGCCGTGCGGTGCTCGCGCCAGTTGCCGCGCAGGCGCAGCACCCCCTCGGTCGCTCCCGTCAGCAGCTTCGCCGACGGCCCGCCGAGCGCGACCAGGACCTTGGGCGCGGCAAGCTCGATCTGGCGCTCGATGAACGGGCGGCAAATCTCGGTTTCGTGCGGTGTCGGCGTGCGGTTGCCGGGCGGCCGCCACGGAATGACGTTGGCGATGTAGGCCGAGGTGCGATCAAGCCCGATTGCCGCCAGCATGCGGTCGAGAAGCTGCCCCGAGCGGCCGACGAAAGGTAGCCCCTCGATGTCCTCGTCGCGTCCCGGTGCCTCGCCGACCAGCATCAGTGCGGCCTCCGGATTGCCGTCCGCGAAGACGAGCTGCTTGGCGGTGAGGCGCAGGTTGCAGCCGTCGAAATCGGCCATGATCGCCCGCAGCTGTTCGAGCGAGGTCGCCTGGCGCGCAAGCTCGCGCGCCATCGCCGCCTGCGCGCCATCGGGTACGGCAGCCTGCGTGCCGTTCGCCGGAGCCGCCGCCGGGCTTGCCGGACCAGCGGCAGTAGCCGCCACGCTTCGGCCTGCGTCCGTACCCGCCGATGGAGCGCGCGGCGGCTGGCGCGGGCCTTCGGCCGGCTGCGGCGCGGCGAACCGGTCGATCGCCTCGTCCGTGACGGCGTCGACGACGCCCGCCTCCGCGTAGAACGCGAGAAGCTCGCGCAGCAGCGCGCGATTTCCCTCCAGTTGCATCACCATGCCGGACTCATCGTCCCTTCGGCGCGCGAACGCAAGTCAGGTGAACGGAATGCGCGGATCGAGCACCAGATAGAACTGCGTCCGCGGCGTGTAGTCGGTGATCAGGAACGAGAAACCCACCGTCTCGCCGGGATCCACCTTGCCGTCGCGGAACAGCAGCCTGTCATAGGGCTCGAAGTCCCGCCTGAACTTGGCGAAGCGGTCGGAGGAGATCGTCTCCTTGTCCTCCGTGCGCTGGTCGAAGGAGAGCCCATCCCCGAAAACGCTCGGCTGGTGCAGGATCTCCTGCAGCTCGAATTCGAACTCGATCCAGCCGAAGTTGCTCGCGTTGCGCGCCTCGATGCGCATGTGGAGGATGCCGTTGGCGAAATAGCTTCCCGCGTCGAAGGGCCGGATCGGGCGCTCCGCGCGGATGACCATCGTCACGGGTGACGCCGAGTAGAGCGTCTGGCGGATGAAATAGGGGTCGGAGAGCGTCCCGGTTCCCGACACGCTCTCGATGGTGAAGCCCCCGAGCTCGTCCGAGAAGGAATAGGGGCCTGACAGCCATTGGACCTCTTCGTCGGCATACGCCATCGCGGGTGCCGCGAGGAGGGTCCAGAGCAGGGCGACGGCGCACTGCCGTGGCGCGATCCTGCCAGGCAGCCGCGTGCGGGGCCGGGCGGCGTGCGTCATGTGGACAATATGACGCAGCTTCACCTCGAACGCCATCGGCCGAGAGGCCGACCGGAATGGCGCGCAATCGCGTGGAAACCAACTTTGCCATTGAGCCGCCCTATTTGTTGAGTGTAATAGTCAACAAAAATTCAGGGTGTCAGTCGACGATGAAGAAGCACGCGATCTGCGTAGCCCTCGTGGCCGCCGTCTCGGTCGGCGGCACGATGACGGCGCTGGCTCAAGCCCCGGAGGCGGACGCGCAGGTGGCTCCGGCCACGCAGCCCGCGCCCCCGGCAGCGTCGGATGGCACCGGGCCGCGCCTGGCCCCTGCCACACCCGCTGAACCGGCTCCCTTGGCGAGCGCCACCTTCACGGAACTCGTCGGCGAGGAGATCGCACCCGAAAGGTCATCGAACCTGCCGCACAACCTTTCGCCCTGGGGCATGTTCATGGGCGCCGACATCGTCGTGAAGGCGGTGATGCTCGGGCTTGCCTTCGCCTCGCTGGTCACCTGGACTGTCTGGGTGGGCAAGACGGTCGAACTTGCCATCGGCCGCCGCCGCACCCGTCGCGCGACCGAGATCATCGTTGGCGCGCGCAGTCTTCAGGAAGCCGCGGTGAAGCTGGAGAACGAGCCCGGCGCCGCCAGCCTGCTGGTGCGCGCGGCGCGACAGGAAGTGGCCATGTCCGAGCCTGCCCTCGGCCACGTGGACGGCGCCGGCCTGAAGGAACGCGTCGCCTCCCGCCTCTCGCGCATCGAGGCGCAGGCCACCCGGCGGATGTCGAAGGGCACCGGCATCGTCGCCACCATCGGCTCCACGGCGCCCTTCGTCGGCCTCTTCGGCACGGTCTGGGGCATCATGAATTCCTTCATCGGCATCTCCGAGGCCCAGACCACCAATCTGGCCGTCGTTGCGCCGGGCATTGCGGAAGCGCTGCTCGCCACCGCGATCGGCCTCGTCGCTGCCATTCCGGCGGTGGTCATCTACAACGTCTTCGCGCGCAGGATCTCCGGCGACAAGCAGCTCCTGGCTGACGCCGCAGCCGGCGTCGAGCGCCTCGTCAGCCGCGATCTCGACAACCGCGCGGTGCCCCTGCGGGCGCTGGCTGCCGAGTAGGAGGCGTCTCAATGGCCGGGGGAATCCGCACCGACAGCGACGAGATGCAGGAAAATCACGAGATCAACGTGACGCCCTTCATCGACGTCATGCTCGTGCTGCTCATCATCTTCATGGTCGCTGCGCCTCTTGCGACCGTAGACATCGACGTCGACCTTCCGGCATCGACCGCAACGCCCGCGCCGCGGCCGGAAAAGCCGGTGTTCCTCACGCTGCGTGACGATCTGACGCTGGCGCTCGGTAACGAGACCGTGCCGCGCCAGGGCTTCGCGGCGGCGCTCAACGCGGCGACGGGCGGCGAGCGCGACACCCGTATCTTCCTGCGCGCCGACAAGTCGGTCGACTACGGTGATCTGGTCGAGGTCATGAATCTCCTGAGGGCGGCCGGCTATCTCAAGGTCGCGCTGGTGGGTCTCGAGACCCTGCCGCAGCCCGGAGCCACGGCGCAATGAGCGCGGAAGAAGCGCTCCTCGGCGGCACGCGTCCCCGCCTGCGCGAGGTCGCCCTGTGGGGCGGGGCGGCGGTGGCCGCCATTCTGGCCCACCTCGGCGTCGTGGCTGTTCTGTATGCCGCGGTTCCCGACGACGACGGTTACGAGGCGGTCGAGGAAGCGATGGTCGTCGACCTCGCCCCGCTGCCGATCGCAACGCCCGAAGCGGTCGCGGCGGACATGCTGCAGCAGGACAGTGCGGCAGAGGCCCTCGAGCCGGTGGATGACGTGGTCGAGGTCGCGGAGGTCGATTCGATCGAAGTGCTGCCGGCCGAGGATGTCGTTACCGAAGAGGTGCCGGAATCCGTCGTCGAGCCGGAGGTCGTCGAGGCCGAGCCGGTCGAGCAAGAAGTCGTCGAACAGGAGACCGTCGAACCCGAATCGGTCGAGGCCGAGCCAGTCGAGGTCGCTGCCGTCGAAACGCCGGTTGTCACGCAGGAAGTCGTCGAGCCCGAGATCGTCGAAACCCAGGTGTTCGAAGCCATCACGCCTGAGGTGGTCATCCCGCTGCCGCAGCCGAGGCCCGAGAAGCCGGTCGAGCGCAAGAAGCCGCAGCGCCCGCGCGAGGTGGCGCAGAAGGAGACGCCGAAGGAGGAGACCCGTCCCGCCCCGAAGAAGCAGGTACGCGAGGCCAAGGCGAAGCCGTCCTCCGATTCCCCGGCCTTCCAGGCTTCCCACGCATCCACCGCGCCACGGATCAACCCGGCGAAGTGGCACAACCAGGTCCGCGCGGCGATCGTGCGACGCATCAGCCGCGTTCGCGGCATGCGCGGCACCGTCAAGGTGAGCTTCGTCGTCAGCCGGTCCGGGTCGATCGTGTCGGCGAGCGTGGCCGGTCCGTCCGGCGACGGTGCCCTCGACAATGCGGCGCTGCGCATGGTGCGGCAGGCCCAGGTTCCGCCGCCGCCCGCGGGACTCGACGGCGAGCAGCATTCCTTCACGGTACCTCTGACCTTCAAGTGAGCTGCACGGCCGGTCCCGGCCGGCGCCGCCATCGGTGCGACCACACGAATCCCGAACGCGGCGTGCGCCGCAAACGGGTTCATCGCGCCGCCATGCGGCCGCTTGTCTTTGGAAAACCAGGAATTTTAGGAAGTTGGCGTGGTGGGCGATGTAGGGATTGAACCTACGACCCCACCCGTGTGAAGGGTGTGCTCTCCCGCTGAGCTAATCGCCCGCCAACGGCCTCTCGGCCTGTGCGCCGCGCTTATAAGGGTGCCCGGCGCCGCAAGTCAACATGCCTTTGTCCCGTTCGCGAACACCGGCCGAGAGATCGGGTGTTCACTATCGCGCTCGCCCCTTACCGGCCGGGAATGTGCGACAACGAGGATCGAAAAGATGCCGGCATCTGGGCCGGCGTTCTTCTCCCCGCTCGCGGGGAGAGGTGCCCGGCGGGGCAATGAGGGGCGGCGCGCGACGTAAGCCGCCAGCCGCGGCGTTCCAGGAAGGGCGCCTGCTTCGTTGCTCTCCGGCCGCTCCTCAGGCGTTGGCGGCCTGCATGAGGTCCTCGCACATCTCCACCGTCAGCTCGTCGAAATGCGAGATGATGCGCGACGGCGAGAACTCGCGCACGTGGCGGTCGGTGTAGCCGAAGTCGACGGCGACAACCGGAATGCCGGCCGCCTTGGCGGTGTCGATGTCGGTCTGCGAATCGCCGACCATCACCGCGCAGTCCGGATTGCCGCCCGCCATCGCGATTGTCTCGGTCAGGTGGCGCGGGTCGGGCTTGCGGTGGTTGAACGTGTCGGAGCCGCAGATCGCCGCGAAGCGGTGCGCAAGCCCGAGTCCTTCGAGCAGGCGGCGGGAAAACTCCTCGGTCTTGTTGGTGCACACGCCCAGCAGCCAGCCTCGGGCGGCCAGCCTCTCCAGTGCCTCCGGCACGCCGGGATAAGGCCGCGAGCGCCCCGGAATGTTCTTCCCGTAGTGTTCGAGGAACAGTTCGAACAGCCGGTCGTGCTCGGCCTTGTCCAGCATCTTCTGCTGCGCGGCATAGGCGCGTTCGATCATGACGCGCCCGCCATGCCCGACGAAGCGGCGGAAACCGTCCGTGTCCGTCACTTGGGCGCCGCCGGCGAGCAGGCTGTGGTTCAGGCTCTCGAGAAGGTCGGGCGCGGTATCGACGAGCGTGCCGTCGAGGTCGAAGACGATGATGGGGGAGGGCATGTCATCTCTGCTGCTGTTCTCACCCGTGTGCGATAGCGCGGCAGGCGTGGACTGGCAACTTTGCGGCCGTCGCCGGGGTTTGACGGAACCGACAAAAGTGCTACTGCCGCCATCTGAAAGGCGGGTCTGCAAGGGTGATGGACGCTCACGCACAGAAGGTCGAAGCGGCGCGCGTGGCGCTGACGCATGTCGAGAGTGGCATGCGGCTGGGCATCGGCACGGGTTCGACGGCGGCCGAGTTCGTGCGCCTGCTGGCGGCTCGCGTTGCCACCGGGCTGGACGTCATCGGCGTGCCCACATCGGAGCGCACCGCGGCCCTGTGCCGCGAGCTCGGCGTGCGGCTCACCACGCTGGAGGAGCATCCCGAACTCGACCTGACCATCGACGGCGCCGACGAGTTCGATCCCGAGCTCACCCTCATCAAGGGCGGCGGCGGCGCCCTTCTGCGCGAGAAGATCGTCGCCGCGGCTTCCGCCCGGATGATCGTCATCGCCGATGCCTCCAAGCGCGTCGATGTGCTGGGCCGCTTCCCCCTGCCGATCGAGGTCAATACCTTCGGCCTCGCCGCCACGAAGCTCGCCATCGAGAAGGCCGTGAAGGCTCTCGGGCTGCCCTCCGAGCGCATCGTCCAGCGCATGACCGACACGGGGCCTTTCGTCACCGACGGCGGTCATTTCATTCTCGACGCATCTTTTGGCCGCATTCCCGATTCAAGAGCCCTGTCGAGCAGCCTCCACGCCGTGCCTGGTGTCGTGGAGCACGGATTGTTCATCGGCCTTGCCGATCACGTCATCATTGCCGGACCGGACGGCGCGTCGACCCTGACGGCGCTGCGCGCGCGGACCGGTTCCTGACCAAAGAGGAGCGTTACGGATCATGATCCTGGCAAAGGGACTCCGCAGCATCACTCTCGCGGCCGCCTTCACGGCGGTCATGGCGGCTGCGCTGCCTGCCTCGGCGCAGGAGGTGTCTGAGGCGCAGATCAAGGCGGCGCGCGCGGCGATTTCCGCCATCAAGGCGACGGATCCCTTTGACGCCATCCTTCCCGAGGCCGCTGCCGCGCTCAAGTCGACGCTGATCCAGAAGAATCCTGACATGCAGGACCTGATCATCCGCACCGTCGACGAGAAGGCGCTGACCATGGCGTCGCGTCGCGGCGACCTGGAGCGCGAGGCCGCCACCATCTATGCGCGTAGCTTCGCCATCGACGAGCTGAACGCTATCACCGCCTTCTACAACACCGAGGCCGGCAAGAAGCTGCTTGAGCAGGGTCCGATCCTCATCCGCGAAGTCGGGCGGGCTGCCGACATCTGGCAGCGCGGCATCGCGCGCGACCTCGCCGAGGAGGTGGGCCATGCGCTTGAGGCGGCGGCGCCCCAGAAGCCGGCGGCCCAGCAGGGCGAGGCGCCTGCTCCCCAGAACTGATCCGGTTCGCTTCCGCTTGAACGAGGTGGCGCTGCTTGTCCGGGCGGTGCGCCGTGCATAAGTGGTTGTTGGTGCTGCCCGGAGCGACGACGGAGATCTCATGCCCCGCTACGACTACGATCTGTTCGTGATCGGCGGCGGCTCGGGCGGTGTCCGCGCCGCTCGCGTGACGGCAGGCCTCGGCAAGCGGGTCGCTGTCGCCGAGGAATACCGTTTCGGCGGCACCTGCGTTATCCGCGGCTGCGTACCCAAGAAGCTTTTCGTTTACGCGTCGCAGTTCCCCGAGGCCTTCGCGGACGCGTCCGGCTATGGCTGGACGGTGCCCGACGCCACGTTCGAGTGGCGCACGCTCATCGCCAACAAGGACCGCGAGATCGCGCGGCTGGAGAACATCTACCGCAGCGGCGTCGAGAAGGCCGGTGGCGAGACGTTCAGGACCCGCGCCGAACTCGTCGACGCGCACACGATCCGGCTGGTTGGCGAGAACCGCACCGTGACGGCCGAGACCATCCTGATCGCCACCGGCAGCCGGCCGGCGCCGCACGAGGCCCTGCCGGGCCATGAGTTGACCATCACCTCCAACGAGGCGTTCCACCTGGAGGAACTGCCGAAGAAGATCGTCGTTGCCGGCGGCGGCTACATCGCGGTGGAGTTCGCCAACATCTTCCACGGGCTCGGCGTCGAGACGAAGCTCGTCTACCGCGGCGCCGAGATCCTCAGCCGATTCGATGGCGACCTGCGCCGTGGCCTGCACGAGGCGATGGAGCGCAAGGGCATCGAGATCATCTGTCACGACACCATTGCCAGTGTCGGGAAGACCGACAATGGACTGGTGATCCAGACCGCGAAGGGCCGGGAACTGCAAGCCGGCCAGGTCATGCTCGCGCTTGGTCGCATCCCCAACACGGAAGGCATGGGCCTCGAGAAGGTCGGCGTCGAGCTCGGTGTGAGGGGCGACGTCAAGGTCGACCAATATTCGCGCACCAATGTCGAGAACATTTATGCTCTCGGCGACGTCACCGACCGCATCCAGCTCACGCCTGTCGCGATCCACGAGGCGATGTGCTTCGTCGACACCGTCTTCCGGGGCAACCCGACCAGCCCGGATCTCGACTCCGTGCCTACGGCGGTGTTCTCGCAGCCCGAGATTGGCACGGTGGGCCTGAGCGAGGAGGCTGCCGCAGAGCGGCTCGGCGACGTCGACATCTTCCGTGCCGCCTTCCGGCCGATGCGCAACGTGCTTCCCGGTCGCGAGGAGCGCATGATCATGAAGCTGGTGGTCGATGCTCGCACCGACGTCGTGGTCGGCGCGCATGTGCTTGGGCCCGATGCCGGCGAGATGGCCCAGCTTCTCGGGGTCGCGGTAAAGGGGCGACTCACCAAGTCCGTGTTCGACCGCACGATGGCCGTCCATCCGACTGCGGCCGAGGAACTCGTCACTATGTACACGCCCACCTACCGCATAAGGGACGGCGTGCGTGTCGCCTGACGAGGGACTCGTCGCCTATTTCGGCTACGGCTCGCTCGTCAATCGCGCCACCCATCGCACCGAGATCGTTGACGCGATGCCGGCCCGCCTCCTGGGGTGGCGTCGTTCCTGGTGCCCGCCGCCGACGATATCCGCGGCGTCCATGGCGCTGTTGTCGGTACGGCGGATGGCTGGGGCGGGCTGCGACGGTCTGCTGGTCATCGACCGCGCTGGCAACCTCGCGGCCGTGGACCGCCGCGAAGCCCGCTACCGCCGGGTCACGCTGGATCCCTCCGAGATCGAATGCCGTGGCGTGCTGCCCGACTGCGAAATCTACGTCTACGAGGTAGCGGCCGAGCCGCCCGCGGTCGAGAACCCGCCCGCGATTCTTCGCTCCTATCTCGACGCGGTGATGCAGGGGTTCCGGGTCGAACATGGCGAGACGGGCCTGAACCGCTTTGTCGAGGAGACCGACGGGTTCCATCTCCACATCCACGACGACCGCGCGCAACCGCGCTATCCGCGCGCTGTGAGAATCGAATCGCACGAAGCCGAGCTGTTTGAGGCCGCGCTGGCGCGCAGGGCAGGGCGCATGCGCCCACCTGATCCGACTCAGGCCTCTTCGTCGAACGTGATGATGGAAACCTCTCCTTCAAGCGCGCCCTGATAGGCGGAGGCATGGGGCTCTTCGTCGGGAGGGCCCTCCATCTCGCCGATCTGGTCGAGTTCGGCTTCGGCGAATCCCTCCTTGGCGAGTGATTCCAGGGCGCGGCGCACCGCCGAGTCGTCGTCCGGCGCGACCAGCATCACATGGACCCCCTCCGCCCGCCCGCCCTTGCGGCGAAAAACCCGGCCGGTAATGATCGTCACGGGCGTCGGTTCGTTGTCGTTCATGGCGATTCTCCATTCCGTTGACGGTGCCCGTGGTCCGCAGGTGGACGCCGCCCGCCGAAGCAGGTGGCAGCGGGACAGATTGTGCCGCTGCAACGGCTGCTGTTGAAAGGAAATTCTGCGCAGCCGCTCCTGTTCCGCGACATGGCTGTATTGCGCGGATTTTCCCGCTCCGGGCTTGACGAGCAACGCTCCTGCGGGTAGAAGCCGCCCCGTCTGAACCGATGTGAGGTCTGACGTTTCGGGACGCCGCGTCCTGGATTTCGCCTCAAACAGGGTTCGTTACTGCGAGCGAACTGAAATTTCCGGCTTGCAAGAAGCGGTTTCCCGCTTCCTCTGCGTTTGTTCGGGCAAAACCGCGAAAAGCGGTTTCTTGCCCGAAATTGCTTGTGGATTTGCCGGTTCGACACCGCCCGGAACGGGCCCGTGAGTTTGGACTAGATAAGGCAAGAGGACTTAATGCCTACAGTCAACCAGTTGATCCGCAAGCCGCGCGTGGCGCCGGTGAAGCGCAACAAGGTCCCGGCGATGCAGCAGAACCCGCAGAAGCGGGGCGTCTGCACGCGTGTCTATACGACGACGCCGAAGAAGCCGAACTCCGCTCTGCGCAAGGTTGCGAAGATCCGCCTGACCAATGGCTTCGAGGTGATCGGCTACATCCCGGGCGAGGGTCATAACCTGCAGGAGCACTCGGTCGTCATGATCCGTGGCGGTCGCGTCAAGGACCTGCCGGGCGTGCGCTATCACGTCATCCGTGGCGTGCTCGACACCCAGGGCGTGAAGAACCGTAAGCAGCGTCGCTCCAAGTACGGCGCCAAGCGTCCGAAGTGACCGAGGCCTGAGCCGAGGTCTTCCCGGGCGCGCCGTTGGCGAACCGGGATCAGGCCCGCCAGAGATTTGAGGCTGAGAGAAGAATGTCCCGTCGTCACAGTGCCGCAAAGCGCGAGATCAACCCCGATCCGAAGTTCGGCGATCTCGTCGTCACCAAGTTCATGAATGCCATCATGTATGATGGAAAGAAGTCGGTCGCCGAGACGATCGTCTATGGTGCTCTGGAGCAGATCCGCGCCAAGACCAAGCAGGAGCCGGTGACTGTGTTCAAGCAGGCGCTCGACAATGTCGCGCCGCACCTTGAGGTCCGTTCCCGCCGCGTCGGTGGTGCGACCTACCAGGTTCCCGTCGATGTCCGTCCGGAGCGTCGCCAGGCTCTGGCGATCCGTTGGCTGATTGGCGCTGCGCGCAATCGCAACGAGAACACGATGGTCGACCGTCTCTCCGCTGAGCTTCTCGATGCGGCCAACAACCGTGGCACCGCCGTGAAGAAGCGCGAAGACACCCACAAGATGGCCGAAGCCAACCGCGCCTTCGCGCATTACCGCTGGTAATCGCGCAGGAAGATCGAGGACAGTCTCATGGCCCGCGAATACAAGATCGAAGATTACCGCAACTTCGGCATCATGGCGCACATTGATGCCGGCAAGACGACGACGACTGAGCGCATCCTGTATTACACGGGCAAGTCGCACAAGATCGGCGAAGTGCACGATGGCGCTGCGACCATGGACTGGATGGAGCAGGAGCAGGAGCGCGGCATCACCATCACTTCGGCTGCTACGACGACCTTCTGGAAGGGTCGCGATGGCCGCGTGCGTCGCTTCAACATCATCGACACCCCCGGACACGTCGACTTCACCATCGAGGTCGAGCGCTCGCTGCGCGTTCTGGACGGTGCCATTGCGCTTCTGGACTCCAACGCCGGCGTCGAGCCTCAGACCGAGACGGTGTGGCGCCAGGCCGAGAAGTATCGCGTCCCGCGCATGATCTTCTGCAACAAGATGGACAAGATGGGAGCGGACTTCTACCGCTGCCTTGAAATGATCAAGTCGCGCCTTGGCGCGATCGCCGTCCCGATGCAGCTCCCGATCGGCGCTGAGAGCGACTTCAAGGGCGTCATCGACCTGATCGAGATGAAGGCTCTGATCTGGCACAATGACGAACTCGGTGCCGCCTGGGACGTCGTCGACATCCCGGCTGACATGCAGGCCAAGGCCGAGGAATATCGCGAGAAGATGATCGAGGCGGCCGTCGAGGTCGATGAGGCCGCTATGGAGGCCTACCTCGAGGGCGAGATTCCGTCGAACGACAAGATCCGGGAGCTGATCCGCAAGGGCACGATCGAGGTGAGGTTCCACCCGGTCTTCTGCGGCACCGCCTTCAAGAACAAGGGTGTCCAGCCGCTGCTCGACGCGGTCATCGACTTCCTGCCGTCGCCGATCGACGTTCCCCCGATCAAGGGCATCGATGCCAAGACCGAGGCCGAGATCGTCCGCAAGGCGGATGACAACGAGCCGCTGGCGATGCTCGCGTTCAAGATCATGAACGACCCGTTCGTGGGCTCGCTCACCTTCGCTCGCATCTACTCCGGCAAGCTCACCAAGGGCGTTTCGCTGGACAACACGGTGAAGGGCAAGAAGGAGCGCATCGGCCGCATGCTGCAGATGCATGCGAACTCGCGTGAGGACATCGAGGAGGCCTATGCTGGCGACATCGTCGCTCTGGCCGGCCTGAAGGACACCACCACGGGTGACACGCTCTGCGATCCCGCGAAGCCGGTGATCCTGGAGCGCATGGAATTCCCCGAGCCGGTCATCCAGATCGCGATCGAGCCGAAGACCAAGGGCGACCAGGAGAAGATGGGCCTCGCGCTGCATCGTCTGGCCGCCGAGGATCCGTCCTTCCGCGTCAAGACCGACGAGGAGAGCGGGCAGACCATCATCGCCGGCATGGGCGAGCTGCACCTCGACATCATCGTCGACCGCATGCGTCGCGAGTTCAAGGTCGAGGCCAACGTCGGTGCGCCGCAGGTGGCCTATCGCGAGACGATCACCCGCACCCACGAGCAGGACTACACCCACAAGAAGCAGACCGGCGGCACGGGCCAGTTCGCCCGCGTCAAGATCCGCTTCGAGCCGAACTCCGAGGGCGAAGAGTTCAAGTTCGAGTCGACGATCGTCGGTGGCGCGGTTCCGAAGGAATACATCCCGGGTGTCGAGAAGGGCCTGCTGAGCGTCATGGGCTCGGGTCCGTTTGCCGGGTTCCCGATGATCGGCGTCAAGGCGACGCTGATCGACGGTGCCTTCCACGACGTCGACTCCTCGGTGCTGGCGTTCGAAATCGCTTCGCGCGCCTGCTTCAGGGAAGCCGCTCCGAAGCTCGGCGTGCAGCTCCTCGAGCCGATCATGAAGGTCGAGGTCGTTACGCCTGAGGATTACGTCGGCAACGTCATCGGCGACCTGAACAGCCGCCGTGGCCAGATCCAGGGTCAGGAGACCCGCGGCATTTCGGTCGTCGTCAACGCGATGGTGCCGCTCGCCAACATGTTCAAGTACGTGGACAACCTTCGCTCGATGAGCCAGGGCCGCGCCCAGTACACCATGCAGTTCGACCACTACGAGCCGGTCCCGACCGCCGTGGCGCAAGAAGTGCAGAAGAAATACGCATAAGTCGCAGCAGTTTAGACGTCACAGTGAAGAGTTCGCCTAAGCGGGCGTGCAGGACGGAGATCTAAGATGGCCAAGAGCAAATTCGAGCGGACGAAGCCGCATGTGAACATCGGGACGATCGGCCACGTCGACCATGGCAAGACGTCGCTGACGGCTGCGATCACGAAGTACTTCGGCGAGTTCAAGGCC
>Ga0182742_1000641_pt1 | contig 52182 bp, 47 predicted proteins | sample eDN5th37CBELigMG_FD_128880 | JGI IMG/M metagenome (GOLD analysis project Ga0182742, IMG submission 128880) | Enriched Miracle-Growth compost microbial communities from Emeryville, California, USA - eDNA 5th pass 37_C BE-Lig MG (version 2)... ...
CCATGCCAGACATCGGCCATGGGCGCGAGGGTGACGCGCCCGCGCGATGGCTTCAGGCCGAGCACGCCGCAGCACGAGGCAGGCACGCGGATCGAACCGGCGGCATCGCTCGACTCGCCAATGGGCACCATCCGCGAGGCGACGGCGGCGCAGGAGCCGCCGCTCGAACCGCCCGCCGTAACATCTGCGCGCCACGGGTTGACGGTCGGACCGTAGAGCCTGGGTTCCGTCGAGATCGACCAGCCGTTCTCGGGGGCGTTCGACTTGCCGACCAGCAGGAACCCCGCCTTCTTGAGGCGGGTCACCACCTCTGCGTCCTGATCCGCGACGACATCCTTCAGGTAGAAGGAGGAGTTGGTGTTCGGCGCTCCCTTCCAGGACGTCGCGAGTTCCTTGAGGACATAGGGGACGCCGGCGAAGAGCGCATCCTTGTCCACGCTCCCGGCGGCCTCCCGGCCCATGTCGTAGAGCTTGTGGATGACCGCGTTGAGCTTGGGATTCAACTCCTCGATGACGCTGGCCGCCGCCTCGACCAGCTCGATGGCCTGCACCTCGCCCTTGCGCACCAGCTCCGCCAGCGCCAGCCCGTCGGACTCGACATAGGTTCGCTTCAGGCTCTCCGTTACCGCCATTCTTCCCTACCTCCCTGCACTGTTGATGAACGCGGCACCGCGCTCCGCGACCATGATGACCGTTGCCATGATGTTGCTCGCGACCACGTCTGGAAACACCGAGGCATCGCAGACCCTCAGGCCCTCGAGGCCGCGTACCTTGAGGGTCGCCGGATCGACGACCGCCATGGCGTCGGTTCCCATCCGGCACGTGCTCGTCGGATGATATATCGATTGCGCCTGGGCGCGCACGAAGGTTGCAATCTCGTCGCGGCTGACGGCCTCGGACGAGGGAAACGTCTCGCGCAGCCCGAGATGGGCGAATGTCCTGGTGGCGGCGATCCCTCGACTGATCCCGACGGCGTCGACGAGCGTGTCGAGATCCTCATCCTCGGGGTCGGAGAGGTATTTCGGATCGATGGCGGGGTTCATCAGCGGATCGGCGGAGCGGAGCGACAGGGTGCCCTCGCTCTTCGGCCGCTGGAGCACGGTGAACATCGAGATGCCCGGCACGATCGACACGTAGCGCGCGTGGTCGCGATGCGGTGTGGCGATGCCGTAGATCTGCAGGTCCGGTTCGGCGAGATCGGGGCGCGACTTGGCATGCCCGCCGCTGGTGGACCATGGATTTGCCATCGCACCGGTGCGTTGCTCCGTCCACTCCTGCAGAGCCTCGGCAAATTCGGTCTCGGTGATGCCGCCGATGCCGAACTTCTCCCGGGTGGAGAAGGTGACGACGCAATTGAGATGGTCCTGAAGGCTGCGGCCAACGCCAGGCAAATCGTGGACAGGGGTGACGCCGCATGCCCTCAGCTCGTCCGCGGGGCCGACGCCGGAGAGCATGAGCAGCTGCGGGCTGTTCACCGTTCCGCCCGCCAGCACAACCTCACTCCCGGCATGGGCTGTCGCGATCTTGCCGAAGTGCAGGTACTCGACCCCGCGCGCCTTGCCGTTTTCGATCAGGATGCGGGTTGCCAGAGCGGATGTGACCACCGTCAGGTTGGGACGCGCCAGGGCGAGTTCGAGGAACGCCGTGGCCGGGCCGCAGCGCTCGCCATTCTTCATGAAGACCTGGAAAAACCCACAGCCATACTGGTCGCCGCTGTTGAAGTCGTCGTTGTAGGGCAGTCCGTATTCCTGGGCCGCCTGTACCCACAGCTTCTCGGCCGGGTCGTGGTTCGGCACGTCCATCACCGGCAATTCGCCGCTATCGCCATGCATCGGCGAGCCGGCCAGGCGCGGATTGCACTCGGATTTGCGGAACCAGGGCAGGACATCATCCCAGCCCCAGCCGGGACAGCCCTTTGAGCGCCACCGGTCGTAGTCCGAGGGAGAGCCGCGCATGTAGACCAGCGCGTTCGTCGACCCGGAGCCGCCCAGAAGGCGCCCCCGCGGCCAGGCGATGCGTCGGCCGAAGCAGCGGGCCTGCGGCACGGTGTGGTACTTCCAGTCATATTCGGTGTCGATCAGACTGATCCACGCCCCAGGCATTCTCGCGCCGACGGGCATGTCTGACGGGCCTGCCTCGAGCAGCAGGACGCGGCGTCCCGGATCTGCTGTGAGCCGGTTCGCCAGGACGCATCCAGCCGCACCAGCGCCCACGATAATGACGTCGTAATCGCTGCTGTTTCCCATTCGACGCTGGTTCCGAACCGCTCCCTGCCGAGTTCGCCATGCGCGCGAGCTCGAAAGGGGATGTTAAATTACAGTCCGCGCGCGCGTCAACCAACTGGTTGGTTTCAAGTGTCGTCTGATTGCGTCCCCGCACGCACTGTGACCCCATCCAGCCCACGATCAACGGGAAGAGCTCCAGTCACCGCATATTCTCAAGTTCTGCCTATATTGGGGGTGGCTCGAGCTGCGGTCCGAGACGATACGGACTACCTATCCGTGGCCCAGACTTCGTCTACAGTCCGGTAGCCACCGAGGCGATTGAGATTTGAGGGGACAGGACATGCGGGACGGACGTGCATCGGAGCTTGGCGGTTTTTTCCGTGCGGCGGCGCGTGGCGGAGCGGCGTTGGCGGTCGCCGTGTTGACGGCAGCGGGGCCCGCGAGGGCCACGGACGCGGGGCTTGGCTTCGCATTCGACATAACCCTGTCGCCGGATGCGGCCGCCAAGCTCAAGGCGGCGCAGGAGGGGATTACTGTCTGGGCCTCCTTCTACGGCGAACCGTCGGGGGAGGGCGAGAAGCATGTGGACGAGATGGGCCTGATCGATCTCGGAGTGGAGACGTTGTACCTCCCGGGTGAAGCTGCCACCGTCCAGATCACGGCGCGCGAGGTCGATCCGGCGAAGCTGAAATGGATCAAGGGGCCGGCGAACGTAAATGTAAACGTCTACACCTCCCGCAAGTCGAGCGAATACAACCTGATCGACTGCGACCTGATCGACGGAGACGTGAAGAAGCTGCAGGCGATGAAGGTCACCGTACGCTGCTGGCTGATCGGCGAATCCCACGACGGAAAGACCTATCCGTAGGCGCGTTCGCTGCCGCTGGCTGACGGGTGTAGCGTGAGGCGGATAGGTGGCGCGACCGCCACCAAACCCCGCGGCTCGCCAGGCGCAGGCGATTTTCCGCCGATGGCGGGCGATCCCGCCCGAGCCGGCTGACCGGCCCGCGCGAGGCCGGTCAATGGTGCGAGATGAGCCCGTCGTTCAGGAGAGGAGTACGGAGCAGGCCTTGCGGATCATGCGGTCGCAGGCTTCGAGCTGGCTGCGTTCGACGTATTCGTCCGGCCGATGGGCGACGGAGATGGAGCCGGGGCCGCACAGGACCGTGGGCAGGCCGAGCTCACGCAGGAACAGGCCTGCCTCGGCGCCGAAGGCGACCTTGCTGTGGTCGTTGCGGCCGACGACGTGCTTCATCCTGGTGACGAGATCGGCATCCGCCGGGATGTCGTGCGCGGGGTACTCGTAGATCTGCTCGAAGGTTGCCTTCGCCTCGGGGAAGTTGCGGCGGGCACGGGTGAGGATGGGGCCGAGAACCTCGGCCTCGATGCGCCGGAAGAGGCTTTCCTGGTCGAACGCCGCGAGGTTGCGGAACTCGAAGGTGACGGTGCAGCTCGCCGCGACGATGTTGATGGCCGTGCCGCCCTCGATCAGGCCGGCGGAGATGGTCGAGTGCGGCAGGTCGAAGTCCTCATCCTGCGGCCCGTTGGCAAGTTCGGCCGCGAGGTCGCGGATGAACAGCACCAGCTCGGCGGCCGGTTCGATGGCGCTGGCGCCGCGCGGGGCAAGGCTCGAATGCACCGGCAGGCCGGTGAAGTGGCAGCGGTAGGCGCGCCCGCCCTTGTGGCCGGTCACCACCTGCATCGAGGTCGGCTCGCCGACGATGCAGCAGGCAGCGCGCGGGCCGTTGGCGGCAATCTCGCGCAGCAGGCTGCGCACGCCGATGCAGCCGATTTCCTCGTCATGGGAGAAGGCGAGGTGCACCGGACGCGGCAGCTTTGCTGCCAGGAGGTCGGGCACGGCTGCCAGGGCCGAGGCGACGAAGCCCTTCATGTCGGCCGAGCCGCGGCCGTAGAGGCGCCCGTCCCGCTCGGTGAGGGTGAAGGGATCGGAGGTCCAGACCTCGCCTTCGACCGGCACGCAGTCCGTGTGCCCGTTGAGGATGAGCCCGCCGTCGCCCTCCGGTCCGATCGTAGCCCAGAGGTTGGCCTTCTGCCCGGTCTCGTCCATGATCAGGCGCGAGGCGACACCGTGACTTTCGAGATACTGGGTCACGTAGGCCATCAGGGGCAGGTTGGACTTGGCGCTGGTCGTGTCGAACGCGACCAGGTCGCGCAAAATGCGTTCGGTGGGGGTCATGCGTGACTCTGTCCGGAGTGTCGGGAAAGGGGCGGCTTAAAGGCCGCCCGAGCCGCCCGGGCGGTAGGGGGGCGGGGTAAGAAGCATCGACGAAACCTCGCCGGGGAGCTTGGCAAGCGGATCCTGGCGGGTGGGCATTCCCTTGACGAAGGGCAGGAGCTGGTGCTTCGCGATCTCGAAGATGCGGCGCAGCTCGGCGACGGGATTGCGGTGCTCGTCAACGCGGAGGTCGAGCCAGGGATAGGCTTCCCTGTTATAGACCTTGAGCGCGGCCGACTGCTTGCCGCGCTTGTCGCCGCCGGCGGCCTGGCCGGCCTCGAGCACGAGCATCAGACGTTCCGGCAGGTCGAAGGCTTCGCTCGAGCGCGCGGCCTCAGCCATGGCCGAGACGGTTTCCGCGCCGACCAGCATGTTGCCCTGCACGGCAAAGCCGTCGCCGACGATATGGCCGGCCCAGGTCACGCAGGAGGCGCCAGTGAAGGAAGTGGCGCGGCCCTTCGAGTCGACGATGCCGATCTGGCGGTCGTCGCGGCCCGGATCGTCGGCAAGCAGCTTCTCCAGCGTCTCTTCGGCGGAGAGGCCGCTTTCGAGCAGCTTCAGGCCGTCAATGCCGAGATAGGGGTTGACCCAGGACTGGGTCGCGATGGCGCCCACGCCTTCCTTGATGAAGCTGCAGATACCGCCGACGGCCGGCACCGCGGTCGAGACGGCGACACCGAGCATGCCGGTGCGCGGGCAGCGGGCCGCAATGGAAAAGGTGTTCAGTTGGATCATTCGGGCACTCCTTCGCTGGGCTCCGGGACGCGGGTCAGATTCCGGTGGTCGGGAACCGCGGCGATCAGCGCACGCTTATACTCGTGCTGCGGGTTGGCGAAGATCGCCTCGGCCGGACCGTATTCCACGACCTTACCCAGCCGCATCACCGCGACCTGATCGCTGATCTGCCGGACCACGGCAAGGTTGTGACTGACGAAGATGGCGGTGAGGCCCAGCTCGCGCCGGGTCGCCGCGAAGAGGTCCAGCACCTGCGCCTGGACCGAGACGTCGAGGGCCGAGGTGGGCTCGTCGGCGAGCACGATCTCGGGCTTCAGGATCACGGCGCGGGCAATGGCGACGCGCTGCTTCTGGCCGCCGGAAAGCTGGTGCGGATGCCGGTGGAGGGCGTCCGCCGGCAGGCCGACGCGCTCCAGCAACTCGGCCGCCATGCGCAGGCGCGAGGCGCGGTCGCCGATGCCGTGCACCTCCAGCGGGGCGGTCAGGATCGAGGCGATCGACTGGCGCGGATTGAAGGAGGAGGCAGGGTTCTGGAAGATGGGCTGCACGCGTCGGTGGAAGGCCTTCAGCTCGGCGCCGGAAAGGCTCCAGATGTCGGTGCCGCCGATGCGGATGGTGCCGTCCGTTGGGCGGATGAGCCGCAGCACCATGCGCAGCAGCGTGGACTTGCCGGAGCCGGATTCACCCACGATGCCAAGCGTTTGCCCGCGTTCCAGCGTCAGGTTGACGTCGTCGACGGCGCGAAAACCCTCGGCCTTGCGGAAAAGACCGTGCTTGCCGAAGGTCTTGCCGATACCCTCGATGTGGATCAGGGGCTCGCTCATGCCGCTTCTCCGGCGCGCCGCGGTTCGTGCAGGCTGGGAGTGGCCGCCAGGAGCATGCGCGTATATTCGGCCTGCGGCGCGGCGAAGATGCGCCGCACCGGCCCTTCTTCGACAACGCTGCCTTCGCGCATGACGTAGACCCAGTCGCAAAGCTCGGCCACGACGCCGAGGTCGTGTGTGATGAAGAGGATCGAGGTGCCGCTGTTGTCGCGGATCTCGCGCAGCAGCTTGAGCACCTGCGCCTGCACGGTGACGTCAAGCGCGGTGGTCGGCTCATCGGCGATCAGGAGATCAGGCGCGAGCGCCAGTCCCATGGCGATCATGGCGCGCTGCTGCATACCGCCGGAAAACTGATGAGGAAACTCGCGCGCCCGCCGCTCGGGCTCGCGGATGCGCACCGTCTCCAGGAACTTGCGTGCTGCCGCCGCGGCCGCCCGAAGGGGCATGCCCCGGTGCAGGTTCAGGGGTTCGCCGACCTGATGGCCGACGCGCATGGTCGGGTTCAGCGACTGCATGGCGTCCTGGGGGATCAGCGCCATGCGGTTGCCGCGCAACTCGCGCATCTGGGCATCGGTGCGCGACAGGATGTCGGTTTCGCCCAGCCGGACCTTGCCCGCCGCAATCCGCGCCTGCCGGGGCAGCAGACGGAGCGCCGCCAGCGAGGTCAGCGTCTTGCCGGATCCCGACTCTCCGATCACGCCGACGATCTCGCCCGGCCAGATCCTGAGGGAGACGTCGCGCACCACCGGCGTCCACACGCGACGGCGGGAGAACTCGATGGTCAGGTTTTCGATCGACAGGGTCGGCGGCCGATCGGTGCGTTCGTGGGGACGGTTCTCCATCATCTCAATCCTTCATGTGCGGATCGAGCGCGTCGCGCAGACCGTCGCCGATGAAGTTAAAGCCGAGCACGGTGAGGAAGATCGCCATACCGGGCGCGAGGCTGAGCATCAGCGACTGCGCCATGAAGCCACGGCCGACGTTCAGCATGTTGCCCCAGGACGGTTCGGGCGGCTGCGCGCCCAGGCCCAGGAAGGAGAGCGCCGATTCCAGGAGGATGGCGTAGGAGAACGCCACGGCCGCCTCGACGAGCAGGGGGGCGATGATGTTGGGCAGGATCTCCCGGAACAGGATGCGCGTGTTGCTCATGCCGATGGCGCGCGCCGATTCGACATACTGCTCGCGCAGCACGACTTCGGTTGCCGCCCGGGCAAGCCGCGAGAAGCCCGGAATGAAGACGATGCCGATGGCGATCATGGCGTTGAGGATGGATGTGCCGAGGCTCGCCATCAGCACCACCGCGAGCAGGATCGCCGGGAAGGAGAACAGAAGCTCCATCAGGCGCATCAGGACGAGGTCCACGAGGCCGCCGAAATAGGCCGCCGTGACGCCGATCAGCGTGCCGCAGACGAGCCCCACGCCTGCGGCGATGAAGGCGACCTGCATGGAAATCCGGGCGGCATAGATCAGGCGCGAGAGCGTATCGCGGCCAAGTTCGTCGGTGCCCAGCCAGTGGGCCGCGCTTGGCCCCTGCAGCATCGCTGCCACGTCGAGATCGTAGGGCGAGTAGGGCGCCAGCCACGGCGCGAAGATCGCGGCGATCAGGATGATGCCGATGATGATCGAGCCGGTGATCGCCAGACGCCACCGGTGCCAGTTGAAACCTGTCGTCATGCCTGACCTTCCTTCGCCCGGCGGGGATCGAGGAAGCCGACGGCGATGTCGACCAGCAGGTTGGTCACCAGCACGAAGAGCGTGATGACGAGGGCGCCGCCCATCAGCACGGGATAGTCGCGGTTGATGATGCCGACCAGCACGAGCGAACCGATGCCCGGAAGCTGGAAGATGTCCTCGATCACCACGACGGAGCCGAACAGGAAGCCGAACTCCACCGCGGCGACATTGATGTAGGGAATGGTGGCGTTGCGCAGTCCGTGGCGGCGTAGCGTGACCCATTCGGACGCGCCCTTGGCATGGGCTGTGCGGATGTAGTCACGCGACAGGACCTCGATCATCGAGGCGCGCATGATGCGCAGCAGTAGTGCCGAGGACACGAGGCCGAGCGACAGGGCCGGCATGATCATCAGCTTGAGGTTGGCCACGGGATCGGTGCCGAGGGGAACATACCCTCCCGGCGGCAGCCAACGCAGCCACAGCGTGAACAGCATGACAAGGAGGGTTGCCAGCCAGAAATTGGGGACGGCGCCAAGGAGCGAGGCGAGCGTCGAGAATGCCCTGTCGACCCAGCCCTGGTGACGGGCGGCGGCCATTACGCCGAGGGGGAAGGCGATCAGGTTGGCGACGAGGAAGGCAAGGAGCGCCAGCTCCAGCGTCACGGGAATGCGGGTAAGCAGTTCAGGCCCAACCGGCACGCCGTTCTGGAAGCTGGTGCCCAAGTCGCCGGTGACCGCCTTGCGCAGCCATTCCGCATATTGAACGACAAGCGGGCGGTCGAGACCGCGGGACGCCTCGAAGCGTGCAATTGCCTGCGGCGTCGCGTCGATACCCAGCGCCGAGCGCGCGGCCGACCCCGGCACCACGTTGATCGCAATGAAGAGAATGATCGACGCGGCGAACATGGTCAGAACGAAGGCCGCCAGCCGGGTCAGGAGAAATCGGGCCATCGGAAGGAGTTTTCCGCCTTGGTAAACAAGGCTCCGGGGCAGAGCGCCCCGGAGCCGCTATTTGCATCAGCCTTCGAGCCAGGCGTCCTTCAGCGTCTTCAGGAAGCCCGTGCGCATCGGCTTGTAGTTCTTGAGCTTGTCGGTGTGCGCGATCAGCAGCCATGCATTGACCAAGGGAGCGATCGGCATTTCCTCGAGTGAGAGCTCCTGCTGGCGCTTGTAGGCTTCCTTACGCGCCTCGGTCGTGGTCGCAGACTTTGCCTCGAGGAGGATCTTGTCCATGGCCTCGCTCGACGACTTCTGCACGTTGATGCCGGTGCCGGTCGCGTAGTTGCTGGCGACGAAGTCGTCCGGATCGGCCAGCGGGCTTACCCAGTACATGGTCGTGAGGTCGAAGTTGCTCGGCCCCCACACCTCGTCCCAGTAGCGCGGAATCTCCATGGTCTTGATCTGGGCCTTGATGCCAATCGAGGCGAGGTTGGCCTGGATGATCGGCGCCATGGCCAGCATGGCCGGGAACGACGAGGCCATGGTCATTGAGGTCTCGAAGCCGTCAGGATAGCCGGCCTCGGCGAGCAGCTCCTTGGCCTTCTCCACATTGCCCTTCGGGTCGAACACCTTGAGATCGGCATAGGCCCAGTTCCACTGCGGGATCACGCCGCCGAGAAGGGGCGTGGCCTGGCCGAAGAAGGTGCCGGCGACGATGGCTTCGCGGTTGATGACGTGCGCGATGGCCTGGCGTACCTTCGGATCGTCCAGCGGCTTGACGGTGTTGTTCATCAGCAGCCAGTAGTAGCGCGACCCTTCCAGCGTCTGGCCGACGATGCCAGGCGTGGTCGAAACCATGGCCCAGTCCTTCGGCGGAACCTCGTTGGTGAAATGCACCGTGCCGGAGGTGACGGCGTTGGTGAGCGCCGTGACGTCGGGGATGAGGTGGAACTCCATCCCATCGAAATGCGGCTTGCCGGCTTCATAGAAGTCGGGGTTCTTCTCGAACTTCACCATCGAGCGCGGCTGATAGGAGACGAACTTGAACGGGCCGCTTCCGATCGGCTTGGAGTTGAGGTCGTGGCCGCTCTCGACCAGCGCCTTCGGTACGATGGAGGAGCCGGGGAAGGCCATGTAGGTGAGGAACGGACCGGTCGGCGCCGTCAGCGTGAATTTCACGGTGAGCGGGTCGACCACGTCCACCGAGGCGATGGTCTCGACCTGCGACTTGTAGGAATAGCCCGAATCAGGGGCCCGCAGGCGATCGAAGGTGAACTTCACGTCCTCCGCCGTCAATGGCGAGCCGTCGTGGAACTTGACGCCGTCGCGCAGCTTGAAGGTGTAGGTGAGGCCGTCCTCGCTGACCTCGTAGCTTTCAGCCAGGTCGGGGTAGGGAACAGCATCGGGATCGAGCGACATCAGGGTCGAATAGATCTGCTCGATCACCACGTGCGACATGCCCGAGGGGCCGAGCGCAGGGTCGAAGCCCGCGGGATCCGCGGAAAACGCGACTTTCAGGACGCCGCCGTCAACTGGAGTTTCCTGGGCAAGCGCCGGAAGGGGCAGGAGCGCCATGCCGGCCAGCGCCGCAGTTCCCCCCAGAAGGCGCCGCCGCGTGACGGCCAGATCCGAAATTGCACCATTGTTCCCCATGGCATGCTCCTGACGGTGTGAGAGATTTGGTTCAGGCGACTTGAATGAACTTGAAAGGCATTACAGAAGTGCCGGTTGTCAAGAGGACATGGGCTGCGTCACGACGGCTCGGCCAGGGGCATGCGCCGTTTCCCTCGCGATGCTATTTCGGCCTGCAAGGAAGGGGCAGGAATGTCGAAACAGAACAACATTGGGGGGGAGAACGGTGTGGCCCCAGCCGCCGCCGGCATCGGCGAGAAACTGCGTCACATGCGCAAGAAAGCTGGCATGACGCTCAAGGAGGTGGCGGACAGCGCCGGCTGCACGGAGAGCATGCTTTCGAAGATCGAGCTGGGCCGCGCCTCACCCAGCCTCGACCTTCTGTCGAGGCTGGCGGAGACGGTCGGCGCTTCGGTCGCGCAGCTGTTCGACGGCGAGTTCAAACGGCCGGTCTGCGTTTACAAGGAGGGCGAGCGCCCGGTCCTCGAACTCGGCTCTCAGAAGATGCACAGTCGCGCGATACTGGAGCGCTTGGTGCCCTTCGACCACGGCCGCCTGCTGAACGCCAACCTGCACGTGGTTCCGCCGGGCGGCGGCAGCGCGGGCGTGCTGGTCCACTCGGGCGAGGAGGTCGGCTTCGTGATCGAGGGCTACATCGAGATCACGATCGACAAGGAGACCTATCTCGTTGGCCCGGGCGGTTCCTTCTTCTTCGCCTCCACGCTGCCGCACAGCTACCGAAACATCGGCACGACCACGGCGCGAATCGTCTGGGTCAACTCGCCGCCGTATTGAGAGCGCGGACCTTCCGGTCCGCGTAAGTTGGCACCTGGTGCCTTGGGGGAGGGACCAGACTATCTCGCGCCCGAGGCTGCGCTGCGGGCGGCGAACCAGAAGCCGGCGCAGAGGGTGAGCGATCCGGCGAAGATCGCGGCCAGCACGGCTCCGTAGCCGCCGCTTGCCTGCCAGATCACCGCCGCGGCGAGCGGTGCGACGGCCTGCATGACGTTCATGGGGGCGACGAGCGATCCGTTCACCGCGCCGTAGGCCTCGCGCGACACCATCTCCGGCACGGCGAGCCCGCGCACGATGGTGACCATGCCGTTTGCGGCGCCGTAGAAGGCGGCGATCGCGGCGATCACCGCGACCTGCGGCGGCGCCCAGGCGAAGCCGATCACGGCCAGCGGAAAGATGACGACGATGGCCGAGCCGAGGCTGCGCACCGGCAGGTCCGACGCGAACGCCCTGACCGTCAGGCGGCCGGCCACCTGCGCGGGGCCGATCACCGCCAGCACCATCACCACACCCGACGCATCAAGCCCGCGTTCGAGAAGCAGCGGGTAGAAGTGGTAGGTGAGCGACGAGAAGGCGGCCGCATAGGATATCCAGGCAACCATCAGGCCCCAGTAGGCAGGCTTGCGCATCGCGGCCGCGACCGCGGCGCGTCCCCTCAGCGGGGCCGCCTCGTCCGGGTGGTGGAGGCGGGGCGGGGCGTCCTTGCGGGGGTCGATTGCGAAGAAGTTGAGGCTGCCGCACACGAGGATGTTCACCGCGGCCATCCCGAGGAGCGCACCGCGCCAGCCAAAGGTGTCGATAAAGAGCTGGATGAGCGGGATGAAGACGGTGCTTGCGAAGCCGCCCCACAGGGTCAGGGCGGTGATTCCCCTGCGGGCCTCGAGCGGGCCGACGCGGCGTGCGATGACCGCGAACCCCGGCTCGTAGAGGGTCGCGGCCTGCATGCAGCCGAGCACGGCGAGCACCGCGTAGAAGGCGACGATGGTCGTGACCTGGGACCAGGCAGCCAGCAGCAGGCCCGCCGTGACGGAAGCTCCGCCCATCAGGTAGCGGCCGTAGCCACGGTCGATGCCGGCTCCGACCGGATAGGCGGCGAGACCCGCCAGCAGCATGCCGCAGGTTGCGGCACCGTAGAGTTCGGCCTTCGACCAGCCGAGGTCGGTCCGCATCGCCTCGGCGATCACCGGGAAGCCATAGAACAGCGTGCCCCACGAGCAGATCTGCGCCACCCCCAGGGCGCTGATGAAACGGCGAGTTTGCCCTGCATCGGGGACAGCGGTAGGGCGGCGCTCTGGCGGCATGTTCCTGACCGAGCGCCAAAGGTTCGGCCAAGGACGCCCTTTTCCCCGCAAGTCTGCGATCTCGATTCAAGGAAATAAGACAAGGCCGCGGCGGAGCGTCAAGGCAGCCAGAGCCTTGATTTGGGAAGGCCAGCAAGCGGCGTGAACCGGCTTCTGCAACAATGCTTCCGAGCAGGAGAACGTTCGCAAGTCGCTCGCGATTTGTGGACAACTACATCGGTCGGCGCTGAAGGATCCGGCAATGGACCGGAAAGCTTGCGGCAATTCTTGCCGCGTATGTCGTCGGCTGCTCAGAGTGATGGAGGTCGACAAGCAGGGGACTTCCGAGCGCCTGCGGACCGCCCCGTTCCGGCTTCGCCTCGCGTTGTCGCTGACGGACAGAGCACCAGCGCGACAGGGTAGCACTCGGGAAATCGCGGCCGATCCCGTCGGTGCAATGGCGGGCGCGGTCAGAGAGCTTCTGGCGTGACGCGGTATCCGGAGAACTCGAACAAGCGGTCTGCTTTTCGCGTGCAGCTGGCTCCTGCTGCCACAACGATGGCAACAGGAGTGTGAAACAAGGCGAGCGCTGGACCTTTGACATGCAGACCTCAACGGGGAACACCTATGAAACTTGCATCCGCTCGCATCATCGCCGCCGATATCAAGGAGATGGTCGCCTTTTACGAGATGGTCACGCAACAAGAAGCGCGGTGGCTGGCGCCCGTCTTCGCCGAAATCGTCTTGCCCGGCGCCACGCTGGCGATCGGCGCGGTCGATACGGTGCAGCTCTGGCAGCCCGGCAGCGCCGAGCCTGGGTCAAATCGCACGGTGTTTCTGGAGTTTCAGGTCGATGACATCAACACTGAATATGATCGTCTCAAGGACCGGGTGCCCCTCGTGCATGAACTCAAGACCATGCCCTGGGGCAACAAGACGTTTCAATTCCGTGACCCCGAAGGCAATGCAGTCTCGCTCTTCATGCCCGAGACAGAGACGGCAAAGCAGCGCCTTGCAGGACGGTGATGCCAGAGAGAAGCGCGTTCGTACGATCCTAGCGGCTTGGGGGGCAAAGCAGACCAGCTGCAATAAGCTCCGCCCCTTCGGCACTGCGGGCCGCCGGGGCTGAAATGCGGCAGGGCTGCCGACGGGCGATGTTCAGCGCCCCTCGGGTGCGCCGGCAAAGAGGATGGTCCCCTCGCCACCGGGGATCGTCCAGCGGCGGATCGTGCGGTCGTAGCCGCCGGTCAGCACCGCGTCGTCGCCCGCGAAGGCGACCGCATAGATCGGCCCGGTGCCGGGGTAGAAGAGGGCCGCCTCGCTGCCGGTCGCTACCTCCCAGAGCCGGGCGGAGCCGTCGAGGGAGGCGCTGAGAAGGCGCTTGCCGTCGTGCGACAGAGCGAGTGCATAGACCGTGCCGGAATGGCCGGTGAAGCGCTGCAGTTCCTTGCCGGCGGCGAGATCCCAGAGCTTGATGGTGTAGTCGCCGCTGCCAGTGAAGGCGTGGTCGCCATCGGCCGTAAAGACCGCGCCATAGGCGCCGCGTTCGTGACCGCGCCACCGGCGAAGCACCCGGCCGGCGTTGATGTCCCAGAGCCTGAGTTCGCCGTCGATGCTGCTGGTGAGGGCACGCCGTCCGTCTGGCGACACCGCGACCGATGCGATGGACCATTCATGGCCTGTCAGAACGTGCAGGGCTTTGCCGTCGTCTAGGTCCCAGACGATGACCGTTCCGGTGCGGTGGCCGCTGACGGCTCGTCGGCCGTCGGGCGAGATCGCCGCCTTGTTGACGCCGCCGTTGGCGCCTGCCGAGAAGACGTGCAGCACCGTGCCGTCGGCGAGAGCGCGCAGGACCAGCTCACCGTCGTCGCCCGCCGTCAGCACGCGGGTGCCGTCGGGCATGAACAGCGCCGTGCGCGCCATGTCCTTGTGGGCGCCCAGATCGCGGACGAGGCGCCTGTCCTCGATGTTCCAGAGCTTGATCGTCGTGTCGGCGCTGGCGCTGAGCAGTGTCCGGCCGTCGGGCGCCAGATCGAGCCACAAGACGGGATTGCTGTGGCCGGTCGCCTCGACGGGGAGCGGTTCGGGCTCGGGCACGGGCGCGGTGGTGACAGGCGGAGTCGATGGCTCGGGGAGCGCGGCCTGCTGCGCGGGGGGCTCTTCCTGAGCGGCAGGAGTCGGCTGGCTTTGCTTCGTCACGGCTGTCGGCGAAGGCGGGAGCTCCGTCCGGTCACGCGATTGAGTCGCGGTGTTCAGGCCATTGCCCGGAGCACTGGACGGATCGCGGGAACGCGCCAATCCTTGCTCAAACAGGGGAGGTATCCAGACCCAGTCCGGATACCGGCTGGCAGTCGGCTGCGGCGGGACATCTGCCTGGTTGGGTGACGGGGGGGTGTTGACGATGTCTGGGGCGGGCGCGACGGGCTGCTCGGGGGAAGGCACGGCGGCTTTGTCCGGTTCCGACGCAACAGCCACTTGCTGCGGGGGAGACTGCTCCGGCTCCGTGGTGGCCGCCTGTCCGGCGGGCGGCTTTGCCGCTTCTTCCGTAGATGCCTCGGACGGCGCGGGCGCAGGCGCTTCTTCGGCGGCGGTGTCCCGTGATGGTGGCAGCCAAGGTCGCAGGTGGTTGAGCGCCACTGCCGCCAGAACGACCAGAGCCAGGGCCGGGAACAGAAGGTGCGGGCGAGCAGAGGTCGCCGGCCTGGTGCCGGCATTCCGGCCGAATAGCAGCAACGGCCGCGCCGCGCCGGCATCCCGGCTGGACACGGCCCACAGCCGCCATGCCACAAGCAGGCAGGCGACGGCCCCGATCAGATAAAGTCCGGGCAGCAGGGCAGGAGCGGCCTCTGTCGGAAGTCCGGCGTGGAGCGTGGTCCACGCTTCCACAGCCGCGAGAATGCCCGCCACCACGAGGAGAACTGCCCAGAACCCGTCCTTGCCACTTGCCACCCCGGGGCCCTCCAGGCGGTTTCGGGCCAGGATGCGAATCCACCACTTTCCGAGCGCCAACTGCAATCGCCCGCCGGGGGCCCGGCATACCTCATCATCAGAACGCCGCGCGGAGACGGGACCGGTCCCGGGCGCAGTCTTCCCGCATCATGCTCACATGGGCGGCGGACGGAGGCGCGGCCATGTCACGGCGTCGTGCCTGCAGGCCGAGACAGTTCGTCAGGGGCGCGGGCGATGGCCAGAGGCGATGCTGTCGCCTATAGTTGAGTCTCCCAGCTTGACTGTCTTTCCGTGACCCCTTCCTCCCGCCTGCAAGCAACCCTCGAACTCGCGCACGAAATCGACAGCGCCGCGCGACCCGCCGATTCTGTCGCTTCTGCGTGGTTTCGCGGCAGGCGCGATATCGGCGACAGGGACCGGGGGCGGATCCTGGAGCTGCTTTATTCGCTTCTGCGGCACCATGCGCGCCTAGGCTGGTGGCTCGAGGGGCAGGGGCACAAAAATGCGCCTCGCAACCGGCTGCTTGCATGGCTGGTGCTGGAGGACGGCAAGACTCCGGAGCAGGTCCAGGGCCTGTTCAATGGCGCGAAGCTTGCGCCCGCGCGCCTGTCGGACCGGGAGGAGGCGCTGGTGGCCAGGCTGCAGGGCCATTCGATCGACCATCCCGCCATGCCGGATGAGGCGCGCCTCGAATGCCCGTCCTGGGCGGCGGGGCCGCTGCGGCGCCGGTTCGGGACGGCATTCGCCAAGGAGATGGCCGTGCTGCTGAAGCCGGCGCCGCTCGACCTGCGGGTCAATCCGATCAGATCGACGCGCGAGGCGGTGCTTGCCGCGCTGGAGGAACTCGGCGTGCGGGCGCAGGCGTCGACCCTGGCTCCCTACGGGATTCGCGTGAACGAACGCCTTTCGCTCGGGAGCCTGCCGATGCTGAAGCGCGGCGAGGCCGAGATCCAGGACGAGGGCTCGCAGCTCGTGGCGATGCTGGTCGACGCCCGGCCGGGCGAGCGCGTGGTCGACTTCTGCGCCGGGGCCGGGGGCAAGACGCTGGCCATCGCCGCGCAGATGGCCAACAAGGGTCACGTCATCGCCTGCGACGTCATGGAAGGTCGCCTCAAGCGGGCCGCCGAGCGTTTCCGGCAGGCCGGTCTGCACAACATCCAGACCCGCCTTCTCGCCAGCGAGACGGACCGCTGGGTCAAGCGCCACAAGGGCGGCTTCGATCGCGTGCTGGTGGATGCGCCCTGCAGCGGCACCGGCACCTGGCGGCGCAATCCGGATGCGCGTTGGCGCGCGCAGGAGGAACTCGGGCTGGAGGGGCTCGTGGCGCTGCAGGGCCGCATCCTGGCGAGTGCGGCGCGTCTGGTGAAGCCCGGCGGGCGGCTGGTCTACGCCACGTGCTCGATGCTCCCGGAGGAGAACGAGGAACAGGTCGCCGCATTCCTCGCAGCGCATTCCGATTTCAGGGTCGTGCCGCTCAGCGATGCCGCGCCCGGGCTGAGCCGTTCGGCACACCCCGATTATCTGTCCCTGACACCGGCGCGACACGACACGGACGGCTTCTTCGCCGCCGTGATGGAGCGCATGTCGGCGCCGGCGGCAGGCGAGGCCATCACTTCCTGAACAGCGGCACGCCTTTGGTCGTGAACTTCTGCGTACGCCCATTGGGTCGCGCGGGACGTTTCACGGCGGCGGCCTTGCCCGTTCCGGGCGGCTGGTGGGCTGGGACCAGCTGGTCGGGGCGCGGGCCGATCAGGTCGGCGCGGCCCATCTCCTTCAGGGCTTCGCGCAGCAACGGCCAGTTGTCAGGGTCATGGTAGCGCAGGAATGCCTTGTGCAATCGACGCTGGCGCGCGCCGCGAACGGTCTCGACCTTGTCGGTCGCGCCGCGCCGCACACCCTTCAGCGTGTTGACGCCGGTATGGTACATGGCGGTCGCGGTGGCCATGGGGGAGGGCAGGAAAGTCTGCACCTGGTCGGCGCGGTAGCGGTTCTTCTTCAGCCACAGCGCGAGGTGCATCATGTCCTCGTCGGTGGTTCCGGGATGCGCAGCGATAAAATAGGGGATCAGGTAGTATTTCTTGCCCGCCTCGGCAGCTGCCTTGTCGAACATCTCCTTGAACTTGTCGTAGGTTCCGATGCCCGGCTTCATCATCTTGTCGAGCGGGCCGCGCTCCGTGTGCTCGGGGGCGATCTTCAGGTAGCCGCCCACGTGGTGGGTCACCAGTTCCTTGACGTATTCCGGGCTCTTGACCGCGAGGTCATAGCGCACGCCGGAAGCGACCATCACCTTCTTGACGCCCTTGACCTCGCGGACCTTGCGGTAGAGCCGGATCAGCTCGTCATGCGACGTGTTGAGATTGGGGCAGATGTCCGGAAACACGCAGGACGGCAGGCGGCATGCCGCCTCGATCTTGGGGTCCTTGCAGGCCATCCGGTACATGTTGGCCGTCGGGCCGCCGATATCCGAGATCACGCCCGTGAAGCCTGGCGTCTTGTCGCGGATCTTCTCGATCTCCTGCAGGATCGATTTTTCGGACCGGTTCTGGATGATGCGGCCTTCATGCTCGGTGATCGAGCAGAAGGTGCAGCCGCCGAAACATCCGCGCATGATCGTGACCGAGAACTTGATCATGTCCCAGGCGGGAATCCTGGCGTCGCCATAGGACGGATGCGGCGCGCGCGCATAGGGCAGGTCGTAGACCGCATCCATCTCTTCAGTGGTTAGCGGGATCGGCGGCGGGTTGAGCCACAGGTCGCGGTCGCCATGGCGCTGCACGAGCGGACGCGCATTGCCGGGATTGGCCTCGCGGTGCAGCACGCGCGAGGCGCGCGCATAGGCGTCCCTGTCGTTCTCGACCTGCTCGAAGGAGGGCAGGCGGATCACCGTGTGGCCGGGCTTGCGGGCCGCGCCCTCGTCCGGGGAATCGATGTCGTCGGCGGGCAGTTCGGTATAGTCCTCGGGCACCTTGCGAAACAGCGCGACGCCGCGAACATCGTCGAGGTCGCGCGGCGTCTCGCCGGCCGCCAGCCGGTTGGCCACTTCCACCACAGCGCGCTCGGCATTGCCGTAGATGAGGAGGTCCGCCTTGGCGTCCGCCAGGATCGAGCGGCGCACCTTGTCCGACCAGAAATCGTAGTGGGCGATGCGTCGCAGCGATGCCTCGATGCCGCCGAGCACTACAGGCACGTCCTTGTAGGCTTCGCGGCAGCGCTGCGTGTAGACGATGGTGCAGCGGTCGGGACGCTTGCCGCCCTCGCCACCGGCCGTATAGGCGTCGTCGTTCCGCAGCTTGCGGTCCGACGTGTAGCGGTTGACCATGGAATCGAGATTGCCGCCGGTCACGCCGAAGAACAGCCGCGGCCGGCCCAGAGCCTTGAACGGTTCCGCCGAGTGCCAGTCGGGCTGCGAGATGATGCCGACCCGCAACCCCTGGGCTTCGAGCAGGCGACCGATGATGGCCATGCCGAAGCTCGGATGGTCGACATAGGCATCGCCCGTGACCAGCACGACGTCGCATTCGCTCCAGCCCAACGCCGTCATCTCGGCCCGGCTCATGGGCAGGAAGGGTGCGGCCCGTCCGAGAGGAGGGGTGCGCATCGACAGCGGAGCGATGGCGTTGCGTGCGGCGGTCAGGGTTTCCATGCGCGACCTATAGGCTGTCATCGGCGCGAACTCAAACAGCAGGGCATCGCTCACGGGCCGAGCCGGGGCAGGTACGTCCGCTTCTGCGCCGTGCTTCTTGTATTCCGTCCCACCCCTGCGGAGGGAGGGAGCAAAGCGCGTGCACGGGTGCATCTGCGCCCCGTCGCCGTTGCACGGCTGTGACCAAAGCGCCGTCAGGACGGCGTGAAACGGTTACAGAGCTGGGAGAGCATGCCCGACCTTTTGGAGAGCGCTCGCTCGGGGGCGGTGTGGACCTTCGCCAGCCGCCCTGAAGCCGTCATGGCGGCTGAATCGCTTCGAGCTGACATCCGGGATGGCCAACTTGTGAAGGAAAGGTGAGGAGCGCCTCCGCTCGGCATCGAGGGGAAAGCGGAGGCTGAGGGAGACAGGCGCCATGCGCGTGAGTTGTTTGGAAGTCGACTCGACACTCGAGCGGGGCGGTACGCAGGCTGCCGTAGGGCTGGCCGCGGTCGGGAGCAGTCAGCGCCGCCTCGCGGCCATCCTGGCCTGCGATGTCGTCGGCTATTCGCGCCTCACCGAGCGCGACGAAATCGGCACGCTCAAGCGGCTCAAGTCGTACCGCAAGGATCTGTTCGAGCCCCTGATCTCCGCTCACCATGGCCGCATCGTCAAGTTCACCGGCGACGGGGTGCTGTGCGAGTTCGCGAGCGTGGTCAACGCGGTCACCTCGGCATTGGCGCTGCAGAAAGCCCTGGTGGAGCGCGAGGGCGATGCACCCGAGGAAGGGCGCATCCGGCTGCGCATCGGCATCAATCTCGGCGACGTGGTCTGCGATGAGGATGGCGACCTGTACGGCGACGGCGTCAACATCGCCGCCCGACTGGAAGGTGTTGCCGAGCCCGGCGCCATCATCGTCTCGGGTACCGTCTACGACCATCTGCAGGGTAAACTAGACTGCCGCTTCGCGTCGCTGGGCGGCCTGCGGCTGAAGAACATCGTGCGGCCGGTGCGCGCCTATCGCGTCGAGGCCGGCGCCGGCGTGGCGGCTCCAGCCGCGCCGCCCCCGCTGCCGGACAAGCCATCGATCGCCGTTCTGCCCTTCACCAACATGAGCGGCGATCCCGAGCAGGAATATTTTGCCGATGGCCTGGTTGAAGACATCATCACGGCGCTGAGCCGGGTGAAGTCGTTCTTCGTGATCGCCCGCAACTCGTCGTTCACCTACAAGGGACGGACGGTCGACGTGCGCCAGGTCGCGCGGGAGCTCGGCGTCCGCTACGTGATGGCAGGCAGCATCCGCAAGTCGGGATCGCGGGTGCGCATCGTCGGGCAGCTGGTCGACGCGATAAACGGCCATCACGTCTGGGCCGATCGCTTCGAGGGCGACGTCAACGACATCTTCGACCTGCAGGACAAGGTCACCGAAAGCGTGGTTGGCGCCGTCGAGCCGAGCATCCGGCTGGAGGAGATCAAGCTGGCGCGCACCAAGCCGACCGAATACATCACTGCCTACGATCTCTATCTCCGCGCATTGCCGCGCTTCTACGGCATGACCCGCGAAGGTTTTGCCGATGTGCGGCGGCTGACCAACGAGGCGCTCAGCATCGACCCGGGCTTCACGCTGGCGAAGGCGCTCGGGGCCTATATCCGCAGCATCTCGGTGAGCCAGTGCTGGCACGAGCCCGACGACGTGCGCGTCGCCGTGCGCATGGCCCGCGAAGTACTTGCGGAGGCCTGGGACGACCCGACGAGCCTGCGCTTCGGAGCACAGGTCATCGCCTACAGCGCGCGGGACTACGACACGGCGCTGGACGTGATCGCGCGCTCGCTGATGCTCAATCCCAACTCGGCCCAAGGCTACACGGGCAGCGGCTGGGTGAACGCTCATTCCAGCCGGCCACACGTCGCAATCGAGCACTTCCACAGGGCGATGCGGTTGAGCCCCGTCGACCCGGAAAAAGGCATCGCGCTCTCCGGCATCGGCATGAGCTACCTGATGCTGGAGCGCTTCGAGGAGGCGCTGGACTGGGGAGGCCGTGCGCTGCGCGAGATGCCGAACTACGGCAGCTCGCACCGCGTGGTGGTGGCGAGCCTGGTCAGGCTCGGACGCCTGGACGAAGCGCAGGCGGCCGCGCGGCGCCTGATGGAGACGTTCCCGACCTACACGCTTGGCCTGCAGAGGCAGATCAATCCGTGGCGGGACCAGGTGTTTGCCGAGCGCTACGTCGAGGCCCTCGCCATCGCCGGCGTGCCTGAGTGACGGCGCTGCCGTCGCTGAGGGCGCCTCAGGGCAGACTGCCTCCGCTTCATCCCTGGACAGCAGGGGTGCTCGTGCCCTCACGGCACGCATGTCGTCGTGGAGTGGCTCTTCTTCGTGCGTGGCGGGGGCCTGGCGCCGGGGCCCTGGTCAGCCGGCGCCGGAAACTGCCGCCGCAAGAGCCCGGATGGCCGCCGCATGGGCGGGCGTTCTGGCCCTCGAGAGAAGGACGACGTCCGAAACCGGCAGCGGCGGGAGGCCGAGCTCGGGGCCCCGGTCGGGCAGGTCGCGGGCGCAGATGTCGCCCATGGCGGCTATGCCGGCGCCCGCGAGGATGCCTTCGTGAAGGGCCGCGCAGCTTCCCGCCGTGAAGGACTCGCGCCATTCGACGCCGGCCTTGCGCAGCTCGGTCACGGCAATCTCGCGCACGCCGCATTCGGGCCCCAGCGACACCAGCGGGATCGCCTGGTTCGAGCGGGGCCGCCAGTCGGGGGCGGCGCGCCAGCCGAGCCTGTCGCGACGCAGGACCTCGCCGCCGGAGCCGCCCGTGGGGCGCCGGATGATGACCGCATCGGCCCTGCCAGAGGAGAAGGTCTCCCGCACGTGGCGCGAAAAGCCGAGATCGACCTTGATGACGGCGTTCGCGGGAAGTGCCGCGCGCATCGCCCGTATCGCCGCCGAAAGACGGGTCCCGATCGCGTGGTCGCTGGCCGCGAGCGTGAAGTGCAGGGGCGTCCCGTCGTCGAAGGACAGCGCCTCGTCATGCCTGGCGAGCAGGTCCCGCGCCTTCGGCAGGAAGACCTGGCCGTCCTCGGTCAGGCGCAGATGGCGCGGCGTGCGGTCGATCAGGCGCCTGCCGAGCCGCTGTTCCAGTGCCTTCAGCTTCTGGCTGACGACAGGCTGCACGGTTCCTGCCGCCTCCGCGGCCTTCGTAAGGCTGCCAAGCTCCACCACAAGGACGAACAGGCGGACGCTGTCGAGATCAAGCATACGAAATCACTATGGATGGAATAGGTTCTTCCCATCTTTTCACTATGGAACGGGTGACGCAAGGTCTTCTCGAACAAGAAGGAGATGCCCCATGCCCATGATCAAGGCCCGCTACACGAAGCCCGCGGACGGACGCGACCCGAAGCCCGAGGTCGCGGCGCTGTTGTCGCGCCTGACCGCGGAGATCCTGCACAAGGATCCGCGCGTCACCGCGGTCCTCGTCGAGGCGGCCGATCCCGAGGACTGGTTCGTCGCCGGTTCGAGCGTCGCCCGGCAAGGTACGGCGGCGACCTTTACCGTCGAGGTCTCGATCACCGAGCACACGAACACCAAAGACGAGACGACGGAATGGGTCCGGCGCGTGCACGAGGGGATGAGCGCCCTGCTCGAGCCCGTGCACGAGGTCAGCTATGTGCTGGTCCATGCGGTGGACGGCGACGCCTATGGGTATGGCGGGCCGACGCAGAATCTGCGATGGGCTCAAAAGCACGAGCAGCGCTCGGACGTCCGGACACCGGCCTGAAGGATTCCAGACGAGATGCCGATCCATGAACTGGCGGCCGTGGGCGCTGCCACCTGCTGGGCGCTGACGGGGATCCTCTCGGCAAGCCCGGCCGGGCATCTCGGAGCCCTTGCCTTCAACAGGACGCGGCAGCTCTTCGTGGCGTGCCTGCTCCTCGTCTACGTGCTCGTGTCGGGCACGTGGAGGGAACTGCAGCCGGACGTGTTCTGGCCGCTGATCCTGTCCGGCTTCATCGGCATCTTCGTCGGCGATACGCTGTTGTTCACCTGCCTGAACCGGCTGGGACCGCGGCGCTCGGGCATCCTGTTCGCCCTCAACGCGCCCATCGCCGCGGTTCTGGGATGGATCGTGCTCGGCGAGCGCCTTTCCGGCACGGCGGTGGTCGGCATCGGGCTCACGCTCTGCGGCGTGCTGCTCGCGATCCTGTTCGGAAAGGGCAAATCACAACTCCACCACTGGGAGAAGGTGAAGGGACCGCTCTGGCTCGGCGTGCTGGTCGGCCTGATGGCGGCGCTGAGCCAGGCGGTCGGTTCGCTGATCGCGCGTCCCATCATGGCGGCGGGGATCGACCCGATGGCGGCCTCGATGCTGCGCGTCGCGGTCGCCGGGCTCTGCCTGACCGCACTGACCCAGTTGCCCGTCGAGGCGTTCCGGCCGAAGGGACCGCTGACGCTGAGCGTGTTCCTGCAGACCGCGCTTACAGGCATCATCGCGCTCGCCTTCGGCATGACGCTCCTGCTCTACGCGCTCTCGGGAGGACAGGTGGGCATCGTCTCGACACTCTCGGCGACGTCGCCGGTGATCATCCTGCCGATGCTGTGGCTGAAGACGCGGGAAGTGCCGGCGCCGGGCGCCTGGGCCGGTGCGGCGCTTGTGGTGATCGGCATGGCGCTGATCTTCTGGCGGTAGGCGGAACGGAGGAGACTCCGCCAAGGCACGGTATCCACGACCGGAGCAGCAGGATGCAGGTACACAGGGTTGCGGCTTTCACAGAAAACGGCACGGGCGGAAATCCTGCCGGCGTCGTCCTCGCTGATGCCTTGCCGGATCCGGCAACGATGCAGCGCATCGCGGCCGAGGTGGGCTATTCCGAGACGGCGTTCGCGGCGCTATCGGGGGATGTCTGGCTGACGCGCTACTACTCGCCGGAGACGGAGGTGCCGTTCTGCGGCCACGCGACCGTGGCGCTGGGTGCCGTGCTGGCGCAGGAGAAGGGGCCAGGGCGCTATCGGCTCTCGCTGGCGAACGGCGAGATCGAGGTCGAGGCGTCGATGAAGGACGGAACCGGCCATGCCATCCTGCGCTCGCTGCCTACCCGCAACGCGCCGGCTCCAGAACCGCTGGTGGAGGAAGCGCTGCGGATCTTCCGCTACACGCGCGACGAGCTGGATGACAGCCTTCCGCCAAGGCTCATGAACGCCGGCGCCGAACATCTGCTGCTTGCGCTGAAGACCCGCGAACTGCTCGGCGCCATGCGGTACGACCTCGAGGAGGGCCGCACCTTCATGCTGCACCACGGGCTCGTCACAGTCGCGTTCGTCTGGCGCGAGGCAAGGGAGCTCTTCCATGCGCGCAACGCCTTTGCCTCGGGCGGCGTAATGGAAGACCCCGCGACCGGGGCGGCAGCCGCGGCCCTTGCAGGCATGCTGCGCGACCGGGGCATCCTGACGCGGGGCGAACTCACCATCCTGCAGGGGGCCGACATGGGCCGGCCGTCCCGCATCGTGGTGCGCTACGATCTTCCCGTCGGTGGGCCCGTCCACGTGAGCGGGGCCGCGGCGAGGATCGGCTGAGGGCGGGACATCGCGGTCAAGCCGCGCAGCCGGCCGGCCTCGAAGAGGAATGAAGCCGGGCGATCTGGCCGCCGGCTCCATCCCGAGCGTGATCGGGCGCGTCCTACCCCGCTGCGGTCGCAAGCCGCGTGCGGCCTGCAAACGCGATCAGCGTCGTGCCGAGCAGGGCGGCAAAGCCGGCGAAGGCGAAGACGCCGGCCGGGCCATGAGGTCCCACGATCAGGCCACCGAACACCGCGCCGCTGGATATGGCGATCTGGAACGTCGTCAGCATCAGGGCGCCCGCACTCTCCGGCGCGTCGGAGGCTGCCTGGGTAACGAAGCTCTGCACGCTGACCGGCAGCGCGCCGAAGGCAAAGCCCCATAGCGCGGTCGCGACGACGGCGACGACGGGGGCCGATCCGGCGAAGCTGAGCACCAGCGCCGTGACGGCGGTGCCGCCAGCGGCAAGCGTGATCGACAGGGTCGTGCTGCGCTCCGAAACGTAGCCGCCGAAGAAGTTTCCGAGGAAGCCGCCAATGCCGAAGGCGAGCAGCACGCCCGAGACACCCTGCACGTCAAGATGCGTCACGTCCTCCAGGAAAGGACGGATGAAGGTGAAACCGGCAAAGTGCCCGGCCACCACCAGGAGGATGGTCAGGAGCCCGAGCCGGATGGCCGGACGGCGCAGGACTGCGGCCATGGTGCCGAGGTTTGCCGGGCCGGCGGAGGGCATGGCGGGCAGGATGAGTGCCTGTGTGACGAGGGCCAGCAACCCGACGATCCCTGTGATGAGGAAGGCTGCGCGCCAGCCCATCAATTCGCCGATCCAGGCGCCGACGGGCGCGGCGCAGACGGTCGCGACCGACACGCCGCCCATGATGATCGCCATCGCCCGCGGCATCAGATGCGGCGGCACCAGCCGCATCGCAAGCGCCAGCGACATGGCCCAGAAGCCGCCGAGGCCGATCCCCAACAGGGCGCGCGACAACAACAGCATGACGAGGCCGCCGGAGAAGGCCGCGATGAGGTTCGACACAACCAGCAGGGACGTGAGCCCGAGCAGCACGTAGCGGCGGTCGAGGCGGCTGGTGCCGACGACGATCGCAGGCCCGGCGATTGCGCCGACAACGGCCGTCATGGTGACGGACTGGCCCGCAGCCCCGACGCCGACGCCAAGGTCGTCGGACATCGGCGTCAACAGGCTGGCCGGGAGGAACTCCGCGGTGACCAGTCCAAAGACACCGAGCGAGAGCGAAACTACGCCCGCCCACAAAGGCTTCACGCGATCGGCTTCATCACGAAAGCCGGATGCATCCAGTTTGCCGTCCATCTGAAGTCTCCAATCTCGTTGCGACGACGGTAGACGGGAAGCGGCGGCGTTTATATGCTTGGAACTCCATCAAGCATGACAATTCGTCCAAACGTGAGGTAGGCTTCGATGGACGACCCGTTGACCGAAATGCTGCGCGGCCTGCGCCTCGACGGCGTGGAGTATGGCCGTTGCCGCCCGTCAGCCCCCTGGGCGACGGCATATCCAGCGCAGGAGGAGGCGCAGTTCCACTTCCTCGCGGCCGGCACGGCGTTCCTTCAGTCCCCGGCCGGCGAGTGGTTGGAGATGCATCCTGGCGACGGGGTGCTCCTGCCGCGCGGCGATCCACATGTTCTCGCCAGCGAGCCGGGTGTGACGCCCACGCCGGTGCAATGCATGCCGCGCAAGCGGCTGTGTGACGGAATCGTCGATCTCGACGGCTCCTGCGCGGACAGCAACAACCTCCGCTTCTTTGCCGTGATGCGCTTCAACGTCGACAAGCGTCATCCCCTTCTGGAGATGATGCCGGCCGTCATGCGCACCAGCGATCTCGCCGCGAACGAGCCGACGATCCCGCTTCTGCTGGATGCCATGATGCGGGAGGCGGACATGAACCGCGTCGGCTCGGGCGGCATCCTCGCCCGCCTGGCGGACGTGCTGACCGCCACGATCATCCGCACCTGGGTGGAGCATGGCTGCGGCGACGCGACCGGCTGGCTGGCTGCGGTTCGCAATCCCGACCTCGGCCGGGTCCTTGCCGCCATCCACCTCGACCCGACCCGCGACTGGAGCGTTCGCGAACTTGCCCGCTACATGGGCGCTTCCCGCTCCAGCTTCGCGGAACGGTTCGCCAGCGCGGTCGGCGAAACGCCGGCCCGCTACGTCGCCCGCATGCGTATGCACCAGGCTCATCAGTGGCTGCGGGAGGGCCAGCGGGTTGCCCTGGTAGCCGAACGACTCGGCTACGAGTCAGAAGCTTCCTTCAGCCGCGCGTTCAAACGCATAATCGGGGCCCCTCCAAGCCAGTTCCGTGGCAGCCGGAAAGGAAGTGGAGCGTTGGTGGCGGAGGCTCGTGCCTGAGTGTGGGCGCTCGGGGAGGCCTGGGCAGGCGATCGCGTCACCCGCCGTGCTGCTGGCGTTCGAACTCTGCTTGAGGGTCCGCAGCGCCGTAGCGTTCGGTCTTGATCAAGGCAGCAGCTATGCCCGCGGCGATCACGCCCTCGGCGGCCGTCTCGACGAAGGGGTTCGAACCGCAGATGAGCACCTGGCGCACCGGGGCGGCGATCGCCGCGACGATGCGGGCGATGCAGGCAGCGTCGATGCGGCCGGTCCGGTATGCATGCTGGCCGCTGTCGCGCGTCAGCGTGACCATCAGCTCGAAGCCGTCGCCGCGCGACGCCAGCCCGGCGAGCTCGCTGGCGAACAGGAGTTCTTCCCGGGTCCTGGCCGAGTACACCAGAGTGACTGGCACGCGCGACCCCATGATCGAACGCTGGCGCAGCATCGACATGAATGGCGCCACGCCCGAGCCTCCGGCAAGGAAGAGCGACGGGCCGGGATGGTCGGGCGACCAGACGAAGTGCCCGCCGACCGGGCCACCGATCTCGATCTCGTCCCCGACTTCCGCGACATCGTGCATGAAGGGCGAGACTTCGCCGTCGTCGAGCTTCTCGATCGCGAGCTCGATTTCTTCGGCCGGGCCGATACCGGGTGCGGAAGCGACAGAGTAGCTGCGCTGAGCGCGGTAGCCGTCCGGCGCGGTCAGGCGCAGCAGGACGTGCTGGCCGGGCCGAAACGTCATCGGCTGCGGAAGGCGAAAGAAGAAGCTCTTCACGCGCGGCGACCGCCCTTCGATGCGCGCGATGGTCGCGTCCTGCCACTGCATGGACGGATCAGTCGTCGGCGTAGCGCTGTTCGCGCCAGGGGTCGCCGTAGCGGTGGTAGCCGCGCAGCTCCCAGAAGCCGAGCTCGTCCCTCTGGGTGAACTGGAGGCCCTTGAGCCACTTGGCCGATTTCCAGAAGTAGAGGTGGGGAACAAGCAGGCGAGCGGGGCCGCCGTGGTCGGGCGTGATCGGCTTTCCCTCGTAGCGCAGGGCAACCATTGCCTTGCCCGCCACGAGGTCCGCTGTCGGAACGTTGGTGGTGTAGCCGTCGTAGGAATGGGCGAGGGTGAAGCCGGTGGGCGGCTCGATGCCGGCATCGGCAAGGATGTCGTCGATGAGCACGCCTTCCCACGCGGTGTTCAGTTTCGACCAGGTCGTCACGCAATGGATGTCGCGCGTCATCCGGCTCTGTGGGAGTGCGTTGAACTCGGCCCAGGTCCAGCTCTTAACCGGCCGAACGCCATCCTTCAGCGTGAATGTCCACTTGTCGGTGTCGATGCGCGGGGTGGGACCTGCCGACAGGACCGGAAAGTCCGAAACGAGATGCTGGCCCGGAGGGAGGTCGATCGATCTGTCCGGCCGGCCCGTGAAGCCGCGTGTTGCCATGGCCATGCTTTCCCCAGGATCGTTGCTGGAAGTTCCAAGCTTCTCCCAATGACGGGAGCAGCACCTCATCAGTCGCACGTAGTGCCGACCGGTTCGGCTGAAAAGGTACAGGTTCCGGAGCACACCTGCGATCTTCGCTCGTGCTTCCGGGGGAATGTAACAACGTCATCCGGCACTTCAAGACGAGGGGCGCGTGATAACCTGCCGGGACTGCCGGAGGGCTGACGCGCAAGCTCTGCCAGGCGGGAGCGACGTCGCGGGCTTTGCTGTCCTGGCCCGCTCGTCCTCGCCCTACGGTCGCGCGGACCATTCCGGCCCGGCAAAATCGCCGCGCCCGCGTACCATCGGGCCCGCCGGTCGCGCCATTTGCAAGGAAATTGTAAGGAATGGCCGATCTTGGGAATTTGGTTCCTGTCGATTTCACGCGAGCCAAGGCAAATGGTGCACCGCGGTAGCGATACCGGCGAGACCGAGAGCCATTGCATGCTACGATCAGTCACCTGTGATCGGACCTGCGCCCTTCTCATGTGAAGACGTGGCGATACGACCCCGCCCGGTGACCCGATCTAGCGATTGATTGAAATGACAGTCCCATTCGAGGGGGCGCATGCCCCCGGACATGAGCGCACAGATGCCACGCCCATGGTCACGTTCGAGCGCGTGACCAAGCGTTTCGGCGCGGGCGAGCAGGCCTTTGCCGCACTCGACGGCGTCGACATGACCGTCGGCCGAGGTGAGATCACCGGCATCATCGGGCGCTCGGGTGCCGGCAAGTCGACGCTCATCCGGCTCGTCAACGGGCTGGAGAAGGCGAGCTCGGGGCGGGTCGTCGTGGACGGCGTCGAGGTGGGCGGCCTGAACGAGGCCGGCATGCGCGGCCTGCGGCGCGAAGTCGGGATGATCTTCCAGCACTTCAACCTCTTGTCCTCGCGCACCGCCTTCGACAATGTCGGGCTGCCGCTGGAGATCGCCGGACTGGACCGCGCCGCGATCAGGGCGAAAGTGGAACCGCTGCTCGATCTCGTCGGTCTCGCTGACAAGGCGGGGCGCTATCCGTCCGAACTCTCGGGCGGGCAGAAGCAGCGCGTCGGCATCGCGCGGGCGCTCGCCACGTCTCCGAAACTGCTGCTCTCCGACGAGGCGACATCCGCGCTCGACCCGGAAACCACGCAGTCGATCCTGGCGCTGCTGAAGCGGATCAACGCCGAGCTTGGCCTGACGGTGCTGCTGATCACCCACGAGATGGAGGTGGTCAAGACGATCGCCACCCGCGTTGCCGTCATCGACAGGGGGCGCATCGTCGAGCAGGGACGCACCTTCGACATCTTCACGGCGCCGCAGCACGAGACGACGCGGAGCCTTCTCTCCGCCACGGTCGGGACCGGCCTGCCGGAGTGGCTGCGTACGGGGCTGAAGGTGGAACGTTCGGCCGGCGACCGTGTCCTCGTGCGGCTCATCTTCTTCGGCGCGACGGCCTTCCAGCCCCTGACGGCGCGGCTGGTCGCCGAGATCGGCGGCGACGTCAACATCCTCGCCGGCGCGATCGAGGAGATCGCTGGCGAGCCCTTCGGCACGCTGGTGGTCGCCTATCCGGCGACGCCCGAGATCCTTGCACGCGCCGACCGCTTCTACGCCGCCACTGGCCTGTCCACGGAGGTGCTCGGCTATGTCGCCTGAGATGCTCTTCGCCCTCTTATGGAAGTCGCTGCTGCAGACCCTGCAGATGGTGGCCGTTTCCGGCGTCGTGGGGGCGCTGGTCGGCCTGCCAATCGGCGTCTTCCTGGCTACCAGCGGCAAGGGCGAGCTGTTCCCGGCGCCGAAGCTCAACTACGTGATCGGGCTGATCGTGAACGCAGCGCGCTCGACCCCGTTCATCATCCTGGTGGTGGCGATCATTCCCTTCACGCGTCTTCTAACCGGAACGTCGATCGGCACCACCGCTGCCATCGTGCCGCTCACCATCGCCACCATTCCCTTCTTCGCCCGCCTCGTCGAGGCGGCGATCCGGGAGATCGACAAGGGGCTGATCGAGGCTGCGCGCGCCATGGGCGCGACACCCATGCAGATCGTGTTCAAGGTGCTTCTGGCCGAGGCACGGCCGTCCATCATGCTTGCGTTCACCATGACCATCGTCAGCCTGATCGGCTACTCGGCCATGGTCGGCGCGGTGGGCGGTGGCGGCGTGGGCGACCTCGGCATCCGCTACGGCTACCAGCGCTTCATGCCCGAGGTGATGCTCGCCGTCGTGGTGGTCCTGATCGTCCTCGTACAGGCGGTGCAGAGTGCCGGCGATGCGCTGGCGCGGCGCTTCGACAAGCGCAACCGCAAGAGCTGATTTCCTCCCCCCGTCCCATCCCTCAAGGAGACAGAGCATGTTGAAGTTCCTCGCCTCGGCGGCACTCGCCGCCCTCATCAGTTTCCCGGCCTTTGCCGACGACATCAAGGTCGGCGTCACCCCCGGCGAGCACGCGCAGATCATGGAGAAGGTCAAGGAGATCGCCGCGGCCAAGGGCCTCAACATCGAGATCCTGGAGTTCTCCGACTACGTGGTGCCGAACCAGGCGCTCGCCGACGGCGATCTCAACGCCAATTCCTTCCAGCACCAGCCCTATCTCGACAACCAGATCGCCGATCGCGGCTTCGACCTGGTCGCCGTCGGCAAGACCATCACCACGCCGATGGGCGTCTATTCGAAGAAGGTGAAGAGCCTCGGGGAACTCGCCGACGGCGCCACCGTCGCCATCCCGAACGATCCGACCAATGGCGGCCGGGCACTGCTGATCCTCGCCAAGGAGGGCCTCATCAAGGTCAACCCGGAAGCCGGACTGAAGGCAGGCCCCGCCGACGTCACCGAGAATCCGAAGAACATCCAGTTCTCCGAGCTCGACGCCGCCCAGCTTCCGCGCTCGCTCGACGACGTCGATGCCGCGGTGATCAACACCAACTACGCGCTGGAGGCCGGCCTGCATCCGCGGAAAGACTCGATCGCCATCGAGGGCAACGAGTCGCCTTACGCTAACCTGATCGTGGTGCGCAGCGGCGACAAGGACGCGCCGTGGGTCAAGACCCTGGTCGAGTCCTACCACGACGACAGCATCAGGAAGTTCATCGACGAGAAGTTCCAGGGCGCGCTGATCGCGTCCTGGTAATCGCGCGCGGGCGCGCACCCGCCACAGTCTTCCGCGACCGCGACGCCCGCTTCACGGCGGGCGTCGCTGCTTCCGGACGTGCTCGCCCTCCGGCCCTTCGAGAAACCCTATTCCTCGCCCTCGCGCTGGCGGTCGGCTTCGCGCTGATGCCACTCGCGGTCGATGGAGCCTTCCTCGGCCTTGTGGAAGTACTGCGAGCAAACCAGCCAGCCCTTCAGCGGCCTCAGAAGGACAACGCAGGCGCCGACCGTCAGGGGCAGCGTGGTGACGAGATGCACCCAGATGGGCGGCTCGTAGGTGAGTTGCAGCCAAAGGGCGAAGGCCAGGGCCGGGAACGCCACGATCGACATCGAGAAGAAGGCAGGGCCGTCGGCGGGATCGGCGAACGAATAGTCGAGGCCGCAGACCTCGCAGCGCGGCGCCAGCTTGAGGAAGCCCCGGAACAGCGAACCCTGCTGGCAGCGCGGGCAGCGGCCCAGGATGCCGGTCATGGCGGGATTGGTCGTCTCGTTGTAGGTGGTCATGAAACGCCCCTTGTCCGCTTGCACGCCGCACTATCGCGCAATGCCGGGGTGCTTGTCCCGGTCAATTCTCCTTCCGCACCTGGGCTGCGTCATCTTGCTGCTCCGCTCGCGGGCGGAGAGCGGCTTGCGCGCCGTCATCGCTGCCTGGCACAGGGGCCGGGCCCGAATGATGATCCGCCGCCTCGGCGTGCGAGGGTTGTACCCCATCGTAGTGCCGCGTTGCCGAGCCTCGGTCCGAAAGGGGCTCCGTCAATCCGTAGGGCTCCTTGGGTTCGTCGGCGGGGTCTCCGGTGTGGACCGGGTTCTCCTGGTGGAATTCGGGCACGGCGAGAGGCTTGCGGGCTCCCGATTCATAGCTGGTTTCGTCGTCCGACCTGGATTCGTCGCTCATTTCGCAATCTCCTGCTGGAGCAAGATCAACCAGCCGGGGCGCCCGCCGTTCCATCGGGTCTCAAATATCCGCCTGGTGCGTAAGCGGAGGTGGGGGTGCCGGTTTCACGCTCTTGTGCGTTCCGGCCGGCGCGGTAAATGACGGCCATGTCGAAGACCACGCCCGCCACGCTCGCGCTCACCAAGGCCGGAATACCGTTCGAACTCGTCACCTATGACTACGATCCCGACGCCGACCGGGTCGGTCTGCAGGCGGCGGAGGCGATCGGGGTGTCGCCTTCCATCGTGCTGAAGACCTTGATGGTCGAGGTCGACGGCAACCCGGCTTGCGCGGTGATCCCCTCGGACTGCGAGCTCAACATGAAGAAGGTCGCGGCCGCGTTCGGGGGCAAGTCGGCGCAGATGATGAAGCCGGCGGAGGCGGAGCGCCTGACGGGGTACCGCGTCGGCGGCATCAGCCCGCTCGGCCAGAGGCGGCGGGTGCCGACGGCGGTGGAGGAGATGGCGACGCTCGAGGATATCGTCTTCCTCAATGGCGGCCAGCGCGGACTGCAGATCCGCATCCAGCCGGACGATCTCCTGCACGCGATGGAAGCCAAGGCGGCCGACCTGGTGCGGTGAGGGCAGGGCCTCCCGGGATGCGTTGGGACGCACGCACCCGCATGTCGCGACGTTGCGCCAAGTCGGCGCTTCTCGGCGGCATGGCTCTCGAACGGCCACGCCATGGGCCGGCGAGACCGAACACGGCCTTCACACCACAAGAATGCCACAGGCTGTTCTCATGATGCGCCGCAAGGGGGGAACACCCCAAAGGGGAGATTGCTGCGGTCCGCCAACAGGCGCACTGTCGCAGCGGGGGCGGCGGCCGGACGAGCAATGTTCCGGCCGGATCCAACGGATCCAGAACGGCCTGCTGCGAGCCTGATCCAGCCGCCCGCCTGGGTCCCCAACACAGGGAGACCAGTCATGGCTCGCAGAAATGGCACACCGGGTCCAGACACGCTCGAAGGCACATCGACGTCCGACCAGTTGTTTGGCCTGGGCGGCGACGATCGTCTGTTTGGCTTCGCCGGAAATGATCTGCTTTCCGGGGGAGCAGGGAATGACGAGCTGACCGGAGGGCGTGGACAGGATGATCTTCGCGGCGGCGACGGCAGGGACATCCTCCACGGTGGCGACGATCGCGACGAGCTAGAGGGCGGAGCAGGAAACGATCGGCTGTTCGGTGGCGAAGGGCGTGACGAACTTGAAGGCGGGGCCGGAGCGGACAGACTCAAAGGTGGTGGAGGCGATGACGACCTGGAGGGCGGACGCGGCGCAGACAGGCTGAAGGGTGGTTCAGGTCGCGACACTCTGGACGGCGGGGAGGGTGATGATGTCCTCACCGGCGGCGACGGAAACGATGTGTTCGAGTTCGAGCGTGGCCAGGGCAATGACATCGTCACCGATTTCACCAACGGGCGCGATCGCCTCGATCTGGACGACTTCACAACCGCGCAAATTCAATCCGTCATCGCCAATGCCACACAGTCCGGCAACGACGTGGTGCTGACCCTCTCCGCAAACACGACGGTGACGCTCAGGAACTTCGATCTCGCAGACCTGGGGCTCTCCGACTTCGTCAACTAGGCGAGCGCCTTCGATAATACCTTCCGTGCTCAACACGGCGATGCACCCCTGACGGCACTCGGCGATCGAGGAAACGATACCGAGTGACCGCCAGGGGCTGTCGCTTCCAGTTTGCAGTAAGCCGCGGCTTGCAGCGATCACGAACGGGTTTGGTGACGACAACCCTTGCGCTGGTCGTGATCTTTTGCTCTGCCTTCGTCAAACGATCGCCGTGGGGGAGCGGCGTTGCGGGCACGCCGGGGAGGGGCAATGCTGCTGCAGATCGCATTCGACAAGCCGGAACACCTTGCGCTGCTGCCGCAGGTCAAACCCTACGCCGACATCATCGAGATCGGAACGCCGGTGCTCAAGCGCTTCGGCCTGTCAGCCATCACCACGGCGCGCGAACTCTGCCCCGACGTGGTGGTTCTCGCTGACACCAAGACGGTGGATGCCGGCCAGCTCGAGGCCGACATGGTGTTCGGGGCGGGCGCGTCTTTCATGACGGTGCTGTCCTGCGCTTCGCCGGCAACTCACAAGGCGGTCGGGGAGCGGGCGGCGGCGTTCGGCGCAACGGTCATCGTCGACACGATTACCGAATCTGGCAAGCCGCAGCTGCTGCCCCCGGACATCAGCTTCCCGGAAAGCTTCGGCTACGTGGCCGTGCACTCGCCGACGGACGCGCGGCTGGCCGGAAACACATCCACGGCGCACATCGACGCGGTCCGGCAGATGCACGAGCGCGGGTTCCGGGTCTCGCTCGCCGGCGGCATAGGTCCGGCGACCCTTGATGCGGTGATCGCCGTCGCACCGGAGATCGTAGTCGTCGGCGGCGCCATCACCGAAGCCGCAAATCCGAAAGAGGTCGCAGAATGGATCCGCGGGAAATTGCCAGATTCCGGCCGTGGCTGGCCGTGGGACAGGAAATAAGCGACCTTCTCGCGAGAATTGACGCGGACGCCTTCGCAAGGCTCGTGCAGACCTTCGACGATCCGGGCCGGCGCTGGTTCTTCTCGGGGCAGGGGCGTTCGGGCCTGGCGGCGCAGATGGCGGCGATGCGTTTCATGCACATCGGCCGCACCGTGCACTTCGTTGGCGAGGTCTCGGCGCCGTCTATCCGCGCCGGCGACGGCCTGCTGGTGATTTCGGGGTCGGGGGCGACGCCGGTGAGCGTCGGCTTCGCGCGCATAGCCAAGGCCGAGGGGGCGACGGTGGCGACCCTGACGCACAAGCCGGCCGGGCCGTTGGCTGGCATTGCAGACACGGTGCTCCATGTGCCGGTGGAGGAAACCGAGCAGTTTGGCGGCAGCCTGTTCGAGCAGGCGTGTCTGATCCTGCTCGACTCCGTGATCCTGGACATGGCGCGGCGCCTGCCCAACGCGCACGAGATCATGCAGCACCGGCACACCAACCTGCAGTAGCCCATGCCCACGCTGGTCAGCATCGGTGACGGCATCATCGATGCCGTGGAGTTCGGGCCCGGAGATGTGCGCCGCTTTCCGGGCGGTGCCGCCCTCAATCTCGCGGTCGGCGCGGCGCGGCTCGGTTTGCGCTCGCGCCTCGTGACGCGCTACGGGGTCGACCGTGACGGCTCCCTGCTCGACAGACACCTGCGCGAGGAGGGCGTCGAGGTCCTCAATCCGCGCAATGTCGATTTCACGGGCGTCGTGCGCTCGACCCGGACCAACGGCGAGCCGACCTATCACTTCAACGAGGTGATGTTCCGCCGCCGCATCCTGTTCAGCGACGCGGTGGTCGAGGCTATCCGCGAGGCGGATGCGGTCGCGGTCAACTCCTTTCCCTTCGACAATCCGAAGCAGGTGGACGCGCTGGTATCGGCGCTCGGCCAGGCGAATGGCCTCGTCGTTGTCGATCCGAACCCGCGCCCGAACCTGATCGCCGACATTGCGGCCTATCGTGCCGGGGCCGAGCGCGCGATGCAGGTCGCGTCGATGGCCAAGTTCAGCGACGAGGATATCGCGCTGCTTTACGGGAAGGTACCTGCGGCGGAGGTCGCGGCGCGCATAGCTGAGCTCGGTGTGGCGACGATCCTGTTCACGCATGGCGCCGCGGGAGCCAGGGTGACCACGCGGGAAGGCGTCAGCGTATCGGTGCCGATCGCCGGCGGCGAGGGGGCGGTGGTCGACACGATGGGCGCAGGGGATGCGACGCTGGCGACGACGATTGCCCACATCCTCGACCGGGGCAGGCCTTCCGACGAGGAGGGCTGGCGTGTCTGCCTCAACGCCGCGATGCAGGTAGCTGCGGCCACCTGCGCGGGTGCGGGTGGCGGACTCAGGCTGCCTTCGCGAGGCTTTTCGTCTTAGGGGCTACCGGCGGATCGTGCTCCGCCGGCGGTCCCGGCTTCACAGTGCTCAGGCGCGGATGCGCTCTCCGGTCTCGGTGTCGAACAGGAAGACGGCGCTGTCCTTGAAGTCGATGCCGATCGGCTCGTCCATGTCGTGGTGGGCGGACTTGTCGGCCTTCACCGTGAGCATGTTGTCGCCGAGCTTGCAGGTGATCAGCGAGTGGTCTCCGATCAGTTCCAGCGCGTAGACGCGGGCGTTGATGCGGCCGCTGCCGGGGGCGGTGACGCGGCAATCTTCCGGCCGCAGCCCCGCCGTCACCTTGGGACGGCTGGCGATGAACGGAATGGCAAACGAGCCCTCGGCGTGACTGAAACGGCCACCGCTCAGCTCTCCCTCCAGGAAGTTCATCGGCGGTGACCCGATGAAGCCGGCGACGAAGAGGTTAGCCGGATCGTCGTAGATCTCGCGCGGGGTGGCGATCTGCTGCACGACGCCGCGATTCATGACCGCGACGCGGTGCGCAAGCGTCATCGCCTCGATCTGGTCGTGGGTGACGTAGATGGTGGTGATGCCGACTTCCGCCTGCAGGCGCTTCAGCTCCGAGCGCATGTAGCCGCGGAGCTTCGCGTCCAGGTTCGACAATGGCTCGTCCATCAGGAACACGCTCGGACGACGGACCATGGCGCGGGCCAGCGCCACGCGCTGCCGCTGGCCGCCGGAGAGCTGGCGCGGATATTTCTCGAGCTGTTCGTCAAGATGCACCTTGGCGGCGGCGTCGCGCACCGCCTTCGCCCGCTCGCCAACAGGGACGCCGCGCAGCTTCAGCGGGTAGCCGATGTTCTCTGCCACCGTCATGTGCGGGTAGAGCGCGTAGGACTGGAACACCATCGCGACGTCGCGATACTTCGGCAATATGTGGGTCACGTCGGTTTCGCCGATGCGGATCGTTCCCGAAGTGACCGATTCCAGGCCGGCAACCATGCGCAGCGCCGTCGTCTTGCCGCAGCCGGAGGGACCCAGCAGCACCAGAAACTCGCCGTCCTGGACGTCGAGATCTATCCCCTTCACGACCTGAAGCGCGCCGAACGACTTGTAGACGGACGAAAGTGTAACGCGCATCGACTATCCCTTCACCGCGCCGACGAGCAGGCCGCGCGCGATGTGCTTCTGCAGCACCGTTGAAATGACGACGACCGGCGCGATCATCACGACGATGAGCACCGACATGTTCCACCACTGCGGGCCCCGCGTGGTGTTCTGCGCCGAGACCAGCACGGGCATGGTCTGCGCCTTCGCATTGGAGAGGAAGAGGGCGAGCAGGTACTCGTTCCAGGCGAGGATCAGCACCAGCAGGAAGGTTGCAACGAGGCCGGAGCGCACCAGCGGCAGTGCGATGGTGAAGAACACGCGGAACTTCGACGCGCCGTCGAGCTGCGCGCTCTCCTCAAGGTCGATGGGGATGGCGGCGAAGAAGTCGCGCGTCAGCCACACCACGATCGGCAGGTTGACCGCGGCATAGGTCGAGATCAGCGCCACCTGGGTGTCGAGCAGCTTCAACTGCTGGAACATCACGTAGATCGGCAGCACCGCCACGATCGGCGGCATGATGCGGTTCGAGATGATCCAGAACTCGATGTCGTTGTTGCCGGCGGCGAGCCGCGTGCGCCGCACGAAGGTCATGATGCCGATCAGGAACAGCGCGAGGGCCACCGCTAGCGCGACTGGCCAGGCGATGCCGAGCGTGACGACCGCGACGATCACGCAGAACAGAAGCAGGATGAACAGGCCGACCGCGGCGAGCTTCACGCGGAAATGGATGCGCACCAGCGCGTAGGCGGCGAGCGAGCCGATCAGCAGCGCCAGAATCGTGCTCACCAGCGCCACCACCACGGAGTTGAGGTAGGGGCCGAGCGTGTTGTTCTGGAGGAGCATGAAATCCCAGGCGTCGAGATTGGGCTTGAAGTCGACGAACGGGATGTAGAAGGGGCCGTTATCGACGTCCCCCGCGCCCTTGAACGAGGTGATGAGCACCCAATAGAGCGGCACCAGGACCACCAGCGTCCATAGCAGCAGCAGCGCGTAGGTGAGCCCCTTGCCGGCGGGAGACTGTTCCTCGATCGAGCGCGGCTCGAACAGGCGTCGGAAAAAGGATCGCTCGCTCATGCCTCGAACCGCCTCGCCGGTCGCACCACGAAGTTGAAGAAGGACACGCAGACCACCGTCGAGATGAAGAGCAGCGTGTAGCCGACCGCCGCCGAGCCGCCGAGGTCCTGCGTCCGCCAGGCGATGAAGGAGTGCAGGGTCAGCGACTCCGTGGCGAGCCCCGGGCCGCCGCCGGTCAGCACGTTCGGCAGGTCGATGATCTTGAACGCCTCGATGAGCCGGATCAGCACGATGGTCGCGGCGACGGGCGCGATTGCCGGCCAGGTGATGTCGCGGAAGATCTGGAAGCCGTTGGCGCCGTCGAGGCGCGCAGCCTCGACCTGGTCGCGTGGCTGGTTCTCTATTGCCGCAAGCAGCACGATGAACATGAAGGGCGTCCACTGCCAGGTATCGCCGACCAGCACCATCAGGCGCGCCGACCAGGCCTCCGTCGCCCAGGACCATTCGCTGACACCGAAAGTGCGCAGGAGCGGGGCGAATGGTCCCTTCTGCATGTCGGCGAGCATGCGGAACGTGTAGGCGATGCCGACCGGCGTCACCATCAGCGGAACGAAGAACAGGACGCGGAAGAAATTGCGTGCCCGGATCGGCTGGGCGCAGAGAATCGCCAGTCCGAGGCCGAGGGAGAACTGCACCGTGACCCCGACGATCACGTAGAGCAGCGTGTTGATGATCGTTCCCGGCACACCGCCGGTGCCGACCGTCATCACCACGATCGAGGCCAGGAACCAGGCCGTCGACGCCGCGATGAGCCGGCCGAGGAGACCTACCACCGTCCAGCGCCCCTTGACGATGTAGCGGACGATCAGCGCCAGCAGAGCCACGGCGATCGCCGCGACCAGCAGGTACTGGGCCGGCCCGGCCTCGGCCACCGTGCCGATCAGGTGATACTGTTGGGAGCCCGTGAAGAGCTTCCGGAAATTCGCCAGCCCGATGAACTTGAGCGTGAAGCCGCCCGGCGCAAGCGCAAAGCGGGAAAGCGCAAGGTAGGCCGAGATGATCAGCGGGAAGATCGCGAAACACAGGAGGACGATCACGGCCGGCAGGACCATGATGCGACCGGAGTGAAGGTCAAACCATTCTGACCAGCTTCGGTGACCGACTGAAGCGGGCGGGGTATCGGCGGGTGCAGCCATCTTGTGCGGGAGGGAGTGGCCCGGCGCCAGGTGAGCGCCGGGCGGTCCTCATGATGTCAGTTGGCGCCGATCGTTGCCTTGTAGAACTCGAGTTGCTGGTCCTTGCCGATCTCGTCGTTCAGCTCGTTCCAGCCGTCCTCCACGGCCTTCACCGTGGCTTCCTTGTCGATCTCGCCGGCAAGGAAGCGCGATACCGCCTCGTCGAGCACCACCTGCTGGTACTTCTGGTTCTGCGGAATGCGCAGGTCGAGGATCATGTTCGGGCTCGACATGCTGGCGTTGATCGCCCCCAGGTAGACCTTGGCCTCGTCCTCGCTCATGCCCGCGGCCTTCCAGAGGTCGCTGTAGGAGAGCTGCGAGGTGCGGTAGGGGTTGAAGCCCGTGCCGCCGATGGTCACGTCGGAGTTCGACTGCGCGGGCTGGGTGACGTAGGAGAAGAAGGCGTAGGCCGCATCCTTCACCTTGGGGTCCGCCGCGGCGTTGATGCCGCCGCCCCAGCCACCGAAGGCCGCGAAGGGTGCGTGGTTCACGCCATCGATCGCGTTCGGGCAGTTGTCGGCGGTGCAGGCCTCGAGCTTGCCGGTCTCCCAGTTCAGCACTTCCTTCGAGCCCGGCGTGATCGCCGCGCCCCACTTGCCCATCACCTTGGACTGCTTGGGATCGATGGAGATGGTGCCGACGTCGCCCCAGTCGAGGTTGAGCGCGCAACGGCCGGAAGCGAAGAGCGGACGGGTGTCCGAAACGTCGAGGTTGAGCTCGTCCGGCGGGCCGTATTTGGTCGACTCGGACAGGAAGTCGAGCGCCTTGCGGAAGGCCTCGTTGTTGACCAGCGGGGTCATGTCGGCGGTGTTGAAGAACGTACCCTGGCTGGTGCCCTTGGACTGGGTCATGGAACCGACGACATCGGTCACGAACCAGTAGCTCTGGGCATTGCGCTTCTTGGCGATGCAGGAGCCGAAGTCGGGCGTGCCGTCGCCGTTCATGTCCTGGCCGTGCACGGCCTTGGCGACCTCGAGATACTCGTCCCAGGTGGTGGGCACCTTCAGGCCGGCCGCATCAAGGACGTCCTTGCGGTAGTACATCATGTGGAAATCACCGTCGAAGGTGATCATGTAATCCTTGCCGTTGTACTTCTGCGAGAAGTCGCGGAAGAAGGCACCGACATCGTCCTCCTGGATGTCCTTGTCGGCGGCGATGCGCGGGCTGAGGTCCTCCAGGTAGCCGCCGGCGATGTAGTCGACCATCCACTGCGGCGCGAAGACGGCCGCATCGACGGAATTGGTGCCGCTCGCCCAGTCGGTCAGGACCTTCTGGTAGAGGTCCGAGAAGGGCACGGCGATCACGTTGATCTTGGCCCCGGTCTTGGCCTCGAACTCAGGGGCGCGCCGCTGCAGCGGTTCCTGGATGGCGCCCGTCTGGGTGATCACGTTGACCGTCACGCCCTCGAACGGCTTGTCCTGCGCCAATGCCGGAATAGCAGGCAGCGCGAGCGCGGCGCAAACGCCGGCTCGAAGAACTCCAATTTTCATAAGACTTTCCTCCCGTTTTCTTCCCTGGTCGCTTAATGCGGCCACTTCCTTTTCCAGATCACCTTCGGGAAATCCGGAAGTTCCTCCGAGGCGTACAATATCGGTGGTGCGAAGTGTGTCCAGTGGGTTTTGCGAGAGGGCCAAAACCCGACGGTGGGGGCAGGCCCGGCTGTGGGGCAGATGTGCGATGGCCACTCACCGACCGCAGCATCCGGCGCCGCCGTCGTGGGCGCGCTGATTTCTGAATTCCGTTTGACTAAATTCTTCTCCGGTGCAACCTTCCCCTGCGGGAGGCAGGCGATGGCGTTGAGGGGGACAAACCAGGAGCTTGGCCGGCCGTACAACCGGCGGATCGTGCTGGAGTCGGTGCGGCTCAATGGACCTACAACCCGCAGCGAGATCGCCTCGCGGGTCGGCCTCACCGTCCAGACCGTATCGACCATCGTGAGGGAGCTCGAAGAGCAGAACTTTCTCGTTTCCTCCCGCGAGAACCCGAAGGGACGCGGCCTGCCACCGTCCCTCCTGCGGGTGAACCCGGAAGGCGGGTTCGCGATCGGCGTGCATCTGACGCCGATGGGCATTGCCGCGGCACTGGTGGATCTCAGCGGCGACATGATCGCCCACGCGCGGCAGGAAATCCTGAACGCTTCCCCCGATGCCGCCTTCAGGATCGTCGAGGAGATGCTCCCGGGGCTGCTGGAGGCGAGGCCGACCGGCCGGATGCTCGGCATCGGCATGGCGCTGCCCGGCCCATTCGGCGTCGAGTCCATGAGCTTCGTCGGCCCGACGACCATGGCCGGGTGGGAAAACGTCACGATCCGCGAGCGATTGACCGAACTGACGGGGCTGCCGGCGTTCCTGGAGACCGACATGGCGGCGGCGGCCCTCGGAGAGCACCTCTACGGGTTGGGCAAGAACTATTCCGAGTACTACTACCTCTATTTCGGCGTCGGCCTGGGGGGTGCGCTGGTCCACGACGGCCACGTCATGCGCGGGGCGGGCGGCAATGCGGGCGAGATCGGCCACATGCCCGTGATACCCGACGGAGAGCCGTGTCCGTGCGGCAATCGGGGCTGTCTCGAACGGTATGTCTCTCTCGATGCCTATCGGCGATCGGGAAAAAGCGAGGCCGACTGGCTGCAGTCGATCGCCCCGACCTTCCGGAACGCCGTCGCCGCGATCGAGAACCTGTTCGATCCGCAGACCGTGGTGCTCGGGGGCCTCGCGTCGGAGAGCCTTCTCGACGGGTTGGGCGCCTTCACGACGGACCTGCCGAACACGATCGCCGCGCGGCGCGATCGCAAGGCGCCGCGCATCGTCGTGGCCCGCAGCGGCGAACATGCCGTCCTGCGCGGGGCGGCGGCGCTCGCCGTTTCGGGCGCCCTTTCTCCCCGTTTCGGCCTGATGTTCGGGGACGACCATGAACGTGGTCATCTCGATGGAGGTTTGGCTGCATGACCACGCCACTGCTGGTCCTTGAAGACATCCGCAAGAATTACGGCGCGATCGAAGCGCTGAAGGGCGTGACCTTCTCAATCGACAGGGGAGAGGTGGTGGCGCTCCTGGGCGACAACGGCGCCGGCAAGTCCACCCTGGTCAAGATCATATCCGGCGGCCTCGAGCCGACATCGGGGCGCATGCTCTTCGAAGGCAAGGAGTTCCTTGCCAAGTCTCCGGCGGAGGCGAAGGCAGCCGGCATAGAGACCGTCTACCAGGACCTGTCGCTGTGCACGAACGTCGACGTGGTCGCCAATTTCTTCATGGGACGCGAGATCACGCGGAAGTTCCTCGGCATTCCCGTTCTCGACGAGGGAGCGATGGAGCGCGAGGTGGCCAAGGCTCTCGCCAATGCCGGCACGCGCATCCCATCGCTGCGTACCAAGGTGGAGCACCTCTCCGGCGGCCAGCGCCAGGCGATCGAGCTCAACCGGTTCGTGCATTGGGGCGGCAAGCTCGTGCTGCTCGACGAACCCTTCGCGGCGCTCGGCGTGGAACAGACGCGACGCGGCCTGGACATGATCCGGCAGGTCGCAGCGCAGGGCATCGGCGTCGTCATCATCACGCACATCATGCAGCAGGCCTTCCAGGTCGCCGACCGGATCGTCGTGATCCGGCAGGGCGTCGTTGCCGGCGATGTGCCGCGCGCAAGAACAAGTCCCGATGCGGTGATCGCGATGATCACCGGGGAAACCCTTGCCGACACCGGATCGGCAAGCTGATGGGCACAACAAGGGGGTCCGGGAGAACAGGAGAAAGAAGATGAAGCGAATACTTATGTCCGCCTTCGCCGTACTGGCGTTGGCCATGGCGATGGTGGCGCCCGCCTTCGCCCAGAGCAAGGGCACGGTCTACTACCTCGTCCCGACGCTGCTGGACGAGTTCCAGACCGGCTCGGTCAGCGCGCTGGAGATGTTCCTCAAGCAGGTCGGCTACGAGATGAAGACGCTCAACGCCGACAACAAGACGGACACGCAGCAGTCGCAGATGAATGACGTGATCGCGCTGAAGCCGGCCGCGATCATCCTCGCCGCCGTCGACTTCAACGCGTTGCAGCCGTCGATCGAGGCGGCGCGTGCGGCCGGCATCCCGGTCGTCGAGTTCGACCGCCAGATCACGTCCACTCCGTCGGACTTCACCTCGGTGGCGGGAACGATCGAGATCGGACACGTCGCGGCCGAGCAGGCGCAGAAACTGCTCACCGAGAAGAACGGCTCGGTCAAGGGCAAGATCCTGCAGGTGCTCGGTGACCCCGGCGATCCCTACACCCTCGACATCCAGAAGGGCTTCGAGGAGAAGATGAAGGAGTTCCCCGAGGTCACCATCATCTCGCACCCCGCCATGATGTGGGAGGCCAGCAATGCCGGCACGATCGTCGCCGACAACATCGTCTCAAATCCCGACATCGATCTCATCTTCAGCCACGCCGCGCACCTTTCGGTCGCGGCCGTGGCCGCGCTCGAAGCCGCCGGCAAGAAGCCTGGCGACGTGCTGATGATGAGTTCGAACGGGGCGCCGGTCGGCCTGGACCTGATCCGGAAGGGCTGGCTGAACGTCGAAGTCGAGCAGCCGCTCTACGCTCAGGCCGCCGCGGTCGCCATGTTCATGGACAAGATCGTGAACAAGCAGGAGATCAAGCCCGGCAACTACGACGTGCTCGGCCTGCCTTCAGTCGTCACCATCGAGACCTGGGGCCCCAACATCAAGATCCCGGGCGCTGCGATCGACAAGACCAATGTCGACAACCCGGCCTTCTGGGGCAACCTGAAGCCTCCGGCGGAGACGGTGACGTCCGTCGAATGATGCTCCCGCCCCGGGCGGTTCCCGTCCGGGGCGGCCTCGTCCCGAAGCGATCCGGCGCCGTTGATGCGCCGGGATGCTCCGGGGTTCGCGGGTGCATGCCGCCCGGCAACGGCGCCCTCGTTTCGAATCCCTCGCCGCGGATAGACAATGAATCCTCGCACGCGTCGCTTCCTAGAGCTGATCCTCGACAATCTCGTCTGGTTCATGCTGCTGTTCGTGCTGGCGATCTTTTCGCTCGTGGTGCCGAACTATTTCCAGCTTGGCATCTTCGCCAACATCATCGAGGCCTCGAGCGTGCTGGGCGTCATGTCCATCGGCCTGGCGCTCGTCATCATCACCGGCCACATGGACCTGTCGGTCGAATCCGTGGCCGCCCTGTCGGCCATGATGGTCGGCATCCTGTTCTGCTCGGCTGGCATCGGCTTCGGACTGACGCTGAGCCCCGAATGGCTGATGGTGCCCGTATCGCTGCTCGTGGCGATCGTCGTCGGCGGACTGATCGGCACGCTGAACGGCGTGCTGGTCGTCAAGCTCAACATGAGCGCCTTCATCATCACGCTCGCGTCCTACATCTGGGTCCGCGGCCTCGTTCTCGCAATTTCAGGCGGACGTTCCGCGCAGGACCTGGCGCCGGCCATCCGCTGGTTCGGCATCCAGCGTGTGCTCGGCCTGCCGCTGACGGCCTGGATCGCGATCAGCTGCTTCGTCGTCTTCTCGTTCATTCTCGCCAAGACGCCTTTCGGCCGGCACCTCGTGATGATCGGTGGCAACCAGACCGCGACGTTCCGGGCAGGCATCCGCGTCAATCGCAACCTGATCATCGCCTTTGTCCTGGCCGGCGCCATCGCGGGCCTTGCCGGGTGGCTGCTTGCCATCCGCACTTCGGGTGCGACCGCCAACCTGGGCGTGGGGCTGCTGTTCAACGCCTTCGCGGCGGTGGTGATCGGCGGCGTCAGCCTGAAGGGCGGCGTCGGGTCGCTGCCGGGCGTTTATGCGGGCGTGCTGCTGCTTTCGTCGATCAACACCGCCATCAACCTGATGGGACTGCCGCCGACCTCGACGCAGGTGATCCACGGCCTTCTCGTGCTGGCCGCGGTGCTGCTCGATACGCTGAAACAGGCCATTCGCCAGAAACTTGCATGAGGGGAAGCCGTGAGCGGACGCATTGAAGGCAAGGTGGCGCTGATCGTCGGAGCGGCGCGCGGCATCGGCAAGGGAATCGCCCAACGCTTCGCCGAGGAGGGGGCGCGGCTCGTGCTGGCCGACAGCGAGGGCGACGCGGGGCAGGCGAGCGCCAATGAACTCGGCGCGGCGTTCATCCGCGTCGACATCTCGAAGATGGACGACGCCGAGGCCGCGGTCCGGCTCGCAACCGAGCGTCACGGCCGGCTGGACATCATCGTTCAGAACGCCGGCATCTATCCCTGGCAGCTTATCGAGAACACCAGTCCGGACGACTGGGACCGGGTCATGGCCGTCAACCTGAAGGGCTGCTTCAACGCGGCACGGGCGGCGCTGGTGCCGATGAAGGCGCAGCGCTACGGCCGGATCCTCTTCACCTCGTCCATCACCGGGCCCCACGTGACCAGCCCGGGACATGGCCACTATTCCGCGACAAAGGCGGGCATCAACGGCTTCATCCGTTCCGCCGCGCTGGAGTTTGCGGGATACGGCGTGACGGTGAACGGCGTGGAGCCGGGCAACATCATGACGGAGGCCATCCAGGAGCAGCGGGGCCCGGCCTTCATCAAGGGCATGCAGGATGCGATCCCGCTTGGGCGGCTCGGGACGCCTCGGGACGTCGCAAACGCGTTCCTGTTCCTGGCCTCGGACGAGGCGAGCTACATTACCGGCACGACGATCGTGGTGGACGGCGGGCAGCTCCTGCCGGAGGGGGCGGACTTCCGTATCCTGCCGCCATGATCCTCGACTTCGGCGACGGTCTTTTCCTGCGCCAGGCGACCCCGGAGGACCACCCTGCGCTATGCATGGTCTGCCTTCGGACGGGCGACGCCGGCGAGGACGCCTCCTGGCGGGAGGACGATCCCGCGCTGATGGGGCAGATCTATGCGGTGCCCTACCAGGTGCTGGAGCCGGAACTGGCATTTGTCGTCGACGGTCCGGACGGCGTGGTCGGCACCCTGTTCGGCGTGGTCGACACCGCCGACTTCAACGGGCGGCTTGCAGCGCGCTGGTATCCCGCCTTGCAGCAGCGGATCGCCGATCCCGGACCGGATCGTGAGGCGTGGCGGGGCAGCGACTGGGCACGCTACGCCATCCATCATCCGGATCTCGCGGTTCCCGGTCCGCTCGCCGCCTATCCCTCGCATGGCCACATCGATCTGCTGCCGAGTGCCCGAGGGCGGGGCATCGGGCGGCGCTGCATGGGCTTCCTGGAACGCAGGCTGGCGGATGCGGGGTCGACGGGGCTGTTCCTCGACGTCCATCCTCAGAACCTTCGCGCCCAGCGCTTCTACGCTTCGCTTGGCTTCGAGCCCGTTGCCATGCCGGAAGGCGGGCAGGCTTCGCTGTTCATGGCCAAGAAACTGGTGGCGTGATTGCCGGTCCCAGGGCAGGGGGCCTTCCCGGACGTTCGGCCCCGAAGGTCGCCAGCGGGGCCAATTGGACTCACGCCATTTCGGAATTGTCGCAAGGTCAGATTCTGCTAGCCTCCACAGCCAAGACGCTCGCAGACGCGCAATGGGGGGTACGATGATCGGATCTGTCCACAGACGCCTTGTCCTTTCCGTCGCAACGGCGGCCAGCATCGTTGCGGCACCTGTGATCGCTTCCGCCGAGGATCGTCTTCTCCAGGAGGCGGTCAACTTCACCGGCACCATCGCCTACCTCGGTTCGGGCGCTCCGGGGATGGTGCTTGCTGCGGTCCGCGACGGCGAGACCGCCTTCGCCGGCTTCGGCGAGATCAGCAAGGGCTCCGGCAAGGAGCCGGACGAGCATACGCTGTTGCGCATCGGCTCGATTTCCAAGGCCTTCTGTGGCGACCTCATGGCTTCGATGGTCGCCGACGGAACCATCGGCGCCACGGACCCGCTGGCAAAACACCTCGGGAAAGACTGGACGGTCCCGGCAAGGGACGGTCGCGCGCTGCGCCTCATCGACCTCGTGACGCAGGCATCCGGCCTGCCGCGGGAAGTGCCGAACCAGACCGGCGGCACGCCAGACGATCCATTTGCCGGAAACACCTACGCGCTCAGCCGCAGCGAGCTTGCCAAGCCCGATCCCTACCTGTTTCCGCCCGGCACCGGGGTGCTCTACTCGAACTGGGGCTTCGACCTGCTGGGGCTGGCGCTCAGCACTGCAGGGGGCAAGTCGTACGCGGATCTCCTGGCGGAGAGGATTCTCGCCCCGCGCGGAATGACCGACACCAAGCTCAACCTCGCCGAGGGTGACGCCGCGCGGACCATGCAGGGCCACTTCTTCGACGGGTCCCCGATGCCGCTGGCGCCGTCACCGGAGACGATCGGATGCGCCGGCGGGCTCTATACCTCCGCTGCCGACATGATGAAGTTCATGTCGTGGCATCTGAGCCACGACGCTGCGAGCGACGCCCATCGCACGCTCGCCCATGCCGGCTGGCTGTGGCGGGACGGCCTCTCCCCGGTCAGCGGGGTCGACGAGGCAGGCGAGATGGCGGTGATGACGCTTGGCTGGGTCGGGGTCATGCCGGAGGGCGACGCCCCGATGATGCTCAACAAGACGGGCGGCCTGCAGGGACAGTTCAGCTACGTCGTGATCGCGCCTTCGCGCGGCGTCGGGGTGTTCGTCTCCATCAACCAGTTCAGCATCGACGGCTTCAACGGCATGGTGGAAGCGGCGAACCATCTGGTCGCCGAGCTTTCGCCGAGGTGACGGGCGGCCGTCCGCTCGCAGGGACATGGCCGGGGCGGACGGCGGGTAGCGTGTTGCCCGTGTGATCGGTAAGTGCGACCTTACGCTAAATAAGCGGGCTGGTACGGACGGGAGCCTGCGCAGGGCAGGCAAGCTCCCCTGCGGCTTCTTCTTCAGGCCCTGCCTCAGGACGATGCGGTTTCGGCCGGCTGCGCCTCTGTCGGCAATCCCCGCGCCATGAGCCGCGCCAAGCGCTCCGAGAATGCCTTCGCGTCAACGGGCTTGTCACCGTCCAGGATGCGTGCCTCGTCGTAGAGGAGGTGCGCGACGTCCTCCTTGAAGGCCGCTTCCTCGGCGCCGAGCTTCGCAAGCGCGACGATGCGCTGGTGGTGCGGATTGATCTCCAGCACCGGCTTCGCCGTCTTGTCCAGACGGCCGGCCGCGTTGAGAAGCCGCTCGAACTGCCGGTCGGGCGCGTTCTCGGGCGCCACCAGGCAGACCGGGCTCTCGGTCAGCCGGCTCGACGACTTGACGTCGGACACGGCGTCGCCGAGCGCCGTCTTGACGAAGGCGATGAAGGTGGCGACCTGCGACGACACCTCGCTGTCGGCCGGCGCCGCCGACGGGTCGAGGAGCGGGATGTCGGAAAGGTCTGCCGCGCCCTGCGTGACGGAGCGGAAGGCCTTGCCCTCGAATTCGGGCGCGATCGTCACCCAGAAGCTGTCCACCGGGTCGGTCAGCAGCAGCACCTCGACGCCGCGGGCCTTGAAGCCTTCGAGCTGCGGGGAGGCGAGGAGGCGGGCGCGGTCGTCGCCCGTCATGTAGAAGATCGCCTTCTGCCCCTCCTTCATGTCCGCCACGTAGTCGGCGAGGCTGCGGAAGTCGTCGCCCGAGGTCGTGGTGCGGAAGCGCGCGAGCTTCAGCAGCTGCTCGCGCCGCTCGAAGTCCTCGTAGAGGCCCTCCTTCAGGACGATGCCGAAGTTCTCCCAGACCTTGGCGTAGGCGGCCTTGTCGTTCTCGGCCAGCTTGGCAAGGTCGCCCAGGATGCGGTTGGTCACGCCCTTGCGGATCGCCGCGAGCAGCGGGCTCTCCTGGATCATCTCGCGCGAGACGTTGAGCGGCAGGTCGGTCGAGTCGACCAGGCCGCGCACGAACCGCAGATAGCGGGGTAGGACGTCGGCGTCGTCGGTGATGAAGACACGACGGACGTAGAGCTTCATGCGCCCCTTGCGGTCCGGGTCGAACAGGTCGAACGGGCGTGAGCCGGGGACGAAGGCGAGCGCGCTGTATTCCTGCCGGCCCTCGGCGCGGAAGTGGACGGTCGCGGCGGGCTCGTCGTACTGGCCGGCGAGGCTGCGATAGAAGTCGGTGTACTCCTCCGGCTTGATCTCGCCCTTGGAGCGCAGCCAGAGCGCCGTGCCGTCGGCGATCTCGCGCGGCTCGTCCCCCGGCTTCTCGATGAAGGAGAGCGGCACCGGCACGTGGCCGGAATGGGTCTTGGCCAGGTCCTCCAGCCGGTAGGACTGCGTGTAGTCGCTGGCATCCTCCTTGAGATGCAGCACCACGCGCGTGCCGCGCTTCGGCGCGTTGTCGAGGCTGACGGGGCTCATCTCGTAGGAGCCCTTGCCGTCGGAGGACCAGCGCCAGGCTTCCTCGCTGCCGGCGCGGCGGCTAATGGCATCCACCCGGTCCGCCACCATGAAGGCGGAATAGAAGCCGACGCCGAACTGGCCGATGAGCTGGGTGTCATCGCCCTTCTGGGCGTCCCCCAGGCGCTCGATGAAGGCGCGCGTGCCTGAGCGGGCGATGGTGCCGAGCGCCTCTGCCATCTCGTCCCGGCTCATGCCGATGCCGTTGTCCTCCACGACAAGCAGCTTGTTGTCCTTGTCGGCGGTGATGGTGATCCGGGGCCTGGGATCGTCGCCCAGCAGCTCGGGGCGGGCGATCGCCTCGTAGCGCAGCTTCTCGCAAGCGTCCGCGGCGTTGGAGATCAGCTCGCGCAGGAAGACGTCACGGTCCGAATAGACCGAGTGAACCATCATGTGCAGCAGCCGCGAGACATCCGCCTCGAAGGCTCTCGTTTCCGTCGTCTCGGGGGAGGTCGTCGTCATCTCAAACTCTCGGTCCTTGGAGCCGCAGGATGTGCCTGTCGCGGGCGGTTTCCGCAACCGCGCCCGCGGGCACGCAAGAAATTCCTCCAGTGCGCCCTATGCGTCGCGGCGCGTGGAATCGGCCGGCGGGGAGACGTTCTGCGCGGCCAGAAACATCAGGGTCGAAGCCACAGTCCGGCGATTCCAGCCCGCCCGCTCGGCGGCGTCAAGCAGTCCGGACAGAAGCGGCCTGAGAACGGTCCGGCATTCCTCCTCATAGGCGAGGAACTCCTTCGGAGCGTGTGTCGGAGCCGGGACCGCGTCAAGGTTGGGCATCATGTTCATGTTGCAACACCCGTGCGCGTAAGGCCCGCCCCCAGGGAGGGGGCGGGCGCAGTCCGATCAGGACCTGGATCAGAAGTCCATCCCGCCGCCGCCGGGCATGGCAGGCGCGGTTTCCTTCTTCGGCTTCTCGGCAACCATGGCCTCGGTGGTGATGAGCAGGCCGGCCACGGAAGCAGCGTCCTGAAGCGCGGTGCGCACGACCTTGGCCGGGTCGATCACGCCCTGCTGGAACATGTCGCCATACTCGTCGGTCTGGGCGTTCCAGCCGTAGGCAAAGTCGCTCTTCTCACGCAGCTTGCCGACGATGATCGAACCTTCCGCACCGGCGTTCCCGGCGATCTGGCGCACCGGCGCCTCGATGGCACGACGGATGATCTCGATGCCGTACTTCTGGTCGGTATTGTCGGCGACGACGGAGTCGAGCGCCTTGGCAGCGCGCAGCAGGGCGACGCCGCCGCCCGGCAGGATGCCTTCCTCGACCGCCGCGCGGGTCGCATGCAGGGCGTCGTCGACGCGGTCCTTCTTCTCCTTGACCTCGACCTCGGTCGAGCCGCCGACGCGGATCACCGCGACGCCGCCAGCCAGCTTGGCCAGGCGCTCCTGCAGCTTCTCGCGATCGTAGTCGGAGGTGGTCTCCTCGATCTGGGCCTTGATTTGGGTGATGCGGCCCTGGATCTCCTCCTTCTTGCCGGCACCGTCGACGATGGTGGTGTTTTCCTTCTCGACGACGACCTTCTTGGCGCGGCCGAGCATTTGCAGCGTCACGTTCTCCAGCTTGATGCCGAGATCCTCGCTGATCGCCGTGCCGCCGGTCAGGATGGCGATGTCCTCCAGCATGGCCTTGCGGCGATCGCCGAAGCCGGGCGCCTTGACGGCCGCAACCTTGAGGCCGCCGCGCAGCTTGTTGACGACGAGCGTGGCGAGCGCCTCGCCCTCGACGTCCTCCGCGATGATCAGCAGCGGCTTGCCCGACTGCACGACCGCCTCAAGGACGGGGAGCATGGCCTGCAGGTTGGAGAGCTTCTTCTCGTGGATCAGCACGTAGGGCTCTTCGAGCTCGACGCGCATCTTGTCCTGGTTGGTGATGAAATAGGGGCTGAGATAGCCGCGGTCGAACTGCATGCCCTCGACCACCTCGAGCTCAGTGTCGGCGGTCTTGGCCTCCTCGACAGTGATGACGCCCTCGTTGCCGACCTTCTCCATCGCCTCGGCGAGGAAGCGGCCGATCTCGGCATCGCCATTCGCCGAGATGGTGCCGACCTGGGCGATCTCGTCGTTCTTGGTGACCTTGCGGGCGTTGGCCTTCAACTCGGCGACGACGGCCTCGACGGCCTTGTCGATGCCGCGCTTCAGATCCATCGGGTTCATGCCGGAAGCGACGGCCTTGGCGCCTTCCTTGACGATGGCCTGGGCCAGCACGGTCGCGGTGGTGGTGCCGTCGCCAGCCAGGTCATTGGTCTTGGAGGCAACCTCGCGCACCATCTGCGCGCCCATGTTCTCGAACTTGTCCTCGAGCTCGATTTCCTTGGCGACG